>WNGJ01000106.1_pt1 | contig 149169 bp, 153 predicted proteins | sample 5400611 | NCBI WGS metagenome assembly WNGJ01 (sample SAMN13153375, study PRJNA577476) | soil metagenome | isolation source: 40 cm soil or saprolite under Garry oak tree replicate 1 | place: USA:California | collected 2016-06-15 | reverse complement strand
GTGATGTGGACGACCCGCACGCCGTCGAGCTTGTAGTCGAGCCGGAGCGTGCGATAGCCTTCCGCGCACGACGTGACCAGGGTCTTCACCCCGAGCATCTTGATGATCTTCGTGTTGTAGTCCCGCATCCGCTCGAAGATGTCGACCTTCCCCTGCCAGAGCTGGTCGTGGCCGCAGCACTTCATGAACGACCGGTCGAGGATCATCGGCTGGACGCCGACCGCGCGGAGCAGCTTGATCGAGGAGTCGAAGATGATCCCGTGGTTCGTGTCGCCATAGTTCATGTGCGAGAACTGCATCTCGACGTCGTAGTAGTCGACGCAGCCCGGGTAGTACGCGTATTCGGACTTGTGCTCCACCTTGATCTCGGGAATCGTCGTGTCCTCGGCCTCGCTGTCGAGCACGCGGAACATAACCGGGTGCGGGATCGTCCGACCGGGGCCGTACTCCGTCTCCATCATTCCCGCTGCCCTCCGTCCGCGGCCATGCGGGCGTGGACCTTCGCCCGCTCCTCGAGGATGTAGTCGCTGTACTGGATGTCGAGCGGGCAGACGGCGCTGCACGCGTCGCACGCGAGGCACGTCCAGAGAGGCACGCCGTCGTGTTGCTTCTTGAACGTGTTGTAGACCAGATTCAGCCCACCGAGGGCGTCGTCCTCGACCTTCGTGACGGGGCACACCGTGTGGCACTTGCCGCACTGGTAGCACTCGTTGAGCAGGTATTCGTACGTGCTGTACGGCCGCCGCGTGCCCAGCCACGCCGTGACGACGGCGAACATTGGGACGAGGACGAGCGTGTTCATGTTCGGCCAGAGGACAGACAGGATCCACCCGAGGGCCTTCGGCTGGTCGAGGTAGGCCACGCCGCCGTAGAACGCCAGGAATCCGAGGAGGCCGAGGGCGCCGGCCCACGTCGACACCTTGCGCGCGGTCGATTCCGGGGCGAGGAAGACCGCAGCCGCCGCGGCGACCGTGGGCACCGCGATGATGGCAAGGGCGATCGCGATCTCCAGGGTGAAGGGCCGCGCTTCCGCGCCCAGGCCGGCGGGGTCGAGGAGGATCCACGCAGCCTGCGCGACGACGATGGCCGCCAAGCCTCCGACGTACGGCACGAGCCAATGGCGCATCGGCTGGTACCCGAGGCGCCGCAACGCGATGTACGACGTCAGCCCGACGAGGACGGGCGGGATGATGAAGAACCACTTCATTGTGAAGTCCGGGATCAGCGCCGCGCCGTTCGGGGAGGTCCACCGTTGCGCGACGACCTCCCGGATCGAGTAGAGCGAGGACGTGAAGATCCAGGCGATCAGGAACGCGAGCCCGAAGGCGGACCGGACCGGCGCTTTCGCCGGCCGAGCCTCCCGGCCGCGGTCGATGAACGGCAAGATCAGGAGGAAGATGACCGGGATCCCGCTGAGCAAGTCGCCCCAGAAGGCCGCGCTGAACTCCGTCTTCAGCGGCGTGCCCTGCCCGATCGTGAACTGCGGGAAGATGTCCGCGACCTTCAGGAGCCCCCAGGAGAACAGCAGATACCAGTCCGGGACGATCAGCTCGGAGAGTTGCGGGCCGCGCGCGGGTCCCAGGAACGGCGTCACGAATGCCGACAGGAAGAACATCATGGCGACCAGGAGGAACGTCACGACGAGGTCCCGGGTGGCCTCCTGGGGGAAGAGCGGGATGCCGGGTTGGTGGTCCGACCGCTCGGGCCCGTACTGGCGGGGGAACCCGGACTGGCGCCCCTCCATGATCTTCCCCTTGACGTATTCGATTTGCATGGACACCTCAATGAGGCTCCGCGACGCCCTGCAGCCAGACGAGCCCCATATGGAGGACCATGAGCCCCGTGCCGACGAGGGGCAGGATGAACACGTGGATCCAGTACCACCGCAGGATGTACACCCCGGACAGCGTGTTGGTGTCCCCGAACAGCAGGATCGCGAGCTGGTCGCCGATCGCCGGCGAGGCGCGCGTCATGTTGATGCCGATGTTCGCCGCGCCCTCGCTCAAGGCGTTCGCGGGAAGCAGGTACCCGGAGTACCCGAACAGGACCGTGATGAGCATGAGGACGACGCCGAGGAGCCAGTTCAGCTCGCGCGGCTTCTTGTACGCGCCCGTGAAATAGACGCGGCACATGTGCAGGAAGACCGCCGCGATCATGATGTGCGCGGCCCAGTGGTGCATCCCGCGGATGATGAAGCCGAACGGGATGACGTTCATGATCGTCAGCATGGACCGCCAAGCCGGGTTCGTCAGGTTCCCCGACGTCGCATCGATTTCGAGCCGGCCGTCGGGCACGTAGAAGAACCCGAGGAGGATGCCGGTCAGCGTGAGGACGATGAACGCGACGAAGGAGATGCCGCCGAGGCAGTAGAGCGGATACCAGTACCAGATCGTCTTGAGTTCGTACTTCTCCGCGTGGCTGCGCGGGACCTGCCGCTGGTCCGTCTCCAACACGACCCGCGTCAACTCGGCGTACGGGACGGTCGGGAAGCGGGACTTAATCCATCCGAAGACCGTCCGCCCCGTGTCTTGCCGAATGTCCCCCGTCGTCGACGTTTCCTCTCACCTCAGCAGTACGTATACCACGCGAAATCCAGCTTCCCGGTCGCGGGGTCGAGCGGCATGCCACCGACCAGGTTCACGCCTTGCGGCTTGACAGGGATGACGGCGAGGGCGCGCGGCGCCGGCCCGTGGACGCGCTCCGCCCCGACGTAGGGTTCGCCGTTCTTCGGGTTGACGTTCACGACCAGGAGCATCGGATCGTACTGGGAACCATGGCAGACGCAGTAGACCGGGTCCTGAGCGAACTGGACGTAGGTCGGCGGGGACGTGCCGTAGGCGCTGTAGTCCCTCGCCGGCGGAGGGTTGGTGACGACGTGCCAGCCCGGGGTGCAGCAGAGGTGGACGCAGCGGTCGAAGAGGACGATAATCCGCGTCCCGCCCCTCGCCGCGTCCAGGGTTGGGTCGTCGAAGTACAGATGGAAGGCCGAGTCGGTCGATTGCAGCTTCTTGAACGTCGCCGGCAGCTGGTCCGCGGGCGGCTCCGTGAAGAACTGGTCTTCCCGCTTGATCCGGATGATCATGCACGGGTATCCGGTGCCAGGGACGTACGTCGTGCCCTGGAACAGCCCGCGCCATACCCCGGTCGCCCCCTGCCACTCCTGGAAATCCGTCACCCGCACGGGGGAGCCCGCCCTCGCGTTCCACCATTGTGGGGTCGGGAACTTCGTATACTGAATCGTCTCTCGGATCTCGCCCTCGAACTTGTACGGCGGGGGCAGGAGCTGGCCGACGGCGAGTCCGCCCAGGCTCGCGATCGAGCCGATCGCGCCGGCGGTCAGGCCGAGCTTGACCCATTCGCGGCGGGTCCATCCCTTCTCCCGTTCCTCTTCCTCCCAGCTCACCGGATCACCTCAGCGGAACGCCCGGTGGAGCACGATCTTCGGGCGTCGAATCTTGTGAATCAGCTCGTCCGGCATGAACTCTCTGCGATATACGTCGACGGCGACGGCCAAAAGGAGGAAGACCATCCCCATGAAGACCGCCATGTACGAGTCGGCCTGGGCGTCCTCCGTGCCGCCGAGGACCTGCAGCGCCACGATGACGGTCAGGATGCTGAACCACAGGATCCCGACGACGAGGCCGCCGATCGCCAGGGCCGCCATCGAACTCCGAATGGGCGCGTCGCTCCGGATCAGCTCGGTCACGGGAGCCCCTTCCTCACGTGCTCCGAGTGGTCGACGAAGTGGCGGCTGGACGACTTGATCACGAAGTACGTGATGCCGACCCACACGAGCGTGATCCCGATCCCGATGATCCCGATCCAGTAGGCCCGGAGGAGGATCCCTTTCTCCGAGGCGGGAGGGGGGATGCTCGCGAGGACGATCTGCCCCGTCATGCCGAAATCCCGGTGCGGGATGCAGTAGAACAGGATGCCGTTCGCCCCCGCCTCCGGGGTGAAGCGCGTGCCGTTCGTCAGGACGACTTGCGTCATCGTCACGACGGTGAACTCGACCGTCACGTTCTGGGTGGCGTTGACGTAGTCCGTGTTGACCTGCCGAGTCCCATTCACGTCGTTCATCGAGAACGTGTGCTGCATCGTGTCGTTGTTGTGGAACGTCACGACGAGGTGGACCGGGACCTGCGGGATGAGAATCTGCGAGGGCGAGAACACCTGTTTTCCGCCGACCGTCTCGCCGAACACGAACACGGTCAGGGTCGGGGTCGGGACGACCTGGGCTTGGGCGGTGGGGAGGGCGACGCCGGCCATGACGGCGACCATCAGAAACGTCGACATGATGAGCGCAAGCGTTCTCATCCTACGACCTTCTGATTCCCGCTCCTTCTGGAGGCGCTCGGACACACGCGAAAGAGGACGTTTCCTATTTATACGTTGTGCAGTTGTCCCGATTCTCTCCTTAGAAATGCGCGAGCGGCGCCCGTTTCACGAGGGCGTAATTCATCTCGAAGTTGCATTCTCACGTAAGTATAAAATTCGGTCGATGAAAATCTACGAGCGCGAATCGCGACGTCGGTTCGCCCCCGCCCGGTAGGACGAAAACCTTTAAGGAGAGGCCCAGTTGTCCCCGACGTTCTCACGTGAAGAAAGAGGAAACTCTCCAGAGAATCAAGGCCGCGGAAGGCCAGATTCGAGGCGCGAAAGAGCGCGCGGCGGCGGAGCGGGAGAGGGTCCTCCGGGACGCGCGGCGAGAGGCGTTCGAGCTCCGCGAGAGCCTGCGGCGCGAGGCCGAGAAGCGGTACGAAGAAATCCTGCGCGAGGCCGATCGCGCGACGGCGCAGGAGACGGAGGCGATCTTGGCCGCCGGCCGGAAGCGCGCGGCCGAACTCGCGGGACAGGCGAGCGGGAACATGGACCGCGCGGTCGACCTGCTCATCCAGAAGTTCAAGGGTGCCGTGAATGCTTAGGCCCGTGCCGATGACCCGGGCCTTGATCGTCGGGCCGCGGGATGAATTGGAAGGAACGATCGAACGCCTGTACGAGCTGAAGCTCCTCCACATCGTCGACCACAAGGAAGGAGAGGAGGGCCTTGAGATCGGCAAGCCGCTCCTCAAGGCCTCGGAGGCGTCCGAGATCCTCGTTAAGCTCCGATCCCTCGCATCCGTCCTCCAACTCGAGGAATCGGAACCCGCCGCCGAGGCCGGGCTCACGGGCGACCTGCGCCAGAAGATCCTCTCTCTGGAGCTGAACATCTCCGAGGAGGACGCGTCGAAGAAGAAGATCCAAGCGCTCCTCGCGGACCTCGACCGCAAGGTCGAGGAGATGACGCCGTTCGCCGAGCTCCCGCTCGCCCTCCAGGACTACCGCGGGTACGAGAGGCTCGAGGTCTTCGTGGGTAAGGCCCCGCGAGACATCGACGACCTCGATACGGTGACGTCGGAGTTTGAGGGGTTCGCCGCGCCGGGATTATTAGCGGTCTTTGTCGTCAAGGCAGCGGCGTCCGCGATGCGGGAGTTCCTCGCACAACGCGGATTCACGTACCTCCCGATTCCGGCGGGCGAGGGGCGTCCGAGCGATCTCCTGGCCGACCTCCGGGCCGAGAAGGAGCGGTGGGAGGCGCGGTCCATGGAGATCGAGGAGCGGCTCACGACCCTCCGAGAGCGGTACGCGGGCTTCCTCGTCGCCGCGAGGGCCCATCTCGAAACCCAGGTCGAGAAAGCGGAGGCGCCCCTGCGGTTCGCGGTGACGGATCACACGTTCCTCGTGGATGGGTGGGTCCCGACCGCGGTCTTCCCCGAGATGAAAGAGCGGCTGGAACGGGAATCGCACCTCTTGGTTTCCGAGCTCGAGATCGCCGCAGGCCACACGGAACCCACCGTGGAGCCGCCCGTCGAGCTGCAGAACCCGCGGCCGTTCCGGCCGTTCGAGATGCTCATCCACATGTTTGGCACCCCCAGTTACCACGAGCTCGATCCGACGCTCGTGTTCTCGCTGGCCTTCCCGGTGATGTTCGGGATCATGGTCGGGGACCTCGGGTACGGAGTCGTCTGGGTCGTCTACGGCCTCTGGCTGCTCCGCCGCTGGAAGGACAAGCCGTGGGGATTCTGGAAAAACCTCACGGTCGCGTTCGTGTGGGGCGGATTCTGGGCGTCCGTCTTCGGAGCGTTTGTCTTTGGCGAGGCGTTCGGCATCCCGTTCCATGCGCCGGACATCGTCGGCATCTCCCGGGCGGAGGCGTTCAACTGGTCCGACGACATCCTGCACGTGAGCATCCCGCTGTTCCCGCTGCTCGAGAAACTCCATCAGGTCACGGACTTCATCGTCCTGTCTCTCGCGATCGCGTACCTGCACCTCAGCGTCGGGTTCGCGTTCGGCGTCGTGAACGAGGCCCGCCACAACCCGAAGCACGCGATCGGGAAGGTCGGATGGCTCCTCATCTTGACCGCGCTGTTCATCATCATCATGGACCGCGCCGGCCGTTGGCACGGCACGCTGGGCTACGCGATCTGGAACGGGCTCCTCGGCTGGGTCCCGCGGACGGGATTGGTCCAGGCGAGCTTCGGCTTCTCGGCGACTAACCCGATCCCGTACCTCGCCCTGGTGATGATGGGAATCGGAATCGGGATGATGCTCGTGACGGAGGGTTTCCTGCACATCATGGAGATCTTCGGCCTACTGGCGAACGTCGTGTCGTACGCGCGGCTCGCCGGCATCGGCGTCGCCGAGGAAACCGTGATCTTCGCCCTCAACTCCCTTGCCATGACGTACTTCCTCTTCCCCTGGATCGACTCCGGGAACGTCATCGGCCTCGTCGTCGGACTCGTCATCGTGGGCCTTGCGAACTTCCTGCTGTTCATCCTGAGCACGATTTCGGGCGCAATCCAATCCGTTCGGCTTAACTACGTGGAGTTCTTCCTCAAGTTCTACAAGGGCAGCGGGACGAGGTTCCGCCCCTTCGGTTTGAGAACGAAAGCGGAGGTGTGAAACCACATGACCGTAACGGCGGGTCAGGAAGGGCTCGTGGCGATGGCCGCCGCGCTCACCGTCATCGGGACGGGGATCGCGACGGCCTGGGCAGAGAAGGTGATCGGAGCGGCATCCGTGGGTGCCATCGCGGAGAAACCGGAGCTGTTCGGCCGGGTTCTCCCCCTGGTGGTCATCCCGGAGACGATCGTCATCTTCGGCCTGGTTATCGCCTTTTCCCTGCTGGGCTCCCTCTGATCGGGACGGATCCGACGTGAGCCTGGAGACCGTCGTCGAGGCGATCCTCAAGGACGGAGAAGTGGAGGCCCAGGCCATCCTCTCGGAGGCCCGCGCGGAACGGGAACGGCTGCTCGGCGAGGCGCGCTCGGAAGGCGCGAAGCTGATGGCCGAAACGGAGGAACGCGCCCGCGCCGACGCGGAGCGCCGCCGGACACAAACCCTCGCCCGTGCGGAGCTGGAGGCCCGCAAGATCGTCCTGGCGCAGCAGCGCGAAGCCCTCGACCGCGTCTACCGAGGGACGCTCGAGCGCCTGGGCAGCTTGCCCGATCACGCGGAGTTCCTCCGCGGCGTCCTCAAGGCCAACGAGGCGGAGTGGCGCGGTGGCGGGAAGGTGTACGCAAACGCCCGGGACGAGCCCGTGGTCCGGAAGATCGCGGGTTCCGCGTTCGCGGGTTCAATCGACTGCGCCGGCGGCGTCGTGATCGAGAGCGCGGACGGGACCCGTCGGATCGATCTGCGGTACGAATCGATCCTGCGGGATGTGTGGGATGACGCGGTCAAGGAGGTGGCGGATACTCTATGGCCTTCCAAAGTGTGAGGCGACGGCCTGCGCCGATCGAGGGCCTCGAACCGCTCCTCGAGCGGTACCGCTGGATCCGGGAGCGCATCCCGTATGAGACGGGCAATTATCCGTACGTCACGGCGAGGGTCCGCGCGAAGCGGTCGGCGCTCCTGCCCGAAGACGTCTACGGCCGGCTCTTGCAGATGCAGATCCCGGAAATCGCGCGGTTCCTCGGCGAACGGGAGTTCAAGGCGGAGATGCTCGCGCTCGGGGGCCGCTACTCGGGCGTGGACCTCATCGAGACCGCGACCTCACGGAACCTCGCGAAGGTGTACAACGAGATCTACGATTTCTGCGAAGGCGATCTGCGGGCCATCGTCGGCCTGTACCTGGACCGGTACGACCTGCAGAACGTGAAGACGATCGTCCGGTCGAAGACCTACGGGGCGTCGGCCGCCGAAGTCGAGGAGGACCTCGTGCCCGCCGGGAGCTTCCCGCTCGAGTTCCTGCGCGATCTGATCGAATCAGAGACGCTCGACGAGGCCTTTCGGCGACTCGAGGACACCATCTACGCGCAGGCCTTGGCCGGCCTCGGGGCGAAAGCGTCCGAGGTGACGGACTGGTCGGCCTGGGAGGATCGCGTCTCCGCGATCTACTACTCCGAGCTCCTCGCGTCGATCCCGCCGTCGACGGAAGCGAACCGCCTGATGCGGCAGTTCGTCCAAACCGAGATCGACATCGTGAACCTGAAGACGCTCCTCCGGGTCTGGGCCGCGAAGGCGTCGTTCAAGCGGGAAATCTTCCTGACGGGCGGCCGCGAGATGACCGTGGAGGACCTGGAGGAGATGGTGACGCTGGACAAGGCGGCCCTGATGGGCCGCCTCTCCGAGACGTCGTTCTACGAGTCGATCGCCAGCGACCTGGAGCGGGTCGAGTCGACCGGGGTCGGCGCGCTCCTCCGGAAGGTTGAGAAGGTCCACCTGATCGAGGCCGCCCGATACTCGCACCTGCATCCGCTGTCGATCCTGCCAATCCTCGATTTCATCGTGCGGAAGGACCGCGAGGTCCAGAACATCCGGCTCATCGCCCGCGGGAAGGAGAGCGGGCTTTCCACGGACGTCCTCCGAGAGCTCCTGGTGGTGTGAGATGGAGATCGCCGCGGTCGGCCGGGACGACTTCGTGCAAGGGTTCAAGCTCGTCGGCGTGCGCCGCACCGTCGCGACGACGAAGGAGGAGATCGAGCGGAAACTCGCGGAGATCCTCGACGACCCGGAGGTCGGGATCCTCGTCCTCGACACCGCGGATATGAAGGGCCTGAGCCATACGATGCGGCGGCGGCTCGAGACGGTCGCCCGACCCGTGGTCATCGGGGTCGGTGCGGCGGAAGACGAGGACCTCCGGACCAAGGTGAAGCGGGCGATCGGCGTCGATCTGTTCAAGTGAGGTGGTGGGGTGGCGGCGAGCACGAGGGGAGCCCGGGACGACATCAAGGGCACGGGGGCCATCGAGCGCGTCGCTGGGCCGGTCGTGACCGCGATCGGGCTCCGCCCGCGCATGTACGACGTCGTGCTCGTCGGGACCGAGCAGCTGATGGGGGAGGTCATCCAGATCCTCGGCGACAAGACGGTCGTCCAGGTGTACGAGGAGACGTCCGGCATCCGGCCCGGCGAGCCGGTGGCGGACACGGGCAAGCCCCTCACGGTCGAACTCGGGCCCGGACTCCTCGGGAACATCTACGACGGCGTGCAGCGGCCGCTGCCCGTCCTGAAACAGGTCATGGGGGACTTCATCCTCCGCGGCGTGCGCGCGCCTGGGTTGAGCCGAGAGAAGCAATGGGACTTCAGGCCCGCGGTGAAGGAGGGCGACGCGGTCAAGGGCGGCCAAGTGCTCGGCACGGTCCAAGAGGCCAAGAACGTCGAGCACCGGGTCCTGGTACCCCCACGAGGTCGTCGCGGAACTCGACAACGGCCGCAAGCTCATGATGAAGCAGGATTGGCCCGTGCGGCAGCCGCGACCCACGAAGGATCGGCTCATGCCGTCCGTTCCCCTGATCACGGGCCAGCGGGTGATGGACTTCCTCTTCCCGATCGCGAAAGGAGGGACCGCCGCAATCCCCGGGGGCTTCGGAACGGGAAAGACGGTCTCCGAGCAGCAGCTTTCGAAGTGGTGCGACGCGCAGGTCGTCATCTACATCGGCTGCGGGGAGCGCGGGAACGAAATGACGGAAGTCCTCACGACGTTCCCAAAGCTCGAGGATCCGTACACCGGTGCGCCACTCATGGAACGGATGGCGCTGATCGCGAACACGAGCAACATGCCCGTTGCGGCGCGAGAGGCGTCCGTGTACACCGGGATGACGCTTGCGGAGTACTACCGAGACATGGGATACAACGTGGCCCTCATGGCCGACTCCACATCGCGGTGGGCCGAGGCGATGCGGGAAATCTCGAGCCGCCTCGAGGAGATGCCCGGAGAAGAAGGCTTTCCCGCTTACTTGTCGGCCCGACTCAGCGAGTTCTACGAGCGCGCCGGTCGCGTAACGACGTTGAACGACCGCGAAGCCTCCGTCTCCGTCGTCGGCGCGGTCTCGCCGAGCGGGGGCGACTTCTCCGAGCCGGTCACCCAAGGCACCTTGCGGATCGTGAAGGTGTTCTGGGCGCTCGACACCGCACTGCGCGCGCGGCGGCATTTCCCTGCGATCAACTGGCTCACGTCCTACAGCTTGTACGGCAACGCCCTGGAGGATTGGTTCCGGACGCAGATCAACGAGGAGTGGCCGAAGTTGCGGCAATGGGCGCAGCGGACGCTCCAGGAGGAGGCGGAACTCGAAGAGATCGTACGGCTCGTCGGCGCGGACGCGCTGCCTCCGGAGCAGCAGCTCACGCTCGAGGTCGCCCGGATGATCCGCGAGATCTTCCTGCAGCAGAACGCCTACCACCCCATCGACACGTTCTGCCCGCCGGCGCGGCAATACAAGCTCATCTCTTCGATCCGCAAGTACGCGGACCTCGGCAAGAAGTCGCTCGCCCTCGACGTGCCCGTCAAAGACATCGCGGGGGTCAAGAGCCGCGAGCTCCTCACGCGCGTCAAGTACGAGGAAAAGTTCGATCAGGAGCTCGAGAAGACGCTCGCGATGATGGACGACGACTTCAAGCGATTGGAGGCGCGCTGAAGTGGCGAAGGAGTACCGTACGATCTCGGAGATCGCTGGACCGCTGATCTTCGTCGAGAAGACGGAGCCCGTCGGGTACAACGAACTGGTCGAGGTCTTCCTGCCGGACGGCCGACGCAAGCGGGGCCAGGTCCTCGATTCCTCGACCTCCGTGGTCGTCGTCCAGATCTTCGAGGGAACCGCCGGGATCGATCGCGCGTCGAGCGTGAAGTTCCTTGGCGAAACGATCAAGCTCTCCGTGTCGCGGGAGATGCTCGGCCGAGTCCTCACGGGATCCGGCGAGCCCGCGGACGGAGGACCGCCGATCCTCCCGGAGAAGCGGGTCGAGATCCAGGGCGCGGCCATCAACCCCTACTCGCGGGAGCACCCCGCGGAGTTCATCCAGACCGGCATCTCGACGATCGACGGGTTGAACACCCTGGTGCGGGGTCAGAAGCTCCCGCTGTTCTCGGGCGCGGGGTTGCCGCACAACGACGTCGCGCTCCAGATCGCCCGGCAGGCGAAGGTCCTCGGGAGCAAGGAGCCGTTCGGCGTCGTCTTCGCGGCGATGGGCATCACGCACGAGGAGGCGCGGGTGTTCATGAACGATTTCGAACGGACGGGGGCGCTCAAGCGCGCGGTCCTGTTCCTGAACCTCGCGGACGACCCGGCCGTCGAGCGGCTCATCACGCCGCGCATGGCCCTGACCGCGGCGGAATTCCTCGCGTACGAGGTCGGCATGCACGTCTTGGCCATCCTAACGGACATGACGAACTACGCGGAGGCGCTGCGCCAGATCGGGGCGGCGCGGGAGGAGGTGCCCGGGCGCCGCGGGTACCCCGGGTACACGTACACGGACCTCGCAACGATCTACGAACGCGCGGGCCGCATCCAAGGCCGGCCGGGTTCGATCACACAGATTCCCATCATGGCGATCCCCGACGACGACTGGACCCATCCGATCGCCGACCTGACCGGCTACATCACGGAGGGCCAGATCGCCGTGAACCGGGAGTTGCACCGCAAGGGGATCTATCCACCGATCGACCCGCTGCCGTCCCTCTCGCGGCTCATGGACGCCGGGATCGGGAAGGACCGGACGCGAGAGGATCACAAGCAGGTCTCGGACCAGCTCTACGCCGCGTACGCGGAGGGCAAGGACGTCCGGGGCCTCGTGGCGATCGTCGGGAAGGAGGCGCTCTCCGAACGCGACCGGAAGATGCTCGAGTTCGCGGACCGGTTCGAGCAGGAGTTCATCCGCCAGGGCTCCGAGGAAGACCGGAGCATCGTCGACACCCTCGAGATCGGTTGGAAGCTCCTGGCGACGTTGGACGAGGCCTGGCTCACGAAGATCGACCGCAAGACGCTCGAGAAGTATCATCCGAAGTACCGGGGTGCGGCGAAGGTGAGCGCGTAGGATGGTCCTCGCCGAGTACAAGCCGACTCGATCCCAGCTGCTTCAGCTCCGGCGCACGCGCCGCATGGCGGAGCGAGGCCATCGACTGCTCAAGCTGAAGCGGGACGCGCTGATCGTCGAGTTCTTCCGCGTGCTCGAGCGGGCGAAGACGCTCCGATCGCACCTCGCGGAGAAGTACCGGGTCGCGGAGCAGCGAATCGCGATCGCCCGCGCGATCGAGGGGTCCATCGGCGTCCGATCGGCCGCGCTCGCCTCGAGGGAGGTGCCGACCCTGCAACTCAAGACGAAGAACGTCATGGGGATCATCGTCCCAAAGATCGACGCGAAGAGCGTGCGCAAGAAGCTCGAGGACCGCGGCTACGGAATCATCACGACCTCCGCCCGGATCGACGAGGCCGCGGAGGCGTACGAGGCCCTGGTCGAGGACATCGTTGTGGCGGCGGAGATCGAGACGACGATGCGACGCCTCATCGAAGAGATCGAGAAGGTGAAACGACGGGTGAACGCGCTCGAGTATCGCGTAATCCCGGAACTCAAGTCCACAGAAGCGTTCATCCGCCAACGCCTCGAGGAAATGGAGCGGGACAACTTCATGCGGCTCAAGCGATTCAAGCAGAGGGAAGCGTCGTAGCCGCGTGATCCCGGTGGCTGCCTGCCCTCCAGGGCGGGCCCTAGACTACCGTTGGCGCAGCGGGGTCACGGTCGCTGCGGTCGGCTCGCCTTGCAGTGTAGCGGTCTCCTCTTTCGGCGCCTCCGCGGTCGAGCGACCGATCGTGGGGCCGCGCGCGGGACCCAACTCCGTCCGCGCACCCTTCCGCCAGTTCCCGTGACGGTACCGGCCGCGGCTCGCAAACTCGGCCATCATGCCCGGGAGGCCCGGAAGATCGTCCGCGAAGTACCAGAAGGCCAAGTTCTCGCCGTATCGTTCGGCGAGGTCTGACAAGAATTCCCTGATGCTCCGAGAGACGTCGAGGGGCAGTGCTCCGGGATAAATGGCTGCGAGGTAGACGTACTCCCCGCGTTCGACTGCCACGTTGCGATTCCCAAGCTCGAACTTCTTCAACTCCTCGTGCTCCTCGCGGAAGGCGTCCCGCACGAACGCCGAGATGGCGGTGAGCATCCCCGCCAAGATGTCCTCATCCATCTGGGCCCGCCGGCGGACGGATGTGTGGACCAGGAGGCGTCCGTCGAGGCCGATCAGGAACAGGTCGTCCGTCGGCGATCGGTATGGATACCTCTTCCATCCGAAGTACCCCGCAATCCCGCAGGCCAGGAGAAGGAGGCCTCCCCATGGGCTGACCAGCACGGACCACATCGACGGGCGGTACGATACGGACAACGAGGTGACGGAAGGGGAAACGCTCGTATTCCCGCTGGAAAGGGTGACCCGGAGGACCATGGCCTTTGAGGCGAGCTTCGAGAGATCCTGTCCGTCCACGACCCAGGTCCAGCTCGCTCCCCCGTCCACAGAGATCTCATAGACGATCGCGGTGCCGGGAGGCCGGTTCTCGTTCACGCGGAACGATTCCCATCCGAACACCGACTCCCCCGGGAGGAACGGTGCCGTGTGGAGGATCCCAGGGGGCCTGTACGCGTCCGCTCGGATCGAGAAGTACGTGACGACGGGCGTGGCGGCGCCGTCCGTGCCGAGAGACAGCCGCCACTGGAGGAACCGATTCGGCGGGCTCGTGATCTGCGACCCCGCGGCAAGAGCCCATGCGGTCCATGACGAATCTCCCGGCGACGACGCGTTGCCGGTCCTCGTCTCGACCGCGACGGACGTCGCGGGCGGATCCGCCGTCGCCTGCATCACCGCGGCGGAGAATACCGCAGCGGATCCGGCGTCAATCGGTGCGCCTGTAAAGGAGCCGTCGGCGTACTGCTCGGCTTCCAGGCTGACGTTGTCGATCGACACCGACATCGACGCCTCTTCCGTCCCGACGCGGATCAACTCCAGGGACAACGTGAGGTTGAAGGAACCGCTGTTCCGAAGAGCGGAGTCCGCGCTCAGGTCGAGGGTCAAGGTTCGAGTTCCCACCGGGACCGGCGACTCGCTGGACGTGAAGTCGCCGACGTTCACCTTCAGGTAGGAGACCGTGTTGACGGACGGCGTCGCGGTGACGTCGAATCGCAGGCTGAGCGTCCCAGAGGCGCCGCTCGTCGCGAACGGCTTTGTGAACGCCTGCGAGACGTTCGCCGTCTCGTCGAAGGCCGTGTAGTTGAACAGCACGAGGTCGTCGACGTGGGCCCGGTACCAGCCCGGATATCCGAGGAAGCCGACCTCGACCTGATCGATCCAGTTGTTCGTCCCGAAGGAAGGCGACACATCGAAGATGTACCGGTGCCATCCCGTGCTGAGCGACTGTGGAATCCAGCTGATCCAGTTCTGGCCGCCCAGGTTGCTGAGGAGGATGGACGCCGCGAGGCCGCTCGCGTTCACATTGATCCAGACCCCGAGGCGATTGTAGGCGCTCCAGTTCCAGGTGCCGGGATCGTCGCGCAACGCGCCGACCCAGTTGTTCCCGCCGCCCTGCTTGGCGAGGGTCACGTCGTCCCGGAGCGAGCCGCTCCCTTCGTGCCGGGTGCCGGTCGACTGCCCAAGAGTGCTGGTGCTCTGCCCGTTCGAGACGGCCGTCCAGGGACGTGTCCCGAACACGTTGTCCATCGAGTCGAACTGGGCGCTCGGCGTCAGGTGCCAGAGGCGTGCGTTCCGTCCGGCGTCCCTCGCGGACAACACGCGCCCCGTCGTTCCGTTGACGTACGTCCACGGCCCCTGCGTCTGGTTGAATGAGCCGTCTTGGATCAGGTTCGCCGCCTGGTCCACGAGCCGGAGGCCCGAGCCCACGCTCACGTTCGTGGCGGAGGCCTCGGCCGCCAGGAACTCCGCGTCGCTCGTGAAGTTCCACCACGACGGCACCGGGGCGAGGGTCGCGAGTCCGGGCGCCAGCGCGACGCCCGTCACGTCATAGTCCGCCGCCGTCGAGAAGTCCCACGTCACCCGCTTGGCCCCGCCCGCCTGGTCGCTCAGTACCGGTGCCGCCGCCGCGCCCGGAAGGAGCGCGACGACGACCAGAAGCAGGACGAGCGCTTCGGGCAGGTGGCGTGACGGTTTGTGCATGGGAGGGTAGCTCCGGCAGGCTCCGACGAGCCGCGTCCTCGGCGAACCCACGCCCCTCCCGCGCCAAAGGCTGTCATGGGTTGTCCAGGTCCGCAATAAAGGTATCGGTGCTGGAAGCGCGCGAGCGATGTTTTGGCGGAAGACGATGACGCGAAACGGGACCGCCGCTCCCTAACACATCTGTGCGTCCGAGACAACTTCATGGTCCGCATGCCGTTGGTGGCGCGATGATTGATCGGTTCGCCGCCGCGTGGGACGATCCGATTCGTCGGGCGAGAATCCTGCGGAGCCTGTGGTGGATCTCGACCGGCTTCACACTCTTCGGGTTCGCGGTGATCTTCTACCGGGTCCTCTTCCCTCGCTGATCATCCGGCCTGCCGGCGGGCGCCTCGCCCGGGTCGGTACCGCACACGGGAGACGAACTTCTCCGAGAACTCCTTGAGCCCTTGCAAATCCTGCGGAGATCCGGTCCAATGGGCGAACGTCGGTCCGAACCGCGTTTCCAGGTTCGACATGAACCGACGGAGGTCTTTGCCGGCCCAGCGCGGGACGCGACCCGAGTAGACGGCAGCGAGGAAGACGTGAGCCCCCCGTTCGAGGAGCGCCGTCTTCCCTCCGATTTCGAAGCGCCGGAGCCCGCCATTCTCCTCGGGATCGAAGTCCCGGAGGAACGTCAGAATCGCGGTCAACATCGCGGACAGGATGTCCTCGTCGCGGTCTGCGCGCATGCGTCGGGTGTTGTGGAGCATGAGGCGGCCGTCCTTCGAGATCAGGAAGATGTCGTCGATCGCGAAAGCCCGCTTGACCCAGACGTCGTATCCCACGTATGCGGCCGCCGCAGCGACGACGGCGGCGAGACCGAACGGGAAGAGCACGGCCTGAATCGACACGGAGGCCGGACGCACCGTCACGCGAGCGGTCGCTGAGACCTGGGACCCGGCCACGGTAACCGTTACGTTCCACGTTCCGACACTTCCTGCCAGATACGTCCCGTCGTTCTGAACCCTGCCGGACGGGTCCGTGGTGGACCAAACGACGGCGGCGTTGAGGGGATGATCTCCTGAGTCCAAGATACTGGCGTGGAAATGAAGCGACTGGCCCGCCTCGACCTCCAGAGCTCCTTCGGAGGTCAGAAGGACATGATCCGCTGGACCGAGGAACTCGTAGGTGGCCTCGACTCGGGCGAGCGTCGGGGTGGTCAGTCCGTCGGTGGTGGTCAACACGGCTCGCCAACGGAGAACGGGTCCCTGAAGCCCCGCGAGTGACCCCGAAGGAGGAACCACGGAATAGGTCGAGCCGTTTCCGGCCAGGAATTCGACCGAGGACGCGGCGGACCCGCTCCACGAGGCTTTGAGGGACCTCCATACGAGGAAGTCCATGCCTGCGGGCACAACATCGGCGGTGACGGTCCCGTAGGCGACGCGATTGCGGTATTCCAGCGAGAATGATCCCAGGACCGGAGATTCGCTGGCGTTGTAACGCGGGTGTTCACGGTTGCGGTCCACGTGACGTTCAACAGCTCGGAGACGCCACCCAAGGCGATGGGGTCAGAGAGATAGGTGCCGTTGCGGCGATCCGGCCAGACCATCGACACGTTGTCCACTCGAAGGTTCGCGTGAGATTCCGATGCGTTGTCGACGACGACGCGGAAATGGAACGAGAGCAAATAGGGACCTCGGTCGCCCGTAGCGCTCGAGATGTCGACCGCGAAGTGCTGCCATGCTCCCGGCGTCGCAGAGGCCAGTGCAGCGTCGAAAGATCCGTTGGATCCGGCAATGTGGACGGATGCGTTCGTCGAAACGACACCCGACGAGTTGACGAGGGACCAATTGAACGAGAGAGAGCCGCTCCCAAGTCTCGGGCCCGTGACGTATGACTTCGAAACCGCCTGGGAGATGGACGCGTTGTCGTCTAGCTGCCTCGGTGTCCCAAGGGAGGAATCATCGAAGTAGATCTGGGTCAACGGAACGTTTTGGCCGTTAATGCGAAAGCGCACGTTCTGAAGTGAGTCCCTCTCGAGCGGCGTTCCGAGCGGGGTGATGTTCACGACAACCTCATGCCAACCCTGGACGAGTGGCAGTTCCGGGGTCGTCCGGAAGGATGTGCCGACCGTGGCGGTAATGTTGAAAGACAGCGAAGGGACCACATCCGTTGCGTTAGTCCAGAGTATCAACGCGTCGTACGCAGACCAATTCGTAATCCCGGAATGAACGGCACTGACCCAGGTCGCCCCCGTTGAGATTGCCAACGTCATGTTCATCGAAGCCGCGCCTTCCACGCGGTTCACCGTCTCGAGCGAAATCCCCCCGAACGTGTTCGGAGGGGAACTCCAGGTCCAATTGGTCAACTGGTCGAAGTTGTCCCACTTCGCAGCGAGAACATTGTACCCCAGGATCGCGTCATTCGCGGGCGACTCATGTCGCGCAACAACCTGACCGGTCGTCCCGTTCAAGAATGTCCAGTCGGATGTACCATTGAAGTCGCCGTCAGCGACGTGGTTGCTCGAATTCGCTCGGAGTTCGAGACCGTTCGTTCCCCCAGTCAAGTTCGAGTCGAGATGTCCGTTCCTGGCGAACTCCGTCGACGAGGTCCATTCGACCCTCTGATCGTTCCACGGCAAGAAGGCCTGACCGCCCGCAAGAGACACATTGTCCAGTGACAGGTTTGCCGCAGAGTTGAAGGTCCAGGTGATTGTCCGCGACGCATCAGGGTTGGTGGTCACGAGCGGGGGGTCCGATCGAGCCCCCTGAGCACTGAGGACGAGCGTGAGGATAATCCAGAACAGAAGCGCCGGGCCCGCCGAAGGCCTCCAGTTCGGGCTACTTCCTCGCCTGAGCATGGGCGTGTCCGATCCGCTAGTCCCTGCTCCCGGCCCGAGATTCTTTCCCTGCCGCTCGCCGAAGCGAGCGCCGGCTCAGGGGACGCAACTATCCGGACGAGCCTACTTAATGATTGTGCCGAGGCGCGTCCAATTCGTGCGCGTTGCGGGTTCACAAGATTCGAAGTTCGAGCCTTGTTCGGGAACCGGAGGCGCTGTAGTCAGGCATGATGATGTCGCGTTGGCGGGCCATCGCCGACTCCCGAGAGCGTTCCCCTCGTCTACCCGTTCGTCCTGGGTCCGTGGCCGAGCCGGTCCAGCAGGACCGTTGCGATGCGAAGGTCCTCGCTCGATTCCGGGAGATTCCCCCGCTGGAATTCGCGCTCCGCACGCGCGATAATCTCCTGGATCTCCGGGAAGAAGCCGAACCCGTTTCCCTGAAGAAGCAAGGCGCGGATCCTCGTCTCGTCCAAGGCCCTCCCGTGCGCTTCCCGCGCATTTGCGGGTCGAGCGAACGCTCGCATGACCCGTTCCACATGATCGACGCCTCGGGCGTACTTACCCTCGCGGATCGAGCGACGCGCGTCGCGCATCGCGGCATCGGCCTCATACGACTGGAATCCTTCCCGCTGCAGTCGAGCGTATAGGAGCTCGGCGTCTGCCAGCCCGCGCGTCGCTTCGCGATACACGGCATCAAGAGACGCCACCTCCCCTCGCAGGCGCGTCGCCATCGCCGCAGCCGGCTCGATCAGACCCGACTCGAGCGCCTCGCGGGCCATCCGCATCTGGCCTTCGAGCGGCGCCGTCAGGATGCCTTCGGTCCGCAACAGGGCCAACTGCGCCTCCATCCCCTCGAGCGATTCCCAGGCGGCGGCGGACTGGGCCTTGAGACGGAGCGCCATCGTCGTGACGTCTTGCGCGATCTCGCCCGCGCCGTCCGCGTTGCCGAGCGCGAGCTCCTCCGTCGCATCCTGGAGCGACTGCTCGAGCGCGGAACCGGCGATGTCCGTGAACACCCAGGGACCCGAAGGACCCGCTATGCTCGCGAGGGACTCGATGGCAACCTCCGCCCGGAGGATCTCGTCGGATGCGCGCATCGCCTTCTTCTCGACCGCGTGGCCGTCTCGCTCCGTCCGCTCCAAGAGGGTCTGGGCTTCGTCGTAATTGGGGACCAGGATGCCGTTCTCCCAGATCCCCGAGACCACGGTCTCTTCAGCCGTCCCGAGCGTCGACTCGAGGTCGCCCGTGCGCAGACCGATCCGCCGCATCGAAACGACCCGAGCTCGAAGCGCCTTTTCGGCCTCCTGGTATCGATGAAACCGCGCATCGAGCGAGGTCGCAAGCGTCTCCGCCTTCTGCGCGGCCTTCAGCGCTTTCGAGAACTGGTGCGTCTCGAAGAACTCCCGCGCGATCTCGAGTGCATCCTTGGCGGGTTTCAAGTCGGCCGGGGTCAGCCGGAGGCCCGAGAGCCGGCCCTCCGAATCGTCGATCGCCTGCTTCGCGCGCTGTGCTCGCATTCGTTTGAACCAGACGATCCCGTCCCCGTCCTCTTGGTGCATAAGTCGGTCCCCGCCCCATGACTCGACGAAGCGTGGCAACGAGAGAGCCTTCGCCGGACCGGTGGGTTCGTTAGCCATGGAACGAGGGGAGTAAAAGCGTTGTGATGGCCGATCCGTGATAATCACGGCCGATAGCGGCTCACACCAGCTGGAGCTGATGCTCCGCGACGAGCGAGCCGAGGCGTAGGAACGCGTCCTCGACCTTCTCGCCCGTCCTGGCCGACGTCAGCATGTATTCCGATCCGTACGCCTTCGCGATCTGCGCGACGTCCCGCTCCGCGAACTGCGCGCCCTCGCGGAGATCCGCCTTGTTCACCGCCAGGAGGATCGGCACCTTTCCGACGACGTGCTCGATACCGTCGACCCAGTCGTCCAGGTCGTCGAGCGTCCGACGCCGGGTGAAGTCGGCGACCGCCAGGATTCCGTTCGCTCCGTAAAAATAGACGTCCTTCAGGAGCTCCCGGAACCCCTTCTCGCCCATGATGTCCCAGATCGTCATGTCGATGTCGACGAGGAGGTCCTGCTCCGGCAGCAGAACGCGCACCTCCTTCTTCGAGACGCGCGTGCCAATCGTCGTAAGGTATTGCTCGTCGAACATGTTCAGCACGTAGCGTCGGATCAGCGACGTCTTCCCGACGGACTTCTCGCCGACGAGGCAGATCTTCGACTTGAGCGATCGCTGCGTGGTCATTCGCTGCCCTCGTCCCGGTACCGCGACGCACTCCCGCGATGTCTACTTAACGCTTCTCGCCCGGTTCTCCCGAGTGAATTCACGGGACGACGGGGATGCCGTCCTTGTGGAGGACCATCGTCCCGAGACGCTTGAAGACGGTCTCGACCTGCTCCCCCGTCTTCGCCGATGTGTAGAAGAACGGAGCCTCGAACGCCCGCACGGCCTGCTCGATCTCCTTGTCCCCGTAGAGGATCATGACCTCGTCTTTCAGGTCGATCTTGTTGATCGCGTACACGACCGGGATCTCGCCGACGACGTTGAAGACGCCTTGGACCCAGTCGTCCAGCTCCTTCAGGGTCGAGTAGCGCGTCAGGTCGCACACCGCCAGGACGCCTTTCGCGCCGTGGAAGAACGCCTCCTTCAGGAGGTCCCGGAAACCTTTCTCGCCCATGATGTCCCAGACGGTCATGTCCATCTGGAGCTTCGAGCCCTTGTCCGGGAGGTCGAACGTCATCTCCCGCTTCGAGACCTTCGCGCCGAGCGTCGTGATGTACCGGTCGTCGAACTCGTCCTGGACGAACCGCCGGATGAGGGAGGTCTTCCCGACCGCCGCTTCGCCGACGAGGCAAATCTTCGTCTTGATCCGCTGGACCTCGGCCATCGAGCGACGGCGTCCGATTCCCCTTGGATTACTTAAAGGGTCCGCCATCCAAGGTCGCCGGGAGAAGCTTTTTGGCCCTCCCGCTCCTGCCGGCGACGATGCGGATCGAGCACCGGCTGATCGTCGCGCTCGACGTGACCGACGGCGGGCGGGCGAAATCGATCGCGCACGCCGTGGTGGACCGCGTCGACGCGCTCAAGGTGAGTTGGCCTCTCGTCCTTGCGGTCGGCAGGGGGATCGTGAAGGACCTGGCTCCTCTCGCGTACGTCCTCTGCGACTTCAAGGTGGCGGACATCCCGAACACCAGCCGCCTCGTGGTCGAGCAGGCCGTGGCCGCCGGCGCGTCGGGGGTGATCTGCCACGGCTTCGCCGGCGAGGACTCCGTGCGGGCGTGCGTCGAGGGGGCGGGCCGCGCGGACGTCTTCGTCGTCACGGAATTGAGCCATCCCGGGGGGCAGGAGTACACGGCGAAGTTCGCGGAGGAGTTCGCCCGAATCGCGGTCCGCGCAGGCGCCGCAGGGATCATCGCGCCGGCCACCCGACCGGACCGCGTGCGGACGCTCCGGGCGATCGTCGGGACGAAACGGATCCTCTCGCCCGGGGTCGGCGCCCAGGGCGGTCGCGCTGCGGACGCAATCGCGGCCGGCGCGGATGCAGTGATCGTCGGACGGTCGATCATCGAGTCGCGGGATCCCGGAGACGCCGCTGAGAGGATCGCAGGAGAGATCCGCAGGCACCCGGCGACCTGAGGGCCCGGAGCGCCAGCCGGCCCGGCGGTGACCGCGGCGGATCCGCACCTCGGCCTCGCCCCGGAGTCCCGAAACCTTTTCCCGACGAAGCCCGTTGGGCGCGACACGGCCGCGTCCACCCTCGTCAACCCCGATTCCGCCCGGACGTTCCTCTTCATGGATCCCGTCGGGAACGCGGTCGTTTGGGACCGGGCGTTCCAGCAGCCTCACCACGACGTCTACACGGAAGGCCGACCCACCCGCGGACTGATTGCGGTCCATCGGACGGCGCGTCGTGAGGGCGCGAACTTCGTCGCGATGCACGCGATCGACCTCGACGCCGCGAGCGCGCTCTGCGAGCATCTGCCGCACGGGTTCACGATCTTCCACCTCACGGAGGAGTTCCCGGTCACCCTGCTCGCCCGCCGCGCGGACGAATTCCACCCGAGGCCGGCGTGGCTCTTCCAGCTCGATCCGCGGGACTTCGTCGACCATCCGGACGACCGCGTGCGACGGCTCGCGCCCGAATGGGCGGGGCGGGTCGCCACGCTGTGGCGCGAGGAGTACCCCGCGGAACCGTACGTCCGAGCGCGGATCGACGGTGGGCCGACGGCGGCGATTTACGAGAACGGAGAGCCGGTGGCGTGGGCGCTGACGCACGTCGTCACGGACCGCGTCGGCATCATCGGCATGGTCCACGTCGTCGAGGACCACCGGCGGAAGGGGTTGGCGAAATCCGTCGTCGCGGCCGTTTCGCGCGCCCTCATCGAGGCGGGGAAGATCCCCGCGCTCCACGCGTACCCGGACAACGCCGCCTCGCTCGCCCTCTTCCCGACCCTCGGGTTCCGGCAGGTCAAGCTCCAAGTCTGGGGCGAAGCGGTCTTCCGATGAAGATCCGGCCGTTGGCGGCGGACAGCCTCGGCGCGCGCTCGATGGCGACCCTCGTCGAGACACCCGACGTCACGATCCTCCTGGATCCGAGCGTCCGCCTCGGACCGTACCGGTACGACCTGCCGCCGCACGACCTGGAGAGGGACCGCCAGAAGGAACTCTGGCAGGTCATCCGGAACGCCACGGCGAACGCGGACGTCCTCACGGTGAGCCATTATCACTACGACCACTTCAATCCATCCGCCCCTTCGATCTACCGCAACAAGATCGCGTTCCTGAAGGATGGGAAGTTTCACATCAACCGCAGTCAGCGCGAACGGGCCGGCGCGTTCGTCCGGAAGCTGAAGAAATATCCGAAGGACGTCCAAGTGGCGGACGGCAACCAGACGGACTTCGGCGGCACGGAGCTCCTCTTCTCGCCGGCCCTGCCACACGGATACGACGACGAACTCGGATATGTCGTCATGACGCGGATCTCCCGTGGCAACGAGGTGTTCGTCCACACCGCGGACGTCCTCGGTCCGCCGCTGAAGGAGCACCTCGCGTTCCTGATCGACGCGCAGCCCACGGTCCTGTACGTCGATGGACCGATGACCCACATGCCGGAAAACTATCCGGAGCAGCACACGAAACGGTCGCTCTCCCATCTCTCGCGGATCCTGCGCACGACGAACGTGCGCACGCTGATCCTGGATCACCACATCCTGCGCGACCGGGAATGGCGGACCCGGATGGCGTCGGTGTTCACGGTGGGCGAGGAGCATGACGTCAACGTTCTGACCGCCGCGGAGTTCCGCGGGGACCGTGTCGATCAGCTCGAGGCGAATCGCGACCGCTTGTACGGCATCGAGGCTCCGAGCCCGAAAGGAATAAGTGGAGCCGGTCCATCGGAGGGATGAGATGGCGAAGGAGCACCACTGCCCGAACGACGGCGCCCAGCCGTGCAACGCGGCCGGGAGCATCATCCACGTGTGCCCGCTCTGCTACGCGCGATGGGAGGAAGTCATCCCGGAAGACAAGCCGATTACCGCGCCGCCGGCCCCGAAACCCGCTCCTCCGACCCCGGCCGCCCCCGCCCCGTCCGCGTGACCATGACCCCGTCGTCCTCCCCTGGATTTCCCCGTGGGGAGGACGGCATCCGGGAGACCCTCGCCGAGGTGCGACGGGAGGTCGCGTGCCGCGTTTGCCAAGGGGACATCAAGCGGTGCCGCCTCGCGATCTGTCCGTACCTCGACCGGGTCCGTCGATGGTTCGAAGGCCGCCGGGATTTGCAGACGACGAACCTCTACGGCGCGTCGCCGCCGAGCGCGTTCGTCGGCTCATGGGGCTACCCGAAGGTCCTCGTGGGGCCGCTCGTCCCTCCCGTCCGGGACGAGGACACATCGATCCTCGACGCCTCGGAATCGTGGCTCGCCTACGACCTCGCGGAGATCCTCCGGTTCCGCTTGTCGCTCGTCCGAGGGAAGGCGCCCCGGCGCGTCGCCGAGGCCCGAGACCCGGATTCGATCCTCTCGACCGTGCAGGAGGGCGCGATGGCCGCGAAGCCGGTCGACACGGAGATGTGGTTCACGAAGAGGCCGTCCCTCGTGAGCCCGTTCTCCGCCCGCGCACCGCCGAGCGGGCCGAGCGCGGACATCGCGAAAATCGACCTCGCCTCGAATCCCTCCGTGCCGCGGCGGGTGGACGACCTCGTCTCCGATACGGACGTCCGCGCCGGTGAAGCGGTCGCGGACCTGTACGATCACGGCATCACGCAGAGCCAGATCACGCGGATCTTCTCCGTCGGCCTCCTGGGGACGAAGGAGCGCCGCCGGCTCGTGCCGACCGAGTGGTCGATCACGGCCGTGGACGACATCCTCGCGAAGGCGCTCGTCGACGAGGTCCGGTCGCATTCCTGGATCGACGAGTACGAGGTGTACAGTGCCAGCGGCCTCGCGAACAACGTCGCCGTACTCCTGTTCCCGCAGGCGTTCATGTTCGAGGGCCTCGAGGCGTGGAACCTCGCCGCCGACCCGACGCCCGCCCACGACCACGAGTTCGCGGGAGGCCGCACGACGTACCCGGACCGGATCGCGGGCGCCTATCACGCGACCCGCCTCCCGGTCTTGGAGCACCTCGCCGCACGCCGGCGTCAGGCCGGGGCGATCGTGTTCATGGAGGTCTACGAAGACTGGGTCCCGCTCGGCGTCTGGCGGTACCGCGAGCTCGCGCGCGCGGCCCTCGCGAAGAAGGCGCTCCGGTTCTCGGGCCTGTCCGAGGCGGAAGGAGAGCTCTCCGGGCGGTTGCGGCTGCGCCTCGAGAACTGGTGGCGGGCGAGCGCGCTCCGGGCGTACCTCCGGACGCAGCGGCGCATCACGGCATACGCGTAGGGCCATGGCGATCCCGCGGGCTCCGTCCGGAATCTACCTCTGAACAGAGGTAGAACCGTGGGCTGAGGTCGGACCCTCCCACGGCCTGCGGGATGCAGTCGAGCCGACGAGGCCAAGCCGCTTCCCGTCCGGTTCGGAGGCGATGTCTTCAAGACCTCGGAGGGCCCTCGGAAGGCTGTGACGAAACCGCGCCGTCGCTTCGCGCGGCGGGATCCGAATGCGCTCGACGTGCTCGCCTTGGCAGACGCGAAGAAAGCGCTGGACCGCCACCGGCAATCCCTTGACGGCGCGCGACGGGCCCGCGACGGCACGATCGAACGGGCCCGCGATTCCCTCCGGACGTACAAGGCGCCCCTCGCCGATGCCGTCGACGGCCGGCGCAGAGGCCTCGAGTTCGAGATGAAGGCGGTCGACCGCTTCGATGGGGCGCTCAAGGCCGCAAAGCCGCAGACCCGACGACGGCACGCGGCCGGACCCTCAAAGGATATCTAGCCGCCGGACCCATGGGCTATGGGGCCCAGGAGGGAGCACCGCGTCGATCGAGCAAGACGTCCTGCAAGTCCATGCCCGGCTCGGGCAACTCCGCTCCTACATCGAATGGACCGCGCCCCTCTACGTGCTGTTCCTGGCAGCCGGCCTAGTCGCGGCGCAGTTCGTGTTCCAGTCGAGCCTGGCGGTCCTCGTGGGCCTCCTCGCGGTCTTCGGCACCATGGACGCGGCGCTCCTCTCCCGCATCCGTCAGCTCGAGTCATCCGAAATCCGGAACGACGTGGAGCTGCGGACGACCCGCGCGCAGATCGAACGCCTGGCACGGCAGGTCCTCGCGGCGGGCGCGGGCCTCGGCGTGGCGTTCGCGATCTTGTTCGTCTGGATGGTCGTCCGCGGCTGACGGCGCCCTCCTTCCGGGAGGCTCCCACGCGTCCAGCGGGAGGAAAACGGCCCGTGCGTGTCTTCGTCTCGCACGCCTCGCACGTGCGATAGTTTGAACCGGACCTTTTTATAGAACCCGGGAAAGAAAGGATACTGTCCCTCGAAGGACGCGTGATACCGTGGACCTGCTGTGGCTCGTGATTCCCGCCGCGATCGCGATCTTCGTCCTCCGGACGATCGTGATGGCGCGGAGTCTGAAGGTAGCGGCCGCCAACCCGACCCTCGCCGATGCGCGTGCGCTCCGCGCGGCGAAGCGGAGCCTGAAGGCCCACCGCGATCGGCTGAACGAAGCGGTCGCCCAGCCGAAGGGGCACCTCGATGCCGCGAAGCGCCTCTCGACGGTCCCCAAGCCGTGGGCCGGCATGCGGTCGAAGAGGACGTCGCATGCGGACGAATTCGCGGTCGAGCCGCCAACCTGAGTGCACGGCAAGCTTCTTGACATCCGCACCGTCTCGCCCTGCGTGGACGCGGGCTCGAAGCACCTCGTGGAACTCAAGGCGAGGTACGAGGATCTTGGGAAGGCACGGGCCCTCCTGGCCGGCGCGGAGCGCGTCGGGACCTTCCGCCAGGTGGACACGTACTTCTCCGTCGGCGATCGTCGGCTGAAGCTCCGCTCCGTTGCCGGCGCGACCGAGGGCCAACTCATCTACTACGAACGCCCCGACGTCGGCGGCGTGAAGGAGAGCCGCGTGCTGCTCGCCTCGGTTCCGGATGCCGCGGCGGTCCGTGAGATCCTGACCCGCGTCTTCCCCGTAAAGGCCGAGGTCCGCAAGACCCGCGAGATCTTCCGATTCCAGGGCGTCCAGGTCCACCTCGACACGGTCGAGGGGCTGGGGAGGTTCGTCGAGTTCGAGAAGATCCTCGCGGACACATCGGAACGCGAGGCGGGCGTCAATCAGCTCGAGACCTTGCGACGGTACCTGCAGATCGCGGACGAAGACCTCATGTCGTCCTCGTACAGCGACTTCTTCGAACCGGCCTCGACGGCGTAAGCTACTCGAGCTCGAACGAGCGCACCTTGTCGTTCGACCTCAGCGACTCCAGGAGGCTCGAGACGGCCGCCGGCCGGATCCGGACTTCCGCGGTGACGTTCACCCGGTGGGCCTCCTTGTCCACGTGGACCCGCTCGAAGTGCGTGAGCCCGGCGGGCAGAAGCGCGTCGAGTTCCTCCGGGGTCACGGGATTCGCCACCGTCACGCGCACGACCTTGGCGTGGGAGCCGAACCCCTTCCCCTCGAGCACGCGGTCCGTGACCACGACGGCCCAGACGATTCCATAATCGACGGCGACGAGGAGGTACAGCCCCGCGCCCGCCGCGACGCCCAGGGCCGCCATCGCCCAGACGAGCGCCGCGGTCGTGAATCCGAAGACCCGGTCGTTGCTGCGAATCAGCGCGCCGGCGCCGAGGAATCCGATCCCGGTGATGACGCCGCCGAGGAGCGGCAGCGGGTTCTCCTCTTCGATCGTGATCGCGAGGAGGGTCAGGGTCGCCGCGCCGGTCGACACGAAGATGAATGTGCCGAATCCGACCGGCTTCCGGCGCACCTGCCGCTCGAGGCCGACCGCGAAGGCCAGGGCGAAGACGAGCAGGAGCCGGAGGACTGCTTCAACGGGGTCAATCATACGGCGGGCGGTCCGACCTGACGGTGCATCCCATCGCCGGTCGCATGGAACGTTCGCCTATTTCTCGTTTTTCTCAACGCGGGCCGGCGCGGCGATCGTCCGGTGACCGCACTCGCGGCATCCTTTCCGGCGATGATCCAATCTACATTGGACGCATAGTGTGAGCCGGCACGAAGGGCAGATGCGAGTCCTGATCGGCGGGAGGTCGAGAGCCGCGCCGAACAGCGGAAGGCCGCAGCACCCACACCGCCACTCGATGAATTCCTTGGAGGACCGAGTTTCCGTCATCATGGACGGATTGTCGGCGGCTCGATCGTCGGCAGCTGCACGAGCCCGTCGTCCAGGTCGAGGCCTCTCATCGCGCTCTCCTGGAGGATCTGCGCGTGGATCATGTCGCGGGGGTCCTTCGACGCAAGGGCAGGCGCTCCGAAGGTCGGTTGTTTCCCGCCGTTCAGCAGGTCACGGTAGTACGGCATCCATGCGGACAGCAACTCCCGTGGGTTCACGAAGCTCTGCGTCGCATAGTACTGGTACCACGCGCACTGGATGTCGCACGCGGCCATGCGCTGCCGCCGCTCCCGGGCATCGGGCGACTCGAGGTACGTCATCAGGTCCGAGTCGATCAGGTTGATCGTCTTCTCCTCGAGCACGCGGCACGGATACCAGAGGAATCCGTCCGCGTCGACGATGATCGACGACGTGTCGCAGCCGTGGTCCCAGGTAATCCGGTCGAAGTATCCGTCGGGCGAGATGATGACGCCGGGATACTTCTTCTTCATCTCCATCCCGGCGCGGCTCATCTGCCACAGGTCCGGGAGGTGGTCCTTCGTGTTCTTCAGGTGGACGGCGCACATGACGACCGCCTTTACGCCAGCGTCGTGGCACCGCTTGATCTTCTGCTCCAGCGCACCGATGTCGTTCTTCGTGACGACAATCTGCACCGTGACGATCGAACCCCACTTCGTGTACTCCTCGAGGTCGTCGTACATGTCGAGGTTCTTGTGGCCCTCGTCGATCGAGATATGCAGGAAGTCGATGTACTTCCCGTACTCCGGCATGGGGTACCGTTGCTCCATGTCCCTCTCCGAGGTCGTGAAGAGGAGGTACCACGGCTTCTCGTACTGATACCGCAGGAGTTCCCCGATGTCGTCGCGCACGAGCGGATCTCCGCCCTCAAAGCTGCACACGATCACGGAGGACTGAGCGAGGTTGTCGAGGACCGCCTTGACGTCCTCCGTCGGCATGTCCTTCCAGCGGTTCTTCACGTGCCAGCAGTTGCAGAACGAACACGTGAAGTTGCATCGGCGCGTGAGCTTGAAGGAGCAGTAGAATGGATAGATGGCCTCCTTAGCCATCTTGTTCCGCAGGATCTGGCCCGCGACCTGGAGGAACCGCTTCTTCGGGATCTTCCTCATGGCCCGCCCGGCCCACCATGGGCCTCCCCGGGATAATCCTTTGCGACCCGTGGTCCGCGGGAGCGAACCCATCCGACGGCCACGAGCACGAGCGCGGCAGCCGCGATGATCGCCGGCGGCGTGTACAGGACGTACTCGACCGCCTGAGGGAGCGGCGCGATTGTGAGCGAGTAGACGATCGGAGGGAGGCGGAAGAACAGGACGATCAGCGGGAGGAAGACCATCGCCGACGCGAGGGCTTGATGGGGCGCCCCGCCGCGAGACGCGAACTCCCGGAGGCCCGCGAGCGCGGCGAGAGACAGGCTCGCGAAGAGGCCGAGGAGGGCAAGCGTCGTCAGGACCGTGCCTACGGACGCGAGCACGAGCCCCGCGAAAGCGACCGCGAGGCCGAGGCCTCCGACCCGGACGATCATCGGTGAGAGGCGCGGCCGCGCCCGATCGACGAGAACCGCCAGCGCCGGACCGAGGACGAGCATCGCCGCGGCGATCGTCGACAGCAGGTCCCCCTGAACCTGCAATCGAAGGCTCAACACGTACGACGACGTAAGCGCGTACGCGGCGAGGGGCATCGCCATGAGAATGCCGGGATAGAGAGTTCGGCGGGGTCCGGTCCGCGGTTCCATGGGAACCGCCATCGCGGGGAGGAACATCGGTGGGAGCACCAGCAGTACCGCCGTGGCGGTGAGGGTCACGAGGTCGAACGCGCCGAGGAAACCGATCGCCGATCCGAAGCCGAGCGCCGCCACGAGGGTCGAGGGCGTCGCCGGCTTCCGGACAACATACGAATCGATCGCGAGGAGTGCGCCGATCATCGCGAGCGGAAAGGCGGCCGTCGTGCGGATCGCGAGGCTCGACAGGACGAGGCATGCGAGCGCGGCGACGATGGGGGCCCGTCCCGGATATGCGCGGTCCAGGTACCGCCCGAGCGGACGGTGGACTCCCGCCACCGCGATGCCCACGAGAATCGACGAATACGTCCAGAAGTTCTGTTCGACGGCCTCGCGTAGGGCGAACACGAAGAACGCGACCGCCGCCGTGACGAGGATCAGCGCGCCGAGGTCAATCGGCTCGCGTGCGGCGGACCACGGCGGCGATGTCCTCTGGGCGAGGGCCGCGAGTGCTCCTGCCGCAACGAGGACGAGCACGGACATGAGAAGCGCCTCGCTCGCGCCGATTCCGCGGAGGGTCTCGAGTGCAACGTATGCGTTTCGGGCCGCACGATCCGCATCGCCGCTCGACATGGCGGCCCGTGCATCGGCAATCTGCGCGGCGGCGGAATCCAAAGATGCCGCGAACAGGGTCGAAGCGATCGGATCCGCCGAGACGGCTTCGAGCCGAGCGCCCGCTTCGCGGACGAACTCATGGCGGAGGAGCGTGAAGAACGTCGTCGGCGTGACAATCTCCAAGTTCCCTCCGACCTGAGCCGCGAGCCGATCCATCAGGCCGCGCGTGTCTCGAAGGTCGTAACGGAACGTGTAGACGGTGAGCCAGAGGAACCACGGCCCGTCGCTCGAAGCGGCGAGGGCCGCGTCCAGCTTCCCGAAGAAGTTGTCCTCCGTCGTCCAGAAGTGGGTGGATCGGATCACGGGCGATGCGTTGCCTCCTCCCGCGGCTACCCAGGCGTCGCGGGTGCGCGGTTGGTCGTCGTAGTCCAGCACGATCCCGACCGGATGCACGCCGCCGACGTACGCGGAGAGGGTCTCGTCCGAGTACGGAATCTCCGAGGCCGTGAAGGCGTTCAGGAGCCAGACGACGTCCAGGTCGGCCGCGGCCATGTAGCGGTCCGTCAGGGACAGATAGGCCGGGAGGTCGCCCGGGCCCGTGTAGTCCGGATACAGATATCCCGCGCCGCTCGGCGCCGCGATGAACCGGTCAAAGGGCGTGGCGGTGTCGTAGTACCAGTCGAGCAGCGGCGGCGCGAGGTCGGCGAGGAGCGGATTGATGCTCCACGCGAGCGGCATCGTCCGGTTCCCGCGCTCCGGCTCGGACCAGAGCTCCCGCATCCGTCCCGAGACGAAGTCCACATTGTCCCCGTCCGGCACCGCGAGGACGACGTACGTCTTGTTGTCCTCGAGGTTCGGTATCGAGCCGGAGACCGGAACTTGGCGGTGGGTGTCGGCCCGGCCGAACGCGGTCAGCTCGGAGAGGTTCGGGAGCTCTTGCACACCGACGATGAACTTGCCCTCCGCGGACGCCATCTGGACGAACGAGTTCTCTTCCGTCAACGTCGGGCTCTCGAACCAGCCCAGGATCGGGATGCCTCGGGGCGTCGCGCGCAGGACGCGCATCGTCGCGGCGGTCTCGGCCGGCGTCGCGAGCACGCCTTGCGGCTCGTAGAAGACGAACGTCCTCGTCGCGATGAGGTAGTCCCGGATCGCCCAATGGTCCGGAGGCAGGATCGCAAGGAGGCTCGGCGACGAGGCGGGGAGGAGCTCGCGGAGCGCCCGGTCTGTCGTGGCGATCGGCCCGAGCGGCGCCCAGTCGCTCGCCGCATAGTCGAAGGTGATCGGCAGGTTGGAGCGGGCCCGCAGCGATTCGGCGAGATCGGGGCCCACGAGGACCGCCCCTTGCTGCGCGGCCTTCATCGTCGCGACGTTCATCGACTCCGGCCTCGCGGGGTCGTACACCGCAATCCCCGCTGCGTTCGGGAGGAAAGCGGAGATCGCCGCGTCGATCGTCATGATGTCGAACGTGAGACTGTACTTCGACACGAGGAACGAGAGCATCGACGACGCGTTCGTGGCCTCGTCGTGGAGGTCGAGGTATAGGTGCGCCCCGGTTCGGCTCGCAAGTCCCTGGAGGGAGGCGAGGAGGAGGCGCGTCGAAAGGTTCGTGCTCGGTCCCACCGGGATGACGTGCAGATTCGATCCGGCGGGCAGAACCGGGAACGGGCTCGATGCCGACGGCCAGCGGGGCTGATCGCCCGTGGCGGGCGGCGCGCCGGGCCACAGGACGTTCGAGGCGACGACGAGGACGAACAGGCCTGCGACGACCGCGCCGGCCATCCGGCCGACAGGACGCCGCCGGTCCGTTTTCAACAACCGAACGCCTCCAGAACCGCGGCGGGATCCCCCGCCGGGCTCCGCAACGGACCGGGACCGCTATAGCCTTTCCTTCGAGAGCGTCGGTTCCTGTCCCACGATGCGGCTCGAACACTTTCGCCCCACTCCCACGTGCAACGTCATACGATCCGCGACCTCTTCGGGCTCCGTGGAAGAGCTGTTCGGCATCTCCGTGCCGAGCCCGCGGGATTCGTTCCAGATCCGCGAGATTCACGTCGATTCCGCGCTTCGCAAAGATCCGCTCCCGTGGCTCGACTATTCCTTCAACCCGTACGTCGGGTGTTACCACGGATGCACCTTTTGTTATGTGCCGCGACTTCTGCAGACGGATCGCGCGGACTGGGGAACCTCTGTGGCGGTGAAGCGGAACGCGCCAACGGTCCTCGCGCGTGAGGTCAAGAGACTGCCCCGCGGCCTCGTCGCGATCTCGACCGCCACCGATCCGTATCAGTTCGTCGAGGGGAAGTACCGCATCACGCGGCACGCATTGGAGGTCCTGCAACGAGCCGACTGGCCCGTCTCCGTGCTCTCACGGTCTCCGCTCATGATGCGCGACATCGATCTCTTCTCGAGATTCGGCTCGATCGAAGTCGGCATGTCGGTCCCAACGCTCGACGACCGCGCGCGGGCCCTCCTCGAACCGTGGGCCCCGCCGATCGAAGCGCGGCTGCGGTGTCTCCGGACCCTCGCGGATGCGGGCCTCGCGACGTTCGTGAGCTTCTCCCCTGCGTACCCGCCCACCGGGGGTTGGACGGCGGAGACGATCGCGGACACGTTCCAAGAACTCGGCATCCGGAAGGGATTCTCGCGACTCCTCGATCCGCGGTGGGGCGCCCGTGACGCGATGCTCGGACGTCTAGCGGGGTCGGACTTGGAGGCGGAGCTCACTCGCTTCACGGATCGAGAGACGATGGTCCCGTTCATCGGGGCCGTCGCCCGGGAGTGCCGGGACCGTGGCATCGCGTTCCGTACGCACCAGGAAGGCGCCTCGCGGAGGACGACGAGCGAGTAGGCTGGAAGGCCTCGCCGTTCGAATCGCCCCCTCCCGGAGTGAGGGATGTCGCGAGAGCGAGTGCAACGAGCTGTCCTCGGCGATGAACCGTCGAGAAATCGATGCCGAGGAGACCGGCCGTCTCATTGGACCCGTTGCGTCCTCCCGACCCGATCCCTCCTAGGGACGCGATCGGCCACTCCTTCGTACGGCCCTGCGGGAGCGGGGCGACGGGAGGACGATTCCGATCGCCAACAGCCCGACGCCGACTGCCGCGACGAGAAGCGCGAGGTCCGTCATCACGCCGGGAACCGGGAGAGTCGCGGAACGCAGGAGAAGGTACGTGATGAGCATCAGGGACAGCGTGGCCGCGCCGCCTCCGACGAGATCCTTTCGCATCCGCCGCCGTTTGGTCGCATCCGTGGGAGCGGGCTTAACGGTTTGCCGCGAACGTGGCCCCGACTTGCAACCGAGGGTTATGTGGCCAGAGTCACGTCCTCACGGGGCCGGAAAGGATAATTCAGTCGTCGCGCATTCGGCAACGGGGTGAGAGGGATCGCGACGACGCCGTGTCCGGTGTGCGGTGGACCGCTGGCTTGGAATGCGCAGAATAATCAGTGGTGGTGTGGCAACGAACGGAAGTACTATCCGCCGGGCGGGCCGCCCGCGACGGCGGCGAGCTCAACGAGTCCCTCCTCCGCCCAGGCCGCGATGGTTGGCTCGGCCCAGCCCGTTCCAGCTCTGTGGACACAGAACTTCTACCGAATTCGAAAGAAAGTCCTGGCGCTCGCGGGCCAGTACTGGATCGAGGACCAAGCGCGCAACCAGCTCGCGTACAGCAAGCAGAAGCTGCTCCGCCTCAAGGAAGACATCCGGGTATACGCGGACGAGACCATGGCGAAGGAGCTGTTCCAAATCCGGCAGACCCAAATCCTCGACATCTGGGGGACGTTCGCGATCGTGGACTCCTCGACGAACGCGATCCTCGGCTACATCCGCCGCAGGGCCCTGGCGTCCTCCTTGGTCGCAGACGAGTGGGAAATGCGGGACCCGTACAACAACCTGGTCGGGGAAATCAAGGAATCCACGGGCCGCGGCCTTGCGCGGAAATACATCCCCGGAGGCGGGTTAATCCCCGAGAAACTCACGATGACCCTCGGCGGGCAGCCGATCGCAACGATCAACCAGCAGTTCAAGATTATCGGGGACATCTGGGAGATCCAGTGTCTGAACGTGCCTTCGACGTTTGACCGGCGCGTCTTCCTCGGGGGCGTGCTCCTGATGGGAATGATCGAGCGCGCGAGGAAGTGACGGCAAGAGGAGATGCACCCGACGGGGAGCCGACTCTCATGACGTCGCTTGTGATCCTAGCCTTGGAATCCCCAGGGTAGGACTAAGTACCCCTCGGGCGTGCGACCGAAGCGAGGGAGAACCCGATGAAAGCGATCGTCCAAACCGCGTACGGCTCGCCGGATGTATTCGAACTCCGAGAAATCGAGAAGCCGGTGGTCGATGACGACGGCGTGTTGGTACAGGTTCGAGCGGCTTCCGTCAATGCCCTTGACTGGCACCTCATGCGCGGCACCCCGTCGATCATCCGCCTGACGACCGGATTGCGCCGACCCAAGAGCCCCGTCCCGGGCGTCGATCTGGCGGGGCACGTCGAGGCGGTCGGCCGGAACGTGAAGCGGCTTCAACCCGGCGATGAGGTGTTCGGCATGCGCAGCGGCGCCTTTGCCGAGTACGTGGTCGGGAAAGAGAGGAACTTTGTGCCGAAACCGGAACGCCTGACGTTCGAGCAGGCCGCGGCGATCCCCGTCGCGGCCGAGACCGCTCTCCAGGGCCTTCGAGACAAGGGACAGATTCAGCCCGGGCAGAAGGTCCTGATCAACGGCGCGTCGGGGGGCGTGGGTACGTTCGCGGTGCAGATCGCCAAGTCGTTCGGGGCGGACGTGACCGGCGTCTGCAGCCCGAGGAACCTGGACATGGTCCGATCGATCGGTGCGGACCGGGTCATCGACTACACCCGGGAAGACTTCACCCGAGACGGGCAGCACTATGACTTGATCTTCGACGTCGCATGGAGTCATCCGTTGTCCGATTGCAGGCGATTGCTCAACCCGAATGGGACTCTTGTGCTGGCCGGACAATCGAGTCGGGAGAAGCCATCCGTACTTCCCTTCCTGCTAACCCCTGTGGGGTCGCGCTTGCTGGGGCGAAAGCAGGTTACGTTCATCACGAAGCACAGCAACGCGGATCTGCTCGCGGTGAACGAACTCGTTGATGCTGGGAAGGTCACGCCGGTCATCGACCGGTCCTTTCCGTTGCGCGAGGTTCCCGAGGCGATCCGGTATCTCGGAGAGGGACACCCTCGAGCGAAGGTCGTCATCAGCGTGGCATAGAAGGCCTATTAGCAGGGTTCCGTTGAGGGTCTGGAATCGTGGACCCCGAAACGGACGAGCACCTGATGCGCATTCATGTGGCGACCCTCTTCAATTGCGACGCGGACGGACGAATCATATCCCTACGTCGACCATCGAGCCGCCCTGGATGTGCGCCCCGATTCTTCATGGGGCGAAGCCATGCTGGCAACGTTTGGCTCTTTCGCCACGACGTTCCACATGACGTGACACGTAGGCTCGAGGTGCTGTGCCGATCCGAGCCATCGGCCACGGACCTGATGCCTGGGCCCCGCGTTGCCCCGGCGATTCGAGCCGCGCTCCAAGGGGATGGCCCCATCACACGGGAGTACCGCGGGCCCGCTTATCTGATTCCGGAAGGCACGCGGACGCCCACGGACGCCGTGGTGATCACGAAGGAGAAGGGGCACATGCTCGAGGCCGGATTTCCTTGGATGCTCCCGCATCTGACGACCGAGGCCGATATCGGACCGGTGACTGCGGCCATCATGAACGGAAGCGCGGTGTCAATTTGCTACTGCGCTCGTCTTTCTCCTTTGGCCGCCGAAGCAGGCGTTGAGACCTTGGATGCGATGCGGGGCAGGGGCCATGCTACTGCAGCGGTGGCCGCGTGGGCGACCGCCTTGCGGCGGCGAGGCCTCCTCCCTCTTTACAGCACGTCATGGGAGAACCTTGCCTCGCAGCGGGTCGCCGAGAAGGTAGGCGCTGTGTGCTACGGCGAGGATTGGGAGATCGAGTGAGTCGGAAGGGATTCCAACAACTGCTTACCGGACGCGGGAGTAGACCGACCCGAGTTCCGACCCGGAGGCTGCACAAGAGACTTACCCGAGCACGGGTCTTCCCCAGGGCATGACCCAGAAGACTCCGGCCTACGGTGCCCGTGCGGCCAAGGGCCCGGTGGCGCCGATGAACATCCAGCGACGCGATCCCGGACCGCACGACGTCGAGATTGACATCCTCTTTTGCGGCATCTGCCACAGCGACGTGCACAAGGTGAACGACGACTGGGAGAACACGAACTTTCCGGTCGTTCCAGGCCACGAGATCGTGGGTCGAGTCGTATCCCGAGGTGCCGGCGCACCCCGATTCCGCGAGGGCGACCTCGTCGGCGTGGGCTGCATCGTCGATTCGTGCCGAGCATGCGAGGAATGCCGCGCGGGCCACGAGATGTTCTGCGAGAAGGGTGTCACGTTCACGTTTGATAGCCTCGAGCGGGACAAGAAGACGTGGACGTACGGAGGCTACTCGGCGAGCATGGTCGTCGACGAGCGGTACGTGCTGCGAGTCCCGAAGGGGCTGGACCCCGCGCACGCCGCACCGCTCATGTGCGCGGGCATCACCACGTACTCGCCTCTGCGCCAATTCGGATGCAAGCCGGGCGACCAGGTCGCGGTCATGGGCTTGGGCGGTGTTGGGCACATGGCCGTCAAGCTCGCAAACTCGATGGGTGCCGACGTCACCGTGCTGAGCACGTCGCGCGGAAAGGAGGAGGACGCGGCCCGTTTTGGTGCCAAGCGCTTCGTTGCGACCAAGGAGCCTGGCGCGCTGGACGCGCTTCAAGGGAGGTTCGATCTCATCGTGGACACGGTCAGCGCGCCGCATGACATCAATGAACATTTGGCCCTCCTACGGAACTCCGGCACCATGGTGCTGCTTGGTTTGCCCCCGAATGCCGCCGCTGCCACCCCGATCAGCGCGGGCTCGCTCATCTTCGGGAACAAGCGCCTCGCCGGTTCCAACATCGGCGGGATTTCCGAGACCCAAGAGATGCTCGACTACTGCGGCGAGCACGAGATCGTCGCGGACGTAGAAGTCATCCCCATCCAGAAGGTCAACGACGCCTACGCAAGCATGCAGCGCGGCGACGTGCGCTACCGGTTCGTGATCGACTGCGCCAGCCTTGGGGCCTGAGTCGAGCGGGCGGAGGAGTGAAGGACATGGAGATCAAGAGAGGCGGTTCGCGATCGTCGAGCGAGGGATCGAAGGAATCGTTCACCGGAAACGTGCGCGTCGAGCCGCTGTTCCAAGCAAGCGCTCCCGGGCGCGTGCAAGGCGCGAGCGTTACCTTCGAGCCCGGCGCCCGCGCATCCTGGCATACCCATCCGCTCGGCCAGACGCTCATTGTGACGGCGGGTCGCGGCTTCGTGCAAAGCTGGGGAGGTCCCGCCGAAGAGATCCATCGCGGGGATGTGGTCTCATGTCCCCCCGGAGAGAAGCATTGGCACGGCGCCACGTCCGATAGCGCGATGACGCACATCGCAATTCAAGAGGCGCTGGACGGCAAGGTCGTCAACTGGATGGAAAAAGTCAGCGACGAGGTCTACCGGCGAATTCGGTCTGCGCAGGAGGTCGACCGATCATGACCGTCATCGACGGATGGGAAAACTTCTACGTCATCGTCGGCTCGTCCGCCGGCGCCCTGATCGGATTGCAGTTCGTCGTCATTACGCTCATTGCCGCAAGGCCGATCCCCCAAGATGCTGCGAAAGCGGGCAGCGCCTTCGCAACGCCGAGCGTCGTTCATTTCGGACTCGTGTTGTTACTGTCCGCGATGGTAAGCGCGCCATGGGACGCAATCACCGTTCTCGCCGTTCTTTGGGGCGTGGTGGGTCTCGGCGGGGTCGCGTACATCGTCGTCGTGGCCCGCCGGATGCGCATGCAGAGCGCCTATCGCCCTGTGTTCGAGGACTGGCTGTTTCATGTTCTGCTTCCCCTGGCGGCATACACAATCCTGGCGATCTCGGCATTCGCGGCTCCGTACGACGCGCGCCCAGCCCTTTTCCTCGTCGGCGCGGCAGCGCTGGTGCTGCTCCTGATTGGAATTCACAACGCCTGGGACGCCGTCACGTATCAGGTCTTCGTCCGACCAAGGCAGGGCGGGTAGCATGCGAGTTTGGGTTTTGGGTTCAGCGGTCAACCGGGACGCCGTGGAACCTTGCCGGACAGCGCGGACGCCGGCTCGGTCTCAGGATCATAATCTGCTCGAGCGAATTCGTCTTGCGCCTTCTGCAAGAGCCAGTTCTCACGCTTTCCCTGTCCCATTCTCGTCTTTATGATCGTCCATTGTCCTTGGAGTTTCTTGCCATACAGCACGAATCGCACCACGCCTTCGTTGACCGCCACCGCCGCGTCGTGGTCCGCAGGTCCGACCACCTCAAATTCTCCGTAGTCCCACACAATGACTTCGCCCGCGCCGTAATCACCTTCAGGGAGGGTTCCCTCGAACAGAAGGTAGTCGAGCGGGTGGTCTTCCACATGGATCGCGAGGCGCTTCACCCGCGGATCTTTGCTAGGCCCCTTCGGGACCGCCCACGAGACGAGGACCGTGCCGATTTCCAGTCGGAAGTCATAGTGGAGACTCCGAGCCCAGTGCTTCTGGACTACGAATCGGGATCGCGGGTCTCCTGTCCGGGGAGCCGTTTCGGGTATGATTGGGGAGGCCATGCCGGTCTGAGGGCCTCAGGTTTCGTCTTTACTAGACCCTTTGTATTGCGACGCCGTCCCCGTTTGAGCGAACACCTCAATTGCGTCCCATGTCCGGTTCCTCGCGCTCGGTCTCCTGTTCGGACCGACGGCGCCGAGAACGCCAGACCGCAAGAATGAAAAGGAGCGCAACAGCGGACACGACGACAAGGAGGACTCCCGTATCGATCCCGAAGAGAGTCCCCGGCCACCAGCCCGGCGTGGTCCCGGGCGGTGGACCGGCGGTCATGTAGCACCTCTCGGGGTCGAAGATGCTCACGTTGCGGCTACCGTACGCGGGATCAATCGCCGCATTCTCATTGCAGAGACGCGCCGGGATCTTGTAGGCGTGCCCGGCGTAGCCGGGGATGTCCCCGCCGACGACGTCGGGGCCGACGGCGGGCCACGGCATCGTGCCCCACCAGCTCGGCTTGGCGGACAGATACAGGGAAGGCGGCAGCATCTGGCTCGCCGGGACGGGATTCGCGAAGTTCGTCAACCCCGACGGGACCTCCCCGGCGTCGAAGCGGGACCTCGCGCTCACGGTGTCGTAGTTCCCCCATCGCATGGCGGTTTCCTGTGTCCGAGGATCGGCGGATAGACCCGAGTCCGGCACTCCAAACGAATAGATGTCGACGTCATCCGTGCCGAGGTCGGTCTCGTACGTCGTGTAGTATCCGGGCCGCCCCAACACGTTGCCAACGATGTTGAAGAATCGGGAGTACGCCCACAGGTGCATCGTCGCCGTGTTCGCCGTCTTGTTCGGGTCGCCGTGGAAGTGGTTGCGGAAGAACGTCAGGAAATGATGCGTGCCGTGGATGTTGTCGGTCCCCGCCCCCAGTCCGTCGTTGCCTTCGATCAGGAGCATGGCGTCGCCGCCGTTGTGGGAGGCGTAGGTGGGCTGCATCCACCCGCCGCCGCCCGGAGTGTAGAGGTCGTCGATCGAGAAGTTGTACGTGAGGACGTCGCCGCTCGCCGTGCCGACGAGCATCGGCGACGTGACGTGCTGGAAGATGTTGTTCTCGACGAGATTGTCCGAGCCCGGATACCACTCCACCCCGTAGCTCTGCGATTGGCCGCCGGATCCGTAGAAGTAGTTGCTCCGAATCTCGTTTCCGCGGGTCATCGTCAACCACACGTGGTTGCGACCTCCGCCCGGTCCGCCCGGAGGCGCGACCTTGACGGAGCGTACGCCCGTGATCCAACATTCCATGGCGTTCTGGATGTTGATGCCGCCCCCGCCGTCGACCGGCTGGATCGTCATGTTCTCGATGCCCGCCCGTCGCAGGACCGTCGTCGGCCACCAAGCCTGTGGGGCCTGCGAGCTGCGCCAGTTCGGCATGTAAATGCCGGGGGTGATCGTGACCTGGTTGCCCGCGATCGCCGCGACCTTGACGATCTGTCGCTGATTCCGGTAGCCACCCGGGGCGGTCCGCATGCCGTCGCTGCCTTGGCTGACGCAGCCGTTCGCGACCCCACAGTTGTAAATGTCCCCGTTGTCGGCCGCGTCATCGACCTGGTCGAGGATCAGGAAGCTCTCTCCCGCTCGAAGGTTCGCCGTGTTGCTCAGGGTGATGACCGTCGTGCCTTTCGCATAGCCCGCGGTCCAGTCCGCGGAGTTCTCCACGCCTCCGGCCCAGCTGAAGCTCCCCTTCAGGCAGATGACCGGGTAGGGCGGGGGACCGCGGTCACACGGCGTGGTGCCGGTGAAGACCAGCTTCGTCCGGGTCGCCCCGGCGCCGCGCAGGGTCACGTCGCTCTTCATGTTCAGTCCTGCGGAGAGGGTGAAGGTCCCCGCCGTGAGGAAGACGACCTGATCGGCGGGACACGCCGCGATCGCGGCGTCGATCTGCGCGGCGCTGCTGCCGGGGTCGAGGGACGCGCAAATCGTCGTACGGTTCGGAATGCCACCGGGGATGCCTGCGTGACTCCAGTCGATCGCCCGCGAGGGGTCCAGGATCCCGGCCCACGGTTCCGCGGCGGCGCGGACCGTCAAGTCCCCGCCAACGGTAAGGGCCATACACAAGGCAAGTGCGATCCCGAGCGATCGCTTCGCCCAGGCCTTTCTGACCTTGCGGGTTCTCACCGTCATCACCGCCGAGCCGGCCGCGACGGGCTGCCCCCGTCGTCCATCGAGGACCTTCACGAAAATCCCTTCGATTCATAGACTTGGCGGCCTGAATTCACTGGACGGAATCCACCTGCCTACGCGACGCCTAGCTCTGCGATCTTCGGATTGTTGTACCGGGTCTCGTGCAGAGGCCGACTGAATCCCGAGGCATGGCGAGTCTTATCTCGGATCCGCCTCGCATTGATTTTGCGATACGCGTTCCTGGGAAATTGGCATGCTCCCGACGGGGAACGAATGTGTACACGGTTCAAACCCAGCCGCCTCCCTGGCGATTATAGTGATGACTCCCGGCGGGGAGCCAACCGAGAATCGGAATGAATCCTACAGGCCTCGGAGATTTCGCCGATCAGGAGTCTTGCGACCCCTGAAGGCGTTCCCCGGAACGCGCCCCTAACGGCGTTGCCCCTGATCGCGTAGCCGTTTCAGAAATTGAACCGTCTTCCCATCCCGCTTAACACGGTATTGAAGTTGACGGGGTGCCCGCTCTATTGGGGTTCTGACGAAGCGACGAAGGCCACGAAAAGGCCCGGCTTCCGAATAGTTGTTACGCGCTCAAGAATGGGTTTCGCGCCAGCCGCCAGTAGGTTGGGCCCGACGTTCTGGGAGTAGATGCCTGTGGAGTAGAACGTGATATAGCGCAGGAGGTGCGGAACCTCAGGAAGCGTCACAAGCCCCACCGAGCAAGGTCCATAAGCTCCTCTCTCCAGCCGGACCCGCCCTTTCCCCGGGAGAATCAATCCGATGTCGATCCAGTCGCTTTCTCCGAGGTGCGGGAACAACCTTCGCATCGGGCTGTTCGGCATCGCCGTCACCCGGAGGGCCTCCAAGAACTTCCTGTCGGCCTCCCCTTCCCACGCCTTTCCGGTTTCGTGGGAGCCCGTCGCGTGGGCGTACCAGGCAAGGTCATGGACATCGGGGATAGTCGCTCGACCGGTGGATAGGGCACGGATGATCGCTTTGCGACCAACCTCCGCTGCTGGGGGTTCATCTATGGTCTCTTCGTCCGGTCCGGGACCTCCCGACAAGAGGTCTGCAGCGGCCCAATGCGTGAAGATTGCTGGAAAGTCTACAAGGCGAAGAAGCGCATGCCACGGCATATGTTCACCGAACTCCATTGGTGTTTGGTGTCGCAAGCCACCCGCGCTTGGTCAATCCAACTTGCTCAGACCTCGTTCTCGGCGCTGGTCGCTCCCGAGGCACGCAAAATCCAACGTAGGGCACCACTCGCGTAGGGCCAGCCCCCTATCGCGACCGCCACTCGAATTGTGTTCTCATTTTCGGCGACGCCGTCCCACCACCACCATGAGCGCTCCTCCGGCCTGAACCAGAAGACCGTGTTGAGGACTGACCACCTCCAGCGGGAGTCTTCCTCGCGAGCGATCCGTTGCCTTTCGTCGGGTGAAAGGCCTTGCCTCTGTCTCAAGTGGTTTTCCGCCGCCTCCCTCGTCATCTCAGGGGCGCATTTAGCCACGAACCATTTCGGGAGCACGGAATGCCAAACTTCATTGGAGGGCCAGTTTGTCGGGTCCTGAGCAAGTATAGTGTCGAGCACCTGCTTGCACCGGCGAAGGACGACCTCAGCGTTGCCCGGACAGCGAGCAATGATATGGTCGATCATGGGACGCTGCTGATTCGCCTTCGGGCCGTCCCGGAGGTGCCGTATTTCGTCGGGTCGGTCCACCGAATACCGAATAGCGCAAGGTGACAAGAAAAGGATATGGCCGCCAGGGTGGGTGTCGCGCGGGGAAGTGGCCATGTCGTCCGCAGTAGATCGGAAATGAAGCCTACTGCACCAGCAGCCGCTGAATCAGGGCACTCTCCTCCACGAGCCGCCCGCCCTCGTATACCAGGACCCCCACGTCGGCCTCAGGTGACCACTGGAACCCCGCGCACCGAGGGCAGGGGAAGGTCCCCCGGTGGCCGTTGTGTTGGTGGGCCATCCCCGCGATGGCTCCAAAGCCTTTCCACGGCCCGCGGCTGGGATCGTGAACGGGCACGCGGCAGGACGGGATCGGTACTTGACTCCTATTGCCGCAGAAATGCCGCCAGGATCGCGCTCCGCGTGTCCTCTGGCCCGTGGCTGCGTCGGACCCTGTAAACCCCATCACGACTACCCCTTGGCAAAGGCTAAGCTCGAACAGCCTCTCTGAGTACGGATGGCCGCAAAATGGGAACCTGCGGAGAAAGGCGCTAATCAATTAGAGCAACTGAACTCGATGGAACGCCAACAGGATGTAAATCTGTGGACATCGAGCGCAATTTTTGCGACCGCCAGCAGCGTACTTCTGGTAGCCTGGTTCAGCATGACGGACCCAACCCTACCCAAGGTGGTCGTTCCGTTGGCCGGGTTTGTCCTGGCAGTTGTGTGGATGCTGATTTCGATCCGCGCTCATCAGTATGAGGGACATTGGGTGCGGAAGGCCCAAGACCTGGAAGACGAGATGGATATTCCTCAGAAGTTTCGGGTATGGGATAGGAAAGGACTCCCTGGAATACCCGGCAAGTTCGCCGAGTATCTTTTAATCCTATTCTTCGGTTCCTTGTGGGTAGCACTGGGAGGACTGTCCTTGGGTTTCTCGTTCGGGCTCGAACTCGTCCTGATCGGACTCGGCAGTTCGCTCTTTGGAGCCGTTACGATTGTGTGGCCCATTCTATGGCTAAGGAAATCCGAAGTTGCAAAAATGAAAGTGGACCCCCTGCACATGGCCCTCGTGCTCGAAGACGAGTTGATGAAGCAAAGAAGGTTCGCCGGTCTGGGCGTTCTGTTGCTTGTACTCGGAACCTCGCTGGAATTTATCGGCGCCTTCGTGTGAGAAGGGTTTGGGCCGAAGCGGACCTAAAGCCCGAACGAACTCTTCAACTGGCCGAAGGCGGTCCGGCCTTTCTGCGTATAGAACCCGACCTGGTAAGAACCCGGCGGCGGCGATCTGCCCTTCTGGATTCCGTCTGCCAGAAGGTCGTGTCCGATCTTGATGTCGCCGTCCCTCGTGGGCACGATCCCCTCCAGCACCCTGATGTTGCCCTGAGTATCCGCGTGGATCGTGATGCTCTCCTGCTCCGTAAGGATCGTCCACGTCTGTGGGAGATACGCGCGCACAATTCCTCCGACGAGGAATCCACCGAGCGCCTGCTTGAGTCGAGCCTCGCCCTCTGCGGCCCGCTCTCGCACGAGTCCCTCGATACAGGACACGAAGATCGCGATGCGGCGGGTGTATTTGAAGTCGAGCAGGAGGTGACCGACAAACCCTGCACGTAAAGTCGGCGGGGCGACCCCACGCTCCAAGATCGTGGACCGCGCCGTCGGCCCCCAATCCACGGGCCGAGACGAGGAGGAATCCGAGATCGACCGCCGAAGGAGGTGGGCTGATGGACTATCGTCAGCCAGAAACCACGCCAAACATTGCCTCCGGCTAGTCTAGCACGAACTCTTTCATCTTTTTCCAGAGCTTCTCGTTGTCCTCAACAAACTCCCGCGGACCCCATCGCTTCTCGAGATCGACTAAATAGGAGGCTGTGTTGCTTTTGGAAAGGTCGCGTTGCCCTTGCCTCAGTGACTGGAGTCCCCACAGGAGACCTATCGACAGTCCCCCAATCGCAATCATCCCTTGCACCAAGTGCCCCGGATCGAAGAAATCCGCCAGGAGCTCGCCAGATATTGTGGTACACACAATGCTCGCACCGACGAGCTCACTGTGCCAGTTTTCGCGTTGAGCCGCCCTGTAGTCGTCCATTGCAGTCTTTAGCTCATGCCTGATACCGTTCAACTTGTCCTCGAAGACTATTGGATCTCTCGTTGCCGAAATCTCAAGCGCCGCGCGAGTAGCTGTACCCACAAGCCTTCGACGCGCATCGGTTGTCTCGTCCCTGAATTCGAGAAGATCTTTAAGGGGAATACTCAGCAGATTTTCAGGTAGGAAATCCTTGATAGCGAGGTATGCAACCGCGCCAGTGGGTCGAGGCTCAGCATCTTGAGCGACGTTTCCATCAACCCCGAAGAAACATTGGCTGGTCCAAGCGGCTGGAGAATTCGTGAATAGGGAGAGACCGCTGCCTTCGGCAATCGATGTGGCCAGGTACACCATGTACTGGCCGATCAGATCGGCGGGGCCCTCGTACCATCCGCCGCTGCCCTCAGTGAAGATCCCTCGTTGCGTGAGTTCGTCGAGTAGCTCGTGGTACACCTTCGCCTCGCTAATCCTCGTCAGATCGCGTGCATCCCTGCCAACGGGGTGAAAGGCGGCGGCAGCAGCTGACCACTCTGGCAGTTTTTCCTTGAAACGTTGGAAGGTTTCTTGGCGATATGGCTTGGGGTCAATGGATCGAAGAAAGTCTGTGGTGTTGCAAAGCACCTTCACCTCGTCGCTGTCGGCCGGCTCGTAATCCGGGGGCACAATCCTGTGGATGTGGTCCCACAAAAGGAGCCCAGCTCGGAGAGGAAGCGTACTCGGGAACTCGATGTGCGGATAGGACAATGCCGACTGCGCGAGAGAATTCACGTTCTCAGAAGATTTGAAGGAACGATAAACGTTTCTTCGCTTCGCGAAGTTGCGGGGGTCGAGAAGGGCAGCGGATCAGGCCTCCTAACGGGACGTTTCGGGCAAAAATCGAGTCCTCCCGACAGAGAGTAGACGATCCCACGGTCAACTCCATCCTACTCCATAGCCAAGATACCGAAAAGCTCACCCGCCGGCTTAGAGGCCTGGTAAACGCCTGACCGCCCGCTGGCGGGGCGGTCCAGATGATCTCGGCGGGGTGCAAACTAACCGTAGGTTCTGATCCAACATGCTCCGCGTGTGCCCGATGGCTTCTGAATGCCAACTACTGTTTCTTCGCAAGGCCGGCGGCATTTTCGATCTTGCCTGCCTCTCCGCCTCCTTCCACGCGTTCGGACCCCTCGCGCACTTTGCTTTCTGTGAACGACTGAAACCACTGAAGGTGTCGCTCCGTAATCTTGCTCATCCACTTGCTGACGCGTTCCATCTCGCCGTCCTTGTCGACCTTCATATCAACCAGGGCCATACTCAGCTCGGTCGCCCACGAATTGAGAATCATGATCGCCTGAGCCATGTCAGATATGGCGTTTTGCATTCTTTGCATCGGCCGGTACAGCAGGACGGCCACGGTCTCGCCGATGCCTAGGCCGCTGAACCATAGCAGGTTCGCGTCCCGGGGTGGCGAGAAGAAGTAAAGCGAGAAGGGGACCAAGATTAGGAATGCACCGATTCCGAAAGCAATCAGGCTCAGGTCCTTGATAGAATGGAAAGTGCGGTGAAGGTGGTCCTCCAATGTTTGGGCCCACTTCACTCGCTGCTCGCTCAGACTTTTGATCCAGTCCAGTGAGTCGATGTTAGCGTCCAGCTGAAATTGCTGAAGCCAAGCCGGGTAGTCTTTCGGGGCCACCTTGGACTTTTCCTGTGCGAACCCGATCCTCATCTTGCCAAGCTTCAATCGACACGCCCCAGCGAGCTTACCATGACGTTTCAACCTCGAAAAGAACACCGCGCATGCCGCCGATTTTCCGTGCCCGACCGTCGGTGCGAACAATCAAATCGCCTCGTCGCGGTGGGGGCGGCCTGCCCTCCTCCTTCCATTGTTCGTAGGTGGCGTAGACCTTCGCAGCATGCAGCCGAACGGTTCGGACGTCGTCCTCAAGACGGTGGCCGGAATCCTTCGCGCAGGAGGCAACGGCAATCGAGGGATTCAGCCGCGCTACGAGTTTCGCGGAAGTTCCGGTGCTCGACCCGTGGTGGGTAATCTTCAGGACGTGAATCCGCGGAGTGATGGACACCAAATCGGGAAGGAGATCCTCCTCATAGGATTTCTTCGCGTCGCCAGTGAAGAGGAGCCATGCCTGCCTATGCTGCAGGGCGAGAAAGACGGACCAATACGCGACATCCTTACCCTTCCGAGTCCTCAGCAGCGTGCCGGCCCACGGCGTCTCAAGTGAGGCGCGAGCCGTGACGCTTTGGCAGGAGAGACGAAGCTTACGGGACTTCTCGCGTTCGATAGTCGCCCAGTGATTGTTCGCCGGGGCGGTCCCGTTGTCGTAATACACTGCGCCTTGGCGCAGCAGCTCCGGAGCATCCCTGGCGATGTACGGGTAAAAGTTTGTGTGATCCCGGTGGGGGTGCGATGCGATGATCGCGTCCAGCTTTAGGCCTCTAGGGAGGCGGGCGACAAGGCGCTGGGCTTCTTGCCCATTGTCGTTCGTCTTTGACCCAGACCCTCCGTCGATCAGGAGGCCACGTGTCTCCTTGCGGACAACGATCGCTTCTCCGTCTGCGACGTCAAACAACGTCACATCGAGCACATCGCCAGAGAGCTTGGGCTTGCGTCCTCCGTTGAGGGCTTTTGCGTCCAGACTTGTATGCGCGACTAAGATCGAATTGACTGGCACGGCACGCCCTCCACCGTGTGGCGATCGGGAATCCTTGCTTGTCGGTCGCACGGGTACCCGAGGCGCCACGATCTCATAGAGGACTCGGATGATTGAAGCACGAGCGCTCTTCACCTGCCTATGATCTCGGCCAGAAGTCTTGGCTTCCGACCATCTTCTCCGCGGAGCGGAAAGCTATCGCCGAGATGGTGAGCGACGAGTTCACCCCCAGTGAATCCGGGACGATGGACCCGTCGACGACGTAGAAATCGGGATAGAGGTCCGCATCGCTCGAGCCGTCATTCGTGAAGACCCGGCCATAGCTGTCGACGACTCCGCGGTCCCGGCTTTCCGCCATTTTGCAGCCTCCAAGGGGATGCAGCACGACCAACTTCCTCGGGTCGTCCGGTTCCTCCTCGGGAACTTGGCTTAGAAAGAACGGGGACCAAGAGGGATAGAGGCCGAGCCAATGAGGCGGTTTCGTTTCGTCCCAGGTCGGCGTGACGACGCGCTGGCCACCGCCCGGCTCGACGGCCTCGGCTAGGGCTCGCATGCCTTCGATGATCTTGTCGAAGATTGCCTTGTTCTTCTCCAAAGAATAGTCGAGCCGGAGCCGCTCTCCGACGACGGTACTCTTCTCCTCGATTTTTTCCCAGCCGGGAGAGAGGTCCAGTGTTCCGTCTGCGTTGTCTCGCCCCATGCAAGAGAAGACGAAGAATTTCTTCAGCCGCTCCGCCGGTGAAGCAAGCGGCTGATCTGCGTCCGTGAAAAGCAAATCGAAAAGGTCGCGGAGGAAGCGTTGCGTCTTGGGGTCTGGGTTCGTCCCCTGCGCCTTGAGGCTCTCCGGCTGCACCATCCCGAGCCGGAAACTTCTCACCAAGTCGTTTGTCCACACCTTGGAGAGAACTCCGATGAGGCGGGAAGGTGTGAGGCCGAGGAGTAGGGTCAGGGGTGCCATCCCCGGGAACCTCAGGAAGAGCTTGAGGCGCTGCGTGAACGGCACGTTCGCCTTCTTCGCGGCTTGGAATTCGAAACTTGTCGCGAAGAGATCGGCGACCATGTTCGAAATCCCGGTGTCTTCGATGCTGAAGGCAAACTTGCCGCCCTCGTTGAACATGACATGCGACGTGTTGATGGGGCCTCTCGTGTTGTCTACCTGGTGCTTGTCGTCCAAGACCGTCATGAACCCCAACAGGTCCCCGTCTGTCGAGAAGTGCTGGCCTAGCCGATCGCTGAGGGAGAGGCCTTTCCGGGCGACGCTCTTTTTGAGGAGCTCGACCGTTCCCAAAGTTCCTGCGCTCACAACAAGGCGCTTGGTCCAGATGCTCTTCAAGACCGGGGAGTCCTCCCCTCCGCTATAGTCCCAGCAGTCGACCCTGTAGGGGAATTCCGAACCGGGAATGTATGTGATTGTCACGGCCTCGTGGAGCGCCTTGACGACCAACGGTTTGTTTTTCAAGAGCGCGAGGTAGAAGCGCTTATTGAGCGTGTGACGGGCTCCTGGGACACAGCCCAGATTACACCTCCCCTGCCGCTGGCAAACGTTCGTCTGGATCTTGCTTTGGTACTTCGTGACGACCTCCTGGTACGACTCCAACTGCTGGGGCGTCAAACTCCCGGGGTTCAGCGGGAACCCATCGAAGAGGTTCGCCGGAAGGTCCGTAATCGACAGGTTGAGGTCGTAACCGTCCATCGGCTCGGCGATTTCCAGACCATCCGCGCGCTTCTGGGTGGCGAGCCGCTCCCTCGCAGCCCTCGCTGCGTCCTGAAACGCCTTGGACCTCGCGAGCTTCTGACCGCTGAGCCCCGCAACCGTCGTGATCTTGTTGACCCCAATGAACTCCTCGGCTCGCGGGAAGTAGTTGTCGAGCCCGTCGCCGCGACCTTCCGTGGGCCATTTCTCGTAGACCTCGGCAGGCGGCTTGAGCGTGACGTTCGCGTACACGAGCGAACCGCCGCCGACCCCACTGGCCGTAAGGGCGTGGACATTCGGTGACAGCACACGGTAGTCGTAGAGCCCCCGCTTGCTCGCCTGGCGGGCCATCGAAGCGAGTCGCACAATCCCTTCCACGTTGTCGGGATGCGCCCAGAACGCGTATTGCTGCCCCGCGTCATCGAGGTACTCGCGCATGTTGCGCTTGTCGGGGGGCTCGCCTTGACGTTTGTCGGCTGGGCGGGCGAGGATTTCGTGGCTGATCCACCACTGCCCCCGCTCGAGCACACACACCTCTTCCAGATTCGCACGCGAGCGACCCTTGTTGCGGGACTCAAAGAAGTTGGCTAGCGTAAGAGCCATGATCGTTCCTCCGAAGCCCGAGCCGATGACCAGCGCCGCGTACGGCTTCTCTGATGGGTTCATGTCGTTAGCCTCCTCAGTGCCAGGGTGCGAGCGGAATCCCCCGGTGACCGCATGCCTTGGGGGTAGCTCCGGTCACAACTTTATCCGCTCCCGCTGCCAGCGTTCGATCAGCCGCGAGGGCCACCCCAACTGTCTGGCGGTGGCTAGCTCACCACTAGTCAGCGCCTCGACCACTCCTGGAGCCCGCTTCTTTTCGATGAAGGTAAATGGAATGTGGAATGGCTTGTTCGAGTGCCAATCCCATCCGAGGATCAGGGGTCCTCGGTCGTCCGCATAGAAAATGGTCGCGCCGACGATCTCCTCGTGACGTCCCCTCACGGAAACCCAGGACGAGATGTTGTACAGCGACTGACGCTTCCTGTTCTCGGTGCGCAGGAGGGCGGTCAGCTTTCGCTCCGCCCTTTGCGCCGCGCGACGCGTCGCAGTCTCGTGCGGAATCTCGATCCAGTCGAGGTAGTGGGTGTGGCCGAACACGATGCCTAGGTCGTTTGTCAGCTCGAGGGTTTGTCGGAACTGTTTCCACCAGGACGAAAACCCGCGCAGGGTCCTGCTTCGTCGATACTTCTTTCCCGCCAGCTTGTCGTACAGCGGACGGGCCACTTTCATGTACAACCGGGGGAAGGCCAGCAGAAACAGGCTGGCCAGTAGGATCCAACCGGGAATCGTGGGCGCCAAGACGACGAACGGGAGGGCGATCACGAACATGAGCCCGAAGATGAAGAGGGCATACGGCCCCGTGGCCGAGCCAAACCGTCGGAGATGTCCGAGCACCCCCAACAGGTGCAGTTTCACGGCAATCCGGAAGCTGAGATCGAGCTGATGCCCGTGGACAAAAAGGAAATCGCGATCGCCGATTCTTAGCGGGTGAACCCGAGGGCGCACCGGATCATCGTCGACGTCCGGATATGAATCGGGGACGATTGTCAGCCCGGGGACCCCGAAGGGATAGAACGCCTGGTACGGTTCGAGCACTGCGTCGTGATTGCCGAGGACGTAGACCTTGTCGGCCCCGAGAGCGGATAGAGCCCGCTGCACCGGAACCGACGACAAGAGGATCGCTTCGTTCTCCCCGTCCCACAGCTCGAGCACGTCCCCGAGGAGAATCAGATGGCTGGGACGCTGCAGTGTCCGGCGGATTACTCGCGTCTCGTCCAAAACGGAGAGGTCCCAACCCTGGGGTGGAATCTCAGCCAACCAGCGCAGAAATTCGACGACCCGTCCGGGTTGGTCGCTACGGCGGTCCACCCATTTCGTCTTCGCAAGGCGCATCCAGCCCTTTTCCCTCAGCCCGAGGTGCGTGTCCGCGATCGCGTAGACTGCTGTTCGGCCAACGTCCTTGACCTCGGTCGTGCTAGCCGCCACCCGCGTGCTCCAGCCTTGTCATCCGCTTTCGATACGTCTCATTCAGTTTATCCGGTAGAAAAGTAGCGATCGCAGAGAGTCCCACCAACCCCGCGACAATCAGACGGCCTACCCCGGCCGCATCCCGAGTCCCACTGGCAACGAAGGGGGATATTCCCCCGAGGGCGCTGGTCATGGCCCCGGCAACCCATCCAAAACGCTCACCCGTTTCAGGAACCCGACGGTCCCTTGAGGTCGGTCCGGCGTGGCCCAATAGATCGCTCCCCCTATTCGCCCCGATTCAGGCTGGGCATAAATAAGCCTTGCTATGATTTGTCACGCGACAGGGGTCACGTGACAGACAAAGCGGACGGGCGTACAGTTGGCTCCACGGCACCATGTTCCGCTCAAGCGCACCAAGCGACGGTCCAGCCCCAGCAATCGGTGGCAGGAAATGGGTGGCGTATCCTGAGACGAGCGAGCGCAGGCCAGGTACCGACGGGGAGCCAACCGAAAGTGACCTGAATCCTACTTGACGAGCAGCCGCCGTCTGACCACCGGCACGGTCCAGGCCACAGCCCCCACAAGCCACAGACCGACGGACGCCACAAAACAGGCGAGTGCCACTATGAGGTTCTGTGTCAGGAGAAAAACAAACGGGCTGGCAAAGAGAAGAATGGCCGCCACAACCATCATCCGGAAGGTCCGCCCGCTGAACATCCGGACGGAGTACTCCCTTATCCCTATGATGAGCGGCGCCGTTTGGCTCATGGTCCACACGGCTCCGAATTGTATCGCTTTCCAGTACCACAAAGGAGCGGCCCCCGGCTGTCCCTCCCCAACAAGCCCTGCAGCATAGACGAAAGCCGCCGCGACCACAATGATTACAGCACCCCCCTTCGCCCTCCCGGGAACGGCGTTCATTCGACGGTTCAACACGCAGGTTGGATACAAAAGATCATCGGGGAGCGGCTCTCAGGGCGTCAGCACTCGCCCGATCAGCGCTGTCCTCCACGACCTGCCCGCCTTCGTAAACCAGGACCTCGAGGTCCCAGTCAACCCTCGTCTCCGAAGATGCGATTATGAAGTTCGAGATGCCGCGACTTCAGTTCCGCCTCGTATTCGGAAGGTGTTAGGACTCGGGGGAACTGATATCCTTCAACCTTCTCAAAGTCCCTCTTGTTGGTCGTGAGGATTACCTGAGCATTCCCCCAATTCGCATACAAATAGTGAAACGCGTCCTTCCAGTTGACGCCGGTATCCACTCTGAGGTTTGCGACTTTGTGGAAGAGCGCCAACTCATACGCCGGAGCCGAAACAGTCTGAGTTGCACTGGCATCGAACTGGAGTTCCGGGAGTGACGCCCCTACCGGACCGCTTACATTGGCGAACTTCACGACGTGTCCTGAACGATATAGGCGAAATCCTCCTTCTGCCGTCGAATAGCGGTGGCCATCTTCACCTGTTGCCGGTCCCTTGAGCTCGACGGAGAGGAGGACGCTCGGGTCTGCCCCGATTGCGTCGTAGATGTTCGCCAAACCCAGGTCGAGTTCTGCGTACTTCACATCGGCGCCCGGGCGGATGAAGTCGGCCAGCATTTTCTGGGCATCAGCCTCGGTCTTCGAATACTTGTGAATCGCAACCTCGAGGAATTCGCCAATCACATAGGGAGAGATGATCAGATGGGAGGGCAGCCATTCTTGGACAATTCTCTTCGCCAGCGTTGCCTCACGGGCACGGGATAGTGCCTCTGCCCCCGTTGCCTGAATCGTTGGACCGAGGAGCGCGTCAATAACTGTGCACGAGTCAAGGTAGAGTTTGTCCAAGATGTATTTCGACGTGTACAGCTTGTGCGATTCATGCGGGTCGGACCAGACCCGTCGGATGGAATCCTCAGAAACGGGCATACGGTATCCAGAGATCTCCGGCAGATAAGCTTCCGGGATGACGAGACGCCCGGGCTCACGTCCCCATTCGCGAGCTTCGAGCCTCGTTCTCCATCGAATTGGACTTCGGATCCAGGTAGCAACGAGTTGGTATCGATGAACCTGGCTTCTCCAGGCGACTCGTAATGAAAACGTTCCGGGAAGGCCTGCGCCGGTAGATCGATGTTCGGGAAGGATGCTGAGGGGGATGAGCGTACTACCCGACCACCGAATTACGCCCGGTCGGGCCAGGCTCGGTGACCTACGGGATCAATAGCCACCGGACGGCCTCGGACTCTTCCACGAGCTTGCCCCTCGGATCGTGTACTAGCACCCCGCGAGCTCCCCTTTCGCACGGAACCCAATCGAACCGCCGACCCCAGGTCTCGATTAGGAACAGGACCGCTGGGCCGTCCATGACCTTGTAGCCGTCCCGGACGACCGCGAGGCGGTCCAGTGCGGCCTTGCGGCGGGCGCGCTCTGCGGGCGTGGGAGCGGAGTCGATCCAATGTTGCGGCAGCGCGGCCTGGCACACGGGCCGCAGCGAAGGCGCCCTCCCACAAGAACCCGGTTACAACTCTATTGACCTCTCGGAATAGGGCCCAAGACGCACGCCCGTACGCTACGGCCCCGGACCACACGCACGGAGGCCCGTCAGGCCTGCCATTCGCGGAGTCCCTGAGAATCCTTAAGACCCAGACGCGATGCGTGGGGGCAGTGCCGCGAACATTCATCGTCCAAGTCGATAACGCCGACGAGGCCTTCCCTCGGCTGAAACGGTGGGCCGAGAACAACGGGTATTCCGTCCAAGGGAACGCCACGCGGGGTACGTTTCGAGGGACGCCCTCCGGCGTGGCCGCATTCCTCATCGGAGAGATTTCCGGAAACTATGCAGTCAGCGGCAACGCCGTGACCATTCGCGTGAACAAGGACCTGCCGGCGGGGCCCGTTGCGAACGCCCTGTCGAAGCACGGGCTGCGGCTCGTCCAAGGACAGTAGGTGACCCATGCACGAGTTCATGATGAAATGCGGATGTGTGCTCGCTCCGGGACAGCGCGGAGGGGACTTGGCGGTTACCAAGGTAAAGTCCCCCTGCCCACACGGCCTTAGTGTCGGCGACCAACTGACCAAGCGAAAAATCCGAGAGTTGGAGTCTCACTCGCACTAAGAACGGACACTTTCACCGACCCCGCCGAACCCTCATATAGACGAACCACAGACTGGGGTCAGAGGGATCGCCTCGGTCTACGTGTTGAGGATCGACGCACCGCCGCCATACCAGTGCTGGGATTGCACCGCAATCCAGCGCCTGTGCCTGAGCAACGGAGAACGCCTCACGCGGGAGCAAGCCTATGCGCGGGTGAGAGCTGGGTCGCTGATCCACAGCGGGTTCGAGGGAGGGCCGCGCCTGATCCACGCCGAACGCGAAGGGACGCTGTATGTGAGGACCGCCCCGAACGACACACGCGAGGACAATCTGCTCCAACTTCCGCGGGGCTGTTGAAGACGGATCGGTGACCTTTGCCGGTCGTCAAGGTGTTCATCAGTTCCGTCATGAGGGGGATGGAGCCGTTCCGCGAGGCGACGCGGGGAGCGATTGAGGGCATGAGCATGGCAGCCCTCAACTTCGAGGCCTTCCCCGCCTCACCGTCGAGCCCCGGAAAGGCGTCGCTCGACGAGGTCCGGAACGCGGACATTTTCGTGCAACTGATCGGGGAGGACATTTCGGCCGTCGTAGAGGAGGAGTACGAGACCGCCCTGGAGTTCCTCCCGGATCGGATTCTCGCGTTCGTGAAAGACGCGCGACTGTCCGCCCCAGCCATGAAGCACTTCAACCGGCTGAAGCGATCCCACACCTACAAGAAATTCAAGACCGTCGAAGACCTCCGGCGCGAGGTCCCCTACGCCATCAACGCCTTGGTGGCGACCGCCCTGCGGTCGAAAGTCCGTCGGCGGGGGGCCACTATCGAAGAGGTCCTGGTGGACGAACCGTTCTCGATGTCCTTGGACGATTCCTCGGTTTGGAAGTCTGATCTCGGAGCGGGGGACGTGGTCAAGGGCCTGATCTCTGGGACGGACACCTTCAGCGTCTACTTTCTCGACGAAGCGGGGTACGCCGAATACCTGAACAATAGAGAATCCCTGGAGCCGGACGCGGAAGCGGTCCGGGCCCACAACGTGGACGAGGGCATCCGTCGCGACGACACGTATTACCTGGTCGTGTACTGCTGCGCGTGGCTCGGGACCAAGGGCAACGTCTTCCTCCGGAGATTCAGCAAGTCCGACACCTGATCCGGGGAATCGCGATGGAGACAGTTTTGTGGCCGAAGTGGCGCTGGCTTCTCGGGCGCCGGTTGGCCGTTCGCGTTGGGGCTCGCTCTTACCATCGTCGCCTCGCAGGTCAGCCAGTTTGAGACCGTTTACTTCGCCCAGAACTCGTACTCCGCCGAGGCGAAGCTGATCATCGCCGTCGTCCTCGCTCCCGTATGGGAGGAATCGGTGAAAGTGGGCCTGGGGATTGTCGCTGGCGCGCTCGTGCTTATTCCGGGATCGGTCGCTCGAAAGGTTGGGAATCCCGGTCGGGGCCTCCGGATCGGATTGGCGCGCTGGGCGAGTGCCCTCGTGTTCCTCACCGTGGCGGTCTACTTCGTGGTCTCCGAAAGTCTCGGCGGGGGCGTCGATGGCGAACCCGCGACACTGCCGGTGGTTGCCCTGAAGATTCTCGGTCATCCGGGTTTCTCGGTTCTCGCCCTATCGGTCGGGCTGGAAGCGCGGCCGCGCGCCTTGATGTTCGTCGGGCTCGGGTGGGGGTTTCACTCGCTGGCGAACTTCATAGTCGAGGTCTTGCCCCAGGGTTTCGCCCGAAATGTCGTTTACCTCGGGGCCCTGGCGTTCATCGTGTGTCTCGATGTCCTCCTCCTCTCCCGATGGCACCCGCAAGTCGCAGCGCTGATCGCCGGGATACGCCTGCGGATCGCACAGATGCGGTGACAACAACCCGACCGTCTCGTATGTCAATCGTCGCCCGACCGCACCTTGTTCCAGATCACGGTCATCCGAAGGTATCGTTCCGGGTTGAGAGCCTGGAACCCTTGCCCGTGCTCCCGGAAAACCAGGTCCACAGTCTGGGGCTCCGCTGAGCGCATGATCCCCTGGACCCAGTTCTCTGTGCAGCCCCGCTTCGCCCGCATGTATGCTCGGAAGGAGTCCTCAATCCATTCCCGTTCGAGTTCCTCCTCGCTCGGAGCCGTCTTGGCCATGACGCGAGGACGATGCTGAACCGGACATAAAGGACCGCTCCGGGGAGGAGGGCGAAAGTATGGCCAACGCGGCCCCACAGAAGCAAGCCCCGAGACGGCGGATCGGAGGGAGCCGCGCGGATCGGCTTCACACGAACGCCGTGCCTATTGCCACGGACGCCCCGATGACCAGAAGCACGATTCCGACCGCCGCCAGCATTCGGTCGGTCAACAACATGGAGTTCGCGCGCCCTATGGCCTCGCCGCTGAGCCCACCCCCTATCCGGTCCCACAGCAGCCTATCAGCATCGTCCGCGGGCGTGTAGGAACCGCTCCCCACGCTACCACGAGGCGACCACTTGTCGAAACCGAAGATGTAGCGGCCTCTGAGCCCAAGCCCCGTGCCCTTCTCGTTGACCCAAGCAGTAATGAGGCCCTCCCTTCGGCGGACCTCCGGACGGAGCAACGGATAGGCAAGGCAGACGCCGCCGCCCAACGTGACGGCCACGCCAATCGCCGCAGAGAACAGGCGAGCGTCCATGTACGACCAACTTCCCGCTGACTTGCGCCCCATGGGTCGAAAAGACTATATCATCGCCTACTCCTGAGTCCAAACATGTCGGACAAAGCCGACAGCGACAACCACAGCAACCAGGGCAATCCCAAACAACGACGCGTACTGGGAGAGCCGCGGTTACGACGAGCGCCCCGACGACTGGGAAGACCAGGTCGCCGAGGATGACAAGGACCAAGACGACGAGTGATTATCGTCGCCCCCTGCCAACGCCCGCTTGGTCCGACTAGTCCGCAAGGACTTCTGAGCCCCACGTGGGCGTGCGCGGAAGCGCACAAGGGGCGGCAAAATCAGCCGCCCTGTTTTTCTTCTGTCGCAGGTCAAATCCGGAATTTTCGCCGGAGAGCGCGGATGAGTTTGACGGTCGCAAGCGGCAACCCGGCAGTTGTCCGTGAGTCGTCCACCAGGTGGGACGCGAAGGCCCGAAGAAGGACCTTGGAGAACAGATCGTCCCGAGCATCGTACTGCTGGTTCGCCAGGAGGAGAGCCTCGTGGCTGTGGAGGTAGCTCCGATGGCTTGGGCCGGTGGGCGGTTCAAGGTCGTCGGCGACGTTCGCCGCGAAGGAGCCCACTCCCGACCAGAAAAGCGCCTCGATCAGATTTGGCTCCTCGCCCCGCCGCCGCTTGTACGCGACGTACTCCTCGTACCCGATCATCGCACCGCGGTGTGCGTGTTGACTTCGGCTCGGCATTTTCCCGCTCCTCTCCAGGTACGCTCCGGGTATTTGGACCCTGCCCCAGGAGGTATGAAGAACCGCGAAACTACCCGTGTCCGCGCGTTCGCGGTGCGACTTGGCTAACCCGGTGAAAGAGATATCTGTGCTCGGACATTGCGGACTGAAGGGGAGTCCGTGGCTGTCTCGGAGCAACTAAGCACCGACCAACTTCTCAGGCTGTACGACATCGAGGTGCGCCAGGTACATTCCTCGCTCGACCAGATTCTTAAGATCCGAGCGATGATCGCGGTCGCCTTCGCCGCGATCCTCTCGGCGACTCTCTTCTACAAGCAGTCTGTGATCGCCCTCGGTGCTCTGATCTTTCTGGCCGCTTGGTACTGGGAGTACATCTACGCCCGATACATGCAGGTCTACAAGGACCGTGTCGGGGCGATCCAGGTTTGGCTCGCGGGTCGCGTCACCTTCGTTGAGGGGCTCCCGGACGCATACGAGAGGGGGTACGACCATCGAGTGGTGGCGCGCGCCGCGAAGCGAATCGCGGGATGGCTATCCAGGCCCTCGCCGTCAATCGGACTGGTCACTTTCTTCGACTTACCGCGAGCAACGGCCTACCTGGCGCTTTCGCTGTCACCACTCGTCCTTGCGATGTTGCTCGGCTTTCCGTGGCCCTAGGAAGTCGATCCGGGATTCGTCGTGCCCACGGAGGCCCCAACGACCGTGCTGATCACCGTCAGCCTCGCCTCCTCCTGGGCTTTACCCGTGAGCGAGTCGCACATCTCATAGGCGAGGAGGAAGCGCTGCATTCGCTCTAGTACCTGCAGAAACGCGAAAAGTTGTCGTCTCGCGCCGGCGTAGACCGACAGACTGACGCCCGAAATCACCTCGACGATGGCCCCCGCCAATACGCTCACCGTTGTGACCCCGCTGCCAATCCCGAACAGGAGGAGCAGAACTGCTCCAACAAAGAACACGATCCCTATTGTTCCGGTAATCGCCGCCAACCAAAAAGCTCGTTTTGCCTCACCAAGCGCTTCCTCGTGATACTGCGCCAGGAGCTTCGTCTGTTCCCCCGCGATTGTGAGGACATCCCCCGACTTCGCCGTCCTAATCGAGGTCGCGAAGCGATCCGCGAAGGTGGAAAGGCTCTCGAAACCTCGGGCACGCCGCGTAATGGGAACACTAGACCAGTCGCTCGCCACGACGACGACGAACCGCAGGGAAGTGTTGAAGATTTCGGTGAGCGCTTAACATCGAAACGCTTCTCTCCCGCGGGAAGGCCCCCGACCGCTGAAGAGAGGCGGGACGACGCAAGACAGCAAGTGCTTTGAAGCCGGTTTCGGATGACGGTCCTTGATTAGAGCCAGGTTGGAGGGCGCGACACGTCGCGGAAGAGCGGCTGGACCAACGTCAACCTCTTCGCGGGCGCGGGGGGCCTTGCGCTCGGGGTCGAAAGTGCGGGTTTTGGCAACCTGCAACTTTTCGAAATCGACGCTCAAGCCTGTCAGACCCTTCAATGGAATATCGTGTCCCAAAACCCGACATTAACAGGACTCGTGCGACCCGGCGACGTTCGGCGCGTCGATTGGTCAACGTTCGACTGGAAAACGCGCCTCCTCACGGCCGGCGTTCCTTGCCAGCCGTTCAGCGTCGCGGGCAACGGCCGGGGAGACTCCGACACAAGAAACCTGTTTCCGGAAGCGATTCGTGCGGTTCGCGAACTTGCCCCCGAGGCTGCTCTCTTCGAGAACGTTAGTGGGCTCGTGTTCTACGATGACTTGCGGCGGTATTTCGACTACGTCATTCGACAGCTCCGTCACCCTTCGCTCGCCCCGGAAAAGGGTGAGACCTGGCTGGAGCACGATCGACGCATCGCGCGCCATGAACGCTCGCATGGTACGCGTCCTGAATACAACGTCATCTGGAAGCTCCTGAACGCTGCCGATTTCGGAGTCCCCCAAGTCCGCTGGCGGGTATTCATTGTGGCGACTAGAGACCACTTCCCGAAGTACACATTCCCAGAGATCACACACAGCCGGGGTGCACTGCTTAACGCGCTGGCGTCAGGAGCGTATTGGAGAACGCATCACGTGCGCCCGCGTCGTTCGCACTTGAACGGCGGCGTTACCGAGAACGATGGACACTTGCCATGGAGGACAGTGCGCGATGCGCTTGTCGGCCTACCGCAGATGGCGCGGACCGCTTCCGGCGATGGAATGAACCACTGGCGAATCCCGGGTGCCCGAGGGTACCAACGCCATACGGGGAGCCGCCTCGACTGGCCCTCGAAGACGCTTAAGGCTGGGGTCCACGGAGTGCCTGGGGGTGAGAATGCCCTCGTGCAGGCCAACGGGAGAATCAGATACTTCACGTTCCGGGAGACCGCGAGGTTGCAGACATTCCCCGACAACCACACGTTCCTCGGAACACGAAATCGCGTTACGAGTCAGATCGGAAACGCCGTGCCCGTCGACCTCGCTCGGATCGTGGCGCGACCTCTTTTGCGAATCCTCCGGGACGGTGATTGACGTGCCAACCAGACAGAGGCCAGCGACTCTTTTCGACCTGGAGCCCGATCCTCGGATCCTGATGATGCTCGGCGAGATCAATCTCGCCCAGTGGCGGTGCGTGGCTGAACTCGTCGACAACTCCGTCGATGGCTTCCTTCGCGCGGTGCGAGAAGGTCACCCGATCACATCTCCGAAAGTGCACGTGACACTACCGACGTCGGATCAACCACAGGCTACTGTGGTCGTAAAGGACAATGGGCCCGGCATGGACCCCGCGATGCTCGAAAAGGCGGTTCGCGCCGGATGGACAGCGAACGACCCAATCAACTACCTCGGGATGTTCGGCATGGGATTCAACATCGCGACCGCCCGCCTCGGAACGGTCACCAGGGTCTGGACGTCCACAAGGGACGCAGCCGAACGATCTGGCCTCGTCATCGATTTCGATCAACTCGTTCGTCAGCGGCACTTTCGGACGCCGAGACTAGCGGAAGCCAAACGCGATCGCCATGAGCACGGGACGGAGGTGGCCATAGAGAGGCTCAAGCCCGAGCAGCGACAATGGTTCGCGAAGGCGGCGAACCGCTCGAAGGTGGGGAAAGAACTCTCCAAGGCCTACACTTCAATGCTCGGTACCGGGGGCTACCCGATTTCTTTTCAACTTTACATCGGCCCTGAAAGGGTGGACCCGCTGCGTCATTGCATCTGGGGGAGCGAAGGTTCGCCGCCACGCATTGTCCCGACCACAAGGTGGGGGCCGGTCAATCCATACCAACAGATTAACGTTCAGCTGCCAGAGCGTCGCTTTTGCACCAACTGCTGGCAGTGGTTGCCTCCGAACGAGGGGATTTGTCCCGCTTGCGGCGAGGCGCGCAACGTCGTACCGCGCGAACGCCGCGTTTACGGATGGCTGGGGATCCAGCGCTATCAGAGCGAGACGGAGTATGGAATCGACTTTGTGCGCCACGGCCGAAAGATTGAGATGGGAAACAAGGAGCTGTTCTATTGGTCCCCCGAGGGCGAAGCCCAGGAGGAGGAGTACCCGATTGACGATCCGAGACACAAAGGACGAATTGTTGGTGAGATTCACCTTGACCACTGCAGGGTTGCGTACACCAAGGATCGCTTCGATCGGAATGACCCGGCGTGGGAGGAGATGGTCAAGCTTGTCCGCGGGCCCGGACCGCTCCGACCCGAGCGGGCCCAGGAAGTTGGGTCGCCGGAAAATCGGTCACCGCTTTACATCTTGTACCAGTTGTTCCGGAGGCCGATGCCCAAGCCCAGGACCGCCCCGAACTATCAGAAGCTGCTCGTCGTGCCCAACAACGATCTCGCGGAGCAGATGGCCAGAAGATTCTACGCGGGAGATCCTGCGTACCAGACGGACGAGAAGTGGTACCAGCTAGCGGCGGACGAGGACCGACGGTTGGTCCTTGCGGAGACAACGCCGGGGGGCGGCGCAGCACAACCTGAGGGGCTGAGTGGCCTCGGTGAGGAATCCGGCTCCGGCGGGCAAGCAGGGACCACCGTGGGGTCAGTCGGCGTCGTGACGATTCCACGCACCCCGAACCCCACCCTTACACGCGAATACAGGGAAGAGACGACAGGGTTGCACTGGAACGTGCGCGCCTTCGAGGTTGCTGCGGCCGACCCGGTGCTCTCGGACGGCCAGCCATGGGCGAGCCGAGTACTCCCTGACGGGAGCGTAGATTTCTACCTGAACCCGGGACACGAGATTTTTCGATCCGTGACCCTGACACCGCTTGATGCCCTGATCACAGAACTCGCCGTTCTCGCGATGGACTTTCAGCGGGGCAGCGACAATCCGGTACCACATGCGCTTGTCCTCTCGAATCTGCGTGAGAAGTACGCGGTTGGCACGAGACTCGATCCGATCGAACTACAGGGCGAGAGTGCGCTGACCCTCACCGCAATTGCCCGTGCCGTGGCGCGGGGTTTCGACGGGGAGACCAGTCGGAGGCTTTTCGAGGGCCTCTCGGCGGCTGAGCAAGAGGCAACGCAGCAACGCATGGCAACGCGTCGCACACCCAACCCGCGGGAGGCAATATCGACAGGACGCTTCCTGGAGTTCGCACCCCGCCGAACGATGTTGCGGCTGTTCGAATCGAATCCAGAACTGTTCTTCGACGGGAACGTGTGGGATGTCGAATACGGCACGTTGGACTACGGCAGCCCCGCCTCCACCGAGGAGGCCAGGGCCCAGTTGATTCGATACTACGCCAGTCTGCTCACCGATGCAATTTGGCTCGCCGAAGAGGATCCCACCGACTTGGCCAGGACGAGTCGCCCCCGTCTTCTGCGTGCCGCTGTGGCTCTAGAGCTGCTGGGACAGAACGTGGTTCGGCCCGAGGGAGAAACGTGAAGGCGGAATCGCTTTTTCTCGACGAACGTCGGTTTCTCCTAGGCCCCTGGCAGGCTTTTGAGCGTGATGTCGCCCGCCTTCTGCTCTTCCACGGCTTCGATGATGTACGGTTGGTCGGCGGAACCGGGGACAGGGGCGGCGATGTCCTAGGATCGAAACGTGGTGAGCTGTGGGTCTTTCAATGCAAGCACACCACATCATCCCCGCCTCCGCGAAGCGCGATCCGGGAAATCGTGGAGGCAGGGAAGTACTACGGAGCACAAAGGCTGGCCGTGGCGATGTCGCGACCGCCCAACGACGCGTTCCTGGAGGAGCGAAGTCACTATTCCCGGATGGGGCTCACAATCGGCGTGGCGGACCCGGCGTATCTCTACCGCGAGGTGCGCGAGGCCCCGGAGTACCCCCCATCCCGGCGGAAACTAAGGGACTACCAGGAAGACGCCTTCGTACGCCTGCGCGATGCCTTCGTGGACGCGGGCAAGGGACAACTCGTCATGGCCACTGGCCTGGGCAAGACAATCGTGATGGCGGAAACGGTTGCCGATCTCCTGCGGGATGATCTTGTGGAGAATGGTGCGGCGCTTGTGCTGGCACACACGCGAGAAATCGTCGGTCAACTCCACCGCCAGTTTTGGTACCAGTTGCCAAAGTGGGTGCCCACCCACCAGATGACGGAAGGGGAGATCCCGGCGTATTGGGAGGGCATTACCTTTGCGACAATCCAGAGCGCAAGCTCGCGAGTCGATGATCTCCCCAGATTCGGCCTAGTGCTCGTAGATGAAGCCCACCATGTAGGGGCCCAAATCTTCCAGGAGACCCTCGACCGGCTGGATCCGCCGATGCTCGGAGGCGTCACCGCAACCCCGTGGCGGGGGGACGAGTTCGATATCGATCAGATCCTCGGCGCACCTCTCTTGAGAATTGGAATCGCGGAAGGGCTACAGCGGGGCTTTCTGACGGAGGCGGATTATCGGCTCCTCGCGGACAACCTGGATTGGAAGTTCGTGCAGGAAGCGTCGAGGCACAAGTACTCCCTTAGGCAGCTCAACCGGAAGCTACTCATACCGACGCGGGACGACGAAGCGGCGAAGATCGTCTCTGAGGTCTTCCATGTCGAAGGACGTCGGGGGGGCATCGCGTTCAGTCCCACAATCCTCCATGCACAGCAGTTCGCAGGGACCCTGAGGGCGCATGCCTTGAGGGCCGAGGCCGTTACCTCCGACATGCTACCGCGAGAGCGAGACCTCATGATGTCGCGCTTCCGGGCGGGGCGAATGGACATCGTTGTGACGGTCGATCTCTTCAACGAGGGCGTCGACGTGCCGGACGTGGACATCGTGGTGTTCATGCGCGCCACCCATAGCCGACGTATATTCGTGCAACAGCTGGGCCGCGGCCTGAGGATCTCGCCAGGCAAAGACAAGGTTGTCGTCCTGGACTTCGTGTCCGACTTGAGGCGAGTCGCCGAGGTAATTGAACTGGATCGGGCCGTGCGTGGTCGTGCAGTCGAGCATCTGGGCCTGGGCCCTCGGCTCGTCGAGTTCAGAGACGCTTCTGCCGGAGGCTTCCTTCGTGAATGGATGCTTGACCAGGCATCTCTGATCCTGCGTGAAGGTGATCCCGACTTGGACGTGCCCAGGTTCGAGTTCCCAGAACCACCCCAACCGGGCGACGTAGAGTAGCCCGACAGCAAGACAGAATTACGGGACGCGCCATCGTCACCTCGGGTTTACAACCGCATGCGCGATCCCCTCACCAGGATTGGGCGATCGGCTCTCATGGGCAGAGTCAGGAGCAAAGGAAATCGGTCGACGGAGCAGGCGGTGGAAGCGATTTTGACGGACGAAGGCATTTTCGGATGGGTCAAGCACCCTAAGGGAATCTTAGGGTGCCCGGACTTCTACTTTCCCGACCGTCAGCTCCTGCTGTTTGTCGACGGTTGTTTCTGGCATGCCTGCCCTCGCTGCGGGAGAATTCCGAAGTCTCGCACCAGATTCTGGAGGCAAAAGATTGAAGGAAACCGGCGGCGCGACGAAACAACAAGACGCCGGCTGCGTGGGATGGGTTACCGCGTTGTTCGAGTGTGGGAGCACGCGGTTGGCGAACGGAATTGGATCAAGCGTCTCGAAAAATGTCAGACCTCACTTGAACGGAGACCCTAGCCCGCGCGCAAAGTCGAAGCAATCGTTGAGACAATGACCGACGCACCGGACCGTGAGGGGTCTGTCTGTCCGATTCCAATCGCCCCCGTTTCGAGAAGAATATCGGGCCACGCTTCGAGACAAGCGCGCGGCCTGTGGAGGGACGCTTGTCGCCAGGCTAATCGACGGACTGACATATGTACAGTTCCGCTCGCCCTACGGTAACGGATAAGAGTCCCATTGTACGTACACACACCGACGTGAAGGAAGTCTTGGAGGCGTAACGCCTGGAGAGCGTTATCGACCCGGTGCGACGGGCATACGAGTCGCGCAAGTCACAGTATTCCTGCGCGAGCTTCCGGTATGCGGTCGTTCGGCGACCCGACCCGGAATTCCTTCGAGGGATCATGCGATTCGAGAGGACGCAACAGCAGCCGAAGAAGACGATGGACTACGGGCGGCTCATACTGGGGGAAACGGTCATGAAGCCACACGAGGCCTTCTCCATGATCGAATCGCTCCTCTCTCACAGCGTGGTCAAGGAACTCGATCTCGTCTATCCTGGCAAGTACGAGTTCAGGATGCACGATTCTCACGCACAACGGCTTCCGGTCCATTCATACGACAGGTACATCGGTATCGAGTGGCCCGCAACCGTGGCCTACGTGACGAGCCCCTCCCAGCGTGTCACAGAGCCTGAAGGTCCTCTCGTGTCGCTTGAACATCCGCTCTACACGGACGCGAGGAGGGCGATCAAGGAATGGATCGGGTTGGACGCCCTGGGAGTCAGCCAACTGAGCAACGGGCTTGCCGTCTTCCTACCGGACTTCCGCCTTCGGATCAAGCGGACGCTGCTCTCCGAAGGTTCCGCTGTGGTGAGCCTCGAAGGCGACAAAGATGTCCTTGCGAAGACGGTGTTCAAGGCAGGCCTCGGATACGGCAATGATTACATCGTCCCCGCCATCCGCCGGAAACGCAGCGAAGCAGTGGTTGATCTACCACGTGGCATTCCATCGACGTTCGACCTGTTCGTCCTCCACGAGCAGAGCGGCGAGGTGCTTGACTGGCAGGAGGTCTACACGCGTTGGACGGAGTTTCCGAAGAACGTCGAATTTTCTATTCCTGGCCAACAGGTGATGCGTCTCGTCGAGGGCGGCGAGACGGATACCGTCGAGTTCAAGGGCAACCTCGGATCGGGCGAGGAGTTCATCGAGTCAGTGATCTCGTTCGCAAATACGGGCGACGGCGCGATCCTCGTCGGCGTGGACGACAATGCGGTCGTTATCGGAATCACCAGCCCGGAGAAGGAGAAGCAACGGGCCATCGATATGGTCAACGACACGATTGAGCCGATTCCGAAAATGCGGATAGATCAAATCACGATTGAAGGGAAGGAAATACTCATCGTGGCCATTCAGAAGGGAGAGAACAGGCCCTACATGCACAAGACTCGACACGTGGGGTTCATTCGTCGAGCAGGCACTGACCGTCTGATGGGACGAGTAGAGTTCGACGAGATTTACGGAGGCCGTTCATCTGGAATCCGGTGAAGGAGGTTGCTGAAGAGTGGCTGCTCTCGAAATCCTCGGGACGATCCTATCAACGGTCGGAGGGCTGGGCCTCGGCTGGGGAGAATCCCTGAGCATCCTCGTCGGGGATTTGAGTGATCGGGTTGACGCAGAGTTCCGTTTGATCTACATCCAAGTTCCCGCAGGCCAACCCTCGCGGGACTGGAAAGCAAATCGCCTGGCTCAACTCAAACGAGGAAGGTGGACAGTCGTAGTCTGGCTGTTCGTGTTCCTCACGGGCGTGGTGCTTCTGATCTCAGCGCAGGTGTGAAAGGTCAGAAAAAATCAGGCCGCGCATGACAAGCGCGCGGTCCTGTAGTTTCACTCAGCCCTCCCGCAAGGACAAAACACCTCCTGCTACGTGCACTACCTGCATGTTCTGTCCGGGGTGCGGGTGCGAGACCGGCCTTCATGACGCGGTGATTAAGATGGGCAACGAGGTGATCGCGCACTGCTCCGGTTGCGGGCCGTGCTGGAAGAGCGCGGGGACAGAGTTCCTCCAGACAGTCATGCGTCGCCTAGAGAATCCTAATAGGACGCACGGGTCTTTCGAGCAGCTATGAACGAACAGGCGTGGGCTACGGTCTTGACCATCCTCGCGACGGGTACGGTCACGTTCCTATCGTCGTGGGGCATTTACTTGCTCCGCGAGCGCAAGCGCAAGACTGAGTTCAAGAGAACGCTTGCGATTGAGGCCGAGCTTAACACGGTTGAGTGCATGAGGCTCGTTCCGTTACTTAGTAGGGAGGTGGAGTCGGGGGCCTTTGATAGCCTGCGAATCAGAATCGAACCGCTCCCCCTGACGAAAGTAGTGTTCGAGGCTTTCCGGGCGGACCTCCGCTTTCTGGACCGGGACTTGCTCCAGAAAGTCCTGATTTTCTACCACCGTCTCGACGAAGCGAACCACTATGTTGAACTGAGTCGCGAATTTGCGATACCGGGGTTCGCGCGCACCGCGGCAACCTCAGCCATCAAGGCCCTGGAACAGGCGTCCGAGGAGGGGCGAAGCCTCCTCAGAGTGCTTCTCCCGGAGAGCGATACGTGGAGTAAAGGCCCGACTGCTCCAGTGACAAGTCGGGAAGGGCAAACGCCACCCTAGAAATGAAAGGTGCGCGAGGCTCGCGGCCCCGCGCGGTTCGAGCACTTCTCTACGACAGACTTCATCGTGGTCGGTGAGGCACGAAGACCAATTGCGGGCGAACACGTATGCGCCCACGGTGCGACGGGAGAGCCGGAAAGTAATGCCTCAGACGGCTACGGATTGAACCCTCGGACACGCCGAGTGCCGAGGACACCTCGACTTCGCTACGTCGCTCATCCAAGCGACAGCAGGCCACGTAGATCGCGATAGCCAGCGTCACGTAGGCCGATCCGGCGGTCTGTCCCATCTCACCCAGGGCCTCGCGCACCTCAATCCCCATCGCCGGGTCCAGGCCGAGTTTCGAGAGATAGCGGGGAATGAGCGCCGCAGGATCGATGACCGGAAGCGCGAGCCCGAGCCCTCTGGCGATCTTGCGCCTCGCAGTCATCGTCCGTGCCTTTACGTGGCTCGTCGCTGGCATCGCGGCGATGATCTCGTCCACGGGTCGCGGAAACCCCATGATCTTCGAGGCCAAGCCGAGGGATGCGCCCGCAATGACAACGAACGAGATGCCTCGCACGACGCCTTCCTTGCGGGCCGACAGCGCGATGTGCAGGGCTCGATCCGTGACGTTCCTTGGCATCTCCAGCCGCGCCGCGAGGCCGTGGACGGCGCGCCTCACTTCGTCGGCGGAGTGTGTCTTCTCCTGCACTGCGCGCCTCTGTTGTCGCCGCATCCGACAAAGACGAAACTGTGTGCGTGGGTCAGCGATCCGCTTGCCCTTCGCGTCCCACCCGAGCCAGAAGGTAGAGCCGAGCCCCGGCCCGTGTCCAGGATTCTGCGTGCGCCCTTTGTCGTCCGTTCGGAAGATCGGGCATTCATCGAGGGTCTGAATCTGATCGACGAGCCCGCAGTGCGAACACGTGAACTCATATCCGTCGAAGAAGAGTGTCCCGTGGCATTCCGCGCATCGCTCCGTGCGGTCCAAACTGCATCCCTTCAACAGACTTACCACGCGCCATCGTCGCGCATGTGGTCGAGCACATGTCGCACTCGCATCCGTGCGATCTCGACCGTGCTCTCGGCGAGCCCCACGGCCCCGTCCGTGTCGGGAGCCATCGGGTCGGTCCGGATGAAGGAGGCGATGATCCTGACGACGACGGCCTCGGGCTCGCGTCTGATTAACAGGTCGCGGGCCATTTCGATGAGCATCTGCGTTTCGGCGAATATCTTCCGGCGCTCGTCCAGCAGGGACGGGATGCCGCTGCGGCAGCCCAAGGAATGCCGGAACACACCGTATGCCCGCAGGCATGCATCCCACCGCTTGCTCGTGTGCCCCTCCGGCGGTTGTCTGCACCACGAACAATCTGCACCGTACTTGGGCGCTGCGGCCTTCAAGCGGTGAGGGAAGGCGGGAATCACAGCAACCGCTCCAGTTCGTTGAGGTATGTCTCGCAGCGGGCCTGTTCCACGAACTCCCACTCATAATCTTCGAGCCGCTCGTCCTGCTCGGCCTGTTCGATTAGGTGGCTATCGTCCGCGCCTTCGGCGACCGCGAGAGCAATCGCACGGACGTAAACCAAAACCAGCGGACTGAAAGGCGCGAACCTTCTCGCGGTCTTGATGGCCCAAAGCGTTTCCCGGGGCATGATGCGACGGATGATCGCCGCCAATTCCCTCTTCCGGCGCTCAAGAGTCCGATCCTGCGCGAACTCGGCTTCCGCATCTGACCGGAGGAAATGCATTAGTCGATCCCTCCTCCAAGTCCTCGCCGCGGCACCTGCCATGCCGTGAGGATGTTCGCGTTCCGGACTGCGAGGTGCCACACGTTGCCCAGCGCGATGGGCTCGTGCTCGCGCCGCGCGTGCCGGACCGTCCCTCGCACGAACGTGCGTCCTTCCGCGTCGAGCACCTCGCCAGCGGTGTGCGCCGATCCCTTCTCGATGGCGGGACGAATCAGCCGGCGTTTCATGCCGGTCGTCGCGCTTTCCTTGAACCTCGCGCGGATCGAGACGAACTCGCGCTCCTTCTCCGTAGGCTCCTGCCGGATCAGCCACCACTCGCCTTGCCGGAGAACGGGAACGTCGTTTGCCAGTGCCCCAATCACCTCGCGCGGGGCCATTGAGACTAGTGCCTCGTAGACCGTGCCGACGCGATCCTTGAGTTCGACGAGGTATGGTCTCCCGTTGTCGTGACCGAAGAGGAACGTGCGGCCTCCATGCGCGAACAGCACCTCGCTCTCAGTGTGGTCCAAGATCACAATGTCCCGTCCGGCCCACGATTCGCCCGCGCCCCATCCGATTATCTCGCCGATGGTGCTTAGCGGCAGAGCCACGTCAACGCGGGCGCGACCGCACGAGGCGAATCCCGCGCTCCAGCATTGGGATGACCGCACGACCGTCCCGTCCCTGAGGCGCAGAAGTTCCAGCGTGTTGTAGTGGACGACTGAATCGCGGTCGCTGCGGTAGTTGTTCGTTCCAGATCGCAGCGGTCGCGTGACGCCAGAGACGAACGCGGCGGCGACCGAATCTTGCGGCATGACCGATGCGCGGCTCGTCCCGAGGATTACGCGGCACGCGAAGCAGGTCCGCGGGTGCCTGCTAGTCTTCTCCGCGTTCCAGTAGTCGCGGACGAACTCGGTGCCGCATGGGAATCGCTCGCGGAGGGGCTCAACATAGACGGTCTCGACCTTGGGCGTCGCTTCCTCGGGCTGACGGAAATCTTGCTCCATGGGTGTTCCCCCTTGAACGGACCGCGGTCGGCGCCTCGGAGAGACACGACCATCACCTCCCCTCGCGTTTGCGCCGTTTGCAGACCTGTTCACCCATACAAACTCAAAAAACCGGTATTGAAAACACGATCACAGGCGAGAATCAGCGGCGGCTTTGGCCGGGGGCATACGCCTCAATCAAAGTCCGCGATCGTCGCCCACGTTCGCAGTTCTCAGGCGCGGGGCTGTCGGCGTCGGTGGCGCTCTCGGTCCAGTTCCGTGTCGGTCGAGAGCGAAGTGAGGTCCGACTTCACCAGGAGCGCGCCGGGACCGGATCGTTACATGCGTTGCGACGGACCCACGGCGATTGAGTCGAGCCTTCCTTTCCGTAGGATGGGCGACGTTCGTCGCAGGGTCGATCGGCGCGTCTGAAATGACCGATCTCGGGGAAATCACCGGGGCGCTCGATTATCGAACCAAACAAGTGGCAGGCGCATATCAATGTGTCACGGTCCCTCAGCCGCCCGTCCTTCCCGCCTCTCCTTCAGTCCGGCTATCCGCCCTTGGTCCGTCGATCCGCCGAAACCGACGGCAGCGATGACGGCGAATCCTTGAGGGCGGGTAGTAGGCGCCACCTATTGCGACTGGTACGCATCGCGAACCGGAGGGGGGGCTGTGCGAGGGGGCACGGGAAGGAAGTCTTCTTGAGGGTTTTTTCGGTGTTTCTCTGCTTCATGCAGTTTCGGGCCCGCCAGCCAGGCGCCACGCCTAGATTGCACATTTTTGGGCCTCTCCTTCAGCCTGCTTCAGTCCCTGCTTCAGTCTGCTTCAGTCCGAGGTCAGGCACGATTACGCAATTCGGTCGCTTTGCGGCGGACTTGGAGTCGCCGCGAGGCACGTCCATAGAACTTTTCGGGCCTTCCTGCTCGGCAAAGGGGGGTCTACAGACGCACGCACGATTCCGCGAACGTCGATTCCGGTCCTATCCCCCCTATAGTACTCGGCTCGTGCCTGGCGCGGGTCGCCCTGGACTACCAACGTTTCTTTCGCCTTTCCATGTGAGGGCATTTTTGCCTGAAAAATTCACGCGTGGCCACGCGTGGGTTTCCTCAATGATTTAGGCCCGTCGGAAGGCTGTTCCGAAACCGCTGGCGCCCCTCCGAAAGTCCCGCCCTGCGGCCCAGTCCTACTGAGTTCTATGCCGGAGTCCTATCGACGGAAACGCAGGATTCCCACGCGTGGATCGTGCGTAGTCCTATGCCGGAGTTCTACGGCGGGTCCTGTCCCCCCTCATCGCGGCCTCGTACTGGTCCTCTCTTTCACGCGAAGCGAAGACGATCCCCGCGCGTTGCCACGATTGCAGCGAGACGCTGTGGGCGCTCTGCCGGTGGTCGCCGTCGTAGTGTCGAATGTTCCACTGGTACGACACGTGAAGCGTCTTCAGGTTGACTCGGGCTTACAGCGCTCGTACCCGCGCCGCTCGCACTTCGGGCACTCCTCAACGGTGCCGACGTGGATCACATCGGGTCCGGTGCTTCGTCCTGTACATGGGCAGGGAGAGCCGCCTGCGTTCCCGAGCCGCCGGGTCGAACCAGAGGCGGATCGTGTTCCGGTTGACGCGGAGGGCGTCCGCGATCTCGCGCTGGTTGAGGAGCAGGTAAACAGTAAACAGGTGTCCGGAAGGTTTATTCCAATCTTGCCAGAATAGAATTGTCTATACTATAGCAATAGGGGAACTCTCCGGAAAACCCTCCAACGTACTGTTTACTGTTTACCAGTCTGCTCGACGCTCGGCGGAAGCCCCATCGCGTGACGAAGCGCGGACTCCAACGCTCGGCGGTTGTACTCCGCGCGGATCGCTTCCTCTTCGTGAAGGGCAGCGAGGAACTTGCTGAGCAACCGCTCCAGAAGATCGGCTTCGTCGAGAATCTTTCGGATGAGACCGATGCTGTCATCCCGATCTTGACGCTCCACGAGTTCCGCGACCTTTTCCTTCAACGCGACAATCCGAGCTTGGACCACCACCGGGAGTCGGGTGCTGCTCATGTTCCGGAACGTGACGTGCCGGTCCGCCAAGCGGAACCAGAAGTCGTTCGACGCCAGTCCGCCGCTTCCACTCGATCTTGGACCACGTGACCGGAGTGGAATCTCGGCTTGAAGAAGCCACGTTCGTGCAGTGTCCTTCGAGACTCCGAACTCTGTGCCGATCTGCCGGAGGTCTAAATCCTGATCCACGTACAGTGCAAGAAGGTCGAACTGGTCCGGCTTCGCACTCTCCCGTTCCACACGCCGCACGGCGCGTCCTGACAGACGCCGAAGTTCTTCCTCGGTCATCTTCGGCTTCTCGTCCATCATGCAACCCGCGTGACCAGCACCCGCTTCCTACCGTCCTTTACCTGTGGCTTCCGGTCGAGAGCCGCACAGAGCCCACTGAACGAGAGCGACGATCCTGTCTCCTCGTTGTACTTGGTCACCGTCGATCCGTAGACCCAGATTCCATCGGCCTTGGGAGCAGGGTCCCACAAGTCCGACGGCTTCTTGACCTTCTCGCGGAGCCACCCGGTGAAGGTCCCGGTCATCGTGCCAGAATCCACGGGATAGACCGCCTTCTCCTTCACGTTCCGGTTCAGCGCCGCCTTGAGAAGTTGGGACACGTCCCGCGCGAACTTGAGTGCACCCTCTTCGGCGTAGAAGGTGGCCACCATACCGGTATCGGTCCACTCAACGAGGGACTTCTTGTCGGTGGAGAAGTTCCTCCAGAGGTTGGAAATCTTACCTTCCAATGAGAGTTTGCCCGGCTCGTGCCCCTCGGGTAAGGGAGAGTCCAGCCAATACTCGACGGACCACTCCTCCGCGTCCGGAGGGTAGCTACCGACGATGGTATCGATCTCGGCGCTTGTGGCCCCGCGATCTCTTGCCGCGGAGTACTCCTGATACATCTTCATCTCCGTCTCCGAGGAACGTATCGCTTCACGTGACAGCACCATCGCGAAGCCGTGCCCGTTCGTTAGCCGGTTGCGCACGTACTCCTTCACTTGGTCGGATGAATACTCCAGCGGTGTGACCCAGAAGTCGCCGTCAGGCTCGCTCTTCGTCGCCTTCATCGCCGTCCCCTCCGGATCGTGATGATCGGGGGGCGGAGATACAAACCCCTTCGCTTCCTCCAGTATGGCTTGCACCACCTGACCAGCCCGCGCCTCTTCAAGGAAGCCATCATTCTGAATATCGATCTACGGTCGTAGTCGTAAGTCCCGTGACTCGCAAACCCGAACTCCGCGCCCCGTGGAAAGTACCGGGTCTTCCCATTCACCTCCGCCATCTCGGCTACCGTGATTAGGTTGTCTTCGTTGATCATCCCATGCTGCTCGATCACGAGACGCTGATTCGCCGATAGGCCGCGCGACATTCAGAACCTCCGCGTGCCACAGTTCTCGCCGCGCCTGTCCTGAACGAGCCCCGTGATCTCGAACCCGGCGGCTCGGGCGCGAGCCTCCGCGTACTTCAGGGCCTCGTCACGGTCCTCTACGCCCCACACGGGAGGCCAGAGGACCTGCCCGCCGGGGATCGCGAACGTGAATCTCCACCCGAGCATCAGGACCACTCCGTGATCTTGTCGCACTCGTGCTCGGACCCCACGACGAGGAACACCGCGCCCGTGGCCTCTTCGAGGATCACCGTCTCGACATCGGGCGCGAGGTCCGGCTCCCAGACCGCGCCGCAGCGGGGGCACCTCTTCTCCATCACTCGCCCTCCGCAGTGACGGTGCTGCGCTCCCGGTCGATGGCGATGATCTTCCTCGCTCTCACCACGCCGAGTCCCGAGACGAACTTGAGGTAGTGGCCAACGACCAAGTCATCCGGATCGTTGAACCACTGACGAGGGAAGACGAGTTCCAATCACGCGGCCTCCTTCCCGTTCAGCCCCATCCGGTCGCGCGCCTCGCCCGTCGTCATAATCCCGAGTCTCACCATCTCGATGATCTCCGCACGGGTCATCGGCGGCTCCTCGCCGCTCTGCTCGACGCCCTTCTCGGTGAAGTTGCCCTCGCCGTCCATGGCGTCGGTGAGGACCTGCCCCAGCCGGTCCGCCTCGGCCCGCGCATCCAGTTCGCCGGGGGACATCGCGTCCGTGCGGGCCTTCACCAACTCGTCCCGTATCGGGGCCTGCTCCCGGAACTCACGCATCGTGATCTGCTCCGGGTTCGCCTGCGCCGCCTTGAGGTCCTTGAGTTGCTTCTCTAGTTCCGCGATCTTCGTCAGCGCGAGGGTCTCGGTCGCGACCGGCCTCCGCTCGGTCTCCACGAACGGGAGGACGCTCGCGTATGCCTTGCGCATCACCTCAAGCTTCTCGGCGGACACGCCCTTGTGCAGCGAGTAGTCGGCGGCCACCGTTCCCTTGCGACCCTCGAAAAAATGCCGGTACGACTCGGAAAGTCCCTGCGCCATCTCGCCTTGGTGGGCGAAGAACGACCGCCAGATGTAGGAAGGGTCGGACTTCTCCCCGTTCACCTTGGCCTTCGGGACGTGGAGCCCCGCGGCAATCATTGGCTTGCGGAGTATCCCGCTCACGTTGCTCGCGCGGATGAACGGGCGGTCGTTGTCGATCTTCGCCGCCACGTTCGCCTTCCTCCCGAGTTCGCGCAACTTGTCCTCGCGTGACCGCGCGGTGAGGAGCTTCTTGTGGTTCGGCTGGAGGGGGACAATCAGCGGGCTGCGCGGCGTCAGGGTCTCGCCATTCTCGATCCGCTCCCGCAGGTAGGCGAGGATGTAGCCCTGCCCCTCGGGCCCTACGAACGTGAAGTACTCGTGGCGCTTCTTCGAGAGCGGGCGCCGGATCACGATCTGGGCCGCGAGGGAGTTCTTGAACCCGACGTTGCCCCCATCAATCACGAGGTCCTTGAGGTCCGCGAGCACGAGGCCGTCCGTCCCCTTGTACGTCCCGAGGACCTGTAGACGCTGGCCCGCGAACGCGATCACGCTGATGGCCGCCTTCGCCCGCACGTCGGCTGCGTCGAAGACCTGCCGCAACTGGCCCTGCGTCGGGATGAACATGTCATCGACGCGGGGGCGGGCGAGCCGGACCTCCTCGGGGGTCTTTATGTCGCGGGTGAACTTCCTGTCGTTGTGGAGGAGCCACGACGCCACGGCCTTCTTGGCCTGCACGGCCCCGTGGTTGCCGTGCTCGTGCATGTATGCCTGCACGAGATCGGTGATCGTCTTGTCCGTCAGTTCGAGGAGGCTCTTCGGCGTGTAGCCCTTCTGCTCGCAGAAGTACGCCAGCATGCGCCAGTAGTTGTCACCCGTGGCCGCCGAGCCGACGTTCTGTTTCCACAGCCGAACGTCCTCGTCGTCCATGAGGGCTTGGCGCCTGACCTCGCGTTCCGCCCGTGTTGGGGTTTGCATTCGATCCTCGTATGGTACTGTCGATAAAACCGGTATTGAGAATAACAAACCCAGTGGGTTTGAACTGTCGGTTCCTGACCCGGAAACGTTCCTCATTATCGAATCAAGGAATGGCGGACGGGATGGGTTTGTACCGTCCGCACGTATGCTCCGGACCGGACGGAGCCATCCGCCGTGGGGCCTTTAACGTTCCCGGACAGCCACTTTATGCCGACGACCTGGAGTCGGCTCGGTCCGTGCGTGTACGTATTGACTTCGATCACCTGCCCGAATCCGAACCCAAGCTTGCGGAAGTAGAAGGCATACAGGTCCTTGCGGGCCGTGTGCAGCCGGAAGGGGCGCTCTGCTTTGAGGGGCTTCCGCGGATGCTCCCAGCGCGCGGGGATTGCGGGAAGTTCCTTGGGCCACGCCACGGGACAAACGAATGTGTCCGAATACAGAAAAGGACTTGCCCGCCCAGACCGTTCTCTGTCCCAGCACAAGACTGGGCCCAAGAATTCCAGTCTCTCCTTTCCCCTTCGATCGTCGTAGGAACTTGCCGGACCGGAGGGATTCGCTGTTTCTCCATGTGGGGACGTCAAGGTCCGACAAACGGCGGGCAAAGCGAGGTACGCCGAGAGCAGAAGGTCGTCCCGCTCCGGTGACAGTTGCATCCCTGCGAAGACTTGATTTCTTCCTTCTGGGTCTTGACTGAGACTATGCCTGTCGCGATGTCGAAGCTAAGCGAGAACGGGAGGTATTACGGGACCTTTCAGTCAAGCGCCAACTAACTCGCTTCGCCCGCCGCTATCCACCGGTGAAGTACTCACCGCCACGACGGCGATCCTAAATTTGGGAACATTCCGCACATGACTAAATATGTCTCGCTGCAGTTCCACCCCGGGGGAGAATCGACGCACAAGCGACGGTCCGAGATTGAAGTCGCCGTCGCCATTATGTCGGCGGTCCTGGAGGAGGAAGAGAACAATCCTGAGAAACCCAGGAAAACCAGGATTCAAGCGCGGTCCTACGTCAATTGGAAAGCGTTCAAACGATACCTTGAGCAACTTGAGATGAGAGGGCTCGTGGTTCAGACCGGGCCACGCTTGACGGAACGAGGTCATAAGTTCCTAGACGAATACAATGCGGATGTCAAGCAACTCCTGCAAGGTTACGGGTTCTAGAGGGGTGCCTCGTTGCCGCGTGGACTCCTGACAAAAGGATCATCGGCGAATGAACGATAGAGACCCAGGCCGCGAATCAGTGAAGACGATTGACGCTAGGCTTGAGTTGCCAGACCCTGTACATATTGGCGAATCGGTGCGGGCCCCTGGTACTTGCGTTTGCCCGCTAGAGGGGTGCGCCGTTTGTGTCATGCCACGAATGAAAAGTCAAGAAATCGCCCTTGGAAAACGATCAGATTCCCCGGAACTCATGGCCGTGGTTTACATGCTGTTCATCGGTCCGAGCAAGAGGGGAACTACGGACCTGCGTCGACCCAAGTTAGCTCGCGCTTTGAGCTTATTTTCTCTTCTTGAGTTGGAGGGGTCTAGCTATAGCTGACTCCGCTCTCGGACTAGGTTCTGCGAATCTACTCGGGCGACGTTGAATCAATCCTTCGTGAACTCAGCTTTCCCTCCCACGGTAATCCGTCAAGCAGGGTAGCCAAAATACGAATCGTAAATCTGTATTTCAGATTCGCGGTTGTTTATCGTCCGCTTACCGTTTCAGACCCAGGTGACACGAATGGCCCGAAAGCGTACAAAGGAAACAGAAAAGCGAGCGAAGAACGAGAAGAGTGTGCTGGTAATCGAAGAGCTGCCGCCCTTTAGCCTTGCCCTCATGCAGGAAGGCGGTTGCGGGGACCCAACGTAATCGTGAGAGGCCGCCGCTAGGTAAATGGCCAGCCCACGACTGTCGATCCGCCATCTCTTCGTAACCTGTGAACCTGTGCCCTGAATGATAGCGCGCGGCCTTTGACGATTCTCAAAGGTCCGTGCGCATCCTTTGTCCGGAGGGAGCCGACGACAGCTGCACATTGGTCCCAATCGCAGTTAATTTGCACGAGTCCAGCAGTCCGCCTGCTCCCTCCATCTGTCCTAACCCAGGAGCTGTGGGTTGCGGAGGACCTGTTGAGCCGAAAGAGATACGCGCTCACATCTGACCTTGTCACGTTACTTGTGGCATGCATGCGCAAACAGAGGAGAGCCTCTGTCGTGCGGTCGACATCTTACAGCTTGAACCTGCCCAAGAAACGCGTCGAGCGAGCGGTGACATCGCTCCTGCGTGCAGGTTTACTTCGCCGTGCCAGCGACGTCGCAAAGGACACGGCGCTTCAATGGTGCAGTAGACTTCGCCTCAGCTGGGCCTCTAGAGGCTGGGCAGAGGCGGCCGAATACCACATCCTAACGTATGGATACCAATTCGTTGAAGCGGACAGGGAAGGAAGCAGATTTGCTTCCAAGCGTATGGCGGAATATGCATCGGCAGAACCCGACCGAGATCGTCGTAAGGAATATCCGTCGGCCATGTCCCGAATGTCCTTGCCCGAACCATCCCCTGGTCTCGTTCCCGTACCTGCGTCTGCGTTGTTCCTGGGCCACCCCAAATCGCGACGCCTGGACAGCGAGTGTCTTGCATCCATCGTGTCGATAGCTTTTGGCCAGACCGGCTCCATGAGAACGCGTTGGGCCGGAGAACCCCTACTCCACCGGACAAGCCCATCCGGAGGCTCCCGTCACCCCACGGAGGTGTACATTGCCAGCATAGATATTCACGGACTACAACCGGGGTGGTACCATTTGGCGATCAACCCGGTGACGCTCGAACTTCTCAGGGGTACGCGTATAGAGGATGCGGAGTTGAGACGGTTGTTCCCGGCAACATATGTCCGAGCTGGGTTCAAGGTCGGCGCAATTATCATACTCACTTCGCGGTTTGAAAGAAACATGTATCGTTACCGGGAACCCCGGACGTTTCGCACAGTGCACATGGATGCAGGTCACTTAGCTGCCAGCGTTTGCCTTGCTGCGGAAGCCTTTGGCCTCCGCTACTTCATGGACTACCCGGCCAACGAAGATGAGGTCGAACGCGAGCTGGGAATCTCGAGATTGGAAGAGGGCTACCTTGTTTCCATGGCGCTTGGCGAAGCAGACGTGAGTAGTTTACCCGATTTGAATGCGGAGTCGCAACAATGAGCATCTACCCACCGCTAACAGTCCTGCGGCCGCCAATTGATGAACATGACGATATCGTGATGCTTTCAGATGCCTGGAATGGGCGGACGGCGCGAATAAGCCGTGTCGCGATGTTAGAGTACGTCACCTCTAAGATTGTAGAACGTACGCCGTCACCTTTGGCTATGGAATTTGAGTCGAGGCTTTCTGCTATGTGGAGGGCGGATAATAGTAGAGTCGATCCCGTGGAGATTGCTAGGGCGCGGCATTGGTTGGAGCGTGGATGGCACGGTTCCTTGGAATATTATCTCTGGTCGCGGCGATGTAAGTACTTTGACGAGCAAGATCCTGACGCCAATCTTCGCCGGGAAGCGGTGGCTCGATTCCTCCGAGAAGACGGCCCCCCACAACGTCGCGTTCCAGGTGGGACAACTGTAGGTCTCAGCGCACCCGGACTCCCCACGCACGACGCGACGTTGGGGTCGTTACTCATGAGTCGCAGAACCATTCGCGGCTACTCGCACCGACCGATCGAAGAGGGGCTCCTTTCCTCCGTTCTCTGGTGGACTCTGACCCCAGTTCGGCGCATTCGGAACATGGCATACCTGGACCCCGTTGACTATCTCTCTAGCTTCGGCACCGCTTTCGACTTCTATGTCGCAGTCTACTCGGTAGATGGAGTGGCCACGGGAATCCACTACTATGATCCTCGACAGCACGAGATGACTCAGATTCGCTCCGGTCCCGTGCGAGATACCTTAAGCAAGGCGATGTTTGGCATTCCTGCGGCGAGAACCGCGAACTTTACCGTAATCCTTTGTGCGGACTTCAATCAAGCAAGCTGGCGCTATCGCCACGACCGCGAACTCCGGAACCTGTACATTGAGGCCGGCTACCTCGGACAAAGATTCATCCTGACCGGCGCCGCCTACGGTTTGGCGACGCTCGTAACACCGGCGATTAAGGATCGAGAAGTAGCGAGCCTTTTGTCATTGGATGCTGTTTGGCAAGCCCCCATGTACACGATTACGATGGGAATGGACCCGCGACGGCTCGCCCTCGGGGGTAACCGTTGAGCCGGACCGAAGTTCTCACTCTCCAACGAAGTTGGAGATTCTCACCGTCGTCTGCTGGAGTTGTGGTCTGGTCTGTCGTCGAACAGCGGCCATTCGTGATGAAGTCTCCCCGCCCGGAGCGGCTAGAGACGCTCTTTTTCGCCCTCACCAGAGGAGTGCAGGCGTCGCGTGCAGAAGCGCTGCTGGCGCGCTACTCGGGGCTCTCTGCTGGGATCGTGAGGGAAGCTCTTGACTTCCTGAGAAGCTCCGATGCTCTAGTCACGCGTCGTAAAAGCCAGGACAGGGCTGAAGGCGATTCCTTGTACGATCGGCAAATCCGCTTTCTCAGCACATTCGAATCTCAAGGGACTACTGGACAAGCGCTCAACAGGCGATTGCAGAATAGAAAGATTTTAGTGGTCGGGGTCGGAGGTGTTGGATCTTGGATCGCACTACTGTGTGCGCGGATTGGAATCAAGGGTATCGTCCTATTAGATCCCGACCGAGTCGAGCTGAGTAACCTCAGTCGCCAAATACTGTACACAAACGAGGATATCGGGAAACCAAAGGTCAAGGCCGCCGTACGGAATTTGTCGAGAGTTGACCCTTCGCTACAGGTTGATGGGCACCAGGTTGCAGTGCGGTCACCTGACGACCTGGAACCCTTCCTCGATGGTGTGAGCTTAGTATTCAACACTTTTGGACTACTTCCCTTGGATCAGAGTCACGATACCCCATTTGAGTCTGTTGCCCTTGCCGCGTTAGAAGCGAAAGTCCCCTCGCTCATCATGACTGCATCATGGGTCGGACCGCTCACCGTTCCTGGGAAGACTGCTTGCTACTGGTGCGCGGTCTCCGACAAACGAATCAATGACACCATCCTCCGGTCGCCCGCTCGGCCGGGTAGCTTTCAGGCAGCATTCGCTCCTCGGATAGGAATCACGACTAGCGTGGCTGTTTGGGAAGCCGCTCGCTATCTTTCAGGAATAAGCAGGCCCGCGACAATGGACGGCATAATCTCGTTAGACCTCCAGCATTACACCAAACACTCGTTGTTGAAGTTAGCTCGAAATGTGCACTGTCGGCATTGCGGACCGCCGGTAGCAGGAATTGCGACGAAGAGGCGAAAAAGTGCCAAAGTCGTTCTCACATAATCAAGAATGGAAGAGGCTCGGAAAGCTCACCTCGCCAATGATAGTGAGTTCCACGTGGCAGCTATTTGTGAATCTGATAGGCACCGCATTCATTGGCGTGTTAGGAGCTGTGAACCTTGCTTCGGTCGCAGTGGCCTTAGCAGTGTTCTCGATATTCTCGCAAACAGCTGCAGCAACTGCCGTCGGGTATCGAATAGTGTCAGCACGACGCTTTGGGCCCGGCGATCGCGCGGGTGTAAAAGCCGCCCTCGAGACGATGTTCCCAATACTTGTTCTTATCACGCTCGGTGAAGCGCTTTGCTTGTGGTTCGCACGGCCACTGCTTGTCCTTATTTCGAGGGACCCGACTGTCGTGGACGGGGCTCTCCACTACCTCCAATTCCGGAGCCCAGAACTTGTTTTCTTTGCAGGCTTTTTGCTCCTGCAAACCACCTTCAACACCTACGGTGAAACGAAGTGGGGAATGTATGCGGTGTTGACAAGTGGTGTGCTCAACATTTCGCTATCCTACGTGCTAATATTTGGACTTGGGCCTTTCCCTGGCATGCAACTCGCCGGGGCTGGTCTCGCAAGCGCATTGTCAACGCTGGGTGGCCTTGCCTTCCTTGCTTGGTGTTTTCGACGTCGGCGGTTGTTCAGAATCGAGTTGAAACGGCCAAGACGTGATGAGGCTCGAACAATCCTGCGGCTGAGCTCCCCTGAAATTGTAAATCAAGCGCTTGATTATACTGGAGGACTTGTTTTTACTGCGCTTATCGGTCTTCTAGGGATTAGTGCGCTCGCTGCGGCCCGGGTGGCCAACGTAGTCCTAATGACCCTTTTCGTTCTCGCAAGCAACTTTGGTCTCGGCCTTCAAATCATGATGGGACACAGTCTTGGAAGGAACGACGGCAAGGAAGTCCGAAACCGACTAGTCTCGGGCAGGTTGATGACGTTAATCGTCTTGACGGTGCTTGGTTTGGGCGTGTCCATCTGGTCTGGGAGCATCGCGGGTCTGTTCACACGATCTCAGTCGGTTCTAAGTGAAGCCGCATTGGCCATCGTCGTTGTTGGAGTCACTGCACCATTCGTAGCTTGGACCACAACCCACTCAGGGGCGTTACAAGCTCTGGGTCACACTTGGTGGAACATGTATAGCAACATTGCAACTGTATGGCTGGTGCAGATTCCGGTCGCTTACATTATGGGTGTCTACCTGGGGGTAGGGGTCGCGGGGATATTCGTCGGGTACTTTGCCTACTTTGCGACGCGAGCGACAATCAATCAGGTTCTCGTAGAACGAGGAACGGCGAGACCGGTTTCAATCCCCGTGTCACGATAAAGAGGATACCAAGGTGCCCTGCTTACCTGCAAGAAAGCCCGCTAGGACGGAAACGTTGACGCCGAATAGATCGCCTCGTCACTCGTCGCGGCTGCCGTTAGGTAGCCGGTCTGCTTCGCGATAACCTGAGTGAGCAGATGCCTCTCGCTCGAATAGACAAGATCGTACTGAGCATCGTCTTAGCAGCGGATTCTCTCTGGAAAAGATATCAGCCAACGGCTTCCACGCTTCAAGGCGCGCCGGTATGGGACTCGGCCGAAGACCTCACATCCAGAGGGCTTGAAGCGTGGAGGGCTGAGGTTGTCAAGCTTCGCGATGCCACTACGAGGGCAGCCAGGGGTTCGCTCTCAGTCCCAGGCAGAACCGTACTGGCAGAGGTCCGACGGTTCGCAAGTGAGCAAATTCTGAAACACAAGATACAGAGGCTCTACGATTCGAGGGCAGATGTGTACTTGAATTTGTGCGCGTTCTCCCTTTTACCCTTTTACTTGAGATCTCGATTTTCCGTCTTACCCGACGACATGTCAGTTGCACTTGAAAGCCGTCTACGAGTTTGCATCCGGTGGCTTGACTGGGGAGAAAAACGAGTCAAGGCCGGGATGCTCGAGGTTACGGATCGTGATAGGACAACTTCAGAACGCCTGCTGGCAGGCCTTTCCCAATGGCGTGGGCTTCCCGAACCTCTTTGCTCGGAGGTGATCGGACGTCTCGAGAGGTGGCGCGAGTTCCCATTAAGGAATCTGGGGCGCAATGCAACATCCGTCAGTCTTGTTTGGTATCTCAAAGAAGTTCTAGGGTTGGGCATGACCCCAGACCGCCTTTTCAAATCGCTGGCATTGCGATTGCGCGTCGAAGTAGGGAGACTGCTGAAATGGGGCGTGCCAACATCGTACTCGGGAGGACTCGATGGTGGCAGCCCAATCGATTCCGTTGTCGACCCGAGGTTAGACATGATTAAGGTCGCGGAAGCGACTCTGAAGGAGAGTGTGAGGGAGCGGTTTCTGGCCAAGACCGGGCCGCGGGCACTATTCCTGAGTGCACCTTTATTCGCAGAGTCGTTCATACCGGAGTGCCTCTATCTACCCCCCACATCGATGGGTTTCAGCTTCGATGCGCCAGGGCTGGTTGTGCTCCCGCGGACCATGTGGCCCAAAGAACGACAAACCGAGCACCGAGCCAGAATGACAGTTACTGTCGCCCATGAGGTCTGTCCCGGGCACGACGAACAGCTTAGGCGCGCTGCTGAGTCCCCGTTCTCTCCCCTTTACTCCTTCACCAAGTCGCCTGTCGGCTTTGAAGGGTGGGGCTTCTACGCCGAGTCAGCGGTTCTCTCGATGTCGGAGAAGAATGAGGCGGCCGGGAGTGTTGCTATCTCCCATCGAGTCCGGAGACTGACCGCAGGCCTTTGGCAGCTTGCTGGAGCTTTGGGCGGGCTCAGTCGATTGAAATCGACGATCGACCGCATACTGATCCCACTGCCACTGGAGGAACGCGAACGGTTGTCGATCTTCCTCGAAAGGAATTCCGGCCAATTGTCGAGGCTCCTTCCGTATTGCATCGGTATCCTGCAGACGGAGGAGGTTCTTAGACAGGTTGGCCGTACCCGAGGAATAAATCCACATGGCGCCGCTGCCCACGAAGCCTACCTCAAATTTGGTCCAATTCTCCCAGAAAATGCTCTTCCTTTGATTCAAAACGGGAATGTGTGAGTTGCCGAGCCGGGAAAAGACCACTACTGGGGGCCGAGACAGCCTTTCAAATCAGTATGTTGAAACAGCGCGACCTAAGAACCCAATTTCGAGAATAGTGGTTTGCCGACCCGAAGTGTTTGCCCGGCTGGTATGTCATTGAGAGCTTCATCCCACCGCTGACGGTGAACGTCTGTGTCGTAGCCCACGGCGTGCCAGAGGCGTTGGGAGCTGAAAGGCAGGAACGGCGCCATGACCAGCGCGAGAGAGCGGGAGACTCTTAGGCAGATGTGTATCGCTGTGCCGCAGGCGACCTTGTCCTTCTTGATTAGGTCCCATGGCGCTTTCCGGTCGAAATACCGGTTCCCGAGACGGGCGAGCTGAATCGCTTCCTTCATCGCCTCCTTCAGATGAACATACTCGATATCCTCACCGACCTTCGTCCACTGCTCCTCGATTGCCCCAATCATGGACTTGTCCGCCGAATCAAGCGAGGCCGCGGGCGGGACCTTGTGGCTGAAGTTCTTTTCCGCGAACTTCAAGGCGCGGTGCACGAAGTTTCCGTATACGGCGAGGAGTTCGTTGTTGTTCCGTTGCGCGAAGTCCTCCGATTCGAAGTCGGTGTCTTTCGTCTCTGGCATCGTCGCGACTCCGTAGTATCGCAGCTGGTCTGGATCAAACCGCTCCAGAAGGTCTGGGAGCCACACCCCATGTCCTCGACCTGCGCTCATCCTCTCTCCCGAGAAGTTCAGGTACTGCGTCGCCGGCACATCGTACGGCAGGTCAAGCTCGTCGTCGTAGCCCATGAGGATCGCGGGCCAGAAGATCGTGTGGAACACGATGTTGTCTTTGCCGATGAAGTAGAAGTGCCGCGCCTTGGGATCGTACCAGAAATCTTTCCAACCCTCCGGATTCCCGCGACGGCGGTACAATTCCTTCATTGCGGTCAGGTAGCCCATCACGGCCTCGAACCAGACGTAGATCCGCTTCTTCTCGTAGCCGACAACCGGCACTTCGATGCCCCATTCCAGATCCCGTGTGATCGGCCGGTCTTTGAGGCCTTCCCGGAGCCAGCTCCGCATGAAGGTGAGCACGTGGTGCCGCCAATGCTCCTTATCGTCCTCGGCCCACTTTTTGAGCCGCTCTTGGAATGCGCTGAGCCGGAAGAAGAAGTGCTTCGTCTCCTTCGGTATTGGCGTCGTCCCGTGGATCCCGCATCTGGGATTGATAAGTTCGAACGGATCCAAGACATTGCCGCAGTTTTCGCACTGGTCTCCGCGGGCACGCGGGAAACCGCAATGGGGGCAGGTGCCCCCGACGTAACGGTCCGGGAGGAACCGGTTGTCCGTCGTGCAGAACGGGGAGACCATCGTTGCCTCGTAGACGTAGCCTTTCTGCTTTAGCGCGAGGAAGATTTCTTGCACCCACGCCTTATGGTGCGGGTCCGCCGTGTTCCAGTAGAGGTCATACCGCACGCCGAGCTGCTCGATGTTCTTCGCATGCAGCGCGTGGTAGCGTTCCGCGACGACGTTAGGGGGGACGCCCTCTTGGTCAGCAAGAACCATCGTCGGCGTGCCGTGCATGTCGCTCCCCCCGACCATGAGGACCTGGTCGCCTTTCATCCGGTGGTATCGCGCGAATATATCCGCGGGGATGAACGTCGAAATCGCATGCCCGAGGTGCCTCGGGCCCGCGGCGTAGGGCCAAGCCACGCAGACGACGATTTTCGTCATTGTGCCCGTAGGAAGAGAGTGCGAACTTAAATACTCGTCATCCAGAATCGAAGAGAGTCAGGCGGAGGCGACACGTTTTGCGTCGGGGTGGAATCCGACGGGGCCGCCCGATTTCACTTCCAGTATCTCGCCTCATCGAGCCTTCTACCCTTCTGTTCGAAGCCGGCAGTGGGGACGAGTCCCATCATCCAAAATCTCTTGGCGCGAAAAGTTTCTCTTTTGGTGATAGTCTCGCTCTATGACCGTGGCAACGTCAGTACGTCTGGTTTGATTCGAGAACTCGACGCCCATCCGGCGACCGTCATCGCTGCCCTGCGCGAGTTGGAGTGTATGGGGATCATGAGGCGAAGGAGACAAACGCAGGGACGCCACGAAGTGCGGGCTGCGTTGACTTTGAAGGGCATGGAGCTCGTTGAGACCCCGCTGTACCGCTGGGGGCGGCTCATTCGCGATTGGGATTCGACTCCTTGACCATCGTCAATCAGAGTTGCCACTCGGGTCGTGTCGTCCGAATCCCTCTGCCACCAATGTGAATACAACCCCTGCGGCGGAACTCGCAAGACGTTCGTTCCAGACCGCTGGCGCCGGAACCTACACTTCGGGCACCAAATTCCCCGCAAACGACATTTGGGCGGTCGCCCCTCTTGGGCTGAGAGGTCGCCTATGGATCCCAAGGTTCGACCCATCCGGGTGAACGATGCCGCGACTGGGGAAGAGACGGACTCGATTGTTCGCTATATGGGGAGTTCAGTCATTACAGAGATGATTGGGAAAGGTCAATACGTCGAGGCCTTTGTTCACACTCAGCTAGCTGTTGAACGGATCTTATGGGAGCGAATCAACAGAATTTTCGAGGGTGAGCGAGCGACACAAACGCGGAACCGAATCGAAAGCCGGCGAAAGAACCGTTCCTTCGCTAGAACCCATGAGCTGATCGAGTGGGCGTTCATATTGGGAGTCATCAACGATGCCGAGCATGGGCTCCTAGTCGATTTTAACAGCAAAAGGAATAGCATCTTGCACGCCCACGGCCAATGGTGGCGGAAAACCGAATACCTCCAAACTTTGGAGAAGGCAGTGCATTTCCTGGAGCGGAATAGCTTCTAATTCGACTCTCGTGGTGGAGCCGGGTCAGGAGCCGCCGGACGAAGGCTGAGTCCTCCACGAGCCGACCACGATCATAGACGACAAACCCAATGGGTTTGGACAGTCGATTACTGAGTCGGAAACGTTCCCCACTGTCAGATTGGAAAATGGCGGACGGGATGGGTTTGTACCGTCCGCACGTATGCTCTAGACTACGGGAGCGCGAGGCCGCGCTAAGGGTGGGGCCGACATAAAGGTTGCGCGACGCCTCGCCCGAAGGGAAAGGGGCGAAGCTTTTTCCCGCTCCCGCTCCCTTGCGGACGGCGAGGTGGCGATGTGAGGGCGGCCCTCGCGCAGCTCGATCCGGCGGTCGGGGACAAGGCGAAGAACCTCCGGAAGCTCGAGACGACGATCGCGTCGGCGCGGGCGGATCTCCTCCTGGCAGGCGAGATGTACCTCACCGGCTACATGGCCCGCGACTCGTTCGCGCACCTCGCGGAGCCGCTCGACGGACCGACCGTGAAGGCGGTCCAGAAGATCGCCGCGGAGCACGGCACGCACGTCGTCTTCGGCATGCCCGAGCGCGAAACCGAGACGCGCAAGCTCTACAACACGTCCGTGCTCGTCGCCCCGGACGGCAAGGTCGCCTCCTACCGGAAAGTGTACCCCGCGAACTTCGGGCCGTTCGAAGAAGGCCTCTACTTCGGCCGTGGGGACGGCCTCACACTCGTCGAGACGAAGCTCGGGCGGATCGGCCTCCTCATCTGCTACGACGCGTTCTTCCCGGAGCTCGCGAAGGCGTACGCTCTCCAAGGCGTCGACCTGATCGCGATCATCAGCGCCTCGCCCGCCACTTCGAAGCCGTTCTTCGACCGAATCTTGCCCGCGCGGGCAATCGAGAACGCCGTGTACGTGCTGTACGCGAACCTGGTCGGCGCGGAGTTGAACGTCGTCTTCCAGGGAGGTACGCAGGCGATCGGCCCTCGAGGCGAGGACCTCGGGAAGGCGCCGGACTTCCAGGAGGCGACGGTCCTTTCGCAGGTCGACGTCCGCGACGTCGAGACCGCGCGGGCCTTCCGGCCGACGATCCGCGATACGCGCAAGGAGTTCTGGGAACCCGTCGCTCCGCCCGTCCCCGTGAAGACCGTCTGATCTGCGAGGTGCGGTTCCCTTCCGCTTGATCCACGGTACGTTCAACGCGCGGGCATGCGGGCTAGATGGACCTCAACCGTGCGCGCGAGCGCCTCTCCCATCCGGCGGTAGCCGTCGACGTCCGGATGCAGCCCGTCGGGCGATCCCCGCAAGCGGTGCGGTGCCGCCGGATCCCCGACGGCCGCATGGGTGTCGCAGAAAGGGATGTCGAGGACCTTCGCGAACGATTCGATCCAGTGGTTCAGAGTGAAGATCGCCGCCGTCGCCGTTGGCGTCGCGCGGTCGTACGGGAGGACGGAGGCGGCGAGCGGCACGATGCCCGCATCGAGCGCGTCCGCGTACATCGTCCCCAGGTCCCGCTCGACCGGCTCGGGCTCGCCTCCGGCGAAGAGGTCATTCACCCCCGCGAGGATAATCGCGACCGCGGGCCTCGCCTCGACGACATCCCGTTGGAAGCGCCCGCGGATCTCGGCGGCCGCCTGCCCGTCGACGCCGCGGTTCAGGACCTTCCACTCGGGATGGAGACGCATCATCCAGAAGGCGTACTGGCTCTCCGGGTTCCCGGCACCGTGCGGCGGCGCTTCGAGCGGCGAGCGGAAACCGGGCGTGCCCGCCGTCGTCGAGTCGCCGATGCCGACGATCGTGAGGGCTCGGGAGGGCATGCTCGCCGCCACATCAACGACTCCGGAAAAGGCCTTTGGGGACCGCGCGCGCTATTTCGTTTGGACCCGCGTGAGGTACCCCTGCGCGACGAGGCGGAAGGCCGCCTCCACGTTCGAGCCGGTCTTCGCGCTCGTGTCGAGGGAACGCCAGCCGCGCGCGCGGCACAGCTCGTCCACGTCCGCGGCCGAAATTGTCTCCGGCCCCTCAAGATCCGACTTGTTCACGAGCAGCACGGCCGGCGTAGGGCCCGCAACGCTCTCGACGGCCGCGGCCCAGTCGAGGAGGCTCCAGAGGCTCTCGGGCCGCGTGCGGTCGCACACGTACAGGACCGCTTGGCTGTTCGAGAAGAACGCATCCTTCAGGAGTTCGCGGAATCCGAGGGACCCCATGACGTCCCATACGCTCGCCCCGACCTCGATCGACGCGCCCGCGCGGCGCGGATCGTCGACGCGGAACTTGCGGGACGAGACCTTCGTGCCCAGGGTCGACACGTACTGGTCGTCGAACGTGTCTGACACGAACCGCCGGACGAGGCTGGACTTGCCCACGCCCGGGTCGCCCGCCAGGGCAAGCTTCATCGTCAGGCCGACGCCCGGGCTTTCCGGCACCGCGGTGCGGGTGGCAGCCATCGCTCGGGGTCCGGTGGGGCGCACGATAAGGGTTTGCTCGTCGCTATCATCGAGGCGACTTTCCGGGAGCCAGGGAAATCGGCGGTCGCGGATGGCCGGAACGGTATCCGGTCCGAAGGAACCAGGCGAGCGGCTCGTCGAGGTCCGTGAGTCCCTCCCGCAGCCCGTCCCAATGCCGGAGGACGTCGCCCCACGCTCCCTCGATCGCCTGGAGGAACTCGGCGATCCGGCGGTCCAAGTCGAGCGGCGCCCGGCCCTCGAAGACAAGCGCGAGGAACACGAAGGCGCCCTTCGCGATCGCCACCGCGCGCTCGTCGACCGTGAGGCTCTTCAGCTCCCCCGGGCCGGCGCTGCCCCCGAAGGAGTCGCGGACGAACTGCGCGACGACGGTGAGCATGCCCGAGCTCGCGAGCTCGTCGCGCACGGGACCTTCCGAGCCCCCGATCCGGGCGATCAGCCGGCCGTCTCGGTGGATCAGGTACAGGTCCGTCGGCCGGAACGGTCCGGCCTTCATGCGCCGGAGGACGGCCCACGCGAGCGGGACCATCGCGACCGCGAGCAGGAGCCAAGGCAGGGCCGCCAGGAAGTCGATCGTCCCGAGGGGTGCGCGGTACCCGATGGAGAGCCGCGGTCGGTCCGTGGCGTTCGGGGCATCGCTGCTGAAGAACTCCTTTCGGCCCAGCGAGATCCCGAGGTCATCGTCCGCTTGGCGGACCAGGAGCCCGTGATTCGCGACGGTTCCGTTCCACCAGCCCTTGACCAGAGAGGTGACATTCCACGAGTACCAACCCGTGCCGTTGGTCACGCCCGTCACGAGGTCGACCGAGGTCGGGTCGAAGTCCCCTCCGCCTCCGGATGCGTTCCATGCATTGGCGCCGTCCATGTCGTTCCAGGTCGCGCCGGACTCCGTCCACGGACTGGTCATCCGGTGCACGCTGAGATCCATCGCATCCGGCGTGTCCGCGGCGTGCATGTAGAGTTCCAGGTGCGCCGACACCACGACCGCACCAGCGGGGAGCGGCAGGGCCGGGAAGCGAAGGATGGATCGGGTCCATTCCGGATTCCCCCAAAAGCCGACGAACAGATCGGCCGACGCTCCATAGACGGAGTTCGATCCGCCCCCGTTCCGCAGATAGGTGTCTGCGAGCTCGGCGGGCGTCGGCTGCCAGGCGAGGCCCGTCATCGGACCGAGGTCGCGGGTCCCCGGGCCTGCAACGGTTCCGGCCGAGAGGACGAGCAGGAGGACAACGCCCACGAACGGAGCATGGGGCATTGGACCTCCCAGGTGGGGATTCGCCCATCTAAAGCTTCTCGGGTCGTTATCAGCGGACCGAATCTCCATCCGGAGCGGATGTTCCGTCGAACGGAGAAGCGGTCCGTCGACCCGTCAAAGCGCGTCGCAGTCGTCGCTCGGTCGGAACGAAACCTTCTCGCGTGAGACGGCGTTTCCCGGTCCGATGGCCCGCGCCGTCAAGCCGGGTCGCAAGCGGGACGGCCGCCTCGGCCCGCTCCAAGGCTATCCGAAGGACCCGGACAAGTACGGCGACCCGGCGAACTGGAAGTACCCCGTCCACACGCCGTTCCACGCACGCGCTGCGCGCCGGTACTTCAGCGAGCCGCGCAACCGGGCGAAGTACACGCCCGAGGAGCAGGCGTACATCGACAAGAAGATCAACGAGGCGCTCGAGCGCTTCGGCGTCGCGGTGAAGATCAAAGGCGGGCAGGTCGAGGACGAGGCCGCCACGATCCAGGCCGATGTGCCGATGAACAAGGACATCGACAAGATGACGGCCGAGGAGCTCCTGCTGGTCTTCCTCGGGAAGAACCGCCTCGCCTCCGCGCACGGGATCGACCCCGCGGTTGTCTCGGTCGACAAGGAGACGGAAACGCTCCTCGCGGGCACCGTCAAGGAATACTCGGTCCTCATCGACCGTCAAGAACGCCGCGTCGAGCACGACTGCGTCGACTTCAAGACGAACCGAGCGGTCGGGCGGTTGTTCTGCAAGCACCTGGGGGCGTTCCTGATGCGGGTCGACCGGCCCCGCGCCGTTCGCCTCCTGCGAGAGCTGCTGCGGGAGCGGGATCACTGGACGTTTGGATGATCAAGATGGGCCCCGCGTCAACCGTGACCCCTGCATCCGAAATCCACGCAGAACGTTTCGGAACGACCGCATCGCAGGCAGAACCACTCGTGCTTCGCCGTATCCATCATCTTTCGTCTCCCGCATCTGCACCATTCGGGATGTGACGCTGGGACCTCTCGAGCGACCCTTGCGCCTCGAAACGAAGGGAACCTGTCACCTACGATGCCGCCCATCGGATCGGCCCCCGTTGGACGCCTCCTCACAGTCGGCTGAAGTCCGCCTCGCGATCCTTCCTCCTCGCTTCGCGTTCCGCCGCCTTCGGGAGCGCCGCGTGGCACCCGGGGCAGACGCCGCCCGAGTCGATGCACGTCGCGCACAGCGAGGCACCGCACGAGTGGCGGTCGATGCCGGGAGCATGATGTGCTTCGCACAGCGCCGACGGGGCGTCCGCACTCGGCCTCCCGGATGGCGGAGGTGGCCCCGCCTTCTTCGTGGCCGGCGCTTCCTCGTCCTCCGACACCTCCGACCGCGGCGCGACCGGACGCTCCTCCGTCTTCCCCTTCCGAGGTTTCGGCTCGGGGAGCCCTCGCGTCGTGATCCGGTACGCGCCGCCTTGGAAGATCTTCAAAGAGACCTCGAGTTTCTTCGCCTCGAACGGCCCCAGGTGCAGTTCCTTCGCGAGATCGACGAGGTTCCATTCCTCCTTCGGGAGGTCGAGCGCCTGACGGATCAGGTCGTCGTTGTGCCACTCCGGCGTTGGCTCGAGCGGCGCGTCGCGCACCCAGTCGATGTAGCCCCAGATCGTTCGGGCCTCGTCCAGGTCGATGTGCGGCAGGACGGTCGTCACGTCCGTGAGCCGGATCGCGTCCAGGTTGGCCGCATTCCCGACGTGCTGCAACACCGCGGCGCCGACCGCCTCGTACTTCCGTAGCGCCTCGGGCTCGATGCGGTCCGGGGCGAGCGGTGCGGGCTCGTTGACGTATCGGATGACCTCGTCGAGGAGTTCGAGCGGCACGGAGCAGTACTTGAAGATCTCATCGCGCGTGGCCGGCCGCTTGAGGTGCATCTCGAAACGGACGACGGCCTCCGCGAAGCCCTCGATTGTGGCGACATGGATGCGCTCCTCGGCGCGTCGCTTGCCGTCCGCGGCCGCCTCGAACGCCGGATCGAGGGCGAGCCCCGCATCGAAGCACTTCAGCGCATCGTCGAATCGGCGGAGATGCAGGAGGGCCATCCCCTTGCTCGTCCAGGTCGACTTGTCGCGCGCATCGAGCCGTAGCGCCTCATCGTACGCGGACGCCGCGGCGTCGTAGCGGCCCGCCCGCTCGTCCGCGAATCCGAGGGTCGTCCAGAGCGCTTTGTCGTCCCTCCGCGCTTCCGTCGCCCTCGTGAGCGCCTCCGCGGCATCCGGATACCGCTCCAGTTTCAGGAGGACGAGGCCCCGTCCGCGCCATGCCGAGCCCAGGGTCTCGTCGGCGTCGATCGCCGCGTCGAAGGCGGCGAGGGCTTCGGTCGGCTTCTCGAGCGCTTGGTACGCCTCGCCCTTCCACGTCAGCACGGTCGCATCTTGCGGATGCGCTTTCAGGACGAAATCGAGGCATGGAATCGCGTCGGCCGCCCGGCCCGTCCGCAGGAGGCAGACCCCCTTCGTCCGGTAGGCGTCGTAGCTGTTCGGGTCCTTCCCGAAGACGATCGTCACGAGCGAGAGCGCATCATCGAAGTGCGCCTCGGCCGCGAGGCACATCGCCTTGCCGTTCAGGAACTCGAGGTTCTCGTGATCCAAGATGAGGCCGTCGTCGAACGTCCGGAGTGCGTCCGCCACCCGGCCCGCGTCGAAGAGGAGGCGGCCTTTCGCCGCCAGCGCGGCGCGGTCTCCGGGGTTCAGGGAGAGCGATCGATCGTACGCCTCCAGCGCCTCCGGCTTTCGACCTGCGCGGACGAGCAATGCGCCCTTTGCGTTCCAGGTGGTGCGGTCCATCGGGTCGATCCGCCCGGCGGCGTCCAACTCCTCCAGGGCTGTGTCGACCTTCCCCACCCGCTCGAGGGCGACCGCTCGTTCGCGTCTCGCGTCCACGTCGCGCGGGTCGATCTCGAGCAACCGCTCGCCGACCTCCGCGGCCGCTTTGAAGGACCCTTGGGACACCAGGAGGTCCCGCTTGACCCGCAGGAGGTCCGCCCGGTCGGGTGCGAGGCCGACGGCCTTCGCGATCGCTGAGAGCGCGTCCTTTCCTTGGCCGCTCCCGCTCGCATAGCGCGCGCGGCGCGCCCACGCCTCGACGTCTTTCGGGTCGGCGACGGTGAGCCGACCGCTCGCCTCGAACGCCTCCTTCGTGCGGCCGAGGCCCTCCAGGGCGGCGCACAGGCCCGTCAGTGCGACCTTGTCCTTCGGGTCCGCGGCGACGACCGTCTCGTAGACCGGGACGGCCTCCTCGTACCGGTGCAACTCCAGGAGGCACGAACCTTGCTTCAGCAACGCAGGCGTCATCGCCTTGTCCCGAAGGGCCGCCTGGCCGTACGCGTTCGCGGCCTCCTCGTACCGCTTGAGCCACTGGAGCGCGGTGCCTTTCCCGAGCCACGCCTTCGCGCTGTTCGGCTCGAGGGCGAGGGCGCGGTCGAACGCCGCGACCGCCTGCTCGTAGCGCGTCGCGCCTTCGAGGGAGAGGCCGAGCAGATACCAGCCTCTCGGATCCGACGGGGCGTAGCGGGTCGTGCGGTCGAGGGAATCGACGGCGTCCGAGTAGGCCTTGAGCCAGTACTGGATGCGGCCTTTCTCGAGCCACAGGTTCGCGGACGCGGGGTCGGCCTCGATCGCCGCGTCGTAGGCGCGGAGGGCGTCTTCGTATCGGCTCAAGTGGGACAGCAGTGCGGCCTTGCGGGCGGCGGCCTCCGCGGTGCGCGGATCGAGCCGCAACGCCGTCTCGTAGGCGGCGAGCGCCGCCTCCGGTTCCGACAGCGCTTCGTGCGCCTCGCCCTTCGCGACCCAGGTGGACCGGTCCGCCGGGTCTTTCGCCAAGATCAGGTCGCACGCGTGGAGGAGGAGCTTCGGGTTCTTCACGAAGCGCAACGCGTCCCGCTGGCCTCGGATTGCGTCGAGGTCGTCCGGCGCGACGACGTGGAGCTGGTCGAACGTCGCGTATGCCTGCTCGGCCTGGCCGAGGGCAAGCTGCGCCCGGCCCTTGTCCCTCAAGGCGCGGAGATGGTGCGGCTGCACCGCCAAGATCGCGTCGCACGCGGCCACGAGGTCCGCCCATCGTTCCGACGTAAGAAGGAGCTGGCGCTTCGCCTCGAGCCCGTCGTACGAGCGGGGCTCGACCGCCAGGAAGGCGTCGAACGCAGCGAGGGCCTCGTCGGGGCGGTTCAGCTGGAGCAACGCGTGGGCTTTCGCGTACAGCGCCGGGCCGTTGCGGGGGTCGAAGGAGGCGATCTTGCCGGCTTCCTTCACGACCTCGTCCCAGCGCGCGAGGGCGCGGAGCGCCTCGAGGCGGCCCACGTGAGGCGGCAGCGCCTTGGGCGTGAGGGCGATCGCTCGATCGTACGACGCGACGGCATCGACGCTCCGCCCGATCGTCTGGAGCAAATGAGCCCGGGCAAGCCAGGCGACCGCGTCGCCGTCTCGGAGCCGCACGGCTTCGTCGTAAGACCGCAGCGCCTCCTCGTTCTGATGCGACGCGGCGAGGACGTCTCCGCGGAGACGCCACGCGTCCGGGTCGTACCCGTCGAGCTGAATCACGCGGTCGAGGCAACGCAACGCCCGCTGCGGATCCTGCGCCCGGAGATACGCGAGCGCCTTGCCCTCGAGGGCCGCCTTGCACGTGGAATCGACGCGGAGGGCGCGGTCGTAGGCGGCATGGGCCTCCTCGAGCTCGTCGCGCCTCCGATGCGCCTCGCCTTTCCGGACCCACATCTCGACGTCCTCGGGCACCAGCGCCAGCACGCGCGCGTACCCATCGACGTCGTCCGGGTTGAGATTCACGACCTGGATGTACGCCCGGATCGCCTCCGGACGCTGTTCCAGGGACGCATGGGCGTTTCCCTTCCGGGACCAGACGCCCTTCGCCTTCGGGTTCGCGCGCAGCGCCGCATCATAGTACGAAATCGCATCCGTCGCCCGACCGGCGGCGACGAGGAGGTCCCCCTGGACCGCCAGGGCGCGTACGTTCGCGGTGTCGCACCGCAGCGCTTCCGTCGCCGCGGCCTGGGCCGACTCCACGTGGCCGACCGCGAAGAGACCCGCTCCGACTTTCGCGCATGCTTCGGCCCATTCCTCGGGGCGTTCGACCGGCGCCGTCTGTGCCTCGAGGAGGCTGAGCGCCTTCATGTACGCGTTCGCCGCGCGGGCCTCCGCGCCCGCGTTCATCGATGCACCGCCGGATTCGACGAGCCGGCGGACCTTCTCGAGGGTGCGGCCTTCGCGATCGAGCAAGCCCTGGAAGAGAGCCATCCCTGTCATCCCATCCCGCGCACGCGGCCCTTGGGGGTCGCGTCGGACAACTGGCCGACATGTAGGCTGGATGACTTATAGATATCGCCAATGGCCATGCACGTGGACAATCGCCCATGGGGACAGACGACGTCTCGTTTCCGATGCGACTAAATACCGCCGAACCGATTCACGACGGACAATCGTCGGACGGGATGGGACGAATGACCAAGCACGAGTCGGAGCACGCGGATCCGGCGAGGCTCCGTAAGGAGACACGCGAGTGGCTGGCGACCCGCACGATCCCGAATGTGCGCGAGGTCGCGAGGGACCTCGAGAACGCGGGCGAGGACGTTCACGACCTCATGACGGCGATCGACGAGCTGGAGTCGCTCGTCCGAGGGCCGCGGACGAAACCCCGCAAACGGCCCGTCGCGAAATCGCGCGCGTAGGGAGTGCAGGGACCGGGATTTGAACCCGGGTCTCAGGCTTGGAAGGCCTGGGTCTTAACCAGCTGGACCATCCCTGCGCAGGCGCGACAGCAAGGCAATTCGCATTAAGCTTTTCGAGGATTCCGATACGGTTCGACGGCATCGTGGGCGCTCGGGTCCGCAAAAAAAAGAAGTCGACCGGCGGAGTCGTGGAGGCGACCCCTCTCCGCCGATCAGTGGGATGGATGGGCTGTAATCGTTAGCCGTCGTCGTCGGATGCATCGAATTCGAGCGGGCATCCGTACGACGCGTAGACATCTTGCCAGCTGTGGTCTTCTCCCGAGTACATGTCGTTCACCGGGGCCATGATCGCCGCGCTTTGCACGGACGTCCGAAGAGAGAGCAGGTATAAAGCGCGGGACAGGGGAGAGGTGCGCGAAAGTACTCGGCTGGAGGGGTGAAAGTGTTCGCAGGCCCCGCGGACGGGCGATCGCAATTCTCAGGTCCGATTGGCCTCTGACGGTTCGCCTCGCGATTGCACGAATAGAACCGCGAAAACACCGATGGCGACGGCGAGCGCAATTTCGCCGACGTCGGGAGCGAGATAGAACAACGCCGCGAGTCCGAAGAACGCGAGTCCCTTGAGGAATGCGACCAGCATTGCCGCGGGCTGCTCGGACATCTTCTCCCGCAAGTCCGCCATCACCGCGGGGCCGTCAGAAGGCAACGTCAGGTCCGTCATTCGATCGCGAACCGCGTAGTAGAAGGGGTTCCCGGCCTGCGTCGCGAGGATGGGCGCGCGGTACGTGGCGACGAAGCCCCCCGAGAACCAGGCGACGGCCATCCATACGAGTCCCGCGACGAAGAACGCATAGGCGAATCCCGCCCCCGCTTGCGGAGGGACCAGCGCAGGCACGAGGGAAAAGAGGACCCCGACCCCGGTGAAGACGAGGAGGACAAGCAACGAATTGCGGAATAGCCTGTGCAGGCCTCGCGACACCCTCACTGCAACCCCGCCCCCGAGCCGCCATGGATGCAGAAAAAGGATTCGTTGGAAACCCCAATCGACCTGGTTCGGCGCGCGCGACTCCTACCGCGTCGTCAGCCACTCGAACGCGTGGTTCGCGACCAGCGCCCCGCCCACGCCGACCGCGAGGAGCGCGACGCCAGTCTCCCCGATCAACCCGAGGACGACCGCGACAATCGCGAGGGACGCGATCGCGCTGACGAGCCGCCGAACCGAAATCGTCTCGATGAACACGACGAGGAACCCGAGTACCAGCAGGAACACAACGACCGCGTCGAGGACCGCGGCCCCGAGGTCGGGCAGGAGCGCCATCCGCGGACGCCGATGGGGCCCGCTGCCCCTTAACGTTGCGGAGGCGCAACGACGTGGCGCACGTGGACCGCCTCGCCGCGACGCAGATCGACCATCTCCCGCCAGCCTAGGCGCGCCGTCCCGACCGCCCGCACGTCGCCGCCGTGGCGGACGATGACTTCGTCGCCCGGACGGATTTCCCGGGCCGCATCGACGACCCCGACGGCGAAGACGTTGCCCTTGGGGAGGAAGTCTTCGATCTCGACCCAATACACGTCCCGCTTCGAGAGGATCCCGCCGCCGTCGAGGGTGAGCGACAACATCCCCCGGCCCGTGTGCATCGCCACCTGGCGGCCCCCCTCGATGATACGGACGTCCGGGAAGCGGCCACGGAACGTCGCCCCGTCGACGAGAGCCCGGCCCGGCTCGCCGAACTGGAAGCGCGCGATGTTCCCCATCTCCTCCGCGAACCGGGCCCCTTTCGACACCCGCTCGTATCGCGCCGTCGTCTCGTTCAGCGCGTACGTGAGCGAGGCGAGGGATTCGTCCGACGCAGGGCGTTCCTTCGACGTCGGGATGGCATCGGGCAACGCCTCCCGGACGATCGGCATTTCAGCGGCGAGGTGGGCGATCACGGCGTCGTACCGATTCGCCTCGACGTAGGCCCGCAGGTCGTCTGCCACCATGGCGGCCTCATCCCGGCTCCAGTCGCCGGTGACGGGGATGTCGTAGGCGCGGGCGGGATAGAACCGCTCCAGCTCCCGGGGGATGAGGCCGAGCGGCGACGTGACAATCACCTCGTGTACGACGGAGGGATTCTTCGACGCCACGATCGCATCGCGGAAGCGGCGGTGGCTCCGACTCAGGGAGTACGGCTTGCGGGCAGAGCACGGCAACAAGAGGAGGATCCTCGCCGACGGCGGCTTTGTGTAACGTTCCCGCACCCGACGCCTGAACCGGACGACCTCCGGCCGGGTGAGCGACTCCCGCGAGTACGCGAGGAGCTCGCCGCCGGCGACAGGGGTGTACGGCTCGACAAGGTCGTACCCGCGCAGGTCGAGATGACGCACGATGGCGGTGTTCCACGGCGCGTTCGCGAGACGACGCTCGACCAGCTCCCGCAAGCGTCCGTGGGCGAGGTGGTTCCGCACGAGGAGCATCTCGCGGAACAACGCGCGTTCGTTGTGCGCCGCGAGGCCCTCCTCCGCCGTACACGCGGGACAGCCGCACGCCTGGCGGTCCGCCTCGTCCTCCGGCCACGCGCCGTCGGCGGTATGGAAGAAGCCTCGGGCGCTGTCGAGCTCGATGCGGCTCGAATCGACGACGTCGATTCCGGCGTAGACGAGGACGGCCAGGTTCGACGGCGTCGCGAGCCCCGTGACCGCGAGGACCTTCCCGGGGCCCAGTTCGTCCCGTACACGCTGCACGGCGGCGACGAAGTCCCGAGGCGAGCGTTCGAACTCGGGACCGTTGGCCAGGAAGACGGCGTCCGCGGCCTTCGCCGCCCCGATGTCGGACTCGCCCGCGACGATCGCGAGGTCTCCGATGGGGTCCGTGGACGGCATGTCGAGGTCGGCCATCGACGCCGGCAAGCCCTTCGTCGGCGGGAGATCGTCGGGATGGCCGACGGATTGGGGAGCGAATAGGCTGCCGCTCACCCGGATCTGCGGCCGCGGGTCTTGCGTGCGCTCACGGACGAACAGGACCTCGGCGTAGTCGGGCGCCCTTCGAGACGGGAGGTCCACGAAGAGGACCGTCGGCAGAGCCAACGAACGGCCGCCGCGACGCCACTCCGCAGTCCGTCCGAGGCCGCCTCGGTGGAGGATCTCGAGCATCGATCGCACGCGAATGCCGGCGGCCCGTCATAAAGCCGCGGACCTCACCGGCCGCGTCTCATTCCCGCGAGATTTCAAGCGACGTCGAGCGATCGCCGCCGGATCGGGTTCACTCGAGCGTCGACGTGTTCCGCTCGATCAACGCGAGTTCCTTCGGCTCGAACGCCCGGTCGTCGACGCTCAGGAGGACGGACGCGCGGTGCAAGGCGATCTGCTCGTTGACGTACTCCAAGAAATGCAGGATCCGCGCGAAGTCGTTGTTGATCATGAGGTACTCGATCCCGTCCAGGAGGATGACCGCCCTGGGGCCGTCGGTCACAAAGTTCCCCACGAGGTTGCTGAGGCTGTTCAGGTTGTGCGGATCAATGTAGTCCTTCCCGAGGGTCGTCGACAGCCAGACCACCCGGATGTCGTGGTCCCCGCGGCGCCGGAGGACGTGGTTCGGGTGCTGGCGGGTGATGTACATCGGCCTCCACCCGGCGTCGATCGCCTGGTGGAAGTAGCTCAGGCCTTTCTCCGGCTTGCGTTCCTTGACGAGGTAGGCGCGACCTTCTTCGAGGTCCTTCTTCTTCCCGAAGAGCAGGTCCCTGAGAAGTTCGTCCTCCTCAAACGCGAACAGGAGCGGCCACAGAAGCCGCCGCATTTTCAGAACCGGCTTACCATCCGGAGGTCCGTTTTTATACGTATGGTGTCGCGTATCGGGGGTGAGAGTTATTCCCGCATCAGGCGTGTTCACGCGTGATGCACGGGCCGGGAAGAACCTTACGAACGGACGCTGGCCCCCTTCCCCGGGCGGTCGCCCCCTAGCCGGCCCGGAGCCCGGAAGCTTTATCGGCCGAGGGCTTTTCGTCCGCCTCCGTGGCGCCACCGCTCGTCGGGATCATCGGAGGCTCCGCGCTCGGGGACGCGTTCACGCTCGAGGACGAGCAGGCCCGGTTCCTCGTGACGCCCCACGGCGCCCCGAGCGACCCGCCGCGGACAGGGAAGCGCGGACCGATGACCGTCGTGTTCCTCCCGCGCCACGGGAAGGATCACCGCATCCCTCCGCACAAGCTCAACCACCGAGCGAACGTGTGGGCGCTCAAGGAGCTCGGGGTGACGCACATCCTGGGGACCTCGTCCACCGGCTCCCTGAAGAAGACGATCCGGCCGGGGACGTTCGTCGTGCCCGACGACTTCGTCTCCTTCTGGACCATCCCGACGTACTTCGACGAGACGGTGGTCCACGCGACGCCGTCCCTCGACGAAGGACTGCGGAACGCGCTCGTCGCAGGGGCGAGGGACGCGAGGGCCGCGGTCCGCGGGCAAGGCGTGTACGTGCAGACGATCGGGCCGCGCCTCGAGACGCGCGCGGAGATCGCGTACTTCAAGACGATCGGCGACGTCGTGGGGATGACGATGGCGTCCGAGGCGACGCTCGCGAGCGAACTCGGGCTGCCGTACGCCGCCCTGTGCACGGTCGACAACTTTGCGAACGGGATCGTGGACGAGCCACTGACGTTCGAAGGGATCCGGGAGACGCAACGAGCGAACGAGGACCTGACGCGATCGATCGTCGTGCATGCGCTGGGGCACATCGGATGAGCATCCTGATCCGAGACGTGCAGCTCGAGGGCGACGTCACCCAGATCTACATCGAAGGCAACCGGATCGCGGAGATCGGAAAGAGACAGGAGGCCGACACCGTCCTGGACGGCAAGGGGCGCATCGCGCTCCCGGGCCTCGTGAACCTGCACACGCACGCGGCCATGACCTTGTTCCGCGGCTACGGGGACGACCTGGACCTCGCGACGTGGCTCGAGACGCGGATCTGGCCCGCCGAGGCACGGCTCACGCCGGACGACGTCTACTGGGGGACGAAGCTCGCATGCCTCGAGATGATCAAGAGCGGCACGACGACCTTCAACGACATGTACTTCCACGCGGACCAAGCGGCGAAGGCGGCGAAGGAGATGGGGCTCCGCGCGTTCCTCGCGGAGGGCATCGTGGACCTCAACGATCCCGAGAGGGCGGCGAAGCAGCTCCGGGCCGCGGACGAGGCGAACCGCAAGATCGAGTCGCTCCGGACGGAGCGCATCACCGCGGTCCTCGGCCCCCATGCGATCTACACGGTCTCGAAGGATTCCCTCCTTCGGATTCGAGAGCTCGCGGACAAGACCGGCACCTTGATCCACCTCCACCTCTCAGAGACGAAACGAGAGGTCGACGACTGCCTCGCGGAGAACGGGGTGCGACCCGCCAAGTACCTCGATTCGATCGGCTTCCTCGCGAAGGACGTCATCGCGGCCCACGGATGCTGGCTCGACGCGGGAGAGATCGAGATCCTCGCGCACACCGGCACGAGGGTCGCCCACTGCCCCGTGTCGAACATGAAGCTCGCGGCCGGCCAGGCGATGCCCTACGTCGCGATGAAGGAGACGGGCCTCGTGATGGGCCTCGGCACGGATGGCGCCGCGAGCAACAACAATCTGGACATGTTCGAGACGATGAAGGTCGCGGCCCTGCTGCAGAAGCACGCCCACGGAGACCCGAAGGTCTTGCCCGCGCGCGAGGCGTTCGAGCTCGCGACGCTCGGGGGCGCGCGGGCGCTCGGGATCGATGCGGGAATCGTCGGCGTCGGGCGCCTCGCAGACCTCATCCTGATCGACCCGAGGCGGGCCGAATTCACCCCTCGCCATGATGATGTCAGTAACTGGGTCTACTCGGCGCACGGGAATGTCGTCGACACGCTGATCTGCGACGGACAGGTCCTCATGCGTGGACGTCGGGTGAAGGGCGAAGCGGACATCCTCGAGAAGGCGGCGGCGGTCGCGCGGGACCTCGTGTCGAGGGCGTGACGATGGCCCTCGAGCGACTCCGGGCGAGCCTCGCGGAGTGCCCCGTGGTCCGCTTTGGCGAATATGAGTATTTCGTCCATCCGATCACGGACGGCATCCCGCTCGGACGGCCCGAGATGCTCGAGGAAGTCCTGACGGAACTCGCGAGAATCGGCGACTGGTCGCGCTGCGACAAGATCGTCACGGCGGAGTCGATGGGCTTCCCGCTGGCGTCCGGCGTCGCGCTCCGCGTCCGCAAGCCGTACGTCTTCGTGCGAAAGCGGCGGTACGGGCTTCCCGGCGAAGTCTCCCTGAAGCAGACGACGGGTTACTCGAAGACGGACATGTTCATCAACAACGTGCACCCGGGGGACCGGGTCGTCTTCGTCGACGACGTCATCTCGACCGGCGGCACGCTTCTGTCGATCGTCAAGACGCTCCGGACGATCGGCGCGGAGGTCGTGGATATCCTGATCGTCTTCGAGAAGACGAAGGAGCGGGCCCGCATGGAGAAGGAGCTCGGCTTGCGGATCAAGACGCTGATGAAGGTCGACGTGGTCGGTGGGAAGCTCGTCGAGCGAACCTAGCGGGGGTCCGCGGCCGCCTCCGCCTTCGCGCGCCGCCGCTCGTCGTCGACGCCGGCCAGCGCTCGCTTGAAGAGCGGGGCCGGGAGCACCGAGACGAGGATCATCACGACGACGAGCACGGAGAACAACGACTCGGCGATCACACTCGCGCTGAGGGCAGCAAGCGCGACGATCAGGCCGACCTCCCCCCGAGGCGTCATGCCCCATCCGACCGCGAGGGCCTCGTGGCGGGTCATCTTCGTCAACCGGGCGGGGATGCCGCATCCGACGACCTTCGTGAGGATCGCGACGACCGTGAGGACGGCCCCGAAGACGAGGAGGGCGACGTTCCCGAGGGCCAGCGGAAGATCCACTTGGAGCCCGAGCGAGATGAAGAAGATCGGCGTGAAGATGGCGCCGAGATATCCGGCGCCCTCCGTGAAGTCCTCGCGGAGCGGCGTGCTGGCGAACAGCGTCCCGGCGAGGAATGCGCCGACGACCGCGGAGAGGCCGACGATCTCCGCGACGAAGGCGTAGAGGAACGTGACCGCCATCGCGATGATGAATCCGCCGTGCTTGAGGCCGAGTTTCATCCCCTCGACCTGGATGCGCACGACGACCCGCCGGAAGAAGTAGATTCCCACCGCCATCCCGACCCCGATGAAGGCGAGCGCCGCGAGCACCAGGAGGCCGATCGAGAGCGGGTTGACCTCGCCGCGGCTCGCGCCGACGACGAGCGATAGGACGACGAGGCTCAGGATGTCGTCGACCACGGCGGCGCCCATGATCGTCTGGGCCACTGGCTCCTTCATGAGGCCGAGGTCCAGGAGGACCGAAGCGGCGATCGCGGTGCTCGTCGCGGTCAACGTCGCACCCATGAAGATCGCCATCGTGAATTGGGTGCCGCTGGTCCCCACCGCGTTCGTCGGGACGAGCAGGTACGCCGTCACGAACCCGAGGACGAACGGCAACGCGACGCCGCCGGCCGCCACGAGGACGTTCTTCGTCGTGTAAATGGCTCGGAAGTCGCTCTCCAGTCCGATCAGGAAGAGGAGGAAGATCGCGCCCAGCCCCGCGAAGCTCGCCACGAGGGCCTGATCGAACGGATAGACATTGAAGTAGAAGCCGAGGACGCTCGGTCCGATCAGGATGCCGAGGGCAATCTCCCCGACGATCGTGGGCTGGTGGAACCGCTTGATCGTCAGGTGGCTCAGGGTCGCGAGGACGAGCAAGATCGTGAGCTGCTGGTAGACCGCCTCGGTCCCGAGGGCCATCGACATCCGAATGGGACCGGCCTATTAAATTCCTCAGCGCGCGAGACGCGGTGCGTCGGCCCCGAGCCCCGCAACGCGAAACTCGGAGTTCGAAATCCCCAACCCGTCGCCGGACGAACGAGAAGACGATTCCTATGGAGAGATTGATCGCGGGCTACGTAGAACGCTTCGAGCGGTTGCGGCGGGCCTCGTCCTCGGTCACGATCACACTCAGGTGGAGGACGCCGGCATCTGGATCCCGGTCGTATCGGACGCTGCGACCTTCGGACAGGATCTTGTGGAACTGAATTCTCACGGTTTCCCAGAGCGTGAACACCGCCGAAAGATAATGAAACGCGATGGCGTGGTTCTCCGCTGCGATACGTGATAACAAATCACATGGCGTTGGCGCTTGCGTCCTCTCGCCGATGACGCGAGAAAAAGAAGGGATGGGAAGAGAGGAATCGAGACGGCTCGGGCTACTGCTTCAGCATGTCGAGGCCGTTCCAGTCACCGCCGAAATCCTTGACCTGACCGGTCGCGAGCTGGAACCGCGCGCGGAGCTTGCCGTTCTCGAAGAAGATGTATGCGTTGCGCAGGCACGAGGTGTAGAGGTTCTTCCGCTTGCCCTTCTGCGTCAGGATTCGCTCGACGCATTGGATGAGCCCGACCTCTTCCAATATCCGGATCTTGCGGTAGCACGCCGCGATCGGGATGCCGTACCGCTGGCTAATCTCCTGAGCGCTGATCTTCCGCTTGTACGTCGCGAGGAGGATCTTCGCGCTGTATTCGTCGGTCAGGAGCTGGGATGCCTCGAGGGGGGAGAGAAGCTTCGAGGTCCCTTGGAATTCGGCGTCGTTGTCCAGCGGAGTGGTGTTATCCTCCAAGGTTCCAACCCCTCTTGCTTGTGCGCCGTCGATGCTTTTTTGGGATATTTAAGCTATCGCGCTTGATTATCAGACAAAAAACTCGTTTGCCTGCTTGATTATCAGACGACCGAAACGCGCGCGCGCGTTCGCGCGCTCACGCGTCGAGCGCCGCGTTCAGCTCGATCCACTTTCCGCTGATGTCCTTCTCCCCGTCGAACTCGAACTTGACCTTGAAGATCCCGTCCTGGTACACGAGCTGCGCGGACTTCAGGAGGGAGCGGTACAGCTTCATCGTCTTCCCCTTCGGGGTCGTGACGATCTCCGCGACATTCAGGAACCCGGCCTGCTCGAGCTCGTGAATCTTGCGGTAGCATGCAGCGATCGGGATGTCGTACTTGTCGCTAATCTCTTGTACGGATCGAGAGACGGTCTGCGTTGCGACGAGAATCCGCTCTGCGTACTCGTCCGTGAGCAAGCGCGAGACGTCCTTTTCTCGCATTGCTCATGATTCACCCATGCGTATTAATTCAGCTATCTATCCGGTTCTCGGATTTGATACTCGCGGACCTCCGGGAGGCCGTCCGCTTCGTGTGCCTGCGACGCGCCCGATCGGCTCACACGATCGGCCGGAGATCCGCTTTCGGGACGCCGGCCGACAGGTCCCAGGACAGGCTGAAGAGCCCCGTGTAGGGTTTCGAGCCATACAGGACCACGGAGCCGTTGATCGTCTCGAGGTGGAGGACGACCTGGGCGAGGTTCTCCAGTTTCGCCGCGGAGGCGCTTTGCGGGGTCGTGAACCCGACGAACACGTCCTTCGCGCGTCGGATCGAGCCGATGACGCCGGACATCGCTTCGAGCACCTTGTCGGTGTACACGGACTCGAGGGTGTCGAAGGCCATGAAGGCCAAAAAGGGCCGGTCCGACTTCGGGAGCTGGAACTCCACGCTCGACCACTTCAGGTCGGCATCCACGTTCGTCCCTTCCATGTGGAGGACCGTCCGGGAGACATCTGCGGAGCCCAAGGTCGCGGTCTCGAAGACCCGCACATGTGTGTCGAACGCCCCCGCCGGGAGATGCGGGACGACCAGCTCCCGCAGGAACTCCGCGGTCCCCTTCCGCGGAGGGACATGGGCGACGCCTCGGCCCTGGACGACGAAGTTGCAGATGATCGCTGTCCGGAGGAAGTCGACGTGTTCCAGGGGCACTGCGTTCGAGATCTCGAACGCGACCGCCCGACCGCGGATCAGGCCCCCGGTCAGCCGGTCAAGCGGTCCAAGTCCCCAGCTCGCGGCGTCCTTCGAGAGGTCCTTGATCGGCTTCCAGAGTTGCGGCTTCGGGGGCCGCGCCTCCTCGTGGATGTCGAAGGCCGTGAGGCGTCCGGCGTCGAGCGTGTACAGATAGCGGTGCTGCTGGATCTGCTGGCCCCGCAGCTTCTCGATCGTGAGCACGCGGAGCCGGCGGCCTTCGTATTCCGACGAGACGAGGCTCACGACGCCGTCGCCCAGGTAGTCGAGGCGCGTCTCCCCGCTGCTCTCCAGGACGTACAGCACGTTCTGCTTGCTCCCCTCGACGAGGTCCCGCTGCAGGACCGTAATCAGGCGTGCGGCAGGGATGCCGTAATGCTCGGCGAGCGCGTCGATCGAGTCGATCAGGACGAGCGACCGCTTCGGCAGACGATCGTCGACGAAGTCGTACGCGTCCTCCAGTTCCGGGAGGTCCACGCCGAGCACGACCTCGAGGATGTTGCCCTTGACCTCGCCCGAGCCGACGGGCTCCGACTCCGCCTCGTCGCCCTCCTTGCCCTCCTCGAGCTTGCCTTCGAGCTGGTTCAGCGCGTCGCGCGTGACTTTCGTCTGCCGCGGGCCCTTCGGACCCGTCTGGAGGCCGGCCGGCTTGACGCGGTCCTGCAACCAGGTGAACTGGTTGTACAGGGATTCGTCGGAGACGCGGGAGCTGAGGTAGTGAGACGCCGCGACGTCCCCGATCTCCTCCGTAAGTTGCAAGGCGAACGTCGTCTTGCCGGTCCCGGCCGGGCCTTTCACGATCAGCGAGTGGCCGCCGCCGGACGCGAAGAACGCGACGACCTCACGGGGGATGCGGCCGGCGGGGGGCATGCACGGTTCAGCGGAAACAGAGAGGCCGGCTATACATAGGTTTCCCTCCCGATGTCAGGGACGAATCGGAGACTCGGACAGGGCGGCGTCATGTACGATCCGTCCGAAGCGCCGGGCGTCCGCGTGCATGGAATAGGTGTTGAACATCGCATACGCATCATCGTACTCCGTGCACATGGAGCGGAGGCGGGCGAGGTCCTCGTCGGTGTACGTGTACCGATACATCGACGGCCCGGGCGGGCTCCCGTGCAGACGGAAATACGCCAGACCGTACGTCGCCGGATCCCGGTCGAACGGGTCCACCGCATGGACCAGCCCGAGGTCTTCACAGATCCGCTCCACGACGTGAGTCGCCCATGGGCCGCGCAGTTCGACGGCCTTCGTTGCGTCCGTCCGGATCGACTCGAAGAACCGGTACAACGCAGCCCGGTTCGCGTCCGACGGAGCGAACGAGGCGGGCGTCTGGAAGACGATCACGTTGGCCCGGAGGGCATCGGCCACCGCCCGGGTCGTTTCCCATCCCTCGCGGACGGCAGGCGTGTCGCGGAACCCACCGTACGTCGCGCGCTCCTCCGGGGGAATCGTCCGTCCGGCCCTGCGGTACGTCGGAGACGATGCGTCGTGGGTGATGAACTGCGAGGCCTTCACGCAGAATCGAAATTCCGGAGGCGCCGAGGATCGCCACTTGGCCGCGCGCTCCGTCGCCACCGGACGGTAGAACGTCTCCTGGATCTCGACCGCGTCGAGCTCCCGCAACGCCTCCGCTTGGCGGCGACCGAACCCGCATGTGCCCGTCCAGATCATGCGGCGCACGAAGCGCGCGGGAAACCATAAAGACGGCCGTGGGACATCGCGCCGCGGCAATGAAGAACGAGGAGATCGCCGCGCGATTCAGCGAGATCGCGGACATGCTCGACATCCTCGGAGAGGAGACGTTCCGGATTCTCTCGTACCAGCGGGCCGCACGGCAGCTCGAGTCCCTCGCCGATGACGTCGAGGAACTCGTGCGCCAGGGACGGGTCGACCAGATCCCCGGCATCGGCGCCGCCCTCGGGGAGAAGATCACGGAGTACGTGACGACCGGCCGGATCGCGTACCACGACGAGCTGCGGGCGAAGTTCCCGCCGGGCGTCCTCGACCTCCTGAAGGTCCGCGGGCTCGGCCCGAAGAAGGTGAAGATCCTCTGGCAGCAGCTCGGGATCACGGACCTCGACGGCCTGCGCACCGCGGCACAGAAGCATCTGCTGCAGCGCGTCAAGGGGTTCGGGGAGAAGACGGAGGAGAACCTCCTCCGGGCGGTCGAGCTCGCAAAGGAGGGACAGGCCCGCACCTTCCTGGTCGACGCGGCGCGGGTCGTCGACTCGATCGTCGCGCACATGCACACCACCCAGACGGTCGAGCGGATCGAGGCGGCCGGATCGTTCCGACGGATGCGCGAGACGGTGGGCGACATCGACATCCTCGCGGTCGCGAAGGACCGAGGGGCCGCGGGCGCGGCGTTCGTCCGCATGCCCGGCGTCGTCGAGACGCTGGCTTCCGGAGAGACGAAGGTCGTCGTGCGCCTCGCCTACACCGACTACGAAGGCTCACCGCGGACGATCCAGGTCGACCTGCGCATCCTCGATCCGGCGAGCTGGGGCGCGGGGTTGCAGTACTTCACCGGTTCGAAGGACCACAACATCCGCGTCCGGACGATGGCGGAACGGCGCGGCCTGAAGATGAACGAATACGGGGTGTTCCGCGACGAAACGAGGATCGCCGGGGACACGGAGGAGAGCATGTACTCGGCCCTGGATCTCGCCTGGATCCCTCCGGAGATGCGGGAGGACCAGGGCGAGGTCGACCTCGCGGCCTCGGGCCGACTCCCGACGCTGCTCGAACCGACGGACATCCAGGGCGACCTGCACGTCCACACGAACGCCACGGACGGCACCGAACCGCTCGAGGCGATGGTCGAAGCGGCCCGGCGACGCGGCTACACGTACGTCGGGATCTCGGACCACTCGGTCTCGGCGACCGTCGCCCGCGGCATGACGGCGGAGCAGGCGCTCGCGCGGCGGGACCGCGTCCGCTCCCTGAACCGCGGCGCGAAGGGCTTCACCGTCCTGCTCGGGACGGAGTGCGACATCCTCGATTCCGGGGAGATGGACTATCCGGACGAGGTGCTGAAGGAACTCGACTACGTCATCGCGTCCGTCCACTCGAGGTTCACCCTCCCGCGGAAGGACCAGACGGCCCGGGTCGTCGCCGCGGTGCAGAACCCGCACGTCGACCTCCTCGGCCACCCGACCACGCGGCAGATCGGCCGGCGCGGACCGATCGAGCTCGATCTCGATGAGGTGTACAAGGCGTGCGCGCATGCCGGGACCGCCATCGAGCTCGACGCGGACCCGAGACGGATGGACCTGAGCGCGACGCAAGCGCGCGCCGCGAAGAACGCGGGTTGCACGATCAGCGTGGACACGGACAGCCACGCGAGTGGGAACCTGGACTGGATGCGCTTCGGGGTCGGCACGGCCCGCCGCGCGTGGCTCACCGCGGACGACGTCCTGAACGCCGGGACCCTCGACCGCGTCCGCGCGTTTTTCGCCTAGCGGGGGTTCGGCGCCGCGCCGCGAAGGCCCTCGAGACGACATCCCGGTCGTTGGGCCATCGGAGGAGCCGGAGCGCCTCCTCGTGGGTGACCCATCGGGCCTCCTCGAACCCCGGCTCCGGTCGCACCTCGCCGCCCACCGGCTCCGCGAGGAAGTACGCGACGGTCTTGTGGTAATTGACGCCGGCGGGAGGCCAGTAGAAGGCGTAGGAGACCTCGCGCAGCGGGCGGACCAACCGCACCTCCAGCCCCGTCTCCTCGTGCACCTCCCGGAGGGCGGTCTGTTCCATGGTCTCGCCCGGCTCTACCGTCCCTTTCGGCAGGCTCCAGGTCTCGTCGCCCTCGAGGCACAGGAGCAGGACCCGACCCTCCGAATTCACGATCGCCGCGCCGCTCGAACGGAGGGGATTTGTCGGTACGCCCTCATGCGGCCCCTCACTCCGGATCCGGGGGGCCTCCGGCCTCAACCCACGCGCGACCTTTCGCAGGTCTCCCCGAATCATCCGCTCGAGGCGGCGATTGTACAGGACCGCCGCGGGGTGGTACGTCGACACGACCGGCACGTCGTCCAAGAAGAGGCGTTTCGTCCGGGCGTCCTTCAACCCGAGCGCCGCGCCGAGGACGCCTCGGAGCGCCGTCGAACCCAACGTCACGACGACCTTCGGCCGGATCGCGGCGATCTGCGTCAACAGATACGGCCGGCAAGCCTCGATCTCGTCCGCGCGGGGCGAGCGGTTGCCCGGAGGCCGGCACTTCACGACGTTCGTGATGAAGACGGAGCCTCGCGGCACACGCGCGGCGTCCAAGGCCTTGTCGAGGATCTTGCCGGCGGCGCCGACGAACGGCCGGCCGGACGCATCCTCCTCCTTCCCCGGGGCCTCGCCCACCATCACGAGGTCGGAATCGAACGGCCCGTCGCCGGGGACGGCGTGCGTGCGCCCCACATGGAGACGGCAGCGGGTGCATGCCCGGATCGCCCGTGCGGTCTCCTCGAGGAGGCCGTGCGGGTCCGCGTCCGCCATGGCTCTGAAACGTCTCCCGCGCTCTTATCCTTCGCGGCGCCTAGGACCGCATCTCCGCCCGGAGATTCGTCAGGTCGCGGATCTTCGGCTGGAGCTTCTCGATTCGCCCCTCGAGTTTGCGTCGGACCCGCTCGTAGCGCTGCTCGGCCTTCGTGCGATTCGCGGTCTGGAACCTCAATGCGTCGTGCGCGCGTCGGATGTCCGCCCGGTATCCGGCTTCGATGCGTCGCAGCCGCTTCAGCTTGCGGTTGATCTTGTCGGAGGAGGGAATCGGCTCACCGAGCCCGGACGCTCGGACCGCCCTCACGCCAGGGTGCGCTTCCGGGCGATCACAACGTCGAGGACGCCATTGGTGAACGTGTACTTCAGGGTGTCGCGGTCCGCGTCCGCCGGGAGGTCGACCTTCGTGAAGTACGGCCGGTCCCCTTCGCCCTGGATGACGAGCTTCCCCTCGTCGAGGCGGACGCGAACCTCGTCGCGCGAGACCCCCGGCATCTCGGCGGTGAGGAAGATCGCCGACTCGGTCAGGATGACGTCGACGAGGGGATCCCGCGTCTTGATCTCCTCGCCCTCGAGCGCGGGCCGAGGCGCTTCGAGCCGCGATTCCCGCGTCCGCGTCGTGAAGCCGTAGATGAACGGCTCTCGGAACACCCCGAGCTTCCCTTCGAACGCGTCCTTGAGCATGCGGTGAATCGCACGGCGCGTCTCTTCGAACTCGTCCTCGATGCTCATGGGGGAATTCCGCTCCTTCCTCTCGGACCGCCCAGCGATTCGCGGTCCCTCTCGTCTCAACCCGAAGGAAATAATGCGTTGCTAATTTGATATAGTTTTCGAGAAGGGAAGGTTGCTCCTGTGGAGATCCGACGCGACCCGCGGCGGGTCGAGGCATTCCGCACCGGACGTGGTGGTACGCACTCACTCCGACGCGGGCGGCGCAGGTGGCGGGCTCGCGGGCACCGAGGGCTTCGAAGCGGGTTTCGCCGGGGCGGCGGACGGCGGCGGGGTGGCGGTCCTCGGAGAAATCCGGCCTGCGGCGACCATGGCGACCCGTTCGACGAGCATCCGGTACCTCGGGATCCCGACGAACTCGATCCGGTCGTTCACGAGGATCGCGGGCCCGAACTTCAGCTTGTACTTCGCCAGGAGTGGAGCGGTCGCCTCCGGCGGGAGCACCTGGACCGTCCACTCGGCATGGTCGGAACGCAAGCGGTCCGCGATCTCCCGGATCCGCGCCTCCTGGTACCCTTGGACGGAGGCGAGGAACGCGACGGTCACCATGCGCTCTCGCCCGCGTACTAGGGCACGCCACATAAAGTTTGTGCGACGGGCGGGCGAAACGAGATGGCGGCGGAGACCGTTCCCGCGCCGGATGCGATTTCTGGTGGCGTCGGAGGCCGACGAGGCAAGCCGAGGCCAGAGGCAGGCCCTTCTCGAGGCGGCGTCGTGGAGCGCTGAACCGACGTTCGAGGGAAGGCCCGCGTGGCGGTTCCGCGACCTCGTACTCGCAACGATCGATGGGTCGCATCTCTACCGAGATCACCTCGACCGCGATCTCGAACGCGCGTTCGGGGAGCCCGCCGATCTCGTCGTGTACCTCTCGAAGCACAAGTCCGAGAGCGAGCGACCGAGCCTCACGGTCCATCCCATCGGGAACCCCGCGACCGCGGAATTCGGAGGGCAACCGGAGACGCTCGTCCCATCGGCGCCCGGGTGGATGACGGCCGCCTTGCGGGCGCTGAAGCGGGCGGCGGCGCCCCTCGCCTACGCGGTCACGTTCGAGGCGACGCACCATGGGCCCTACTTGACGTCGCCCACATTCTACATCGAACAGGGGAGCACGGCACGCGAATGGAACGACGTGGCGGCGTCTCGGCTGATCGCGCGGGTGTTGCTCGACCTCACTCCGTCCGACGCGCCGGTCGCGGTCGGGTTCGGCGGCGGCCATTATGTGCCGCGGCACACGGACTTGGCCCTCGAGCGACGGATCTCCTTCGGGCATCTCCTCGCGGCGTACGCCCTCGAGCGCGCGCCGCCGGCAATCGTGGATCAGGCGATCGAACGGACCCGCGGAGCGACGATCGCGTACCTGCATCGAAAGACGATCGGCAAGGGAGCGATCCGGTCCCTCGAGGAACGGCTCGATTCCCTCGGCGTCCGCGTTGTCCGTGAAGCGGACCTCCCCACCGAACGGGGGGACGAAACTTCATAAGCCGACGCTGAATACCAAACTTCTAGGGAGGGGACCGATGCTGAAGGAATGTCGTTCTCATGGATACTACCGGGACGAGTTCTGTCCTCACTGCGGGAGCGAAGGCAAGTTCCTGCTCAACAACGAGGAGGTCGAGACCCTCGGCCGCACGATGGCGGGAGTCCTGCGGCACTTCCCGGAACGATACGGGCTCGAGATGGACGCGCACGGGTGGGTGGATCTCCGCGATTTCTTGACGGCGATCCAGATCCGGAACCGCCGCTTCCGGTTCGTTCGGCAGCACCACGTCGTCGGGCTGATCGAGACGGACCCGAAGGGACGGTACCAGTTCGAGGACGGCAAGATCCGCGCGACGTACGGACATTCGATGGACGTCGACCTGGACCTCCCGACCGAAGGCATTCCCGACGTCCTGTTCTACCCGACGACGGAGGAAGAGAGCCACCTCCTCATGGACGCGGGGCTGCGCCCGTCCGATCGGAAGATGGTCCACCTCAGCGCGACCTTCGAGGCCGCGATGGAGGCGGGGCGCGTCCGCATCCAGGCTCCCGTGATCCTGGAGATCGATGCGAAGGCGGCGCGAGAGGGCGGCGTCGTGATCCACAAGGCGGGGAAGACCGTCTACACGTCGAAGGAAGTCCCGGGCGAGTTCTTGCGGCGCTCCACGCGAGTCGAGGAAGAATTGCCCTCGGAACCATCGGCCGACTCGACGGACTGATTTTCAATCCCCGCGCGATATATTAATGCCCAATATGTTTATGAAGGCCCGTCGGATATCAGCGTCTCCGGATGGGTGAGACATGCCTTCGGCGTTTGACCTGATCGGTCGCAACCCGGCTCTGCAGGAGCACTGGATCCGTCGGCTGTTCGCGTTCCTCATCGACTCGGTCGTCGTGTTCGTGATCGGACTGTTCTTCGCGATCTCCCTGTCGGTCTTCGCGTGGGCGTGGTGGCTCTCGAGCTTCTTCTTCGGCCTCGTCTGGTTCGCCTACTCGATGTTGCTCGAGGGCTTGGTCGGCGGTACGATCGGGAAGAAGCTCCTGTCGCTCCGCGTCGTCGCGCTCGACGGCAACCTCGACCTGGTGCACTCGATCATCCGCAACCTCTCGAAAGTGTACTGGCTCCTCTTCCTGTTCGACCTCCTCCTCGGGGCCGCGACCCACGGGGATCCGCGGCAGCGGTACTTCGACCGCCTGGCGAGGACGACCGTGACCCGCGTCGACCAGGGCGCGTACATGGAGGAGCAGTTCCGCATGATGCAACACGCGCCGCCCTATCCCATGACCCCGCAAGGCGCGTACCCGCAGGCGCCTCCGCCGTCGTCGCCGCCACCGGCGCCGCAGTCCGCCGGCGGCTCCGGAAACTGGCCGGGACAGGCTCCCGCGCAGAGCACGTGGCCGCAGCACTCGTGGGACGAGCAGGGCAAGCTCGTGAAGGAGATGCGGTACTGCACGGCGTGCGGCGGCCAGCTCGTGGCCCGGGGCGACGGCAAGCTCACGTGCGTTCGCTGCGGCGCCGTCTACTGATTACGTGAAGCCGCCGCGGAACCACACCAAGTTGAAGGCGACCATCGCGAAGTAGCTCGAGGTCAGCACGGCGCCGGATCGCGAAGTGATCTTCCACTCGCCGAGCATGAGCGCGAGCAGCAGGAACGACGTCAGGACCATCGCGCCGACCACGGGCAACAGCAACTGGACCGAATACGTCGACGGTCGCAGGAGCCCGATCACGCCGAGCGTCAGGAGGGTGGTGACGACGCTCCCCCCGATCCCCACGCCGAGGACGAGGTCCGTGTAGCCGCGCCGCGTCGCGTGGTACGCGGCCGCGATGTCCGGGAGCGACGTGCCGAGCGCGACGACCGTGATCCCCATGAACCACGGATTCAGCCCGACGACCGCCGAGACACCGATCGCCCCCTGAACCAGGAACTGCGCCCCCATCACGGACCACAGGACGCCGAGGATGAGCCAACCGATGCCCGCGCGGATCTCGACCTTCCGGCCGAAGATCCAACCCGTGAACTCGAGGCCGATCTTCAGGTCGTCCACGCGCTCCTGAATCTCGTCGGGCGGGGCCGTCCGCTGGGAGACCGAGAGGTTGAGCACGTACGGGACGAAGAGCGCCACGAGCGCGAGGCCCTCGTATTGCGTCAGGTTGCCGTCGAGCAGGAGCGTCGCGGCGACCAGCGTGACGATCGCGAGGAACACCGCGTCCCGGAGCACGATCTCGCGGGAGGCCTTGATCGGCCGGACGAGGGCGCTCGCTCCGATCACGAACGCGATCGTGACCACGGTCGAGGCGAGCGCGTTCCCCAGCGCGATCTCCGGACTCCCCTCCTCCGCGGCGATGCCGCTCACGAGGAGTTCCGGGAGGGCCGAGAGGGTGGAGACGAGGAGGGCGCCCACGACGAAGCGGCTCCGGCCGATCTTTCCGGAGATTCGTGTGGCGTTGTCCGTGATGAACTTCGCGCCCTGGTTGAGCGTGATGAAGCCGACCGCGATCGCGACGACCCAGGGCATCCACTCGAGCATCCCGCGTATCCCTCTGACGCACTCGCGACTCCTCCGGACCCCATCAAGGTTCGCCCGGGATCCGGGGTTGACAAAACATGGGTCAGGGCCGAGAGAAGGTCGGCGACGGCCGTCGTCCCTCCGGCGCAACGGGCCCGCGTGCTCACGTTACGAGCGCGGCCAGCTGCCCGGTCTCGATCCCGCGTCGCAATTCCATCGCGATCCGGCGCCCCGTGCTCATCGGCCTCCGCCAAAGGGAGTTCCCGTACGGATGGCCGAACGCCATGTGGATGTTCGTCCCGCCGCCGATGCGCGGCGAGACATCGTAGACCCAGAACCGCAGATCCTTGTCGACCGCCGTCTGAAGGGTGAAGGGGCCGATGATGCCCGGCGCGAAGTAGCGCTGCGTCGCCTTGACGTACGCCTCCGCGATCTCGAAGGCGTCTTTGAGGCTCGACTCGCGGAGCGTCGCGGCGTTGTGTCCCACGACCACGTACTCCGGGATCCGCTGCGCCTTGTTCAAGGTCAGCTGCTGGTCCGCCGGCAGCCGCACGTGTCCGTCGAGGGACGTCTCGAACCGCCAGTCGACGCCGAGCAGCTCGAGCTTCTCCGCCTCCTCCTCGATCGGAGAGTAGAAGAAATCGAAGTTGAAGATCGGGCCGATGATGTACCGCTCGATCCGCGCCTTGGCGAGGTCCGCCTTCGAAATCACGCCTTGTTTCAGCAGCGCCTCGGACTTCTCGCGGTACTCCTTGAAACTCGCCGCCGTGAAGAAACCGCGCTCGAGCTTCTTCACCTTGTGCGGCAGCTTGACGATCGCGAGACCGTCGATGTCGCTCGGTCGATCGAACTTCTCCGGTGCCGGCAGCTTCGCCGTCTCGAGGATCCAATAGTAGCTGCGCTCGAAGTCCCGCTCCTCGGTCCGCAGGAGGTTGCGGCTTCCGAACAGGGGTACGCGGAACGCCTCCTCGATGACGTCGAGGTCGCAGTACGACGTGAAGGACCGATTCGGGACGAACAGGGCGTTCGCCCGACGGAGGCGTTCCTGAATCTTGTCCGAGAGGACCTCGTCGAACTTCGCGAGGACGATCGCCTCGTCGACCATGCCGCGTCTCGGCCGGCCTTCCTTGTCGCGCACGGAGCGGAAGAACCGCGCGTACGGCGTCGCGCGTCCTTTCTCGCAGATCACGAGGGTCCGGAACCCCTCCTCGACCGCACCGTCGCAGACGTCGAGGGCGGAGTGCGATCCGATCGATGCCACCCGGACCTCCGAGGGATCGTATCCCTCGAGGATCTCCACGATCGCCTCCCGCTCGATCATCGCTCCCGGCCCCTCCGGTGCGGCCGCATGGTCCGCGCCAGTTTAATGCTTTGGGACTTTCGACTGCGACGTCCCCGGAAAACGTCTTTACCGAAGAGGCACTTCGCCGCGCGATGGAGTCGCGCGCGATCAAGTGGTGGGGCTGGGGGTGGGAAGACAAGACCGTCCCCCTGGAAAGCCGACCCGCGCTCGTCGACTACCTCCGAGAACGGCTGAAGCTCGACCTGTCGACCCGCCGCGGCCCGGTCCCGTTCGAGCGAATCCCGGTGGGGCCGTCCCTCCTCTCGCCGGACGAGCTCGCCGAACTCCGCGGGATCGTCGGCGAGGAGAACGTCGCGAGCGACGACGCCGCGCGCGTGATGCACGCCGCCGGAAAGGGCTACAAGGATCTCGTCCGGCTGCGGACCGGCCGGATCGGCCGCCTCCCGGATGTGGTCGTCTTCCCAGAGGATGAGGATTCGGTCCGGCGTCTCCTGGAGTTCGCACGCCGACGACGATACGCGGTCATCCCCTTCGGCGGCGGGACGAGCGTCGTCGGCGGCCTCGATGCCCACGCGGACTTCGCCGCGACGATCGCCGCGGACCTGCGGCGGATGCGGCGCGTCCTCTCGGTCGACGTCGAATCGGGCCTCGTGACCGCCGAGGCCGGGATCCGAGGACCGCAGCTCGAGGAGGCACTCAACGCGAAAGGGCTCACCCTCGGCCACTTCCCGCAGTCGTGGGAGTTCTCCACGATGGGCGGCTGGATCGCGACGCGGGCGACCGGCGCCCTCTCGAACCGCTACGGGAGCATCGAAGATCTCGTCGTCGGCCTCCGGCTCGTCTCGCCGACGCGGGTCCTCGAGGTGCGGTCGTTGCCGAAGGAATCCCACGGTCCGAGCCTGAAGGAACTCGTCCTCGGCTCGGAGGGTGCGCTCGGCGTCGTCACGCAGGCCACGCTCCGCGCCCATCCGCTGCCCGCCGAGCGCCGGTACGCCTCGAGGCTCTTCCCGACATTCGCGGACGGCATCGCGGCCCTTCGCGCGATGGCGCGGGACGACGCCCTCCCGGACATGGCGTACCTCGGGGACAGCGAGGAGACGCGCTTCGCGGCCGCGGGTGCGGGGATCGCGCCCGACGCAGGGGACCTCGCAGCCCGACGCCTGGCGGAGGGCTCGCTCCTCCTCATGGAGTTCGAGGGCACCCGCGAGCGGGTCGCCCATCGGCGTCGCACCGCGATCCGCTACGCGCGAGGCCGCTCGACGAGCATCGGATCCGGGCCCGCCGAGCGCTGGTCCCGAGAGCGGTACGAGCTGCCGTATCTGCGCGACTCCCTCCTCGACCGCGGCATCCTCGTCGACACGGTCGAGACGGCGGCGTCGTGGTCCGACCTGATGACGGTCTACGACGCGGGCCGGAAGGCGCTCCAGGATGCGCTCTGGAAGGACGGGAACCCGGGCCTCATCCTCTGCCACATCTCGCACGCATATCCGGACGGCGCCTCGCTGTACTACACGGTCCTCGCGCCGCAGCGGCCCGGACGGGAGATCGAGCAGTGGGAGGGACTCAAAGCCGCGGTCACGGACGCGTTCGTGGCGGCCGGCGGCGCCTTGAGCCACCATCACGGGATCGGCGAGGACCATGCGCCGTACCTGAAGCGGGTCATCGGGGAGGGCGGCGTCGTCGTGCTCCGGGCCCTAAAGCGCGAACTCGATCCAGAGGGCATCATGAATCCGGGGACGTTGGTGGCAGGATTGCCATGACCGCGGAGTTTTCGGCCCGAACCCGCGCGGCGAACCTCGTCCGCATGCGCCGCGAGACGTTCGACGTCCTGATCATCGGGGGCGGGATCGTCGGGGCTGGCGTGGCGAGGGACGCGGCGTGCCGCGGCCTCCGGACCGCGCTCGTGGAGCGGGGCGACTTCGCCAGCGGGACGAGCGGCAAGACCTCGCGACTCGTCCACGGCGGGCTGCGGTATCTGAGGAACTACCGGATCCGCCTCGTCTGGCAGGCCGTGCGAGAACGCGATCGTCTCCTCGTGACGGCGCCGACCCTCGTCCATCCCCTCCCGTTCGTCATCCCGACGTACCGGGATCGACCTCCCGGGCCCCTGGCACTTCGGTTCGGATTGTTCCTGTACGATCTCCTGTCGACGCGGAAGTCCGTACCGCGGCGGGCGTGGCTCCGCCTCGAGGAAGCGTTGACCCGGGAACCGCGCCTCGAAGGGAAGGCACTCGCGGGCGCAGGCGTCTACTACGACGCGTGGACGGACGATGCCCGCCTCGTCCTCGCCGTCGTGAAGGATGCTGCGGCGGAAGGCGCGATCGTCGCGAACTACGCGGAGGCAACGGAACTCGTCCGCGAAGAGGACGAGGTGTGCGGGGCCCGCATCGTAGACCGCATCACCGGCGATCGCTTCGACATCCGTGCGAGCGTCGTCGTGAACGCGACCGGGGTCTGGCTCGATCGTCTCCGAACCCCGAGGTCGCGCCCTACCATCCGACCGACGAAAGGCATCCATATCTTCGTGCCGCGCGCGAAGCTCGGGCACCATCAGGCCATCGCGCTCCCGGTGCGGGACGGCCGCGTGGTGTTCGTCCTGCCGTGGGGAGACCTCACGCTCGTCGGCACGACGGACACGGACTTCGCGGGCGACCCGGACGCCGTCGTCCCCGATGCGCCGGACGTGGACTATCTGCTGTCGGCGGTGAACGAGGCGTTCCCGGAGGCCCATCTCGTTCCCGAGGACGTCGTCAGCGCCTATGCCTCCCTCCGCCCGCTCCTCCGGAAGTCGAGCCAGGACGCGTCCGAGTCCGAGGTCTCCCGGGAGCACGAGATCTTCGAGGACGAGGACGGGCTGGTCTCCGTCGCCGGCGGCAAGCTCACGACGCATCGCGCGATGGCGGAGGGCGTCGGGAGGCGCATCGTCGCCCGCCTGGGCCGCCGTGCGGCGGGGTCGACGAGGAACCGCCCGCTCGGTCCGAGCGCCTCCCCGCTCGACGACTTCACGAACCTCGGACTCGACGAGGCCTCGGCCTCGCACCTCCAGATGCGATACTCGCTCGAGGCGGTCCAGCGGTATCTCGGATCGCCCGGCGCACGCGACCGAATCGTCCATGGGCGGCCCCACATCTGGGCGGAGGTCGAGCTCGCGGTGCGCGAGGAGATGGCGCTCCGCCTGTCCGACGTCCTGGTGCGCCGTCTCGGGCTCTTCTACGAGGCCGCGGATCAGGCGTTCGGCGTCGCGGTGCAGGTCGCCGCCCGGATGGGCCGGATCCTCGGATGGAATCCGCGCACCATCGAGGACGAGATCGCGGCCTACGCGGAGCTCGTCCGGACGCATCGCGCGTTCCGGAAGGACCATGGCGGCTGAGACGGTCTTCATCGTGAACCCGGCTTCCTCGAACGGGAAGACCGGCCGCCGCTGGCGGACGCACGAGTCCGACCTCCGAAGGGAACTCGGTGGAGCGTTCGACGTGCACCGGACCGAGCGGCGGGGACATGCGACGGACCTGGCGCGCGACGCGCTCGCCGCGGGAGCGCGGACCGTCGTCGCGGTCGGCGGGGACGGTACGCTGAACGAGGTCGTGAACGGCTTCCTCGCGGACGATGCGCGACGCCGCAGCCGGGAAGCACGCCTCGCGTTCCTTCCCGTCGGCACGGGATCGGACTTCGCCCGGACGTTGCCGATGCCGCGGTCGGCGCAGGCATTGGCCCGCCTCCTGCGGGAGGGTCGGATCCGCAACGTCGACGCGGGGCGATGCGAATTCCTCGATGGAGACGTTCGGCGATCCCGACACTTCATCAACATCGCGGAGTTCGGCTCCGGTGGAGCCGTTGTCGACCGGGTGAACCGCACGACGAAGATCCTCGGCGGGCGAATGAGCTTCACGATCGCGATCCTTCGCACGCTGCCGAAATATCGGAACACCCGCGTCGTGTACGAGGCGGACGGCGGCGGGCCGCGCGAGGCCATCGTGAACGACTTCGTCGTCGCGAACGGACGCTACTTTGGTGCGGGCTTGCTCCCCGCGCCGACGGCGGGCCTCGAGGACGGCCTCCTCGATGTCGTCGTGTTCGGCGACATCGACTTCAAGACCGCCCGCCGGAACCTGCCGGCCCTTCGCCGGGGAGAGCATCTCACGATAAAGGAAGTCACGACGTTCCGCTGCCGATCGATCGCCGTGCGGTCGCAGGGGGAGATGATCGACCTGGACGGCGAGTACGTCGGCCGCCATCCCCTCCGCTTCGAGGTCCTGCCGAAGGCAGTGCCGATCCTCTCGGAATAAGAGATAGCCCCGGGCAGATTCGAACTGCCGTCGCGAGGTCTCCCTTCGGTCCGTGAGGACCGATCCAGAGCCTCGAATCACTGGCCCGCGACCGAAAGTCGGTCACGATTGGCCGCTAGACCACGGGGCTTTGCGCGATTCAACGGGTAGGACGTATTTTTGCCTTTCCTACTTGGCGGCTTCGCGCAGCCGGCGGAGGACCCAGTCCTTCTCCAGGACGGCGAGGAACGGGGCGGCGCGAGGGCCGCGCTCACTCCCGAGCAGGACGAGATAGAGGTCGCGAAAGAAGCGGCTCGTCTCGACGGACAGGCCCCCGCCCTTCGTCAGGGAGACCATCGAGTCCTTGATCGCGTCCTCCGTCCACGTCGCGCGGGCGGCCTTGTCCGCGTAGGTGCGGAGGGCGGACCGATCTCGGTCGTCCAGCTGAGCGGCGACGTCCGGCGTCAGCGCCTCCAGTAGGGTCACGCGGTTCTCCCCGGCGTACTTCTCGACCCACACGCGCGCTTGCTCGATCCGGCGGGCGATCCGCGCGCGCTCGGCCGCCGTCGGCGGGCGGGCGAGCATGCCGGTGTCGCGCATCCGGTTCAGGGACCACTCGAGCCGTCCCGTCTCCGGGCTGATCTGCGAGAGGAACGCCGCATGTCGGTACGAGAGGGCGAACGACTTCCGCTTCGGCGGGGGCGCGAGCTGCGCCAGCTCGAAGGCGCGGGCTTGGTCGTCCTCGTCCCCTTTCCGCTCCGCGGCGTAGAACGCCTCCTCCGCGCGGTCGTACGCGTCGTGGTAGGCGTCCACCCGGGAGAGGTCCAGCACGATCCGGCGGAAGATCGGCGTGAATGCGTACGCGTACCGAAGGACCTCCGGGTCGCCGACCTCGACCCATTGGGCCGGCGTGAAGCCGAGGAAATCGGACGAGCCCATGTCCCCGAGGTCCTTGCCGCGGTCCGCGATCCCGACCCACTCGTACGGGATGCCCATCGGGGCCCGGAAATGCATGACGTTCTCGGCGATGTCCTTGCACGAGTCACGCGATCCGCCCGGGGTGGCGTGGTCCTTGCCGAACGGTTCGATGTCGACGCGGTAGACCTTCCAGAGGGCGGGCCACTCGAGCCGCCAGTTCAGCTTGCCCTTCTCGATGGACGAGGTGCCTTCGCTGCCGCACCGAAGGCAGCGGTACGTCGCCGTGGTCCCGACGATGGCGAGGGTCTGCGCGCCAATCGTCTTGCAGGCTTCGCAGAACGCCTCGAAAGGGATCCAGCCTTCCGGATAGGGTCGGCGGGCGCGGTACTTGTTCACGACCGCCCGCACCTCCTCCGCGCGAGAGGCGAGGTCGCGGACGAGCGCTTGCATCTCCGGAAGCTGGTACGCCAGCGTCGTCGTGACGATCCGGACATCGGGCGCGAATCGGTCGAGGACGCCTCCGAAGTCCTGCCAGTAGTGGTCGACCCAGTTCGCATGGCATCCGAACGGGTCGGGCACGTCGATGAGCCGCCGGCCCGCGTAGGCCCGACCGTCCTCGTGAGCAAACTGCGCAATCTGCGCCGGCTTCGCCTTCCATTCGTCCTGTGTGTACAGGACCAAGCTCTGGAGCGGATGACGGCCGATCTCGCGGAGGCTGCGGGTCAGGAACTGGGAGAGCGCGATCTCTCCCCGGAGCCGGCCGACGTGCTGGAGGCCGCTGACGCTCAGTCCGGCGTTGATGACCAGGTCGCTCTTCTCGCCGACGAATGCCTTCGCCTGGACGAAGAGATCATCGTACCAGTGGGTCAGCGAAGGTCACCGGTCGCGCAGATGGGACGACGGGCCTAAAGGTTTACGGGCTCTCGCGACACGAGCCAGATCAGCCCGACGAGCGCCGCGATTCCCGGGAGGACCAGGAGCCATTCGAATCCGCCCGATGCCCCTCGGAAGACGTACAGCATTTCGAGCATGAGGCCGAGCAGGAACAGCGTCACGGCGAACTCGATGAACGACCAGTCTCGTCGCCGGCGGGCCTTCCGCCTCCCTCGCGGCCTCCACGCGGCCATGGAGAAACCATGTGGTTTTCACCCCCCTTAATGGTTGCGCCTTTGCCGCATGCACGGGGGGCCGTTCGCGGGCCCTCGCGTGCAAATCAGATCGACCGTGCGCGGATCAGTGCGCGAAGCGGAACGCCCGCCAGGTCGTCAAGGGCCGTCTTGTTCACGAGCACGACGGCGAGGACGGCGGTCCCGCCGATGTCATGGACGTCGCCGATCGCCGCCTTCAGCGTGTCGCCCGTCGAGACGACGTCGTCGACGAGGACGACTTTCTTCCCTTGCGGGGACGCGTAGTTCGAGGAGAACGCGCCGCCTTTCCCGTGGCGCTCCTGGCTCGGCCGATAGATGATCAGTTCCTTGCCGAGTTCCTCGCTGATCAGTGCGGCGAGCGGGATCCCGTTGATCGCGATGCCGAGGATCGCGTCCGCGTCGATCTGCCGCTTCTCCATCTCCTCGAGGGCGATGTCCGACATCGCCGCGGCCATGAAGCCGATGCGGTTCCCGTAGACGCCAACGGACCGCCACCCGATCTTCACGTCCTTCGGCGGCTCGCCGCCCTTCACGCCGCGCGTCAGGAGCCACGTGACCGTCTCCGGGGACAGGTGCAACTCGTCCGCGATCTCTTTCTCCGAGAGGCCCTTCTCCTTGTACTCGAGGGCTTTCTTCGCGATCGCGTTCACGTCTTTCATGCGCTCCCCCGGTCCGACGCGCGCGATGCGGAGGTCGCGATATTAAGGTATCGACCCGGAGGCTCCTCCCTTCAGACGGCGGCGTCGCGCAGCCGCCGCAACTCCTTCGTCTTGCGTGCGAAGATCTCCCGCATGTACTTCATTGGAAGCGACCCGCTTCGAGTGAGACAGCGTCTTGCGGTCGATTCCTCGAGCCGGCGCAGGAACGCCTTGACGTGGGATCGTTCCTCGAGCTCCGCTTCGTAGGTGGCACGAGGCATGAGGTGGTCGTCTTGGTGGATGCCCGCATGGGTCGCGAAGCTCGGGTTCCACCGAATGTACCAGTCGACGATTTCCTTCGAGAGCCCGTGCAGCTCCGCGTCGGACATCGGCGCGGCATCGCGCATCCCTGCCTAGTCGTGTCGCGGCGTCACGCCGGAACCCGGCGACCGCTCTTGTCGCGCCGGTAGCGGCCGAACTCCTCGAAGCCCGCGAGTTGTTCGGCGGTGAAGATCGGGCCATCGTAGCATACGAGCTGGCTGTCCAGCGAGCAGGCATCGCAGATGCCGATCCCGCATTTCATGTAGCGCTCGAGGCTCGCCTGGACAGGGATCCGGCGCCTGCGGCCGAGGTCCACGACGGCCTTCATCATCCGCTCCGGCCCGCACGTCAGGATCTGGTCGAATTCCTCGCGGTCCATCAGCTTCTCCGCGAGGGGAGGGGCGAAGCCGGCGAACCCGCGCGAGCCGTCGTCCGTCGCGATGTGCACCTCCCCGCTCGCGTTCGCTCGATCGACGAACAGGAGTTCCTCCGCCGTCCGCGCGCCCACGGCCGTCACGACGCGCGCGCCCTGTTGCGCGAACGCCTCGATCGCGGCGATCATCGACGCCATCCCGCTGCCGCCGCCGACGGCCAGGATCCGTTCCCCCACGAGGCGGAACGCGTTCCCGTAGGGCCCGCGCACGCCGATCCGGTCCCCCGCGTTGAACGCCGCGAGCGCGTGGGTCGCGTCTCCGTAATCGCGGACCGTGATGCCCTTCACGCCTCCGAGGTAGGATAAGGCCATGGGCAGCTCGTCGTACCGCGGGATCCAGACCATCAGGAACTGGCCCGGCTGCTCGGCGAAGTCCGCCCGGAAGCGGTACGTCGTCGTGGAGGGCGTCTCCCGGACGATCTCCAGGAGGGGCACGACTTGGATCCTAGGCATGCGCGACCCCGATCGCCTCGGGCACCGAGCCGAAGCCGGCTTCCTCCAGGAGGGACGCCATCTCCTTCGCGATCTCGTTGAAGACCCCGAGGCCCTTCGAGATGATCGCGGTCCCGACTTGGACGGCGCTCGCGCCCGCCATGATGTACTCGAGGGCGTCCCGGCCGGACCCGATGCCGCCGACGCCGACGACCGGGATGTGGACCCTCTCGCAGATGTCGTACACCGCGCGTACGCCGATCGGCCGAATCGCGGGGCCGCTGAGCCCGCCGTATCGGTTCGCCAGGGACGGAATCTTCAGCTCGGGGGTGATGGCCATCGCCTTCATCGTGTTGATCGCGACGATGCCGTCGGCACCGCCCTCTTCGGCCGCCACGGCGAAGGTCGCGATGTCCTGGACGTTCGGGGAGAGTTTCGGGAACACCGGGAGGGAGACGGCGTCCTTGACCGCACGGGTGAATTCCCGCACCGCATCTTCGTGCTGGGCGATCTCCGTGCCGAGGCCTTTCGCATGCGGACACGACAGGTTGAGCTCGATCGCCTTCACCCCGTAGGTCGCCATCTTCGCCGCGACGCTCGCGTACTCGTCCGCGTCCTTGCCGTAGACGGAGCCGATGACGACCGCGTCGGCGGCGAGGGCGCGCTTCACCTCGTGCTCGTACTCGATGATGCCGGGATTCGGCAGGCCGACGGCATTCAGCAAGCCGGCATCGAGTTCGACGATCGTCGGATTGGGGTAGCCCTCGCGTGGCTCCGGGCCGACGCTCTTCGTCACGACGGCGCCTGCCCCGGCCTGGTAGACGCGGGCCATCGATCCGCCCGTCTCGTCGAGGAATCCGGACGCAAGCATCGTCGGGTTCCGAAGCCGCACCCCGGCGATCTCGGTCCGGAGGTCGACCATCTCGGCGACCGAATCGACGGGACCGCTAAAGGCTTTGGGTCGGCGGGAATCTCGGTTCGTCCGGCCCATCGCGGCGTCGTCCTTCCGACGGACAACAAACGCTCGGTTTGCCCGTGTCGGATCTGCCGGCGAAGCGCGGGTGGAAAAGGGACAGGCTCGAACCGGTCGATAATGTCTCCAAGGGACCCGCGGGTCCGACGAGGATCACGTGGATTGCGGCTCCGATGTTCGGCGCCCCGGCGGACCAATTGCCGAGCCGGAGGATGTAGGTGTCCCAGCCGTTCGGGGACGTGGTCGGCGGCAGACGGACGTCCAGCCGGTCGCCAGAGCCGACGAGTCCGTCGGAGTCGGCGTCGACGAACCGCAGGGTCCCGTTCGCCGAGGCCGGCGCGGCGAGGGACGTCATTCGGTCCGCCACCCAGAGGCCCGGCGCGTCGGAGCCCACCGCGGCCGATGCCTGGACGTAGAACCGAGCCGCCGCATTCTTCAACCCATCCGCGGAGTCGATGGGCCGTGCGCCCGAGGTGGATGGGAGCGCCTTGAGGAGGTCGACGGGAAGAACGCCGGGGCTGTAGCGCGTCGCGTTGAGCGAGCGGATTTCGTAGCCGCCCCAACCGCCCGCCGCCGTGCCGTTGTACGTCAGTATCATGTTCCGCACCCGGGAGACTGCGTCGAAGACGACGCCGATGCTGCGATAGAGGGCCGGGAAGGGGCAGGCGAGCTGCGGCGTCCAGACCGCCGGGTCGCCGTTGATCGTGAACGATTGCATATGGAGCGTCGTCTGGTACGATTCCTCCACCGCATAGGAGCCGTTCGGATCCGCCACGAGATTCAGCGTCCACGGATCCGCTCCGGAGCAAAACCCGTTGTCGTCTAGCTGAAGGTAGACCCGAGGGCCGTAGCTGGAGCTCTCCCGGCCGATTGCGGTAATCGTCCCTTGGAGGAAGATGTCGCTTCCGGCACGCACGGGCTCCATCGAGAGGACCTCGCCGATGGACCGCGGACGGAGGATCTCCCAGGCCGCGAACGCAGCCACGGGGATGGCGACCGCCACGACGATCGCGGCCAACTTCCTCCGGTTCAGCTTCCGTCGCGGGGCTTCGGCGACCGGGGGCGACGACTCCACGAAGTTATCGAGTGTCAGCCGGCCCTAAAGGCTTTTGGATGACCAAGAAGCGCGTTCGGCCTGTGGGTCCCTAGGTCATTTTGATAAGCAAACGTGCTTTTCATCCCGCATTGCCCAGGGCGCAGATCTCCGCTACCGATTCGCTTCGGCATGACGCGACGTCGGGGAAGCCTCGGCGTTCCGAGTCCGCCGGTTCGCTTCTCCAACTATATACGCCGGGAATATCATGCGCCGTGTAGGGGAGGACTGAGGGAATCACGATCGAGCAGAACCTTCGGATGGTTGAGGCGGCGTTCGAAGCGATCAACGAGCGAGACTGGGACCACCTGTGGGGACTCCATGTGGATAACATTATCATGTCGGTCCCGGACCTGCCCGATCCACTCAAGGGTCGTGAAGCGGTCCAAGGACGACTTCAGGCGTGGGCCGAAGCCTTACCGGACCTCTCGTGGAAGCGCCTGCGAGGTTTCGGACAGGGAGACTGGGTGTGCATGGAGCTCCTGATCACCGGCACGCACAAGGGCCCGCTTCGCTTAGGGCTCGGCCAAGCGGCGCTCAAGAAGCAGGGGGACAAACCCGTTCCCCCGACCGGGAATCGAATTGAGCTTCGAGGGTGTGTCGTGTACAAGGTGGAACGGGGAGAGATCTCCGAGAGCCACGTTTACTACGACCAACTCGACTTCATGAAGCAGCTGGGCCTGGTACGGTAGACCGGCGGGGCGGCTCCGCGACCCGTCCGATCGGCCGGGGCCAACTTGGTTCGCCTTGGCCCGCGCCTCCCCCGAGAACCTTTATTGGGACCGCCTCGCATCGGATGAGGGATGCGTGTCGCGGACCTGGGTCTCGACCCCCGTATCGTGGAGATCCTGAAGAAACAGGGGATCGAGGAGCTGTATCCACCACAGGCCGACGCAATCGGCCCTGCGCTGCTTGGTGAAAATCTCGTCCTCGCGATCCCGACGGCGAGCGGGAAATCGCTCGTCGCATATCTCGCGATCCTCGCGTCGGTCCTGCGAGGCGGGAAAGCGCTATACATCGTGCCCCTACGCGCACTCGCGGCAGAAAAGTATGAGGCCCTCAAAGACTTTGAACCCCTCGGAATCAAGGTCGGGATTTCGGTTGGGGATTACGACTCGGCCGATCCGACCCTCGAGAAGCTAGATGTCATCGTAGCGACCTCCGAGCGAGCGGACTCTCTCCTGCGCCACCGCACAAACTGGCTTCAACGACTGAGCGTGGTCGTCGCCGACGAGGTGCATCTCATCAATGATGCGGATCGTGGGCCGACGCTCGAGGTCACGCTCGCGAAGCTCCGCCAAGTGAACCCGAAGGCGCAGGTGCTTGCCCTCAGTGCGACGATCAAGAACTCCGTGGAACTGGCGCGCTGGCTCGAAGCCGAGCACATCACGAGCGAATGGCGACCTGTGCCGCTCAAACAGGGAGTCTACTTCGACGGCCTCGTCCACTTCGCGGACCAGACAATCCAGGAAGTCAAGGTCCGGGAGGACGACATGTCCGGCCTCGTGACCGACGTCTTGGCCTCGGGAGGTCAAGCGCTCATTTTCGTGAATACGCGGCGGTCAACAGAAGCTCTGGCCAAATCGTTGGCACAAGACGTGCGCGAGGCGCTGAGCGAGAAGGAACTCGATCACTTGGACAAGCTTGCGGACCAGCTCGTCCGTGGACAAGAGGAAGCGACCTCGATGGCCGCGCGCCTCGGCAAATGTATCGATGGGGGTGTCGCGTTCCATCACGCGGGTCTCACGAACGACCAGCGGAGCATGGTCGAGAAGGAATTCAAGAAGGGGCGCGTCAAGTGCATCGTGGCGACTCCGACCCTCGCGCAAGGTGTGGACACCCCCGCGAGACGGGTCGTGATCCGGGATCTCAACCGATTCGATGTGAACTTGGGACTGACTCCAATCCCCGTGATGGAAGTCAAACAGATGTGCGGACGGGCCGGTCGACCCCGTTACGACCCGTACGGTGAGGCGATCCTCTTCGCGAAAGACGAGGACGACATCGACGAACTGATCCAGGACTACTTCCTCAGCGAACCCGAGGCGATTGAGTCCAAGCTCGGGTCGGAGCCCGCCTTGCGGATGCATATCCTCGCGAACATCGCGACGGGCCATGTGGCCACGGAAGAGGAACTCTTTGCCTTCTTCAACCGGACGTTCTTCGCGTTCACGGGCGACGTCCATACGATCCGGGGCAAAGTCCTCGAGGTTCTCGAGTTCCTCGCAAAAGAGGACTTCATCACTCGGCACGACGGCTTTCTGAAAGCCACGTTCTTCGGAAAAAGGACGAGCGACCTGTACATCGATCCGCTGAGCGCCGTCAAGATGCGCGACGCGCTCCACCAAGCCCGCGACAACCGTTTCTTCAACCTCTGGACCGTCTGCACCACGCCGGACATGCCGAGGCTCTACCTCCGTCGCGGTGACTATGCGTGGGTCGAACAGAAGATCGAGGAGGCGGATCTGACATTCCCGGTTGAGGACTATGACTTCTTCCTCGCCGAGGTCAAGACGGCCTCGCTCCTCGATGACTGGGTTACGGAGCGGACGGAGGAGGAAGTCACGAAGAAGTTTGGGGTAGGCCCCGGGGACATCCGCCGCATGACGGACCAGGCGGAGTGGCTCCTATACTCGATGGCGGAGCTGGGCCGGATCTTCAACAAAAAGAAGGTCCGGGCACTCACCCGCCTCACGATCCAAGTGCAGTACGGCGTGAAGGAGGAACTCCTCGAGCTCATCTCGCTCCGCGGCGTCGGCCGCGTCCGCGGTCGAGCGCTCTTCCAGCGCGGATTCAAAACCCTCAAGGATCTCCAGAGGGCGAACCCGAACGACCTCTCGCGAATCCCGACGATCGGACCGACATTGGCGGGGAAGATCAAGGAGCAGGTGGGCGCACCGGTCGACGTCCGCGAAATCGAAGGCCAAGCGGCACTGGGGGATTTCGGATGACGTACCAGCTTGCGGGAGCCCGCGGAGGCGTCGAAGACCCCGAGGCGACCCTGAAGAAGGCCCGCACGTGGTCGGAACGGACGGGCGATGATCTCCTCTTGGCCGATGCCCGAGCTGTCCTGGGCAGGGACCATCTCGAGACCGCGGTTCGACATGCGGTCCGCTCGCAGACTTCCGGGACCATGGCTGCACGGACCGTATCCATGGAAGCTTTGCGCTACCTATCCGCGCAGCGCCAGGTCGCCGACGCGATTCGCGTCTCGGGGATTCGCCGCGGGACGAAGGAGCTGGCCATCGTCGTGTTCGGCCGCTCCTCCCTCGATGACTTCCTGGCAACGTTCGGATGGTCGCGGGACGACCGGGTCCTTGATGCCGAAGGCAAGTCCTTCGAGACGATTGGGATCACAAAGGCGGAGTGGCAGACACTCCCCTCGAATCAGCGGGCGGATCTCGCCTTGGAGAAAGTCGCCCTCCTGGACACGGAGAGGTGAACCGCACCGCATCGTGATGATGCGGCGGCCAGGATTCGAACCTGGGAACCCCTAAGGGACGAGACCCTAAATCTCGCGCCGTTTCCGAGCTTGGCTACCGCCGCGGGGGTGGAAGCCGCGAGGGGGTTGAAAATCTTCCGCCCAGGGAAGTCCGGGGTCTTCCGGAGCGATCACTTCCAGAGCAGGTAGCCGGCCACGAACAGGATCACGACGATCGCCGTGACGATGAACATCCCCCACACCGCGTATGGGCTCGTTCCTGGAACGTCGTGCGTCATGACTTCCGGAGGAATGTCGTCCCGAATCCGGTTTACGATCGTCGGGGTGTTGAACTGGGGAACGGGCGGGCCGGAGACGATCAAGGCCATCGCCTCGGGGCGTAAGTCGGGAGAGAGGCGATCCAACCGGTTGGCAAGGTCATCGCATCCACCCGAGGAAGTAGGCAGCGACGGACGCGACCACGATGACGAGCAGGGTGAGTTCCATCGCGAGCACGAGGCGGCTCGGAGGCGCGAAGGCCGGACGCGCCCGTGGCCGGTCTTCCTCGATTGCCCATCGGGGTTCCTTCGGCCCCTCCGGGCGTTTCACTTGGGCGAAGTCCAATGTGTCGGATGGCCGAGGACCGTACGTAGCCATGGAACTCGTACGTCCGAACGGAGAGATAAAGGTCCCGCGGGAGGTTCCCGCACACAAAGTTACATGCGCGTACGGATGATGCCGTCCGCGCATGACGTTTGCGCGTCTGCCGTTCGAGGACGAGACATACCTTTTCGACGTGCGGATGTTCGGCCAGGAAGGCTTCGGGGCGATCTACCTCATCGCGGACGATCGGAAGGCCATCATTGAGACCGGCACGTCGTGGGACGCGGCGCGGATCCTCGAAGCGGTCCGTGCGTTTGGGCTCCGGCCCGGGGACATCGACGCCCTGGTCGTCTCGCACATCCACCTCGACCATGCGGGCGGCGCCGGATTCCTGACCACCGATTTGCCGCACGCCAGGGTCTACGTTCATGAGCGCGGGTTCAAGCATCTTGTCGACCCGACGAGGCTCGTCGCAAGCGCCCGCGAGGCCCTCGGCCCGGAGGAGTCCCAGGCGTTCGGGATGATGCGGCCCATCCCCGCGGATCGGCTCGTCGGGGTCAAGGAAGGCGACCGTCTCGACCTCGGGAAGCACGTCTTGCGGTTCCTCGACTCGCCCGGTCACGCCCCGCACGAGCTGACGATCCTCGACGAGCGTACCCGGTGCATGTACACCGGCGACGCCGCGGGCCTGTACTTCCCCGGGGACGAGATCCTCATGCCGATCGCCCCGGCGCCCGCGTTCGACCTGGGCCAGAACCTCGAGACGCTGCAGCGCATCCTCGCGCTCGAGCCAAAGGCGCTCCTCTTCAGCCATTACGGGCCCCACGCAAACCCGAAGGAAGCGATCGATGCGATGATGATCGCCTACCCGGCGTGGGCGCGGGTCGTGAAGGAATCGCTCGCCTCGAAGGGCCCGGACGGCGTCCTCCGCCAATTGTACGACATGAGCTGCCGCGCAGCGAAGCGGTACCCGCGGGAGTTCCTCGAGCGGCGGATCCGGACGAGCATCACCGGCCTCGCGGCGTACCACGAGCGGATGGAACATGCTGCCCCTGTCCGTTGAGGAGGCGATCCAGGGGATCGCGGAGGACCGGACGAGCGGAGCGTCGAAGCTCGCGCGCCTCGCGCTCGACGTGATGGGCCTTGCGATCATGGAGGCGAAGGGCCGCCCGGAGCCGAAGGACCTCGCGGAGGCCGCCCGCCGGATCTCGGAGGCCCAACCGGCGATGGCGATCGTCCACAACGTCGCCCACCTCGTGTCGCGGCTGATCGTCGAAGGCCAGGACCCGAAGGCGGTCCTCGAGACGACCCGCCAGGAGCTCGACTCGGCCCGGGGGAAAATCGGGCGGACGTTCCTCAAGGTCGCCCCGGACCACGGGGCTACCGTGACGCTGAGCTACAGCGAGAACGTCCTCGAGGCACTCCGGACGGCCCACGGGAAGGGACGCGTCGACCGCGTGTTCGTGATGGAGTCCCGGCCGCTCTTCGAGGGCCGTGCGTTCGCGAGGGATCTCGGGGACGCCGGCATCCCTGTGACGGTCGTCGCGGATGCGCTCGGTCCGTCGCTGATGGCCGAGGCCGCGTGCGCGCTCGTCGGCGCCGACGCGATCTTGCGGGATGCGGCCGTCGTCAACAAGATCGGCACGTACGGGCTCGCCCTCGCCGCAACGGATGCGAAGAAGCCTTTCTACGTCGCGTGCGAGTCGTTGAAGTTCGATGCCCGCTTCGACACGGCCGGTTGGCCCGTTCCGGGTCCCCGTCCCCCGGAGGAGCTCTGGGACGGACGGGGCGACCGGATCGACGTCCTCAGTCGATACTTCGAGGTTACGCCGAGCCGGCTCGTGACGACTACCGTGACGGAGCGAGGCACCTACACCCCGGACGTCATCCGCACGATGCTCGCGCAGTCCAGGCCGTCCCGATCCGCGGGACGATGAGGCGTCAGGCATATCGTTGTCCTGCAGGTTAGGAATTCGTTCGGCAACGCTCGATCCGGGTCTGCGGCACCGGCAAAGCTTGATTCGCGTCGCCTCCCTACGCCCTGGGGATGGTCGGGGACGCGCCGATCGGCCTGGATCCGATCGAGGAAGGCATCCGCCTCTTCAACGACCGCTACTTCTTCGAGGCGCATGAAGTCCTCGAGGGCGTCTGGCGCGAGGAGCACGGCGAACCGCGGCTCTTCCTGCAGGGCCTCATCCAGATCTGCGCGGCGTACCATCACACGCAGAACGGCAACCCGATCGGCGCGATCACGCTCTTGGAGCGAGGCGCGGAGAAGATCCGGCGTTACCCGGCGGGCTATCTCGGCATCGACACGGCGCCCCTGCTCGAGCACATCGAGGCGGACCGCGCGCGGCTCGGACGAATGCAACGAGGGGAGGAGCCCGATGCGCCGCTGGACTTCCCGCGCATCGAACGAAAGGTTCAAAGCTGACCGATTCGGAACAGACGAGCGGTGATGCCTCCATGACAGCGGCCCTTGCTCTCGAGGGCCTCGACGCCCCGACACGGGACCGCGTCGAGCGAACAATCGCGGCCCTAGATGCGCGCGGCGTCGCGACAATCTACGTCCCCGACCGGAAGCGGGCACTCGCGGCGCTGTTGGAGCTCATCCCGAAAGGGTCGAGCGTCGCCCACGGGAGTTCCACGACACTGCAGGAGATCGGACTCATCGACCGGATCAAGGAACCGGACTCCGGGTACCGCTACCTGAACGCAGCGTGGACGGCGGAGAGCGACCCCGCCAAACGCGGCCGCCTCCGAACGCGGCTGTCCGCCGAAGCGGATTACTTCCTCGGCAGCGTGCAGGCGATCTCCGAGACGGGCGAGGTGATCGGTGCGGACGCGAGCGGGGGCCGCCAAGCGTTCTACGTATACGGACCGCCGCACGTGATCTGGGTGGCAGGGATCAACAAGGTCGTGCCGACCCTCGAAGATGGGTTGAGGCGAGTGCGTGAGGTCGCCTTGCCCTTGGAAGACCAGCGGATGAAACGAGCGGGAGCTCCGGGCAGCTATGTAGGCAAGCTGGTCATCTACGAACGAGAGAGGTCCGGCCGGATCACGCTCGTTCTCGTCGGAGAGCCGCTAGGATTCTGAGGGCCCGGCGCGCGGTTGCCGGACGCGGTTCAGAGGAACTCCGCGAGGAGCTCGTCCGGATCCTGGACCCCGAGCGGCTGCCGTACGGGCGGACCTTTCTTCAGCGCGGGCTCGAGGTCCTCGTACGTCGGCACGTCCTCCGTGCGGTAGAACAGTCCGAGCGGGATCCGGTCCCGCTGGACGAACGGCCACTCGATCGCCTTCGCGAAGGCCGCCTTCATGTCGCTCGGGTCGTGGCCCTCCTTCTGCAGGTCGTACACCCGCTCGCGGAAGAAGTCGTAGGTGTTCACCTTGTTGTACGTCACGCAGGGTGACATGCAGTCGATCAGGGAGAACCCGTGGTGCGTGATCCCGTTCTTGACGAGTTCCGCCATGCCCTTCACGTCGCCGCTGAAGCCGCGCGCGACGTACGTCGCCCCGGACGCAAGGGCGAGCGAGATCGGATCAACGGGGTTCTCGATGACGCCCACGATCGGCGTGGACTTGGTCTTCATCCCCTTCTCCGACGTCGGGCTCGCCTGCCCCGTCGTGAGGCCGTAGATCTGGTTGTTCATCACGAGATATGTGATGTCGATGTTCCGCCGCATTGCGTGGATGAAGTGCCCCACTCCGATGCCGTAGCCGTCTCCATCGCCGCCGGTGACGATCACCTGGAGCTCCGGATTCGCGAGCTTGGCGCCCTCGGCGACCGGCAGGGCGCGTCCGTGAATCGCGTGGAAGCCGTACGTCGAGAGGAAGTGCGGCAGGTTGCTCGAGCAGCCGATGCCCGAGACGATCACGACGTTCCACGGCTCCAGCTGGAGGGCGTGGATCGCCGTCTGCAGCGCCCGGAGGACGGCGAAGTCGCCGCAGCCCGGACACCACGTCGGCTTGATCTCGGACTTGTACGTGTCCATCTCAAACTCGAGTTTCATGCGACCGCCTCCAGGATGTGATCAGCGATGTCCCGCCACGTGAAGGGCTCGCCGTCCGACTTGCCGTAGAAGGTGTTCGCCTTGTGGCCCGTCTCGGCCCGCAAAAGCCGCGTGAATTGGCCCGTGAAATTGCCCTCTACGGACAGGGTCTGTTTCGCGCCCCGGAGGAGGCGCTCCGTCTCCTCGACGTGGAACGGGAAGACCGTCGGGAACTCGAGGCTGTTCACCTTGACGCCATCGGACTCGTCGACGCGAAGGATCGCCTCGTGGGCCGGCCCCCATGTCGAGCCCCAGAGGATCAGCGTGAGGTCCGCATTCCGCGGGCCCCACAGCTCCGGCCGAGGCGTGTCCTTCCGCAGGCCGATGAGCTTGCGCATCCGCTTCTCGTGCATCTTCCGGCGTTCCTCGACGTGCTCCGGCAGGCCCGCGAGGACGTCCGAGATGAGCTCGCTGCTCTCCATGTGCTCGTCCGTCGCGGCGACGTGCTGGAAGCCCTTCGTGCCCGGGATCGCGCGCGGGCTCACGCCGCTCTCCGTGATCAGGTAGCGGCGATACTCGCTCGAGATGCCGCCGTCCGCCGCCATCATCCCACGGACAATCGGGACGTTGAAGTCCAGCTTGTCGACCGTGCGGTAGCCCTCGCCCAGGTAGAGGTCGGAGATGACGATGATCGGCGTCTGGTAGATCTCCGCGAGATTGAACGCCTGCGCGGTGAGCGAGAAGCATTCCTCCGGGTTCCGGGGCGCCAGGATGGCCCGAGGCCAGTCGCCTTGGCCGGCGCCGAGCGCGAGGTTTAGGTCCCCCTGCTCCGTCTTCGTCGGGAGACCGGTCGACGGCCCGCACCGTTGCACGAGGACCGCGACGAGCGGGGTCTCGGTCATGCCTGCCTGGCCGATCGCCTCGACCATCAGGCTGAAGCCGCCGCCGGAGGTGGCGGTCATCGCCCGCACGCCGGCGAAGCCGGCGCCGACGGTCATGTTCATCGCCGCGAGCTCGTCCTCGACCTGCTTCACGACGACGCCATGGGCCGGCCCATGCACCGCCATCCAGTGCAAGATCGACGACGCCGGCGTCATCGGGTACTGCGCGAGGAACTTCACGCCGGCCGCGAGGGCGCCGAGGCATAGCGCCTCGTTCCCCGTCATCAAGTACTTCGCCTGATTCGTGTAGGCGAGTCCGTATTTCAAAGATCCGCCCGCCTCGTCCACGGCGGCGGCCCCGAGCTTCGCGGCCTGGATGTTCTGCTCGACGATCTCGGGCTTCTTGTCGCCCCAGATGTCCTTGAACGCGCTCTCGACGTGCCGGAAGTCCAGATCGAACAGCCGGACGACGGCGCCGAGAGCGACCGTATTCCGCATCAGTGCGTTCGGCGAGAGCGTCTGCGCCTTCTTCCGGAGGGGGATGCCGATCAGCCGCACATTCTTGCGGAGCTTCTTCGGGTCCGGCTTCGTGCCGTCGAGGTCGTAGACGATCGCGCCGCCCTCGACGACGTCCCCCTGGTGCACGTCCATCGTCTGCTGGTTGAGGCACATGACGACGTCCGGGTCGACGCCCTGGGAGAGGACCGGATCGAGTCCGCCGCGGACCTGGGTCCAGACGTGGCCTCCCCGGATCACGCTCTGATACGACGAATACGTCCATGTGTTCAGGCCGCTCCGCGCGAAGATCTTCGCGAGGCTCTCGGCGGTCGATGAGACGCCGTCTCCCGCGGCGCCTCCAATGCGGGCTACGATGTCTCGCTTCGACATGGTCGCACCCGACAGCCGACGGACTCCCTCTCCGGGTTTCCACTTCAACGCCGTCCCAATTTAATATACCCTTGCATGTGATGCTTCGGGTGGACGGCGGGCGCCTCGCGGAAGAAACGCTTTTCCCGGCAGGCGCGTTCCTACCGCGATCGGCGATGAAGGCGGTCCCGGACCTCCCCAAGCATCCGAAGCCGCTCGGGCCGTATTCCCACTGCGTGGTCGCGAACGGATTCGTATTCATCTCTGGGCAGACGCCGCTCGTACCCGGAGGGAAGGCGGGCGAATGGGCGGCGGCCGATGCCGGAGGCCAGACGCGCCAGTGCCTTCGGAACGTCGCGTCGATCCTGGAGGAGCTCGGACTCGGCATGAGCGCGGTCGTGAAGACGACCGTCTTCCTTGCGGATCCGAAGGACTTCGCGGCGATGAACGAGGCATACAAGGAATTTTTCCCCGAGGAACCACCGGCGCGATCGCCCGCGAGGATCGGCACGGAGCTCCCCGGGTTGCGGGTCGTCATCGAGGCGATCGCGGTCTACGAGCCGCGAGCGGAAGGGTAGTTACCACCAAACGGGGATCACGCGCTCGGCTGCGAACGGCCGGTTGCGTTAACCCTAAACGGTGGTAACCCGAGGGCACGTGGTCCGGGACGTACGTGAACCCTACCTGTACGCGACACATGGAGGACGCATCTTCGTTATCACCAAACGGTGGTAACGTGCAAGTGGGTTGCGGCCTCGCGGCGAAACGCATCCGACGCCGGTGGTACCTGTACTTCTGGGAGTACGGTCACCGGACCTCCCCACGGGGACGATCGTGGGTGTACGTAGGTCCGGTCGGGCAGCCGCGGACTCGCGAACGCGCCGCCGCCCTCCTGCTCGCGTATCACCTCAAGGCCCGTGACGAGCTGGACCGCCGCATCCGGAGGCTCCTCGGCCACGCCGGTCGCGGATGACTAGAACGACACACGGGCGAGGGTCTTCGTCGCCTTCACGCCTACGATCTTGCGGATCTTCGAGACGACGATGTCTCCGATCGCGTCGTACGAGTCCGCCTCGACCTTCGCGATGAGGTCGTACTCGCCGAAAAGAGGGTACAGCTCGACGATGTGCTCGACCTTCATCAACTTCTGATAGACCTCCTTCTCCCGGGTCGGTTCGATGTCGATGAGGACGAAGCCGATGGCCGTGAGGGCACCCCTATTTTGACGTACATCCGAGTCGTAGATAAGGATATCGCGCGCCCCGAGAAACATGCGACATCGATTGTCGCGGGACCGAGTCTCATGTGGGATTCTCAGGAGTGAGGATACAAATAGGACCCGACTCCTCAAATCCATCTGTGCCACGAAAGCCCGGGGCACCGGGCGATCCCGCACCGGCGTTCCCCGTCGAGACCCTTCGACACTGGTACGTCACCCCCTTCGGCGGTCGCTCCCCGGAACTCGACCTCTTCCAGATCGGCATCAACCGCGAGGCGATCGAGAAGAACACCTCCCTCGATCCCGGGATGGACCGCGTCCGCGTGACGATCCTCGGGCACCTGCGCCGTCCGATCCTGCTCGACCGCTTCTTCGAGGTCGTCCCCCTCGACGAGCGTCATCCGGACGCATTCCGGCACTCCCCGATGGGGGAGGCGGTCCTCCCGGAGGGCGACGAGGTCTTGCGCCCCCGCGACGCGCCGCATCCGGGGGACGAGGTCGTGATCAGTAGCGTCGCGAGCCAGCGACTCGGCCTCCTCGCCGACTCCGAGGCATTCGCGGGGGTCGTCGCGGAGCTAGTCCGCCGTGCGCGCGTGACGGATCAAGAGAACAGCTGAACCGCCGCTCCCTCGGGCGGCCGGCCGCCGTCGCGGCGACGTCGCAATCGTTTTTATCGGCCGCCGGCCTAGGTGGACCGATGCGAATCGGAGTCATCGGCGTCCAGGGCGACGTGAGCGAACACGTCGATGCGGTCGCCCGCGCAATGCGCGAATACGGGAAGGAAGGCGAGGCGATCGCCGTGCGCCGACCGGAGGAACTCGCGCGAATCGACGCCCTCACGATCCCCGGGGGCGAGAGCACGACGATCTCGAAGCTCCTCGTGAAACTCGGGCTGTTCGACGAAATCGTCCGCCGCGCCACAGACGAGGCGATGCCGATCATGGGCACGTGCGCCGGGTGCATCCTCCTCTCGAAGGACGCGGGCATCCAAGGGGAGAAGACCAAGACGAGGCTCCTCGGGCTCATGGACATGGCGGTCGACCGCAACGCGTTCGGGCGGCAGCGCGAGTCGTTCGAGACGGACCTCGAGATCGAAGGGCTCCCGACGCCGTTCCACAGCGTGTTCATCCGCGCGCCCGCGATCCTGCGGACGTGGGGCGATTGCGTGGCCTTGTCCCGCTACAAGGACCGGATCGTCCTGGCGAAGCAGGCCCACCTGATCGGCGCGGCCTTCCATCCGGAGCTGGGCGGGGACCTCCGCATCCATCGAGCGTTCCTCGAACTCGTCTAGAACAGCACGATCACGAGGGCGCCCAGCGCGATCGCGCCGCTCAGGGTGACGTACAACGCGGGCCGGAGGACCGCCATCGTCGAGCTGATCGACGTCGTGAGGCGGGACGCGGACTGCGGCCCGAAGATCCGGAACTCCGGGATCTCTCCGGCGAATGCGGCGGCGTCGGCCGACTCGAGACCCGCCACCGCCTCCGACACGGCGGCCTCCGCTTGCGCCAAGATCGTCGCGCGGTCGAGCACCGCTCCGACCGCGTTGAAACCGTCCATCGTCAGGTTGACGGAATGGTTGTCCGTCGTCATCGCCTCGGACTCCTGCACGGTCTCGGAGACCTTGGCGCGGATGTCGTCCCGGATCCCGGGGACCATGTTGTTCCCGTCGAAGAGGATGTACGCGGTCCGCTGTCCGCCCGTCTCGACGACGAGCGCCTCGATGCCGCGCGCCCCGATCCCCTGGTCCGGCGAGCAGAAGCCGCGGCGCGACGCGTAGCCGATCCGCGGCCGATCCTTCGGCGCCTTCAGCGCCGCCTCGGTGGCGGCTTTCGCGGCCTGGATGATCTCGTGGCTCCGCTGGCTGCCGAACAGCGTGAGGCCCACGCCCGGTTCGAGGCAGTTGTGCGCGTCGACGAAGATCGCCTCTCGCGCGCCGAGGAGCCGCGCCTCCTGGACCGCCGCATGGCCCGTCGCACTGTCGATGTCGTCCGTCGGGTTCGGGGCGAAGGAGGCGACGATCAGCACGACGTCGCCGAAGGCCTGCGCGAGCGCCGACGCCCGCGCGAACGACGCGCGGCAGGAGCGGCCGACCCGTACCCCGTATTCCGCCGTCGTCGCGAGGGCCCGCACCGCGTCGGAGACTTTCTGCACCTCCGCCGACGTGGCGGGGTTCTCGTCGTGCGTCGTCGGGCCGTGGGCGACGAGGACGTTCGGCGTGAGATCCGAAAGGCCGCGAGCCACCTTCGAGGGGAGGTCGCTCCCGCTCACGTAGCCCATCGGGCCCGGATGGACGGTCGGCGCGACGAACAGCGCCTTCAGGCCCTTCGCCGTCCGGAAGGCGAGGCCGCCGACCCGCACGCGGGCGACGACGCTGATCGAATGGAAGAAACCCTCCAGCTCGGCGATGCCCGATTCCTCCGGCTCCGTGTAGTGGTCCAGGGTGAAGCGCAGGAGCTTCAGGCCGTCGACGCCGAACGAGCGCAGGAGTGGGCGCTTCGCGATCTCCGCGTACCCGACCGCGCTCCCGAAGAACAACGCGAACACCGCGAGCGCGATCACGACGTCGGCGGGTCCGAACCCCGGCACGAAGAGCGCGAGGCCCGCGAGGCCGAGGACCGGATGCAGCGCGGCGGCGGGGAGCGACCGCAGGTGTTTCGAGTTCGACGTCGCCGAGAGGATGACCTCGCGGATCCACAGGATCGCGCCGTAGCCGAGGACCGCGACGCGGTCGATCCGGAATGCGTACGTCACGCCGCCGAAGATCGCGTACGCCGTCAACACGCCGACCGCCATGAGTTCGAACGATCCCAGCAGGATCAGGCTGACGAAGATCAGGAGGAACGAGCGGCGGAAGTACATCCGGCCTCCGAGGCGCTCCGCCACGGGGACCGTCGCCACGGCGGCGATGCACGCCGGCAGGGCGATCGCGACCGCGCCGACGGCGACCCGTCCCGCGTCGAGGGCCGGATACACGAGCAGGTACGACTCCATGAGGGCGAAGGCGAGGATCGGGAAGAGCATCCGTTGCGGCCGGGGCGAGAGGAAGAGGCGGCGGGCGAGGCGCGTCGTCTCGGCCTGGCTCTCCGCCACCGTCTTCGGGCGGAGTACGTGCATCAGTCCGCCTTCACCGCTTCGATGATCCGCTGCAACGCGTCGCCTTCCCGGGCGACCTCGACGATCGTCCCCGTCACGACGACGTCCGCTCCCGCGCGCGAGACGGCCGATGCGGCCTCCGGCGTGCGGATCCCGCCGCCGACGACGAGCGGGATCCCGATCGCCTCGTGGACCGCGCGGATCAAGCGGTCCGGCACGGGCTCCGGCGCGCCGCTTCCCGCCTCCAGGTAGACGAGCTTCATGCCGAGCATCTGCGCCGCGAGGGCGTACTGCACTGCGATGACCGGGTTCTTCCGCGTGATGAGGTCCGCGTCCCCGACCTCGCCGGCCCGCATGCCCGGCTCGACGACCAGGTAGGCCATCGGGATCGTCTCGAGACCCCACGCCGCGACGATCGGAGCCGCGAGGCGTTGCTCGCCGATGATCAGGCGCGGATCGCGGCTGTTCAGCAGGCTCATGAAGTACAGCGCGTCCGCATGGGGCGAGAGGTTGCGGGCGTTCGACGGGAAGAGGATGACCGGAACCTTGGCCGCGTCCTTGATCGCGAGGACCGTCGCGTCGACCTTGTCCTGCGTCACCCCGGTCGACCCGCCGACCATGACGGCGTCCGTCCCGGCCCGGGCGGCCTCCGCCGCCATCGTGCCCGCCTCCGGCGCCGTCTGCTTGTCCGGATCGACGAGGGTCATGTGGAGCCGGCCTTCCTTGCGCCGGCCGACGATGTACTCGTAGACGTTCACACGAACGCACCTGCGAGGAAGGCTGCGAGGGCGACGATCATCGCGTACTTCGTCACGCGCTGGGAGCGCGACGGATTCGCGGCCGAGTGGAGGGCGGCGTAGATAAACATTCCGTCGGCCAGGAGGACGACGACCAAGTATCCAAGGCCCAGGACGCCGAAGTACGCGGGCAACAGGCTCAGCCCGACGGCGATCACCAGGAATCCCGACGCTGCGAACCCCGCGTTCGCGGCACCGACCCGCTGCGGCAGCGTCCGGCGGTCCACGTCCCCCTTCATGTCCTCGATGTCTTTCGTTATCTCGCGGCCCGCGGTCGCGAACGACGCGAGCGCCGCGAGGACCGTCCCCCGAATCAGCGGTGCGACCGGTCCGGAATACACCGCGACGGCCGCGAACAGGAAGAGCGAACCCACGAGATACGAGATCGCGAGATTGCCGGGAAGTCCTTGGGATTTCCAGCGGCGTTCGTACCCGTACATCACCCCGGCGTTCAGCAGGACGATCGCCAGAGTCGCCGCGCTCACGAACACGGCGGCGACGGAGGATCCCGCGAACAGCAGGATCGTGAACCTCTTCGCCGTCCGCGGAGAAACGGTCCCGGAGGCCAAGGGTCGCTCCGGGTGGTTGACCCGATCCGTCTCGACGTCGAAGAGGTCGTTCATCGCGTTTCCGCCCGCGGTGAACAGGGCGGCCGCGAGGGCCGCCAGGCCGATCGAGAGCGGCGCGACACCCCACGCCGCCACCCCGCCGGCCGCGACGGTCCCGATGAGGACCCCCGCCGCGGACATGAGGCAGTTCAAGGGCCTCGAGAGCGCCAGGAGTCCCCGCATTCTCGCCGGCCAGAGCCTCGCGCGAATAATAATGCTATCCCGCGGCGGCATGGTTGAAGTATCCGTCGTCCATACCATCGGCGTGGGGGGCGTGGCGACTCAAGCGCCGGCGTCGGCAGCGGTGGCCCGGATCGCGCCCGGAAGAGCGCTGGGCCGGCGGTGGGACGCACGGACCGGTGGCACGTTTGGCCTGTTCGTGACGACGTCCATCCTCCTCTTCGCGGCGTTGTTCCTCCCGTGGTGGGTATTCGAGGCCACCCCGACCGGGCCGGGCCAGTACGGATCGTCGACGGCATTCGGGCTCGGGATGGCGTGCTACACGTTTCGTTCGTTGTATACGTGCGCGCTCTACCCGCCGCCGACCGGCGCGCCGGATCCGACCAGGTTCTCCGGGATGGTCACGATCCTGCAAGGGGCGAGCCTCGCCTCGTTCCTCTTCGCGGTGGTCGGCGCGGCCTCAACGTTCTTCGGAGTGATCTGGCCCCGATTCGCGCGTCTGGCGTTTCGGTTCGGCGTCGCGGGATCCGCCGCGACCGCGGCCAGCGTGGTGCTCTTCGCCCTCACGGTTCCGGATAGCCTGAGTCCGTACCCGAATCCGGTGGTGCATGGATTCTTCGGATCCCTCCCGGGAAACCCGTTCTCCTACACGTGGGGGGCCGGGCTCGGCTGGTGGTCCGCCCTCGCATCCGCGGCCGCGCTCACTGCGGCGACCGTCCTCGCGAGGGGTCAGCAGAGGCGACTCGCGGTCCTCGGGGACCTCGTCATCATAGAGGCTGAGGCGCCGTGCCGGGTTTGCGGATTCCCCGTCCCGGTCGGCGACCGGTTCTGCGGGGCGTGCGGACAGCCCGTGGCGGGAGGCGCCGCGTGACGACTCCGTCGGACGCCCACCCCGTCGCCGACCGGATGTCCCGCCCCGTGAAGAGCGCTTTCGCGTTGGCGGTCCTGGCGCCGATCCTCGTCATCGCGGCCCTGACGTTGCCGTGGTGGAACTTCTACGGCCTCCCGACGGATCCGGCGCAGCGGACGCCCACGAGCTTCGTGAGAGAGGAACTCGGCCTCGGATTCGTCTGCGCGACGAACGCCGGGAACCGCGCCTGCTTCCTCTATCCGTGGCCCTTCGGACCGACGGGCGCACCGGAGTTGTCTTCCCTTTTCGCACTGGCCAGCGCGCTCATCTTCGCCGCGGTGTTCCTCTCCCTACTGAACGTCGTCCTTCTGGCAATCGCGCTGTTCCGGCCCACCCTCGCGTGGCTGACGCTCCCGACGAGCCTCCTGGGGGCCGCGCTCACCCTCTCTGCCGCCGCCTATGTGGCGCTGACGTTGCCTAGAGCGACGAACGGACTGTATTTCGCGGTGCCCGTCCGGACCTTCTTCGGCGCCGACTCCGCGGATGGCTGGACGTACTCGTGGGGCGCGGGAGTGGGGTGGTACGTCACAATCATCGCGGGGGAGCTATTCCTGGGATCGGCCCTCGCCTCGCGGTCCGCCGCGAAGGACCTCCGGCGGCACGGGAATCTCACGTTCGTCGAGCTGCTCCGCCTCTGCCCCAACTGCAGTGTGCTCTTCGCCCCGGGCCAGCGATTCTGCGGAAACTGCGGATCTCCGGTCATGCCGCCCTCCGCGTCTCCGGGACCCGTCGCATGACCGCATCGGCGCGTCCGCGACGCCCGTTGCGTTCTCATCCCTGATTATCACGGACGCACCGTCACAAGCCTTTTACGCACCTCGATTCATGCATATCGCAATCCACCGGTTCGGGGGGCGGAATTCCATCGCGTCGCGCCACACCGAAGGGGGGCCCTTGGCGGCGAATATGGGTCAGACGAAGAACTCGGGAGTCGGCTTCCTCAAGGCGACGAAGGCGCGCCACGCCGAGGAAGCGATCGGACAGTCCGAGGGACTCGTCACGGTCCTCCGATTGACGCAGGCCGACCTCAAGCCCGCGGAGGATTCCATCCGCATCGCGAAGCACCTCTTCGACGCGCACCAGTACGCGAAGGCGTTCCACGCCGCGAAGCGCGCGGAGTCGCTCGCCCTCTCCTTGGACGAACGCTTCAACGGATACACGAAGGCCGCGAAGGCGCTGCGATCGCGGATCGAGGCGATGCGGCATCTCGGCCTCGTCACCGATACGATCGAAGGCATCGTCCGTCGCGCCGAGGAGAAGATCCTCGCCGGGGCGTGGGAGAACGGCACGTTCGTGCCGAACTACCTGGAGGCGCGGGTCCTCGTCGAGCGCGCGGAACACGATGGCCGGATCCTCCAGGAGAAAGCAGAGCGGGCGTCCAACGCGATCTTCACCGCCGAGCTGGCAATCGAACGGCTCGTCGAGACGCAGGGGCCGCCGGATCCGATCGCGTTCGCGAACGGCGTCGGGGCGCCCCTCGAGGCGGCGCTGCAAGACGCGACGCGGGAGCTCGCGGTCGGCAACGCGCAGGGCGCGGCCCTGATCGCACGGGACCTGGAGGCGAAGGCGTCCTTCCTCCGCACGCTGTACGGCGCGGCGACGAAGAGCCTCGAGGCGACGGAGGCGCAGCTCACGGAGCTCCGGGGCGAAGGCATCCTGACGGACCGCCACGAGGGCCAGATCAAGATGGCGCGGGAGCTCCTCGGGAAGGGCTTCATCGAGCCGGGGAGCGCGATGGCCACGCGGCTGGCGCGGGAAGTGAAGTCGCTCGGCGACATGTACCGCAAGGCGACGACCGGCCTCGCCGACGCGGAGGTCCTGTACAGCCGCCTGCAGCGGGAGGGATTCCAGTCCTACGATGCGGATGTCGCCCTGAGGGACGCGCGCCGGGCCGTCCGCGACGGCAACTATGCGCGCGCGAAGGAGCACCTCGAGCGCGCGCTCCAGGCATTCCTTCGCCGCACGAATGCGAAGCAGGCGCTCGCCAAGGCGATCGTTGAGACGCAGACGCGCATCAAGCTACTCCAGGGCAGCGGCCTCACGTTCCTTCCGGACATCCAGGACGTCCTCGGCCGCGCCGAGCGGGAGTTCGCCGGCGGGAACTACGCCGGCTCGAGCGAGGATCTGCGGCTCGCGACGGTCCTCCTCGATCAGGCGACGCGGGCGCCCGGGCCGAAGAAGTGAACCGCGGGCTTAAGCCGCGCGCGTCCTTCCTTCGGCGGATGGGTGAGCAATACTTCGCAAACCGGCCGTCTTCCCGACGCCGTCCCTCGGAAATCCGCGTCGTTCTCCGCGGGCATTCGTTCACATTCCGATCCGACGCGGGCGTGTTCTCGCGCGAGGCGGTCGACCGGGGCACGCACCTCCTCATCGACGCCCTCGACCTAGGCCCGAAGGCGCGAATCCTCGACCTTGGATGCGGGTACGGCGCCATCGGGACCGTCGCGTCGCGGCTCACGGAGGGCGGGCACGTGATTCTGACGGACGTGAACCGGCGCGCGGTCGCCCTCGCGCGGGCGAATCTCACCGCGAACGGAATCACGAACGCCGAGGTACGCGAGGGCGACTTGTATGCGCCGGTGGCCGGGCTCGCGTTCGACGACATCCTCTGCAATCCGCCGATCCGCGCGGGGCGGGCCGTCGTCGATCGACTCATCTCGGATGCGCTCGCCCACCTGCCCTCGGGGGGCCGCTTGTGGCTCGTCGCGCGCACGAAGCAGGGAGCCGAATCGATCCGGGCGCGAATGATCGAGGCGTTCGGAAACGCCACCGTCGTCCGGCGCGGGAGTGGTTTCAAGGTCCTGCGTTCCGTGAAAGAGGTGGCGTGAAGACATGCCCGTCAAGGCGCGGGCTGCCAGCCTCCGAGTTCGCCTCGTGAACCGCGAAGACGCCGCGGCCCTCGTCCCGTTGTTCGAGGCGTTCTACGGCACCTACTTTGGCGAGCCGGTCGTGGAAGGGACGGTGGCCCGGCGACTCCGTCAGGTGGAGAGCTTCGAAACGGTCGTCGTGGCGGAGGGAGGCGGTCGACTCGTGGGATTCGCGAGCCTCCGCGTCACGCCGTCCCTCGATCCTACGCCGTATGCGGAGATGACGGAACTCTTCGTCGAGTCGGATTCCCGCCGCCTCGGCGTGGCCTCGCGACTCGTGAAGTACCTCGAAGGCCTGGCCAAGGAGCAGGGCGCGACGCACATGGTCGTCCTCACGGGTCCCATGAACACGGAGGCCCAGACGTTCTATCGCAATGCGGGGTACGAGCAATACGCGGTCGCGATGCGCAAATCGTTGCAGGCCCCAGGGACGCCATGATCGGGTCGGGCCTTCGGAAAGTCCGGTGGCGACGGCTCGATCGGCCCGGCGCGGAGCGGGCGACCCTGTACCACTCCCAACGGTTCTGGTTCGTCGTCGGGAAGATCGACACCGAGTTCGGCGGCGTCCGGTCGAAGATCGCGTACCAGGTCGTCTGCGACGACTCGTGGTCCACCCGCATCGCGATCGTCAAGATCCGGCGCCGCACGACCCGCGGACGCCAATCGCTCTGGGCCCACCAAGATGGGCGATGGTTCTCGCACGGGGGCGTCGAGCGGGCCGATCTCGCGGGCTGCACGGACGTGGACCTGGAGGCCTCCCCGTCGACGAACACCCTTCCGATCCGGAGGCTGGGTCTGGCCGTCGGCGAATCGCGGGAGGTCCGCGCCGCGTGGGTGCGGTTCCCGCAGCTGACCGTCGAACCGCTCCGCCAACGGTACACGCGGATCGGCGAGGGCCGGTACCGCTACGAGAGCCTCGATTCCGGATTCTCGGCCGAGATCGACGTGGACGACGCCGGCGTCGTCGTCGACTATCCGGGTCTTTGGCGGAGGACGACTTAACCCTTATATAGCTCGTGAAGTTTGGACGTATATCCCATCCGGGGATTGTTGAATGCCTGAGGAGAAGACCACGCCCGAGGCCCCGCCCGCGCCGGCGAAGCCGGAACGAGGGGAGCGGCCCTCGAAGAAGAAGGACGAGGAGAAAGAGGAACCGAAAGGTCCGAAGGCGCCGAAGAAGCTCGAGGGCGTGAAGGAAGACTTCCGGTACATCGTGCGCATGGCGAACACGGACCTGGACGGGACGCGTCGGGTCGCGTACGCGCTCACGGCGATCCCGGGCGTCGGGATCCGCGTCGCGGAGGCGGTCTCCGACCTCGCGGCGGTCCCGAAGCGCGATCGGCTCGGGAACCTCTCCGAGGAGCAGACGGACAAGATCGAGGCGACCCTGGGCAATCTCAGCGAGGCGTTCCCGCACTGGATGGTGAACCGGCCGAAAGACTGGGAGTCCGGGCTGGACCTGCACGCGTTCGGCGCCGACGTCGAGATCCACCGGCGGGACGACATCAACCGCATGAAGATGATCCGATCGTACAAGGGCGTCCGGCATGAGACGGGCCAGAAGGTCCGCGGGCAGCGCACCCGGTCGAACGGGCGGACGGGCCTGACGGTCGGCGTCACGAAGAAGGCCGCCCTCGAAGCCGCCAAGGCGAAGAAGGCCGAGGAAGGCGGCAAGAAGGAAGAGAAGAAGGAAGAAAAGAAGGCAGAGACGAAGGAACCGGCCAAGGTGTGAGTCGTTGGGCGACCCGAAGTTCTCGCGAGCGAAATTCGAGCGGCCTTCCCATCCGTGGGAGGCGGAGCGCATCAAGGCGGAGAACGAACTCCTGAAGAAGTACGGGCTGAAGAACAAGAAGGAACTCTGGCGATCGCAATACGTCCTGCGGCGATTCCGGCAACGGGCGCGGGAACTGCAGGCGCGCGTCCGGCAGAAGGACAAGCAGGCCGAGAAGGAGAGGGAGCAGCTCCTCCGGCGGCTCGGCCGGCTCGGGCTGTTGCCGCTCGAGGGCACGAGCCTCGACGACGTCCTCGCGCTCGACGTCGAGGCCATTCTCTCCCGGCGGCTGCAGACGATGACGTTCCTCAAGGGCCTCGCGTTCACGCCCCGTCAGGCGAGGCAGTTCATCGTCCACGGCCACGTCTCCGTCGGCGGACGTCGCGTGACGATCCCCGGCGTCCTCGTGAGCCGCACGGACGAGAACGTGATCACGTACGACGAGCGGTCCGCGATCTCGAGCGACCTGCATCCGGTGCGGCAGCACGGCCAGCCGCCGACGCCTCCGGCGGCGGAGGCCGCGGAGGAGGGCGCCGAGAACGAGGGACCGGAACCCGAGGCGCCGAAGCCCGACAAGCCGGAGGGAGCCTGACCATGCCGCGCTGGGGAATCGCGCACATCTACGCGTCGTACAACAACATCATCATCACGCTCACGGACGTCACGGGATCCGAGACGATCACGAAGGCGACCGGAGGCATGGTCGTGAAGGCGGCGAAGGACGAGGCCTCGCCGTACGCCGCGATGAAGGCCGCCGAGCGGGTAGCCGACGCCGCGAAGGAGAAGGGCATCGACTCGATCCACGTCCGGGTGCGCGCGCCGGGAGGGAACAAGTCGAAGTCCCCCGGACCCGGCGCCCAGGCCGCGATCCGCGCGCTCTCCCGCGCGGGCCTGCGGATCGGCCGGATCGAGGAAGTGACGCCGGTCCCGCACGACGGCACGAAGGCGAAAGGCGGGCGCCGCGGCCGGAGGGTGTGAGATGAAGATCCGCGTGCTGTCGCAGGCGCCGGACGCGATGCGCCTCCTCCTCGAGGAGACGGAACCGTCGTTCGCGAACGCGATCCGCCGCGTCCTCATCGCCGACGTCCCGAAGATGGCGATCGAGGACGTCGAGTTCCACCTCGGCCCGATCCGCGCGGAGGACGGCAAGGAGTACGAGAGCGTGAGCCCGCTGTTCGACGAGATGATCTCGCACCGCCTCGGCCTGATCCCGATCCCGACGGACCTCGGGCTGTACAACCGCCGGGAGGGTTGCCCGACGTGCCACGGCGAAGGCTGCCCGAACTGCACGATCATCTACTCCCTCAACAAGCGCGGGCCCGGACTCGTGACGTC
>WNGJ01000066.1_pt1 | contig 150698 bp, 146 predicted proteins | sample 5400611 | NCBI WGS metagenome assembly WNGJ01 (sample SAMN13153375, study PRJNA577476) | soil metagenome | isolation source: 40 cm soil or saprolite under Garry oak tree replicate 1 | place: USA:California | collected 2016-06-15 | reverse complement strand
CTGGCGCCGTGGCAAAGTAAGCGCGTGACGGACATCGGCAAGCGACTGAACGCCCTCGACTGGTCGGCCATCGAGCGCTCGATGTGGGAGTACGGCTACGCGAAGACACCGCCCGTGCTCACGCCGGACGAGTGCGCCGACCTCGCGGCGCTCTACGGCGACGAGGGCCGCTTCCGCAGCCGGATCGACATGGCCCGGTACCGTTTCGGCGTCGGCGAGTACAAATACTTCGCGGCGCCGCTGCCGCCGCTCGTGGAGGCGCTGCGCGAGCGCGCGTACCCGCCGCTGGCCGCCATCGCCAACCAGTGGCAGGCGGCCCTCGGCGACCCCGACCTCTTCCCGGCGGATCTCGCGGCGCTGCTGCGACGCTGCCGCAAGCACGGCCAGACGAAGCCGACGCCGCTCATGCTCCGCTACGAAGCGGGCGGCTACAACTGCCTGCACCAGGACCTCTATGGCGACGTCGTCTTTCCGCTCCAGCTCACGTGCTTCCTCAGCCGCCGCAGCGTCGACTACGAGGGCGGCGACTTCCTCCTCGTCGAGCAGCGGCCGCGGGCGCAGTCACGCGGCGAGTCCATCGCCACCGAGCAGGGCGAGATCGTCATCTTCACCACGCGTCACCGCCCGGTGGAGGGCACGCGCGGCGTCTACCGCGCGGCCATGCGCCACGGCGTGAGCCGCGTGACGAAGGGCCTGCGCTACACGCTCGGCGTCATCTTCCACGACGCGAAATAGCGCGGTCAGGGCGGCGGGCGGCGCCAGTCCGTCGCGCGCTCGTACGCGCGGCCCAGGCGCAGCACGTTGGCCTCGTCGAACGGCCGGCCGACGATCTGCAGCGCGAGCGGGCGGCCGTCGGCGGTCCAGCCGCACGGCACCGAGAGCGCGGGCAGACCGGCGGTGTTGAACACGCGCGTGAGCCGGGAGAAGCGGCCCATGCGCGCGACGATATCGTCCACGCTGCCCGCCTTGGCGGCGGCGTAGGCCGGCGCGGGCTCCGGGATGGTGGGCACCAGTAAGACGTCGGCGTCGGCGAATGCGGCGGCGACGAAGTCCCGCGCGAACCGCTCGCGCACGCGCTGCGCCTGGAGATACTGCACGGCGGACACCGAGAACCCCGCCGACGCCCGCGCGTACACCACGGGCTGCACCTCGTCGCGCCGCTCTCGCAGCAGCGGCGCGTGCTCGGTGGCCGCCTCCGCGCTCACGATCGGCACGTTGCACTCCTGCGTCAGCGTCCACACGTCGGGCAGCTTCACCCCGCCGACCCGAACGCCGAGCGCTTGCACGGCGCCGATCGCGGTGCGCACGGCCGTTTCCACGTCGGCGTGCAGGTCATGGAAGAAGTGCGCCTCGGGCACCGCGGCGCGCAGGCCGGTGACCGGCGCCTCGAGCCCACCGACGACGTCGTCCACCGGCCGCGGACTCGAGGTCGGATCCGCGCCGTCGTGTCCGGCCATCGCAGTGAACAGCAGCGCGGCGTCCGTCACCGTCGCCGCCAGCGGCCCGATGTGGTCCATCGTCCACGACAGCGGCATCACCCCGGCCCGGCTCACGCGGCCGTACGTCGGCTTGAGCCCGACCACGCCGCAGCAGGCCGCGGGCAGCCGGATCGAGCCGCCGGTGTCGCTGCCGATCGCGCCGGCGACGAGCCCGGCGGCCACCGCCGCTGCCGAGCCGCTCGACGAGCCGCCGGCGGCGTGGCCGGGCTTCCACGGGTTCTGCACGTCGCCGTGGTGAGCGTTGTCGCCGAACGGGCCCATGGCGAGCTCCGTCATGTTGGTCTTGCCGAGCAGGATCGCGCCGGCCGCGGCCAGCCGCGTCGCCGCCGTGCACGGCACGCCGCTGCGGAAGTAGTCGCGCGTGCGCGTGCCGCACGAGGTCGGCAGCCCCGGGATCACGCACAGGTCCTTGTGAGCCACGGGCACGCCGTGCAGCGGGCCGCGGAAGCGGCCGGCCACGGCCTCCGCCTCCAGCGCGCGTGCGGCGGCGAGCGCGCCGTCGGCGTCCACGGTGATGAACGCCCGCAGCACCGGGTTGCGGCGCTCGATGCGCGCCAGACACTCGAGCACGAGCTCCACCGGCGAGACGCGCTTCGCGCGCACCGCGTCCGCCAGCGCCGCGGCCGTCAGCTCCATCGTCAAGGCGCGCCAACCGTACCCGGCTCGCCGCGGGCTGTCAACGCGGCGGGTCGTCTCGCGCGCCTTGACAGCGCGCGGCGCCGATGGTGCGATTCCAGGCCTGATGGCCGAGCCCGCGCTGGACCTCCTGATCAAGAACGTGCGCGTGGTGCGGCCGACCAGGCCCGAGGTCGAGCGCGGGGATATCGGCGTCAGGGACGGCCGCATCGCGCGCGTGGCGCCGGAGATCGCCGCCGCCGAGGCGCGCCGCGTCTACGACGGGCGCGGCCGGCTCGCGTTTCCGGGCGTGGTGGACGCGCACACGCACGTCGGCATCTACGGGCCGCTCGCCGAGGACGCGGTGCACGAGAGCCGCGCGGCGGTGTCGGGCGGCGTGACGACGATGCTCACCTACTTCCGCACGGGCCAGTACTACCTGAACCGCGGCGGCCGCTACGCGGAGCTCTTTCCCGAGGTCCTGAAGCTGTCGGAGGGCCGTTACCACTGCGACTACGGCTATCACCTGGCGCCGATCGCCGCCGGCCACGTCGACGAGATGGAGGCGCTGGCGACGACGCACGGCGTGCCGTCGTTCAAGATCTTCATGTTCTACGGCGGCTACGGCCTGCACGGCACGGCGGGCGATGAGGAGCAGCGCCGCTTCCTGATGATCGGGCCCGAGGACCACTACGACCTCGCCCACTTCGAGTTCGTCATGCGCGCGGCCGCGCTCATCCGCGCCCGGCACCCTCGCCTGGCCGAGCACGTCAGCGTGAGCCTGCACTGCGAGATGGCCGACATCCTCAACGCCTACACGCGCCTGGTGCAGAAGGACACGTCGCTCACCGGCCTCGCCGCCTACAGCGCGGCGCGGCCACCTCACGCCGAGGGCCTCGCCGTCGCCGTCGCCGCGTACCTCGCGCACGAGACCGCGTGCGTGAACGTGAATCTTCTCCACCTGTCGTCACGAAAGGCGGTCGAGAGCGCGCTCACGATGGCGCGGGCCTTCCCGAACGTGAGCTTCCGGCGCGAGGTCACCGTCGGCCACCTGCTGCTCGACGTGGACGCGCCGAGCGCCACCTACGCGAAGGTGAACCCGCCGATCCGCCCGCGGGAGGACGTGGAATACCTGTGGCGCGCGGTCCTCGAGGGCCAGGTGGACTGGATCGTCAGCGATCACGCGTGCTGCGCCGCGGAGACGAAGGGCGCGGGGGCGGGCGGACGGGGCGACATCTGGCTCGCGAAGTCGGGATTCGGAGGGACCGAGTACCTCCTGGCCGGGGTGTTCAGCGAGGGCCGGCGGCGCGGGCGGCCGGTGCACCGGATCGCGGCGCTGACCGCGTGGAACCCGGCGCGGCGCTACGGTCTCCTCGCCAAGGGCGACCTCGCACCGGGCTTCGACGCCGACCTGGCGCTGCTCGATCCCGACCGCGCGTTCACGGTGAGCGCGGCGGACTCGCCCTCGGGCCAGGGCTACACGCCCTTCGAGGGCCAGCGGCTCACCGGCCAGGTGACCGCGACGTTCTTGCGCGGTGAACTCGCGTGGGAGGACGGGCGCGCCGTCGGCCCGCCGCGCGGGCGATATCTGCGCCGTCCGACGCCGACGACGTAAACCGACCTGGCCGTCGCCCGCGTTGTGCAGAGGCTCCACGAGCCCGGCCGACGGCGCGACGGTCACCGGCAGCGTCACGGTGGGCATGTCGGAGACGGGCACCAGCGGCACGCCCATCTCCTTCACGCTCAGCCTGGACTCGACGCGGGTCTACACGACCTCCGGCACCGCGACGAGCGCCTCCTACGCCTGGAACAGCGCGAGCGTCGCCAAATCGTGGCGCTCCTCGATCACGCGTGTGGTGCGTGGGGGGCCCCGACATGGCCCCCCACACCCCCCAACGCTCGGAGCGCCCCGGGGAACCCGGGGCGCCCCTCGACACTGTCTAGCCGGCCAGCGCGCCGATCAGCGCGAACGCGACGAACAGGGCGGCGATCGCGATCAGCAGCGCGAGCCGGCCGCCGCTGAGCGGCCGGTGCGTCACCTCGAATCCGCCTTTCGCGTCCCACGACGCCGCGCCCGTCTGCTTGAGGCGGTTGTACCCCTTGATCAGGGTAACGAGGCTGACGATCGGCAGGCCGAGGCCGAGACCGCGGAGCCAGACGGAAAAGGACCGGCCGAGCGCGGCGCCGCCCTCGAGCGGCCGCCCGCCGCGCGCGCGCAGCGTGATGCCGAGCAGCCACTTTCCGGGCGTCGTTCCCCATGTCGCCAGCAGCGCGCTCTCGACGAAGACCCACGCGAAGACGATGAGGAGGCCGAGCAGGTAGCCGTTGACGGTCTTGACCACGACCGGCGCGACCAGTCCGAGGACGATGCCCGAGGCAAGGCTGAAGAGGATGATGTCCGTCATCCGCGCGAAGTAGCGGGTCCACGGATGCGGCTCGGCGGCCTCGCCGACTCTCGGACTCGGTTTCGCAGGCGGCGGCGCGGCTGGCCGGAGCGGCGGAGTCACACCGGGACGTTGCGGCGGCTTCGAGAAGAAGCCGGCCGGCGACGGTGGCGGCGTGGTGGGGGTCGTCTCGTCAGCCATGGCGCCCTCCCGGGACTCGATTGCCGGGAGTCTAACGCGGGCTGAGGTCCATCCGGACGGCGAACGTCGCGAACTGAGGGCTAGTCGGGGACGCCGGCGACGGCGTGTCGGACCACGGCCAGGAAGCGCTCGCCGAAGGTCTCGAGCTTCCAGTCCCCGACGCCCTTGACCTCGCGGAACTGCGCGAGCGTCGTCGGGCGCAGGCGCGCCATGTCGCGGAGCGAGGCGTCGCTGAAGATGAGATACGGCGGCACGCCGCGCTCCTCGGCCACGCGCCGCCGCAGCCCGCGCAGCTCGTCGAAGAGCGGCCGGTCGTACCCGGCGCCGTCGGGCGTCGGGCGGGCGGCCCGCTCACGGCCCGCCGCCTCCGCCGCATCCGCCGCCGTGGCCCGCACGGCGCCGGCGCTGGTGAGCGCGGGCGCGGCCGCCTCGCCGCGCAGGACCGCCCGGCCCCGTTCCGTCAGCGTCACGGTCGGGTACTCGTCATCCGTCCGGGCGAGGAGTCCCTGGGCCATCAGCTGGTCGATCCACGCGCGCACCTGCGCCTTCTTCTCGCCGCGCAGCGCGCCGTAGGCCGCCAGGCGGTCGTGGCCCAGCTGCGCGATGCGTCCCGTCGCGGCGCCGACCAGCACGTCGGCCACGTGGATGGCGCCGAAGCGGCCGCGCAGCGCCTCGACGGCCTCGAGCAGGCGCACGGCCGCGTCCGAGGCGGCGTCGCCCTGCACCGTCTCGCCGAGGCAGACGTCACACGCGCCGCAGTCCTCGCGCTCGTAGGCCTGGCCGAAGTACGTCACCAGCGCGCGGTGGCGGCAGACCGCCTGCTGGCAGAACGCGTACATCTCGCCCAGCTTGCGCAGCGCGCCCGGCGGGAGCTCCGCGCCGTCGGGGGCCAGCACCGACTTCCACAGGCCGTAGTCGCCGCCGCTGACGAGCAGCAGGCACTCGGCCTCCAGGCCGTCGCGGCCGGCGCGGCCCGCCTCCTGCTGGTAGTGCTCCAGCGATTTCGGCATGCCGGTATGGATCACGTAGCGCACGTTCGAGCGATCGATGCCCATGCCGAATGCGACCGTGGCCACGACGATGTCGGCGCGCTCGTTGACGAACGCCTCCTGGTTGGCGCGGCGCTCCTCGTCCATCAGCCCGGCGTGGTAGCGCAGCGCCCGGAAGCCGCGCCGCGTGAGGGCCGCCGTCAGCTCGTCCACCTCGCTGCGGCGAATGCAGTAGACGATGCCCGCCTGGTCTCGGTGCCGGTTGATCGCGGCGACCACCTGCGCGAGGCGATCGGTGCGTGGGCGCACGCGGTAGACGAGGTTCCGGCGGTCGAAGGAGCCGACGAGGACCAGCGGATTGCGCAGCCGCAGCTCGGCGACGATGTCGTCGCGCACCGCCGGCGTGGCCGTGGCCGTGTAGGCGTGGACGGCGAGCGCGCCCAACGCCTCGCGCATCACGCGGAGCTGGCGGTACTCGGGCCGGAAGTCGTGGCCCCACTGGCTGATGCAGTGGGCCTCGTCCACCGCCACGAAGGCCGGCTGCGCGCGCCGCAGGCGCTCGAGAAACCCGTCCATCACCAGGCGCTCGGGCGCGACGTAGAGCAGCTGCACGCCGCCGCCGTCGACGGCGCGCATGACGGCCGCGCGCTCGGCCGGCGTCTGGCTGCTGTTGACCATCGCCGCCGGCACGCCGGCCTGGCGCAGGCCGTCCACCTGGTCCTTCATGAGCGCGATCAGCGGCGAGACGACGACAGCGAGACGCCGCAGGTGCGCGGCGGGCGCCTGGTAGCAGAGCGACTTGCCACCGCCGGTGGGCAGGACGACGAGCGAGTCGCGGCCGGCGAGAACACCCTCGATCGCCTCCTGCTGTAGCGGAAGAAAGCGATCATAACCCCAGATGCGTCGGACCGTCTCGTGCAGGAACTCCGTCTGGATGATGCGGCGATGATAGCCGACGCGCCGCGCGCCGCCTAGCGTGACGCGGAAGAGACGTATCAGGAGCCTGTCGCAGTATCGAGGCGCGCCACGGCTTCGCCGGGGCGCGACGAGCGGTTGGGGTCGAGGCGCGCCACGGCTTCGCCGGGGCGCGACGAGCGTGCGGGGGTCGAGGCGCGCCACGGCTTCGCCGGGGCGCGACGAGCGGGCGGGGGTCGAGGCGCGCCACGGCTTCGCCGGGGCGCGACGAGCGGTTGGGGGGTTTGGGGGGCCATTTCGGGGCCCCCCAATTTACTAGATAGCGAGCGCGAGCTGCTCGGCGGCGGGCGACGGCTCGAGCGGACGGACACGGCGGTCAGCGACGCCGAACCGCTTCTTGAGCGCGGCCACGGTGCCCTTCACCGGCTCCGTTGTCGCGCGGCCCGGATACGGCCGCCGGTAGAGCGCGAGATAGCTCGGGACCAGCTCCGGCCAGTCGCGCGCCAGGTGCTCCATGAAGTGCTCACGCGTACCGGGCTGCAGATAGAGGACGTTGCACCAGACGTTGGTCGCTCCGGCGTCGCGCGCGGCGCGCACGACGTCCGCGAGCAGCTCGGGACGGTCCGAGATCCCCGGCAGCACGGGGGCGATGCCGACGCCCGCGTCGATGCCGGCGTCGATCAGCATCCGCAGCGCGCGCAGGCGCTGGCGCGGCGGCGCGGTGCCGGGCTCGGTCCGCCGCCAGATCTCCGTGTCGAGCGTCGGGACCGAGAACGTGACGTGCACTTCGGCGCGCGTCGCGGCGCGGCGGAGCACGTCGAGATCGCGCACGATCATCGGGCCGCGCGTGATGATGCTGAACGGACTGCGGGCATCGGCGAAGACCTCGAGGCAGGCGCGCGTGAGCCGATAGCGGCCCTCGGCCGGCTGGTAGGGATCGGTGGCGGCGCCGATGGCGACGACCTCGCGCTGCCAGGACTTGCGCCCCAGCTCGCGGCGCAGCACCTCGGCCACGTTGACTTTCACGCGGACCGAGCGGCCATACGCCTCGCCGGCCGGGCGGTCCGCGCGCCGCTCGAAGCCGCGCACGTAGCAGAACGTGCAGCGGTGGGCGCAACCCATGTAAGGGTTGAGCGACCACTTGAAGGGCATGCCCTGCACGCGGTTCAGCGCGCTGCGGCAGGGCTCCTCGCGAAACTCGACCGACATGCCCTTCAGTATACGATCGAGCGGAATGGCGTTCTGCCTGTCGCCGGTCACGCTGCTGCTCGCCCTTGCGCTGTGGCTCGGCGCGACCGCGCTCACCCTTGCCGTCGCGACCATGGTGGTGCTGCGACTGCCGGTGACCTATTTCTCGGAGGACGACGCCGCCCACGCAGCGCGGGCCGCGTCGTGGCGCTCGCTGCGTGGCCTGGGACGAAACGCCCTCGGGGTGATCTTGATCCTGCTCGGCGTGCTGCTGTCGGTCCCCGGGGTGCCGGGACAGGGGCTGCTCATGGTGCTGATCGGCCTGATGCTCGTCGACTTCCCCGGCCGGCGGCGTGTCGAGAAGGCGCTCGCTCGGCGCCCCGGCATCCTGGCCACCGTGAACCGGCTCCGCGCGCGATTCAGTCGCCCGCCGCTCCTGCCGCCGTCGGCGTGACGTCAGCGCCGCGTGCGATCCTCGCCGACCTTGACGAGCATCTTGCCGAGGTTCCGGCCGCGCAGCAGGCCGATGAACGCCTCGGGCGCCTTCTCGAGGCCCTCGACGATGTCCTCGCGGTACTTCAGCTTGCCCTCGCGCAGCCAGCGCGAGCAGTCGGCGAGGAACTGCGGCATCCGGTCGGCGTGGTCGCTGACGATGAAGCCGCGGATGGTGACGCGGTTGACGAGTACCGGCGCCAGGTTTGGCCCCGGCGGCATCTCCGTGGCGTTGTACTGGGAGATGATGCCGCAGAGCGGGATGCGCGCGAACGGGTTGACGTTTTTCAATACGGCCTTCAGCACGTCGCCGCCGACGTTGTCGAAGTACACGTCGATGCCGTTCGGACAGGCGTCGCGCAGCACGGTCCCGAGTTCCGGCACGCGGTAGGACACGCAAGCGTCGAAGTCGAGGTCCTTGAGCACGTGCTCGCACTTCTCCCTGGAGGAGGCGATCCCGACCGTGCGGCAGCCGCGGATCTTCGCGAGCTGGCCGACGACGGAGCCGACGGCGCCGGCGGCGGCGGAGACGACGACCGTCTCGCCGGGCTTGGGCTGGCCGATGTCGTAGAGGCCGACGTACGCGGTCATGCCCGGCATGCCGAGGATGCCGAGCGCGGTGGAGATCGGCGCCGCCTTGGGATCGAGCTTGAGCGGGCCGAACGGCCCCACGCGCGCGCCGCCGCTCTTCGCCACGTGGTAGGCCTGCCAGCCGCCGTAGGACAGCACGAAGTCGCCCGGCCGGAACGCGGCGTCGCGCGACTCCACCACCTCGCCGACGGTGCCGCCGACCATCGGCTGCCCGAGCTCGACGGGCGCGGTGTAGGACTTCACGTCGTTCATCCGCCCCCGCATGTAGGGATCCAGCGACAGCCAGACGGTGCGCACGAGGATCTCGCCGTCCTTCGGCGTGGGCACCGGCGAGTCGACCACCTCGAAATCGGTCGGTTTCGGCTCGCCGACGGGGCGGTTCTTGAGCAGCACGCGGCGGTTCGTCATGGCCGGGATTGTCGTCCACCCGCTCGTCCCTTGCAACCGCCCGGACCCTCCGCTATCGTGCCTGCCATGACAGCCACCACCCGCCTCGCCGAGTTCGTCGTCAAGACGTCGTTGCGCGACTGTCCCGACGCGGTGCTGGCGCAGACGCGACGCGCCGCGCTCGACTCGATCGGCGTCATGGTCGCGGGGGCGACGGAGCCCGTCGCGAGGAGCGTGCGCGCGGTCGCGCGCGCGGAAGGCGGCGTTGCCCTCTGCACGGTGCTCGGCACCTCGCTGCGGGCGGCGCCGGGGTGGGCAGCCCTCGCCAACGGCGCCGCGGGTCACGCCCACGACTTCGACGACACGAACTTCGCCCTCATGGGCCACCCGAGCGTGCCCCTCTTCGCCGCCGCGCTGGCGGGCGCGGAGGCCGAGACGGCCGACGGCGGCGCGCTCGTCCTCGCGTACGTCATCGGCTTCGAGATCGACGTCGCGCTGGGCATCGCGCTGAATCCCGGCCACTACACGCGCGGCTGGCACGCGACCTCCACCATCGGCACCCTCGGCTGCGCCGCGGCCGCGTCCAGGCTCCTCGGACTCGACGTCAACCAGACGCGCCACGCCCTCGGCATCGCCGCCTCGATGGCGTCGGGGCTCAAGGAGAACTTCGGCTCGATGACGAAGCCGTACCACGCGGGCCACGCCGCGCAGAGCGGCATCCGGGCCGCGCAGCTCGCGCGTGAAGGCCTGACGGCCTCCGACGCCGCGCTCGAGGGCCGCCAGGGCTACGTGGCCGCGTTCTCCGGCGCGACGCTCCCGGCCGACGCGCTGGACCGGCTCGGGACGCGCTGGGAGCTGACCGCCTCCGGCATCGCGGTGAAGCCGTATCCCTCGTGCGCGCTCACACACTCGGCGATCGACGCGCTGCTCGAGCTGCGCGCGCGCCACCGGATCGATCCCGCGAAGGTGGCGGCCGTCGAGGTCGGCGTCAACGCGGTCGTGCCGGACGTGCTGCGCCACGCGCGGCCGTCGAACGGGCTGGAGCGGAAGTTCTCGATGCAGTACTGCGCGGCCGCTGCCCTGGCCCGCGGCGCCGTCGGCCTGGCCGACTTCGAGCCAGGGCCCGTGCGCGACACCGCCACGCGGGACCTCATGGAGCGCGTGAGGATGGTCGTCGATCCCGTGCTGCCCAACGAGCTGGAGCAGCACGCGTGGAGCCGCGTGACCGTGCGCCTGGCCGACGGCACCACGCTCGAGTCCACGCCGCGCGGCGCCGCGGGCCATCCGGCGACGCCGCTCAGCGACGCCGAGCTGCACGCCAAGTTCCTCGGCTGCGCCGTGCCGGTGCTGGGCGCCGACGCCGCGGAGGGCGTGGCCGAGCAGATCCGCCGCCTCGAGGACGTGCCGGACGTCCGCGCGCTCACCTCGCGGCTCGTCGCGGAGCAGGAGTAGCGCGATGGGCGTTCTCGACGGGATCAAGATCCTCGAGCTGGCGCGCGTCCCGCCCGCGGAGATGCCGGCCATGATGCTGGCCGACATGGGCGCCGAAGTCCTCAAGATCGACTCGCCCGACCCCGAGCGGCCCGCCGGCGACGAGTGGGTGCGCCGCACCATCCACGCCTTCACCAACCGCAACAAGCGCTCGATGACGCTCGACATGAAAGCGCCCGAGGGCCAGGCGATCTTCCGCACGCTCGCCACGACGGCGGACGTCATCGTTGAGGGCTTCCGGCCCGGCGTGATGAAGCGACTGGGGGCGGATTACGAGACGATCCGGGCGTTGAATCCCCGAATCGTCTATTGTTCGCTCTCGGGGTTCGGGCAAGACGGCCCGTACCGCGACTATCCGGCGCACGACATGAACTATCTCTCGTTGGCCGGCGTGCTGAACCTCATCGGGGACGCGGGGAGCACGAAGCCGGTGATCCCGCTCAACCTGGTCGCCGACTACGCCGGCGCCAGCCTGCACGGCGCGCTGGGCATCGTGCTGGCGCTGTTCGGACGCGAGCGCACCGGCCGCGGCCAGCACGTGGATGTGTCGTACCTCGACACGACGGTCTCGCTGCTCGCGGCCACGCCCAACATGCGGTTCTTCTTCTCCGACGGCCAGGCGCCGAAGCGCGGCGAGGGCTTCCTGGGCGGCTCCTATCCTTATTATGCGATCTACGAGACGCGCGACGCCAAGCTGCTGACCATCGGCTGCACCGAGCCGTGGCTCTGGGCGAACTTCTGCCGCGCCATCGGCCGGCCCGACTTCGAGCGCTTCGCGCGCCAGCCGGATCAGTTCGTGCGCGCCGCGAACCGCGAGGAGCAGGCCGCCCGCGAGGAGATCGAGAAGATCATCCGCTCGCGCGACCGCGACGAGTGGTACGACCTGCTCGTGAAGGCCGACGTGTGCGTGGGCAAGGTCTACGACGTCGAGGAGATGGTGCGCGACCCGCAGATCAACCACCGGCAGATGATCGTCGATACCCAGCATCCCACGCACGGCCGGGTGCGCCAGGTGGGCGTGGCCATCAAGCTCTCGGAGACGCCCGGCAGCGTGCGCTCGGCGGCGCCCCTGGCCGGCGAGCACACCGACGTCGTCCTCAGAGACATCGGCATGTCGGCCGCCGAGATCGCCGGCCTCCGCGCAAAGAAGGTCGTCGAGTAGTCTCTGTGCCGGAGCGCTGGCGGCAGCTCGCCGTGCTGTCGCTGGCGGAGCTGCTCGCGCTCAGCCTCTGGTTCAGCGCCTCCGCGGTGCTCCCCGCGCTGCAGCGCGAGTGGGCGCTGGGGGCCGGCGGCAGTGCCGGTCTCACCATCGCCGTGCAGCTGGGCTTCATCGCCGGCACCCTCGCCAGCGCCCTCGGCAACCTCCCGGACGTCTGGTCGGCCCGCCACCTGATGGCGGGCAGCGCGCTCGTCGGCGCCGCGGCCAACGCCGCGCTCGCGCTCTGGGTCGATTCCCTCGCCCCGGCGCTGGCCCTGCGCTTCGTCACCGGCGTCGCCATGGCAGGCGCCTACCCGCCCGCCATGAAGATCATGGCCACGTGGTTCCGCGAGCGCCGCGGGCTCGCGATCGGCATCCTGATCGGCGCCCTCACCGTGGGCTCCGCGACGCCGTGGCTCATTCGCGGCATCACGACGCTGCCGTGGCGCCAGACGCTGCTCGCCGCCTCGGGCCTGGCCCTGCTCGGCGCCGTGGTCGTCGTGGCGCTCGTCCGCGAGGGCCCGCACCGCTTCCCCTCGGCGCGCTTCGATCCGCGCATGGCGCTGGCCGTGTTCCGCGAGCGCGGGCCGCGCCTGGCGTGCCTCGGCTACTTCGGCCACATGTGGGAGCTCTACGCGATGTGGGCCTGGATCGGCCTGTTCCTCTTCGAAAGCGCCCGGGCCGCCGGCACCACCCGCTACGGCGGGCTCTCCCCCAGCACGGCGACCTTCGTGGTCATCGCGACCGGCGCGCTCGGCTGCTACCTCGGGGGCGTCGCCTCCGACCGCTGGGGCCGCACCGCCGCGACGATCGCCGCCATGGCCGCGAGCGGCCTCTGCGCGGCCACGATCGGGCTCACGTTCGGCGGGCCGCCGGAGGTCACGCTCGCGCTGGCACTGGTGTGGGGCGTGACGGTCATCGCCGACTCGGCGCAGTTCTCGACGGCGATCACCGAGCTGTCGCCGCCCACCTACGTCGGCACCGCGCTGACCATGCAGACGTGCGTCGGCTTCGCCCTCACCAACGTCTCGATCTGGGCGCTGCTGCCGATCGTCGGCGCCGTCGGCTGGCGCTGGGCGTTCGCGACGCTGGCCATCGGTCCCGCGCTGGGCGTCGTGGCGATGGCGCGGCTGCGCGCGGCGCCGGAAGCCGTCCGGCTCGCCGGCGGCCGGCGCTGAGAGCGATGCACCAGCGCTGAACGTCGGTTGACAAGCGCGGACGGCCGGGCATACGTTCAGGGCCTCTCTCCCGAGCCCCTGTCAGGGACGTCCAATCCGAACGGAGGTGCTCGATGCCCAAGTATCTCTTCCAAGGCTCGTACCGACCGGAAGGCACGAAGGGTCTCATGAAGGAGGGCGCCAGCCAGCGCCGCACCAACCTCGAGGCGCTCGTCAAGCAGCAGGGCGGGCGCCTGGAGGCCTTCTACTTCACGTTCGGCGAGGCCGACGCCATCGGCATCGCCGAGCTGCCCGACAACGTGACGGCGGCCGCGCTGTCGCTCGCGATCAACGCGAGCGGTCTCGTCGGCGTCAAGACGACGGTGTTGCTGACCACCGACGAGATGGATCAGGCGACGAAGAAGCAGATCGGCTACCGACCGCCCGGCCACTGAGGAGTCGACACCATGAGCCTGATCGACATCGGCAAGGTCAATCGCATGTTCGAGGATGCGGTGCGCGCCCAGGATCCCGATCGACTCGCGTCGTTGTACACGGGGACCGCCATGGCGCTGCCGCCCGACGGCCCCATCGTGCGCGGCCAGGACGGCATCCGACAGCTGTGGTCGACCGTGATGAAGGACATGGGCCTCAGGGACGTCACCCTGAAGACCGTCGACCTCGACGTCGACGGTGACACCGCGTGCGAGGTGGGCCACGCGACGCTCAGCCTCGAGCCGCCGGGCGGTCAGCGCGCCACGGCGAACGTCAAGTACGTCGTCGTCTGGCAGCGGTCCGCCGGCCGGTGGCGGCTGCATCGCGACATCTGGAACGCGGAGCCCGCCTGACGGAGGCCGCCGGGCGGCCGGCGACGAGGAGCGCCACGGCTTCGCCGGGGCGCTGCCGAGCGCTGGGGGGGTGTGGGGGGCCCGTTTCGGGGCCCCCCACTTATTAGTCGTCCGGCGGCTCGAAGGCGACCGACACGAACCGTCCGTCGTCGTCACGCTCGAAGGCGGAGCCGGGCGGCGCATCCAGCAGCGGGATGATGTCGCGATCGTAGTTGGCGATGGTGTTGACGTCGTAGAGGCCGACGTTGGCGAGATCGTTCACGTAGGCGTCGGTCTCGAGCCCGCTCAGGAAGCGCCAGCCGCTGTCGAACTCGGTGTCGGGTTCCTCGCGATACATGAAGCCGACGGGCCGCCCCTCGACGGTGATGTGGTCGCTCGCAAGGCACGAGCCCCGTCCCCTCGCGAGCGGCAGGATCTCGTGCGGGCTGAGTCGATACCGCTTGGCCAACGCTTTCCACCATAGCACTCCAGTGCTTGCGCCCGGCGCATCTTCCGACGTAGGGTAACCGAGCGTGGACCACTACGACCTCATCGTGATCGGCTCCGGGCCTGCCGGCGAAAAGGGCGCCGCGCAGGCCGCCTATTTCGGCAAGCGCGTCGCCCTCGTGGAGCGCGCGCCGCACGTGGGTGGCGCCGGGATCAACACGGGCACGGTACCGTCCAAGACGCTGCGCGAGACCGCGCTCTATTTCTCCGGGCTCAGGCAGCGCGGGCTCTACGGCGTCGATTACTCCGTCAAGCCCGACCTCACCGTGCAAGACTTCATGTACCGCGAGCAGGAGGTCGTCCGCTCGCTGCGCGAGGTCGTGAACGCCAACATCGAGCGCCACCAGATCGACCTCGTCCGCGGCGAGGCTGCGTTCGACGACCCCCACACCGTACGCGTGGGCGAGCGCCGCCTGCACGGCGGTGTCGTCCTCATCGCCACCGGATCGGTGCCGACGCGCCCGGCCGGGGTGCCCTTCGGCGACCCGCGCGTGCACGACAGCGACGAGATCCTCGCGATGCAGCGGCTGCCTCAGAGCCTCGCCGTGGTGGGGGCGGGCGTGATCGGCTGCGAATACACCACGATCTTCGCCGCGCTCGGCATTCGCGTGACGCTGCTCGACGGCCGCGACCGGCTCCTCGGCTTCCTCGACGGCGAGGTGGCCGACCGCCTGCGGCTGCAGATGCAGCTGCTCGGCGTCGACGTCCGGCTGCGCGAGACGGTGATCCGCTACGACGCAGACGCCGACGGCATCCGGCTCGACCTCAAGGGCGGCGACGCGCTCAAGACGGAGGCGGTGCTGGTAGCGGCCGGGCGCGTGGCCAACGTCGCGGGGCTCGCGCTCGAGCGCGCCGGCGTCGCCGTCAACGAGCGCGGCCTGCTGACGATCAACGAGCGCTATCAGACGGCGGTGCCGCACATCTACGCGGCGGGCGACGTGATCGGCTTCCCGGCTCTCGCCTCCACCTCGATGGAGCAGGCGCGGGTCGCCATGGTCCATGCGTTCGACCTCAAGTACAAGACGGCGGTGGCGCCGATCTTCCCACTGGCCGTGTACACGATTCCCGAGATCGCGATGGTGGGCGAGACCGAGGAGTCATGCCGCAGCAAGAAGATCGACTACTGCGTGGGCCGCGCGCTCTACCGCACCAACGCGCGCGGACAGATCACCGGGGATCTCGGCGGCGAGCTGAAGCTGGTCTTCCGCTATCCCGACAAGACGTTGCTCGGGGTACACGTCATCGGCGAGATCGCGGCCGAGCTCGTGCACGTGGGGCTCATGGTGCTGCAGGTGGGCGGGACGATCGACGCGTTCATCAACACCGTCTTCAACTACCCATCGCTCGGCGACACCTACAAGTACGCGGCGTACGACGGGCTCGGCGCGCTCGCGCGGCGCGCGGCCGGCTAGTCAGGAGCCTGTCGGGATAACGAGGGCCGTCACGGCTGCGCCGGGGCGGCCCGAGCGCTTGGGGGGTTTGGGGGGCCATGTCGGGGCCCCCCATCTAACCGGTTCCTAAACCTCGGCGACCGACAGGCGCCGGACGAGCGGCGCGCCCTGATGATCCAGCCACTCCTTCGTCGAGGTGTAGCCATAGCGCAGGGCCGCCCGGCTCGTCTCGAAGCCCATCGAGGGCCCGAAGAGCAGGCTGTTGGTGCGCGGCGGCTGGAGCAGGAAGAACGCCGTGCGCGGGAACTTCACGGCCAGCGTCGCGAGGCCGAGCGTCAGGAGGTTCTGGCTGTAGATCCGCCCTGCCTGCTCCATGATCGTGTACATGCCGCGCGCGGTCATCGAGGCGTTGCCGTTGCCGTCCTGGAGGTTGGGCACGAGCGGGTTCACCACGAACACCACGTCGGCGCCCGCCTCGGCCGCGAGGTCGGCGTGACCGCTGAAGCCGACGCCGCCGTCGACGTAGTCGCGGCCGTTGATCGGGTACGGATCGAAGAACCCGGGAATGGCGGACGACGCCGCCACCGCCTTGCTGATCGGCACGTCGCGCAGCTCGCCGGCGCCGAACACCACGCGCTCGGCGGTGTTGAGGTCGATGGCGGGGATCAGCAGCGTCCGCGACCGCTCGGCGAAGGTGTTGGAGAGCGCGCGCGAGGCGAACGCGGTCTGCAGATACTCCTCCAGGGCGTCGAGCGAGAAGAAGCCGGGCGGCATGTCGCGCTCCGCGCGCGCGAGCATGTCGGGGATCGAGCCGCGTCCGCGGATGGCGCTCTTGCCGAAGGCCCAGATCAGCCGGCCGAAACGGCCGCAGGCGCGACGGAAGGCGTCGCCGGCGAACACGGCGTTGCGACCGAAGTTGATCGGGTCGTCCAGGTCCTCGTCGAGGATCTGGTAGATCTCGCGGGCGCGGACCCCGCCCGCCAGGAGCGAGGCGACCACGGAGCCGGCGCTGCAGCCGACGTAGACGTCGAAGCCTCGGCCGGAGCCGTTGAGCCGCTCCTCCAGGGCCGCCAGCGCTCCGACCTCGTACATGCCGCCGATGACGCCCCCACCGGCCAGGGCCAGCGCGTAACGCGGCCGCGGCTTGGACCGCCATCGCCCGATGGCCCGATGTAGGAATTGCATCCTGCTCAAAAGTCTAGCAAAGGGCCTGCCAATCATGGGGTACGCTTATAACATGTTGAAATCACGTTTTAACAGCCTTTCTCCCTGATCGGTAAACGCCCAAATCGGGCGCTAAGTTCTTTCCCATCACACCCTGACTGTACCCTCTCAAGACCGCGTCCTACCGCGTAGTACGATGTGAAATGTGGGTGGGGCGCTTCGACGCTGGTTCGGCGGCTTCCGCCTCGCCTACCTCCCGGTCCTGCTCACGTATCTCTGTTTCGGGGCGAGCATGGTCACCAGCATCGCCCTCCTCTATTTCGAGAAGGAGACGCTCGGCCTGAGTCCGGCGGAGGCGGCGGGGATCGCCTTCTGGCTCGGCTTGCCCTGGAGCATGAAGATGGTCGTCGGCGTCGCCTCCGACGTGCGCCCGATCTTGGGCAGCCGTCGCGGCGCGTACCTGATCCTCGGGGCGCTGTGCACGCTCGCCGGCTACGCGGCGCTGGCGACGACCGTGCGGACGAAGTCCGTCTACCTCGCGGCCGCGCTGCTCGTCACGATCGGCTACATGGTCCAGGACGTGGTCGCCGACGCGCTCAGCGTCGAGATCGCGCGGAACGACGAGGAGATCGGCCAGATCCAGACGCTGGGGCGGATCGCGACGCTGACCGGGGGGATCGCGGTCGGCCTTCCCTCGGGCTGGCTGGCGGCTCTCGTCGGGCCGCGCGGCGTCTTCACGTGCGCGATGGCGCTGCCGGTCATCGTCGCCCTGAGCGTCGTGTTCATTCCCCGGTGGCGCGACGCGACGGCGGCCGCGGCGCGCGCGGCGGACGTGCTCGGCGGCGGACGCGCGCGGCTGGTCTTGCTGGTCGGCCTCGGGTACGCGGTGTTCGGCGTCGCGCTCGAGATGTCGGGCATAGCCGGGGCCCAGGAAATCGTGCTCGTCGTCTCGGCGGCGCTCCTGTCGTTTCTGCTGACACGCATGGGCGTCACGCGCGCGGTGATGGTGGCCGCGCTCGTGATCTTCATCTTCCGCGCGACGCCCGACGTGGGCCAGGGCTACAGCTACTGGGCCATCGACCGCCTCGGCTTCGACGAGCGGTTCCTGGGTCTGCTGGCCCAGGTGTCGTCGGTGCTGGGCCTCGTGGGACTGCTCGTCTTCAGGCAGACGATCGTGCGCCGTCCGGTGAGCTTCACGCTGTTCTGGGTCATCGTGGCCGGCACCATCCTCTATCTCCCGAACATCGGCCTCTTCTACGGGCTGCACGAGTGGCTCGGGATCTCGGCGCGGAGCCTCGCGCTGATCGACACGACGATCTCGGCGCCGCTCAACCAGCTCGCGATGGTGCCGATGCTCGTGCTGATCGCCAAGACCGCGCCGCCGGGCGGCGAGGCCACGATGTTCGCGATCATGGCCTCGCTCATGAACCTGGCGCTCTCGGCCAGCCAGCTGTTCACGCAGTACCTGAACGAGGCCTTCGCCGTGACCCAGCACGATTACTCGAATCTCGGCCGCCTGATGGTCAGCGTCGGCGCGATCGGCCTCGTGCCGCTGCTCGCGCTGCCGCTGCTGTGGCGTCAGGAGCGCACCGCGCCCAGCTCCGCCGTCGTGTCGACGGCGGAGCCGGCGGCCTTCCCGCCAAGGCGTGGCGCAGGCCAGCCAACCGCGCGCCGGCGCGCGTGAACGCTCTTCGACTTGCCCGCTCTTCGACTTGCCCGCTTGACCATCCGCTGTCGGTCGGCTAGTGTCCGCTGACCGGCCCGAAGACCGGGTCGTGAGTAGGGATGGATCACCGATTCGCCCGAGGAACCCATGAAAGGCTCACTGGGGTCGCGGCGCCGATCGTCCGAGAGCGGTATCGCGCTGCCCATGGCGCTCATCGTGCTCGGCCTGCTCACGACCGTCACGCTCGCCTTCCTGGCCATCACCGTGAGCGAGCCATCCATCGCGATGAATCAGATGATGAACGCCCAGGCCCGCGCCATCGCCGAGTCGGGGCTCGAGCGCGCGATCTGGGCGCTGTCGAAGGGTGAGACCGCCCCGGGCACGACGGGCGCGCTGGCCGATCCGCTGCCGTCGCCGGTGCCCGCGCCGTACGACGGATCGCAGTACGTCGCCATGGGCGCAGGCGGCTTCATCGTGACCGTTGCCGACGGCGCGGCGACCAACGAGCGGGTCGTCACCTCGATCGGGTACGTTCCCAACAACACCAATCCGATCGCGATCAAGAAGATCCAGACGGTGGTGAGCAAGGTGAAGTTCCTGGATCCGCCGTGCGCGATCTGCGCGGGCGGCGAGAATCCGCCGGGAACGGCGAGCCAGATCCAGATCGGCGGCTCGGCCTCGATCAACGGCTCCTCGGCGTCGGGCGCCCAGTACTGCGCCGGCGTCACGCCGACGGCCGCCGCCTATGCATCAGGCTCCATCGGCACGAACGGCCACCCGGACCTGACGGCGCCGCCGGGTGGGGTCGCCATCGCCGCCAACCAGCCGGCGTCGAGCTTCGCTCCGTTCCTGTTCACCGACAGCGACATGGCCATCCTGAAGTCGCTCGCGAAGGCGAACGGGACGTACTACCAGGGGGACCAGCACTGGACCTCGCCGCAGCCGAACGGCGTCATCTTCGTCGATACGCCGTCCGGCAATCCGTTCACGAACAACTCGCCCGACAGCGACATCATCGGCGTGGACATCCACGGCAACTGGCGCTCGGGTTGGAGCGGTTGGCTCGTGGTGGCGGGCTCGATCCAGATCAGCGGCAACATGAACCTGACCGGGCTCATCTATGCGCAGAACGACGTGACGCTGCACGGCGCGGGCGGCGGCAGGATCAGCGGCGCCGTCATCTCCACGAACCGGCTGGACACGTCGTCGACGAACGTCGACACCGACGACATCGGCAACGCGCCGCTCACGTACAATTGCCCGGCCGTGCGCGATGGTGGCGGCACGATCCCGCAGGGCTGGTTCGTGAAGCCGGGGACGTTCAAGGACGTGCCCGGGACGTCCTGACGTCTGGACAACCCTTCGGGACAACTCGGCCTCACGGCGCGTTTCTTGTCACTCGGACTGGTCTAGAATTGACCACCGCCGTCCGCTCCACCAGCCGTAACGAGCCGAAGTTCCACGTATCTGAAAGCGTCTTGCGGCAGGGCACCGGCGTTGCATACGATTCCACACATGTCTCCAAAGGGAAGGGTCCGCCGGTCCGAAGCAGGGTTCACGCTCGCCGAAGTGCTGCTGGCCGCGGTCATCATCACGATCGCCTTCGTCGCGCTGCTCTCGGTGATCCCGTACTCGACGTCCGCGGTCCAGGGCGGCAACCAGACGTCCACCGCGACGTTCCTCGCCAACCAGAAGATGGAAGAGGCGAAGAACATCCCGTGGACCTCGACTCCCGACAACGACTGCCTCGGCGTCTCGGCCAACCCCACCTCCGCACCGACCGTCCCCGCCGGCAAGTCGTGCACGCTCGGCGCGGTGAACGTGGCTTCGGGCGGTGCGCTGACGTGGTTCGCGGACCAGAGCTCGACCGCCATCACCGGCTTCAACGGCTATTCGCGCACCACGCGCATCACCGACTGCGGGGTCACGGCGTGCGCGGGCATCACCGATTCCGGCATGCGCGTGGTCACGGTGGCCGTGACCTTCCAGCCGTTGACGTCGACGACGACGGCGGCAGCCGCCAAGACCGTGACCGTCAGCATGATCCTCGCCCAACGGTGAACACCATGAAGACCACCAGGCTGACGACCCTCAGGAATCAGAGCGGATTCACCCTCACCGAGCTTCTGATCGCCTGCGCGGTGGTCGGGGTCGTCTTGGCGGGCACGTTCGTGGCGCTGCAGGGGGGCCAGAACGCCTACCAGTACGGCTCCGGACGGGTCGAGGTGCAGCAAAACGCGCGGACGGCGGTCGACCGCATGGCGCACGACCTGCGCTCGGGCTCAGTCGTGACGGCGTGTAGCGCGACGAGCGTGACCTTCCAGTACATCGACGACACGGGCGCGACGGTCACGGTCCAGTACTCCCTCGCCGGCACGAACCTGCAGCGCAACCAGACCAACCCCGTGCCGGCGGCGGCGCAGCCCGAGACGCTGATCGGCGGCGTCAACGCGCTCGTCCTGACCTACTACGACAACACCAACGTCCTGACGACGACGGCGGCCAACGCGCGGGTGGTGGACATCCAGGTCACCACTCAACCCCAGGCCACGGGCCTGGGCGGGTACAATCTGGCGAACCAGCGGGCGGTCTTCGAGGACCGCGTTCGCCTGAGGAACCTATGAACGCCTCACTCGTACACCGACGCGGATCAGAGGATGGCATCGTGCTGCCGATGACGCTCATCATCATGTGCTTGATCACGGCGCTGACGGTCGCCTTCCTGGCCTTCACCTCGACCGAGCCCGCCATCGCCAGCAACCAGATGATGAACGCCCAGGCGCGGGCGATCGCGGAATCGGGCGTCGAGCGCGCGATCTGGGCGCTGACGAAGGGTGACGCGGTCCCGGGCGCGGCCGGCTCACTCGCGGACCCGCTGCCGGCGCCGGTGCCCGCGCCGTACGACGGCTCGCAGTACGTGGCCGTGGGCGTGGGCGGGTTCATCGTGACGGTCGGTCCCGGCGGCGTCGTGAACGAGCGCACGATCACCGCCGTCGGCTACGTGCCGAACAACGTCAACCCGGTGGCGATCAAGAAGATCCAGACGACGGTGACCAAGATAAAGTGGCTGGATCCGCCGTGTGCGGTGTGCGCGGGCGGCGAGGCGCCGCCAGGCGACCCGACGAACGTCCGGGTGGGCGGCTCGGCGTCGATCACCGCCTCGACGGCGAACGGCGCCCAATACTGCCCCGGCGTCACGCCGATGGCGGCCACCTATTCGGCGGGATCGGTCAACACGAACGGCAACCCGAGCATCACAGGGCCGTCGGGCGGCTCGAACATCCTCACGAACCAGCCGGCGGCCAACTTCGCCCCGTTCCTGTTCACCGACAGCGACATGGTCACCCTGAAGTCGCTCGCGAAGGCGAACGGGACGTATTACCAGGGCAACCAGAGCTGGTCGTCACCGCCACCGAACGGCATCATTTTCGTCGATACGCCGTCCGGCAACCCGCTGACGAACAGCTCGCCGAACAGCGACATGATCGGCGTGGACGTCCACGGCAACTGGCCCTCGGGCTGGAACGGCTGGCTCGTCGTGGCGGGCTCGATCCAGATCAGCGGCAACACCGCGCTCAACGGGCTCGTCTACGCGCAGAACGACGTGACCCTGCACGGCACGGGCGGTGGCAACATCACGGGCGCGGTGATCTCGACGAACCGCGTGGACACGAACTCGACGAACGTCGACACGGAGGACATCGGGAACGCGCCGATCACCTACAACTGTCCGTCCGTGCGCACCGGGGGCGGCACCATCCCCCAGGGCTGGTTCGTGAAGCCCGGAACGTACAAAGAGGTCCCCGGGACATCCTGAGACTCGCGCGGCCGTCGCGCTCCCTCGGCATCATTCTGACCGCTGCTGGCCGCCAGCAGCGGTCAGCGCCGTCCGTCGCCGCGAGGATGATCGGCGGCGTCAACACGCTGCCCCTCGTCGTCGCCTGAGGAACCTATGAACGCCTCACCCGCACGCCGACACGGATCCGACGCCGGCATCGTGGTGCCGATGACGCTGATCATCATGGCGCTGATCACCGCGCTGACCGTGGCCGTCCTGGCCTTCACCTCCACCGAGCCCTTCATCGCCAGCAACCAGATGGCGAACGCGCAGGCGCGGGCCATCGCGGAGTCGGGCCTCGAGCGCGCGCTGTGGGCGCTGACGAAAGGTGAGGCCAACCCCGCCGCCACCGGCGCCCTGGCGGATCCGCTACCCAACCCGGTGCCCGTGCCGTACGACGGCTCGCAGTACGTGGCGGCGGGCGTCGGTGGCTTCATCGTCACCGTCACCAACGGCGGCGCGGCCAACGAGCGGAACATCACCGCCGTCGGCTACGTGCCCAACAACGTCAACCCGATCGCGATCAAGAAGATCCAGACGACCGTGACGAAGGTGAAGTTCCTCGACCCGCCGTGCGCGGTGTGCGCGGGCGGCGAGCAGCCGCCGGGAACGAGCACCCAGATCCAGGTCGGCGGCTCGGCGTCGATCACCGCCTCGACGGCGCAGGGCGCGCAGTACTGCGCCGGCGTCACGCCGACGGCCGCCGCTTACGCGCAGGGGCCGATCAACACGAACGGCCGGCCGAACATCACGGGGCCGGCGGGCGGATCGGACGTCGCTCCGAACCAGCCGAACTCCAGCTTCGGCAGCTTCCAGTTCAGCGACAGCGACATCGCGATGCTGAAGTCGCTCGCGAGACAGAACGGGACGTATTACCAGGGGAGCCAGCAGTGGACGTCGCCGCCGCCGAACGGCATCGTCTTCGTCGATACGCCGTCCGGTAACGTGCTGACGAACAGCTCGCCCAGCAGCGACCTCATCACCGTCAATGTCCGCGGCAACTGGAGCTCGGGCTGGAACGGCTGGCTCGTCGTCGCCGGTACTATCGATATCAGCGGCAACATCACGATGAACGGACTGATCTACGCGCAGAACGATGTGTCGCTGCGCGGGGCGGGCGCCGGCAGCATCACGGGCGCGGTGATCTCGACGAATCGGGTCGATGCGGCCTCGACGAACGTCGACACCGATGACATCGGCAACGCGCCGATCACGTATAATTGCCCGTCCGTACGCACCGGCGGCGGGACGATCCCGCAGAACTGGTTTGTGAAGCCCGGAACGTACAAGGAGGTCTCCGGCACGTGAGACTCGCCGGCCTCGCCCTGCTCGCCATCATCGCCCTGACCGCGGCGGGCTGCCAGCAGCGGTCCGCCCCGTCAGCGCCGCCGACGGCGGAGGTCGATCACGCCGCCGCGGGCCACAGAGCCTTCGAGCAGCGGGACTGGGGCACCGCCGCCTCCCTTTACCGAGTCGCCATCCAGAAGAGCCCGGACGATCTCCTCCTCCACTACCGTCTGGCCATCGCCAGCTCGTGGCTGGACCGACGGGACGAGGCGATGACCGAGTTCGAATGGGTGGTCGCTCACGCAGCCGTCACGTCCGACGAGGCGCGCGTGGCCCGCGACTGGTTGGCCGGCGCACGCAGCCGCAGCGCGGCTCGCGCGGGTGCTGCCGTCGCCGACACGGCGGTCAGGGACGAGAGAGTCGGTGACAGCGGCGTGCACGGGCGCATCGTCTGGGACGAAGGTCAGGGCACGCAGCCGCTCAAGCGCGCTCAGATCCATCTCTATGCCCTCGAGGAGGACGGCACGTCGAAGCGAATGAGCTTCCACGTGCGGAGCGATCGCGAGGGCAACTACAAGTTCGAGAGGATTCCGGCGGGCACGTACAAGATGACCGACGACAACGTGGGCACCCCGAAATGGCGTCTCAAGGTCGTGCTGCGGCCCGGCGAGGATGCCCTGATCGAGCTCGGCCCCGACAACAGTCTCAAGACGCGCGACGACTTCCCCAAGTCGAGCTGATCCCACACCGGCACCCTGAGCGCGGCGCCGCGGATGGTCGACTTCTCCGACGTCATGCGCTTCGCCGAGACGCACCGCGCGTGCGGGAGCGTCGCGCCCGCCGTCACCCCGCAACCCTCGGGAGGGTATCTGCTGACGCTGACGTGCGCGTGCGGGGCCTTCCTGGACCGCCGGGTGACCGCTGACGAGGCGATGCACGCGCCCTTCCTGGCCGGCGTACCGCCGTCGGCGCCGCCACCCCGGCCTGTCGTCGCAGCGCCGACGGCGCCGCGCAAGCCCGATCCGCCGCGACTGACGCCGAGCCCCGAGCTCGAGCGCGCGATGCGCGAGGCGCTCGAGGCCGAGGAGGCCGCGGCGGCGGCGACGCCAGCCCCCGCGGCGCGGCGAGCCCCCGCGACGCCCGCGGCACCGCCGACGGACACACGCGATCGGAAGGCTCCCAGCCCGGAGCTCGAGGAGGTGCTCCGGCGGGCGGTCGCCGCATCGGCCGCCGAGCTCGAGCCCAGGAAGCCGGCGTCGGCGAAGCGCGCCGCCGGGCCGGCGCGAACGGCCAACGTCGCCGAGACCGTGAGAGCGGCGCTGCGCGAGCAGGAGCGTTTGCGCGATGACCTCACGAAGGCCGCCGCGCCCGATCGACCGAGGTCCCGCACGATGTGGCTCGGCCTTGCCGCGCTCGTCGTCCTCGCCGGCACCGGCGCCGTCCTTTACGTCGGCAACGCACCCGAGCCCGAGTCTCCGGTCGCTGCGGCGTCCACCCCGTCGCCCGACCCCGGCGCGGCGGCGGCGCAGAACATGGCCGGAACCTTCGGCAACGCGGTTCGCGTGTTGCGCCGGGTGCAGGCCACAAGCGGACCGACGACCTCGTTGCCCTCCTACGAAGCGCACGTGAGCGTCGCACAGACGGTCGTCGGTCGATACCTGGACAGCGACGCGCCGCCCGACGTGAAACGCGATGCGCGCGCGATCCTCGACCTGCACCTCCTCGCGGTCGCCGCCTGGCGGCTCCGCGCGGTGGACACGCCCCAGGCGTGGGAGCCGGTCTCGCGCAGCCCCGCCCTCGACCTCTGCGCGCCCGTCAAGAACGTCGCCTACGTCGCCGAGCGCGCGGGCCAGAACAACGCGCAGGCGCGGGGACGGGCGATCGCGGGGGCGATTCCGCTGCTCTGGGAGTGCGCCTCGACACGGCTGGCGCAGCTCAACGCCGCGCGCTGAGCGTCCGGCTCAGCGAGGTTTCACGGCAAAGGACGTGCCCGGGGCGACGCTCGAGGCCTCGCTGAGGTCGACGACGGTGGCGGTGCCTTCCTCGACCGTGACGTTCAGCTCCCACAAGCGTACGGCGATCAGCGGCGATTGAGCGGTGAGCCGGTAGGAGCCCGGCGGCACGGAGGCGAACTCGTAGTCGGCGTTCAAGCTGGCCACGGTGTTGTAGACCGTCCCCTTGTTGCTCGCGTCGGTGCCCTCGAGCCGCAGGTGGACGCGCGGCGCCGGCCGTCCGGGATCGACGTTGGCCCACGTGATGTGGCCGCGGATTCGCGTGTCGGTCGCGGTCTTCTCGATCGCCTTGTCGGGGACCGGCTCGGTCGTCGTCGCCAGGGCGCCGGCGGCACGCAGCCACGTCTCGGATTTCTCGACGAGCTCCGATCCCGGCAGACCGTTGAAGAACACCCACCGGTACGCCTCGGTCGCCTCGGCGCGACGGTTCAGGGTTGCGAGGGTGACGGCGACGGCGTAGCGGAGGGCGAGGTCGTTCGGCTCCTGCCGCAGCGCCTCCCGGTACGCGGCAAGCGCTTCCTCGTACTGCCCGCGCTGGCTCAGCTCGTCGGCGCGCGCCCTCAGCGAGCCCGCGGCCTTCGTCGCTGCCGTCGAGGCGGGCGACGTCGACGCCGGGCCGCCCTGCTCACAACCGCTCACGGCCGTGGCGAGGAACGCGACGACCAGTGCCGTCTGCGCGATCCCGCTCGCGCGCCGCATCCTCAGAAGAGCCCGGTGACGTGGCCCGTGGCGTCCACGTCCATGCCCTCGGCGCCGGGCACCTTCGGCAGCCCCGGCATCGTGAGGACGTCGCCCGCGTAGGCGACCACGAAGCCGGCGCCGGCGCACAGCCGCGCGTCGCGCACGGTGAGCGTGAAGCCGCGCGGGCGGCCCGTCTTCTTCGGGTCGTCGGACAGCGAGTTCTGGGTCTTGGCCATGCACACCGGCAGCCGCCCGTGGCCCATCGTCTGCCAGCGCGCGAGCTTCTGCGCCGCCGCGGGCTGCAGCCGAACCTCGGCGGCGCCGTACACCTGCGTCGCGATGACCTCGATCTTCCGCTCGAGCGGCAGGTCGTCGGGATAGAGGAAGCGGAACGCCGTGCGGTCGGCGCCCTTGATCGTGTCGAGGACCATCTGCGCGAGATCCGTCGTGCCCGCCCCGCCCTCGGCCCAGCCGCGCGAGATCTCCGCGGGCACGCCCCAGCCGCGGCACGTCTCGAGGACCGCCGCCACCTCCGCGTCGGTGTCGCCGGTGAAGTGATTGAGCGCGACCACCGGCGCCAGCCCGAAGAGCCGCACGTTCTCCACGTGCTTGGCGAGGTTGTCGCAGCCGCGCCGCACGGCGCCGACGTCCTCCCCCGGCAGCTCCGTCAGCGCCACCCCGGCGTGCATCTTGAGCGCGCGCACGGTGGCCACGATCACGGCCACCGACGGCACGAGCCCCGCCGTGCGGCACTTGATGTCGAGGAACTTCTCGGCCCCGAGGTCGCTCGCGAAGCCCGCCTCGGTGACGACGATCTCGCCCAGCTTGAGGGCCAGACGCGTCGCGATGACCGAGTTGCAGCCGTGGGCGATGTTGCCGAAGGGGCCGCCGTGCACCAGCGCCGGCGTGCCCTCGAGCGTCTGCACGAGGTTCGGCTTGATCGCGTCCTTCATCAGCACGGCCATGGCGCCCGCCGCCCGCAGATCGGCCGCGGTGACCGGAGCGCCGTCGGCCGTCTCGGCCACGACCACGCGCCCGGCGCGCGCCTTGAAGTCCACGAGGTCGGCGGACAGACAGAGAATGGCCATGACCTCGGAGGCCACGGTGATCTCGAAGCCGCCCTCACGCGGCACGCCGTGGGCCGGCCCGCCGAGGCCGAGCACGATGTTGCGCAGCGCGCGGTCGTTCATGTCCACGACGCGCTTGAACAGCACGCGGCGCGTGTCGATCCCGAGGGCGTTGCCCTGCGTGAGATGGTTGTCGAGCATCGCGGCCAGGAGGTTGTGCGCGGCGCCGATCGCGTGCATGTCCCCCGTGAAGTGGAGGTTGATGTCCTCCATCGGCGCCAGCTGCGCGCGGCCGCCGCCCGTCGCGCCGCCCTTCATGCCGAACACCGGGCCCAGCGAGGGCTCGCGCAGCGCGACCACCGCGCGCTTGCCCAGGCGCCGGAGGCCGTCGGCGAGGCCCACGGTGGTCGTGGACTTTCCCTCGCCCGCGGGCGTCGGCGTCATCGCGGTCACCAGCACGAGCGCGCCGTCGGGATGGTCGCGGCGCCGCGCGATGGCGTCCCAGCCGACCTTCGCCTTGTAGTGGCCGTAGGGCTCCAGGTCACCCGGCGCCAGCCCGACGGCGGCGCCGATCTCCTGGATCGGCTTGAGGGTGACCGTGCGCGCGATCTCGAGATCCTGCTTGCCCATGAGCGATCAGACCTTTCTCTGTGGGGGACGTGGCAACCGCGCGAGCCGCTCGGCGGCGATCGGCAGCGCGGTGATGGTGACGCCGAGCGGCGCGACGGCATCGGCGACGGCGTTCGCGAGGGCGGCGGGCGCGCCGATGGTCCCGCCCTCGCCCATGCCTTTGATCCCACCGGGCATCGTCGGCGACGGCGTCTCGAGGTGACCGATCTCGAACGAGGGCACGTCGCCGGCCGTGGGAAGCGCGTAGTCCATCAGGGTGCCGGTCACGAGCTGGCCCGTGTCGTCGTACACGATCCGCTCGAGCAGCGCCTCGCCGATCCCCTGGGCCACCGCGCCGTGGATCTGGCCCTCGACGATCGTCGGATTCACGACAGGCCCGCAGTCCTCCACCAGCACGTAGCGCAGGATGCTGACGCGCCCCGTCTCGGGATCGATCTCGACCACCGCGACGTGGACCGCGCCCGAGAACGTCGGCCCCGGCGGATCGAAATACACGGTCGCCTCGAGCCCGGGCTCGAGCCCGGACGGCAGGCCGCCGAACAGCGGCGCGTACGCGGCGCGCGCGATCTCGGTCAGCGTCACCGCTCGCTCCGGGAAGCCGCGCACGTGAGCCCGGCCGTCCTCGAGCACGACGTCGGCCACGCCCGCCTCCAGCAGGTGCGCGGCGAGCGCCGCGATCCGGGGCCGCAGGCGCTCCGCGGCCGCCGTGACCGTGCCCCCGATGGACACGGCCCCCCGGCTGCCGAAGGTGCCGCTGCCGAGCGGCGCGGCGGCCGTGTCGGCCGGCTCCACGCGAATGCGCTCCAGCGCAACGCCCAGACGGTCTGCGAGGATCTGCGCGATCGTCGTGGCGTGCCCCTGCCCCTGCGAGGGAAACGAGGTTGCGCAGCGCACCGTGCCGTCGGGCTCGACGCGCACGACGGCGGCCTCGATGCCCGGCACCTCCCGCATCCCGCGTCCACGGAAGACCGCGGAGCCCATGCCGGTGTACTCCGTGTAGCAGGCCAGGCCGATCCCGAGCAGCCGACCCCGAACGCGCCCTTCGGCCTGCACCCGGCGGAACCCGTCGTAGTCGACGGCGGCCAGCGCCTGCTCGAGCGCCTTGGGGTAGTCTCCGCTGTCGTAGCGCTGTCCGCTCGCCGACGTGAACGGGTAGGCTTCCCGCGGAATCAAGTTGCGCCGCCGAATGTCTGCTGGATCGAGTCCCGTCCGCCCCGCGATCAGGTCCAGGAGGCGTTCCATCACGAATGCGCCCATCGTCATGCCCACGCCGCGGTAGGCGCCGAGCGGCGGCTTGTTGGTCGCGACCGCGATCGCCTCGTAGGCGTAGACGGGCGTGAGGTACGGCCCCGGCAGGATGTTGGCGGTGCCGAGCGCCTCCAGCGCCGCCGTGATCGGATAGACGTGATAGGCGCCGGCGTCGGACACGACCCGCGCCTTGAGCGCGAGCACGCGGCCGCCGGCGTCGGCCGCGACCTCCACCTCCAGCCGCTGCTCGCGGGCCTGCGAGGCGGCCGCGAGGTTCTCGCGGCGCGGCTCGATCCACTTCACGGGGCGGCCCAGACGCATCGCGAGCGCCGCCACCGCCACGTCCTCGGGGAACACGTGCATCTTGGGCCCGAAGCCGCCCCCGACGTCGGGGATCTGCACGCGGACCCGCGTCTCGTCCAGACCGAGCGCGCCCGCCAGGGCCGTGCGCATGATCCGCGGCGTCTGGCTCGAGGCCCACACGGAGAGCGTCTCGCCGTCCCAGTCGGCGATGATGCCGCGCGGCTCCAGCGGCGAGGCGGTGAGCCGGCCGTGGCTGAAGGTCTCGTTGACGACGACGGGCGCGCTGGCGAACGCCGCCTCGACGTCGCCGCGGCGGTGGGTGCGGCGGAACAACACCGCGTCATCACGGAGCGCCTGCTCGAGGCTGACCCGCGCCGGACGCACGTCGTAGGCCACGCCGACGCGCTCGGCGCCGTCGGCCGCCGCGTAGGCGGACGCGGCCACGACCGCCGCCACCGCCTCCCCGCAGAACCGCGGCTCGCTCGCCAGCGCCGGCCACGCGGTGGGCCGGAATCCATCGCCGGCCAGCTGGGGCGCCAGCGGCTGGGCGCGGAGGTCGGCGGGGCCGACGACGGCGACGACGCCGTCCACCGCCTGCGCCGCTTTCGGGTCGAGGCGGCGCACGACGGCGTGGGCATGCGGGCTGCGCACGAACGCCACGTGGAGCAGGCGCGGGAGCACGAGATCGTCCACGTAGCGCCCGCGGCCGCGGAGCAGCCGCGGGTCCTCGACCCGTTTGACGCGCGCGCCGGTGTAACGGATCAGGATCCGCCCTTCACGCGGGGCAGCACCTCGGCCGCGATCAGCTCCAGTTGCTCGAGCCCCCAGTTCAGTGGATTGAGCACGATCCAGTCCACGCCGTGGTCCAGCGCGGCGATGCGCGCGCTGATGCGCTCGGCCACCTCCTCGGCGGTGCCGAGCAGGTAATAGGTCTTCCAGTAGTCGAGGTCCATGCCGGAGTAGACGGAGAAGTGCGGGATCGCCGACTCCGGCTTCTCGCCCTTCTCGAGGACCCAGACGAAGTTGGAGTACACGCGGCCGATCTTCGCCGGATCGCGCCCCGCCTCGCGCGCGAAGCGCTGCACCTTGTCCCAGTCGCCCTTCACCATCTCCGGCGTCGCCGAGGAGTGCGGCACCCAGGTGTCGGCGTACTTCGCGATGCGCCGGAGCACGGGATCGATGTTCGGCACCGTCTGGCCGTAGACCTTCTCGGAGGGCTGCGTGCCGCCGCCGATCCAGATCGGCGGGTGCGGCTTCTGCGCGGGCTTGGGGTCGATGGTCAGGTTCTCGAAGCGATAGAACTTGCCCGTGTAGGTGACGTGGTCGCCCGCCCACAGCGCGCACACCGCCTCGATCGCCTCGTTCATGCGCGGCCCACGCTCCTTGTAGGGCACGCCCATCAGCTCGAATTCTTCCTCGTGCCAGCCCACGCCGATGCCGAGGATCGAGCGGCCGCCCGAGAGCAGATCGAGGGTCGCCCACTCTTTGGCGAAATAGACGGGATTGCGCAGCGGCAGGACGAGCACCATCGTGCCGAGACGGATCGTGCGCGTCACGCCGGCCAGCGCCGACAGCATCGACAGCGGCTCGAGCCAGGTCGTCGCGTAGGCCGGTGGCGTCAGCAGCAGGTGGTCGATCGTCACCGCGGCCTCGAATCTCAGATCCTCGGCGCGGCGCAGATAGCGGCCCATCTCCTCCAGCGTCGCCGTCTTCGGACCGAGCGCGAACGACGGGATGCGCAGACCGTGTCTCATCGCTGGCCGTCCTCTTTCCTGGCCTCGTCCTTGGTGAGGCCGCCGATCCGCGGGTGGGGCCGGCCGCCGTCGGTGACCACGATCGCCAGCACGATCTCGTTGGCGCGCGGCGCGTCGGGGATGCGGACCTCCATGGCGTCGTAGTGGGTGCGCACGAACGCGGCGTCCTTGAAGTGCAGCGGCACGTCGATCCCCGTCCCGGGTCCGCCGAGCTTCTTCGCCGACGGGATGATGGCCTTGCCGCCGCCGACCGCCGCGCGGAGCGGCGCGCCGAGCTTCGGATGCAGGAGCGCCGCCGCGTGCTCGTACTCCCCCTGCTCGCCCACGATCGCCGCTTTTCCATAGGACTCGGCGGGCGCGCCGAGGGCCTCGGTCGCCTTCTTGGCCAGGAGCGCCCCCAGCTCCTCGCCCGCGTCGATGAGCGGCGTGAGGTCGTCGACGAAGCGCCCGGCGAACGGGTTCTCGAGCACGACCACCGCCGCCGCCTTGCGCACCGGGTGCTTGGCCTCCCGGCCGCCGTCGCTCAGGATCTCTTCGACCAGCGTGACCAGCTTGCGGATCTTCACCATGTTCTCAGTCTCCTCGCGCCACCGTCGCCCGAACGTCGAGCGGCGGAGCCCTGCGAAGCCGCTCCGACGCTAAATACGATGAACGACCAGACCGTCCAGGAGCTTCGGATAGAAGTGCGTCGACTTCTGCGGCAGCACTTCGCCGCCGCGCACGACCGCCTGCAGCTCCGGGAGCGTGGTCGGGGCGATGAGGAACGCCGCCTGATAGCGCCCGGCGCGCGCCAGGCGCACCGCCTCCTCCTGGTCCGCCGTGTACTCCACGTGGGTCCCGGCGTCGAGCCTTTCGTCGGAGACGTCGCCGAGCGGCTTCAGCACGCCCTCGTGCAGGATCGACACCGCCAGCTCGCGCCACGCCCGCGACGTGCCGGCCGGCCACGGCAGCGCGTCGAAGGCGTCGGGCCGGAGCGTCAGGGTGACCGCGCTATCGGCGGTGACGACGCCGAGCGCGCGGTTGGTCGGTCGGAACGCCAGCGGATCGGCGAGCGGCGCCACCTCGAACCAGCGCCGCGCGCCCGCGCTCAATCGTGCGAGCGAGAACCCGTCCACCCGGTGGACGAGCCGATGGTTGGGAAAGATCGTCAGCCCCGGCGCGTCGAGGCTGAAGAACGCCATCAGCTTGTCGTCGGCGCCGGGATGCCGGCGCGCGTACTCCACCGCCGTCTCGTAGCGATGGTGGCCGTCGGCGATGATCACGCGGGCGGCGGCGAGCGCCGCCTGGACGCGCGCGACCGCCGCCGCGTCGGTCACGCGCCAGAGGCGATGGCGCTCGCCCCTGAGGTCGCGCGCCTCCGCGATGGGCTCGCCGCCGGGCCTCGACGCCTCCAGCAGGGCGCCGCTGGCGTCGGCGACCACCATGAAGAGCAGTCCCGTGTCCGCCCCCGTCGCCTCGAGCAGCCGCATGCGGTCCTGCTTCGGCCCCGCGTGAGTGCGCTCGTGGGGCAGCACCTCGCCGCCCGCGTAGTCGGTCACCTGTCCGAGCGCGACGAGGCCGACGCGCGTGACCTCCCGGCTGCCCACACGATAGGTCTGATGGTAGGGATAGATCGCGGGCGATTCCTCCTGCCCCCACACCCCCTCGGCCAGCCACGCGTCCAGCGTGGCGCGCGCCCGCGCGTACTTGTCGCCGTCGTCCCTGGGGTACGAGACGCGAACGATGTTGGCGGGACTCATCGCGTACAGCGCGTCCTGCTGCTCGGCGCTGATCTGATCGTACGGCGGCGCGACGACCTTGCTGATCTCTCGCTCCCTGCCGATCGCGTAGCGATAACCGCGGAACGGCCGAACGCGCACTAGTGGCCGGCTCCCGCGGGCCCGTGCCCCTTGACGACCTCGGCCGCGCGGGCGGCGGGCGGCGTGTTGCGGCTGCGGCCGATCGTGATGCGGCCGTCGATCAGCACCATCGAGATGCCCGGCAGGTCGCCGGCGGCCAGGGCGCCGAGCGCGTCGGAGGCGATCGAGCCGGTCGGCGCGTCGCAGATCACGAGGTCCGCGGCTCGGCCGGCGGCGATCACGCCGCAGTCGAGCTTGTACACGCGCGCCGTGTTGCCGGTGGCACACGCGATCGCCTCCGCCGGCGGCAACCCGCCGAGCGCGGCCAGCACGCTCAGCGTGCGGAGCACGCCGAGCGGGATCACGCCGGTTCCCGAGGGCGCGTCGTTGCCGATGATCAGCCGGTGCGCCGCCCGCGCGTCGCGCGCGACGCGCAGCGTGTGGAGCGCGGTCTTCATGTTTCCGCACTGCACGATCTCGAGCGCCATGTCCGTCGCGACGAGCCGCTCGATCTCGGCCGGCGTCATCGACGTCGTGCCGCCGTTGACGTGGCCGACGACGTCGGGCGCCGCCTCCAGCACGACGTCCGCGTTGATCGGGCTGCTGCCCGCGATGGACGGCCCGCCCGTGTGGATGGTCACCGTCATGCCGTGCGCCCGGGCCCAGCGCACCATGGGCGCCGCGTCCTTGCCCGTCTTCACCGAGCCGAGGCCGATCTCGCCGACGAGTCGCACGCCGGCCGCCGCCATCTCGGCGAAGTCGCCCTCGGTCATGCCGAGCTCCAGAATCGGCGCGCCCGCGTGGACCTTCACGCCGCCGGGCCGGAAGTTCGCGTAGGACTTCGCGGCGACGATCGCGAGCGCCTTGAGGCCGACGATGTCCTTGGGCCGCCCCGGCAGGTGGACTTCGCCCGCCGAGATCGCCGTGGTCACGCCGCCGTTCATGCCGGAGTCGATGAAGTCCATGGTGCGCTGGCGTGGGGTGAAGTCGCCGAAGACCGGATGGACGTGCGAGTCGATCAGCCCCGGCAGCACCGTGGTGCCGCGCGCGTCGATCACCGTGTCGGCGTCCTCGTCGAGCCCGCGGCCCACGGCGGCGATCTGCCCGTCGCGGATGACGAGTGCGTCGGCGTCGAGCAGCGGCCGGCCGATGTCGCCGCTGACGAGCGTGCCGATGTTGCGGACGAGCGTCTTCATCGCGCGGGGCCTCCGTCGCGCGAGTGTGTCAAATCGGGCGGAAGGACGCAACCCTCGCGCGCGAGCGCGCGCTACGCCGTCGCGGCGCGGCGCCGGCCGATCGCGATCAGGTCGAACAGCCGGCGGTACACGTCGAGCTCGGCGACGTGGAACGCCTCGGCGAGACCGCGGGCGCGCCCGCGGTGCAGCGAGCGGTAGGTGTTGAGGCCGTCCATCGCCCGCGGATAGTCGAACTCCGTCTGCTGGCTCGGGAATGCCTGCATGGCCAGGCGCTTGCGCTCGGCCACCGCGGTGATGTCGACGACGGCGTTGGCGACGAGCGCGGCCTCGACGAACAGGCAGTTGGTCCTCCGCCCGCCATCGACCGGAACAGACCGCAAAAATCATACCCGCGACCGAGGCGCGCCACGGCTGCGCCGGGGCGCGACGAGCGTTGGGGGTCGAGGCGCGCCACGGCTGCGCCGGGGCGCGACGAGCGTTGGGGGGTATGGGGGGCCATTTCGGGGCCCCCCATTCAAACAGACAGGTACGCGCGGCGCAGCGACTCGTCGGCGTCGAGGGTGGCCATCGTCCCCTCGAAGCGGATCTGGCCCTTCTCGATGATGTAGGCGCGGTCGGTCAGCCGGCGGGCGAACTTCACGTTCTGCTCGGCCATGAGAATGGTCAGCCCCTGGCGCTTCAGAGCGGCCACGTTCTCGGCGAGCGCGGCGACGACGACCGGCGCCAGCCCCTCCGAGGGCTCATCGAGGAGCAGCAGGCGCGGGCCCGTCATCAGCGTGCGTGCGATCGTCAGCATCTGCTGCTCGCCGCCCGAGAGGCTGCCGCCGCGCTGGCGCGCGAGCTCGGCGAGCTTGGGGAAGAGGCCGAAGACGCGATCGACCGTCCAGCCGCTGTCCGGCCGCGCACCTACCAAGAGATTTTCCGCCACCGTGAGATCGGCGAAGATCCGCCGGTCTTCCGGCACGAGCCCGATCCCGAGCCGGGCCACGCGATGCGTCGGCACGCCGCGCAGCGAGCGCCCCTCGAAGCGGATGTCGCCCGCCGTCACCTCGACGACGCCCACGATCGCCTTGAGCGTGGTGGACTTCCCGGCGCCGTTGCGTCCGAGCAGCGCGACCACTTCGCCCTCGCCGGCGCGCAGGCTCACGCCGTGCAGCACGCGGCTGCGGCCGTAGACCGCGTGGACGTCCGCCAGCTCGAACATCACGGATCCTCGCCGAGGTACACGGCCTGCACCTCGCGGTCGGCCCGCACGGCGGCCGGCGGACCGTCGGCGATCACGCGGCCCTGGTGCAGCACCATGATCCGCTCGGCGACCGCGAAGACGACGTCCATGTCGTGCTCGGTGAAGAGCACGGTGAGCCCGCGCTCACGCGCGATCCGCGCCGTCAGCGCCATCAGCGCGCCGCGCTCGCCGGGCGCCATCCCCGCCGTGGGCTCGTCGAGCAGCAGCAGCGCGGGATCGTTGGCGAGCGCGATCGCGAGCTCCAGCTTCTTGAGATCGCCGTAGGCGAGCACCCCGGCCGCCCGCGTGGCCTGCTCGGCGAGCCCCACCTGCTCCAGCAGCGCGCGCGACGGCGCGATCTCCAGCCGCGCGGCGGGAATCAGCAGCACGCGGCTCCGACCCGCGTGCGACAGCCGCGCGACCTGCACGTTCTCGAGGACGGTGAGCGTCGCGAACGTGGCCGTGATCTGGAAGGTGCGGCTGATGCCCAGGCGCCAGATCGCGTGCGGCGGCAGCCCGCCGATGGGACGACCGCGCCAGCGCACCTCGCCCGCGTCGGCGCGGAGCTGACCCGTGAGGATGTCGAAGAAGGTTGACTTGCCGGCGCCGTTGGGGCCGATGAGGGCGCGGATCTCGCCGCGCTCGAGGGCGAACGACACGCCGTCGACCGCGCGCACCCCGCCGAACGCGCGCCGGACGTTCTCGACCTCCAGGACGGGGGCGCGCTCAGCCACGCTCGCGCGCCCCCAGCACGCCGAGGATCCCGCGCGGAAACACAAGCACCAGGGCCACGAGGATGACGCCGAGCACGAGCTGCCAGTATTCCGTGTAACGCGTCACCACGGTGTCGAGCAGCTTGTAGAGCGCGGCGCCGAGCGGCGCGCCCGCCAGCGAGTGCACGCCCCCCAGCAGCACCATCACGAGCGGCTCCACCGAGACCGGCACCGCCAGCGACTCGGGGAACACGCTGCCCTTGAGGAACACGAAGGTGCCGCCCGCGAGCCCGCCGAAGAAGCCGGCGACGACGAAGGCCCGCCACTGGTGCGCGTGCACGTCGATCCCGACCGCCTCCGCGCGGCGCGCGTGGTCGCGCGCGGCGCGCAGCGTGAGCCCGAACGGCGCGCGGCCGATCGCAGCCAGCGCGGCGAGACCGGCGCCGCACGCGGCGAGGGCGAGGTAGTAGTAGCGGACCGGCGACGCGAGCCAGGGCGCGGGCCAGATGCCGAGGAGGCCGTTGTCACCGCCCGTCACGTCGTACCACTGGTGCACGATCGCGTAGGCGATCTGGGCGAAGGCGAGCGTGAGCATCGCGAAGTAGATCGACGACAGCCGCACGCAGAAGAAGCCGATGACCACGGCGGCCAGCGCGGCCGTCACCGGCGCGGCCGCGAGCGCGACGAGCATCGGCGCCTTCGCCCACCGCACGAGCAGCGCCGCGCCGTACGCGCCCAGGCCGAAGGCCGCCGCGTGGCCGAACGAGACCATGCCGCCCGTCCCCATCAGGAGGTGGAGGCTCGCCGCGAAGAGCGCGAACGCGAGGATCTCGACGAGCACCCAGACGTAGAACGTGGGCAGCAGCGGCGGCACGACGAGCAGGACCGCGACGAGGACGGCGATCAGCCAGCGGGGGACGCCGACGCCGCGGCCGGCGGTGATCGCGCCGCCCGCCGACCGCGCCTGGGCCTCGGGCCGCCCCAGCAGACCCCACGGACGCACGACGAGCACGACGGCCATCACCACGAACGTCAGCACGAGCGACGCGCGCGGGAGCACGAGCACGCCGAAAGCGTCGATGACGCCGATGACGACGGCCGCCAGGAGCGCGCCGGGCACCGAGCCCATGCCGCCCACGACGACGACCACGAAGGCCTCGGTGATGATCGCCGCGTCCATCACGGTGGTGAGCGCCTGCCGCGGCACTTGAAGGGCTCCCGCCAGCCCTGCGAGCAGCGAGCCGAGCGCGAACACACCGGTGAACAGCCGCGCCTGGTCGACGCCCAGCAGCGCCACCATCTCGCGGTCCAGAGTGGCCGCGCGGATGAGCACGCCCCAACGGGTGCGATAGAGCAGCCACCAGAGGGCCGCGGCCACGCAGGGCCCGAGCGCGATGAGCGCGAGGTCGTACGTCGGCACCAGCTGGCCCGCGATGCGGACGGCGCCGCCGAGCCCGGGCGCGCTCGGCCCTGTCTTGTTCTCGCTGCCCCAGACCAGCTTGACGACGTCGGAGACGACGAGCACGAGCGCGAAGGTCAGCAGCAGCTGGTAGAGCTCGGGCGCACGATACACGCGGCGCAGGAGGCCCACCTCCACCACCGTCCCGAGCGCGCCCACGGCGAGCGCGGCGAGGGCCACCGCCACGTAGAAGGACGCGCCGCCCAGCGGCAGCGCCGCCGCCAGCGTGTAGGCGAGGTAGGCGGCGAGCATGTAGAAGGACCCGTGCGCGAAGTTGACGACGCGGGTCACGCCGAAGATGAGCGAGAGCCCGGACGCGATGAAGAAGAGGACCATCGCGTGCGCGAGCCCCGCGAGGAGCTGGACGAGGAAGAGCGACGGGCTCAGTTGCCGCTTCGGAGCTTCTTCACGTCGTCGTCGGACGGCAGCACTTTTTCACCCGGCACGTACTCGTGGTTCACCATGATCCCGACGCCGCGCCTGGCGTCGAGCTTGGTGGTGCCGACCCACGCGCCCATCGTGGACTGCCCGTCGGACGCGCGATAGCTGATCGGTCCGATCGGCGTCTCCACGCGCAGGCCGCGGAAGGCGGCCACGAGCTTGTCGGTGTCGGTGGAGCCCGCCTTGCGGATCGCCTCGAAGATGGAGAGATAGGTGACGTAGCCGACGAGCGAGCCGAGCACCGGGTTCTTGTCGTACTTCTTCGTGAAGCGCGCGACGAAGTCCTTGTGCGGCGGCGCGCCGATGTCGTACCAGGGATACCCGGTGACGAGCATGCCCTCGGGGGCTTCGAGGCCGAGCGGGTCGATGTACTCCGGCTCGCCGAGCAGGATGCCGACCACGAACGTCTTGTCGAAGAGCCCGCGCTTCTTGGCCTCGCGCACGAACGCGATCCAATCGCTGCCGAAGAGCGACACGTAGAGCGCGTCGGGGTTCTGGTTGAGGATGGCGGTGACGAACGGCCCCGCCTCGAGCTTCCCCAGCGTCGGCCAGTGCTCGCCGACGACCTGCACGTCCGGCTTCAGCTCCTTGAGGCGATCGCGGAACGTTTCCCACGCGCGCTTGCCGTACTCGTAGTTGGGGCCGATGGTCGCCCACTTCACGTACTTCAGCTTGCCGGCCTTCTCGGCGAGCATGCGCCCCTGCTCGTAGGTGTTCGGTCGCACGCGGAAGACGTGGTCGTGGCCCTTGGCCCACGTGATGGCCTCGGTGAGCGGCTCGGCGGCGACGAACAGCGTCCGGTTCTGCTTCGCCCAGTCGGACACGGCGAGGCCGACGTTCGACAGGAAGGTGCCGGAGATCAGACTGACTTTCTCGCTCGCCACCAGCTCCTGGGCGTGCTTGACCGCCTCCGCCGGCTGCCCCTTGTCGTCGCGGAAGAGCACCTCGACCTTTCGGCCGAGCACGCCGCCGCGGGCGTTGACCTCCTCCACCGCCATCTCGATGGCCTGGCGATAGGGGCCGGTGAACGGCGCGCCGATGCCGCTGAACGAGTTGATCTCGCCGATCCGGATCGGCGCCTGCGCGGCGCAGGGCGCGGCGGCGACGAGCGTGACGGCAGCGGCGAGGGTGGCCACGGCACGGCGTGCGCTCACGGGAGCCTCCCGAGGGTCAGGACGCCGCGCGCGTGACGACGCCACGGGCGAGCCGGCGCTCGACGTCCAGGATGTGCGCGTGCATGGCCGTGCGCGCGGTGTCGCCGTCGCGGCGAGCGATCGCGTCGTGAATCGCGAGATGCGCGGCAATGATGGCGGCGTCGTCCTCCGGCGTGAGCTCGGCGCGCTGGGCGACCACCTTGATCTCCAGCGCGGTGAGCGCGTGGGTCACCGCGGCGTGGACGGGATTGCGGGCGGCGGCGGCCACCTGACGGTGGAACTCCGCGTCCAGCGCCCGGCGCCGGCGCGAGGTGATCCCGGGCTCGGTGCGCGTCTCCAGGCACTCGCCGAGCATCTTGAGCTCGTGGTCGGTGACGCGCGAGGCGGCCAGCCGCGCCGATTCCGGCTCGAGCAGGGCCCGCGCCTCCGCGAGCTGCGGCAGCGACACGCGGCCGAGGCGGAAGAGCGTCGACAGGTCGCGCACGACGGGCATGGCGTCCAGCTCGCGGATGAAATAGCCGCCGGCGGACCCCTGCCGCACCTCGACGAGGCCGCGGTGCTCGAGCGCGCGCAGCGCCTCCCGCACGGCCACGCGGCTGGCGCCGAACTCGCGCACGAGCTGACGCTCGGGCGGGAGCTTGTCGCCGTGCGCGAACCGTCCCTCGTAAATCGCGCGCTCGATCTGCGCGACGATGTGCTCGTATACGCGGGGCGCCCGAACCGCTCCGAACATCGGTGCGCGTCACTGTCCGATCAAAGCGGCCCGATGTCAAGGGCGGGCGCGTGGGACAATCGCCCGTGCGCCGCCGTGCCCTCCTGCTGCCGCCTCTCGTCGCGCTGCTCGCGGGCTGCGCATCCCTCGCATGCCGTCCGGCCACCGTCGTGGCCGACCGGCGCGAGGAACGCACGCGGCTCGACAGCGAGTTTCGGGGCGTGCGCACCGACGAGCTCGGCCGCGTCGGCCAGGTGCGCCGTGACCGCCTCGTGCACGACTGGTGGGTGCGCGACACCCAGGGCCGCTGGCACCGCGTCGAGGAAGACACCTACCGCGCGGCCGAGCCCGGACGCGAGATCGGCGTCTGCCTTTAGCGCCCGACCGGTGCGCCCACGGAAAAGTTCTTCCCACGCGGCCGTGTCATCTCCGTCACCGCTCTGACGCGAGTGTCATGCCGCCGCCACGCGCGCGACACCGCGCGGTCCAAACTTGCGGACTTCCGCCCTTGGCTCGCGCGTTGCACTGGCCCGGCTCCCCCCGGATGCGCTCGCAGTGCAACGCCAACAGGAGGACCAGGCCATGCGACGAATCGTGACGTGGAGCGCGCCGCTCGTGCTCGTGGCGGTCGCCACGGCGGGCTGCGCGACGAAGGACTGGGTCAACGAGAAGCTCGGCAAGAGGCAGGCGCAGATGGACGAGCGTTTCGCGCAGGTGGACGTCGCAGTGAAGGACGTCGGCACGGCCGCGGGCACGGCGCAGGGCCGCGCCGAGGCCGCCTTCGGCCGCGCCGACGAGGTGAACGCGCGGCTCACGCGCGTCTGGACCGGTCGCAACAAGCGCACCGTGGTCGAGACGCTGCATGTGCAGTTCGGATTCGACCGCAGCGACTTGTCGGACGGCGCGCAGACCGCGCTGCTGGGCGTCGTGAAGGAGCTGAAGACGAACGTCGACCTGACGGTGGACCTCGAGGGCTACACCGACCCCACGGGGACGCGCGAGTACAACGTGGGACTGAGCCAGCGGCGCGTGGAGTCGGTGCGCCGTTACCTGATCGAGAACGGCACGGACATCGCCCGGATCCACTCGATCGGGATGGGCGTGCTCGTCGCGGCGAACGCGGAGCACGCCAAGCTGCGCCGTGTGACGGTGCGCCTGATGGTGAATCCGACCGACTGAGGAAGAATTGAGCCCGGAGACGGTCGTGGTCGCGCCACCGCCGGCCGCCTCCGGGCTGGCACCGAAGCTACGAGAGCCGCGGCACCATCGTGGCCACCACCATCACCCATGCCTGTGACGAGAGCATGAGCTGAACGTGGCGGGCTATGACGATACGGCCGTCCGTACGGATGGCCGCCATTGTCGGATCACCAGAACGCAGGATTCCTCGCCAGGTCGCGAGCCACACGTGCGCGTCGCGTACCTCTTCCCAGCGCGGGAACCACAGATCAAGCCGGAGGTGCGGGTAACGTCGCGTGACGTGCGCCACCAACCGCGCCGCCACCAGCGCCCCTTGCGCCAGATTCAGCACCGCGACGGTCAGCACCACCAGCCCCGTGATTTGCACGATCACGTCGACCATGCGGCAGTGCAAACGCAATCCTGGTACCACGAGTTACCAGGCTTGTAAGTACTCGGAAATACGACTTTTGGTCTACCTGAAGGGTGGTTAGAACATCGTCAGCGGCCTGTTTCTGACCACGCCCGTGATCAGGAACAGACCAGCCAGATCAGACCAGCTCAGGCGGCGTGGCGCAGCACGACCTCGTAGTCCTTCGGGGCGTGCTCGATCACCGGATTCCACGCCTCGTGCACGAGCCACTCGTAGCCCGTCGGCGTGGAGAGCACGACGCGCCCGCAATGGAAGCTTGACGGCGGCTCCACCTGCACGGCCAGCAGCGACTCGCCCTCCAGCGCGCGATTGACCGCGCTCTGGATCTCCGCCCGTACTGTCAGCGCGCGATCTTCCGCACGCTCGCGCCGCTTGAGCCACGCGAGCCACAGCCCCACCAACGTCGCCAGCACCACGGGAGCGATCAATGCCTGCATCATGGTCTTCGCCTCCCATCCGTAGAGATGCCGCGCCGCGGCTCTTGGATTCGACGGCCCGCGGTACACTAGGCAGCCGCAGGAGGCCCCATGGACGAGCAAGTCGCCGTCGCCGCCACCACGGGCGTCGCGCAGGTGTTCGACCTGCACACGCTGAAAGCGTTCGCTCCCGACAAGCGCGTGCGGAAGATGCTCTTCAAGACCGATCAGCTCTGGTCGGAGATCGCCTGCTACGAGCCCGGTCAGTCCACCGTGATGCACAGCCATCCGAAGGAAGAGGAGGCGATCTTCGTGCTGCAGGGCGCGGCGAACATGTCCATCGACGGCCGCGAGGTCGTGGTGCCGGCGGGCGCGATCGTGAAGTTCCCGAAGAACGTGCCGCACGACGTGCGCAACCTCGGCGCCGATCGCTGCGTGATCATGTTCCTCAAGGTGAACCCGAAGGTGCTGAAGGCCAGCCCGGGGGAGTCCGAGGGGGGCGTAGCCCCCCTCGCACGATAAATGGGTAACGTCGAGCGCTGCGACAAGACGCTGCCGCTGAACCAGATGATGTTCCACGTGCGCCGCGACGCGCGGCTGCGCGAGCGCTGGCTGACCGATTTCGAGGCCCTCGCGGGCGAGTTCGGGCTGAGCCGCGCGGAGATCGACGCGGTGCAGGCGAAGGACCCCAGGCGCCTGATGGACCTCGGCGTCCACCAGTACTACGTGCCGCAGATCCTGCGCCTCTTCTTCGGCGCGGCGCAGAACAGCAACGCCAGCGCCGCCCTCGAGTGCTACACGCGCGCCTTCCCCGAAGAGACGGCGAAGGCGCTGGCGCTGCAAGCGCGGCTCGAGACGACGGTCTCCCCGGCACGGCGCGAGCGGAGCTGACGGTGGCCCAGATCGTCGCCGCCATGGCCATGACGCACTCGCCCGGCCTCACCGGCTGGTTCGACCGCGCGTCGGAGGAGTACCAGCAGCTCGCGCTGGGCGCCACCGCGGAGATGCGGCGCCGACTCGAGGCTGCGCGACCCGACGTGCTCGTGATGTTCAGCAACGACCACCTGCTCAACTGGCCGATGAACAACACGCCCGAGTACACGGTCGGCATCGCCGAGGCGCACGTGGGGCCCGCCGACTGGTTCGACGAGTGGCTCGGGATGGAGAAGTACCGCGTGCCCGGCGAGCCGGGGCTCGCGCGCTTCCTCGTCAACGAGGGCGCGCGGCGCGGGCTGGCGCTCGCCCACCTGGGCGGCGAGATGCAGTTCGACGACGGCATCTCGGTGCCGACGCACTACCTGAACCCCGACGCGCGCTTCCGTCTGGTGCCCGTCACCATGAACTGCACGGTGCCGCCGATCCCGCGCCCCGAGCGCGCCTACTGGGTCGGCATCGTGCTGCGCGAGGTCATCCGCGCCTATCCGGCTCCGCTGCGCGTGGCCGTGGTGGCCACCGGCGGGCTCTCGCACGAGCCCGGCGGGCCGCGCTATTTCTGGGTGGACGAGGACTTCGACCGCTGGTTCCTCGATCTCCTCAAGCTCGGTGACCACGAGCGGCTGCTGCGCGAGTGCACGCTCGAGCGGCTGGAGGCCGCCGGATCCGGCGGCACCGCGGAGCTGCTCGCCTGGATCGTGGCGCTCGCGTTCACGCGCGGTCCCGCCGACGTGCTCGCTTACATGCCGGCCGTCGCCTGGCGCTCGGGCACGGGCATGGTGGCGTGGACCGAGCTCGCCGCGTGAAGACCCACCAGCTCGGCCACGAGGAGATCCACCAGGAGTGGAACAACGCGCTGCCGCCGCGGCTCGAGGTCGATCCCGGCGACACCGTGGTCTTCGAGACGCGGGACGCCGCCAACCGTTTCTACTCGAAGGGCTCGACGCACGACGACGTCCTGCGCCGCGGCCCGTTCCGTGGTCACCCGCTCACCGGCCCCGTGAAGATCCGCGGCGCGCGGCCGGGCGACACGCTCGTGATCGAGATCCTCGATGTGCAGCCGGGCGCGGACTTCGGCTGGACAGCCATCCGCCCCGGGCGAGGGCTGCTGCCCGAGACCGACTTCGCCAAGCCGTTCCTCCAGATCTGGGACATCTCCGATGGACGGCACGCGCGCATGGACCACCGCGTGGCGGTGCCGCTGGCGCCGTTCCCCGGCGTCATGGGCGTGGCGCTCGACGAGCCGGGCGGCCACAGCACGATGCCGCCGCGGCGCGCGGGCGGCAACATGGACATCAAGCAGCTCGTCGCCGGCGCGACGCTCTTCCTGCCCGTGCTCGTCGAGGGCGCGCTGTTCAGCGTCGGCGACGCCCACGCCGCGCAGGGCGACGGCGAGGTGTGTGTCACCGCCGTCGAGATGATGGGGCGCGTGACGCTGAGGTTCGGCCTGCGCCGCGGCCGGCGGTTGCCCGAGCCGCAGCTCGTCACGCCGGCGCCGCCATCGCACGCGACCAACCACGGCCCGCACTACGCGACGACCGCGCACGGGCCCGATCTCTTCGCGGCCGCGCAGCAGGCGGTGCGCTACATGATCGACCACCTGGTGGAGACGCGCGGCTTCTCGCGTGAGGAGGCCTACGTCATCTGCTCGGTGGCGGCCGACCTCAAGATCAGCGAGATCGTGGACGCGCCGAACTGGATCGTCTCCGCCTTCATGCCCGACGCGATCTTCCCGTCCTGATGGCCGACGACCTCGCGCCCCTCCGCGACTGGCTGCGCGCCTGGCAGACCTGCGTGCGCGCCGTCGATTTCGCAGCCGGACGCCGGCTGTGCGCGCCAGACATCGTCGCCTTCGGCACCGTCGTGCCCTTCGTCCAGGGCCTCGACGTGGTCGAGAAGGAGCAGTGGCACCGCGTGTGGCCGGTCATCCGCGACTTCACGATCGACGTCGACAACGCGCGCGGCGCGATCGCGGGCGATCGCGGCTGGATCGCCGCCACCTGGGACTCGCGCGGCACCCTCGCCGACGGCGGCACGTTCCCGCGCCCCGGGCGGTGCACCCTCGCCTTCGAGCGCCGCGGCGGCCGTTGGCTCGCCACGCACACGCACTTTTCCCTCGTGCCCAGCCCACCCGCGCCGGGCGCCACCCCGACCCGCTGAACCAGGAGGATCCCGCATGCACATCGGCGTCTGCATCTTCGCCACCGAGTACGCGATCCGCATCGACGAGCTGGCGCGCGAGGCCGAGGCGCGCAACTTCGAGTCGCTGTGGGTGCCCGAGCACACGCACATCCCGACCAGCCGGCGCAGCCCGTTCGCGGGCGGCCAGCAGCTGCCGGAGCAGTACAAGCACACCCTCGATCCCTTCGTCGCGCTGACGGCGGCCGCGGCGGCGACGAAGACGCTGCGCGTCGGCACGGGGATCTGCTTGATCATCGAGCGCGACACGATCACGACGGCCAAGTCCGTCGCGAGCCTCGACCTGCTCTCGCACGGGCGCTTCGAGTTCGGGCTGGGCGGCGGCTGGAACGCCGAGGAGATGGAGCATCACGGCACCGAGTTCAAGTCCCGCTTCAAGCGGCTCGAGGAGCAGGTGCGCGCGCTGAAGGAGATCTGGACGAGGGACGTCGCCGAGTTCCACGGCCAGTTCGTGAACTTCGACCCGATCTGGGCCTGGCCCAAGCCCGAGCAGAAGCCGTACCCGCCGATCCTGCTCGGCGGCGAGAGCGGCTACACGCTGCAGCGCGTGGTGGACTTCTGCGACGGCTGGTACCCGCGCGGCCGCGCTCCCGAGAAGGTGCTGGAGGGGTTGAAGGACCTCAAGGCGCGCGCGGCCAAGGCCGGGCGCGACATGAAGACGATCTCGGTCTCCGCCTTCGCCACCCCGCCGGACAAGGCCGTGCTCGACCAGTTCGCCTCCGCCGGCGTCACGCGATCGATCTTGCTGTTGCCCCCCGAGCCGCGCGACAAGGTCCTGCCGCTGCTCGATCAGTACGCGAAGCTGATCAGGTAGTGAGCCCGCCCGCCTCCGCGCCGGCGTGGGCCCTCGCGATGCTCCGCGAGGCCCGCGTCGGCCGGCTGGCGACCGCCGACGCCGCCGGCCGTCCTCTGCTCGTCCCCGTGTGCTTCGCCTTCGACGGCGCCGCGCTCTACTCCGCCGTGGACGACAAGCCCAAGCGCACGCGCGACCTGCGCCGGCTGCGCAACGTGCGCGAGAACCCCCACGCCTCGCTCCTCGTCGACGTGTGGGACGAGGACTGGACGCGCCTGGCGTGGGTGAGCGTCGAGGGCCACGCCGACGTGCTGAACGCGGGCGCCGACTTCACGCGCGCGCTCGAGCTGCTGCGCGCGAAGTACGCGCAGTACCGCACGATGGCCCTGGAGCGCGAGGGCGTCGTGCTGCGGCTGTACGCCGACCGGGTGCTCGCCTGGCGCGCGGCCGGCCCACCCGCCTAGAAGATTGGGGGCTCCTAGCGGTCGGAGGGCCGGAGCACGGAATCCGGGACGATGCTGGCGACGACGTCTCCCATCGCTCGCAGCGCCGCGAGCGCGGATGGGCCGATCTCGAGCCCCAGGAACGCCGTGCTCTCGAACCGGCGGACGAGCCTGAAATCGGTACGCCGCAGACGAGACAGGACGTCGTCCTGGGCTCGTGCGATGGCCCGGCGCCGCTCCCCGTCTGGCCGCACACCGTCGGGAATGCGCAGCTCCACGAGGACCCGGCTGCGGCCCTGGGCGACCTCGGCCTCGACCCGGGGATCGACGCTCGCCTGCATCGCTGTGGCCGGAGCACCGGCGGCGACGATCATAATGGTCAGCGACGATCCCAGCAATGTTCGCGCGGTCAGGGGCGCTCCTCCTGCCAGAGGCCCAGCGCGCGGACCGCGGGCTCGTCGTTGAACGAGAACATGCACGCCGGCTCGCCGGCGCTGCCGTTGTCGTGCTGGATCCAGTGCCACGGCGGGGCCACGAACGTATCGCCCGGCTCCCACGCGAGCTCGGTCTCGCCGATACGGCTACGGCCGCGGCCCTCGATCACGTGGAAGACGCGGCCCGCCGTCGAGCGGCCCGCTCGCGCTCGCTCCCCTGGCCGCAGCCAGTGCGCGTCGGCGCCCATGGTCGCCACCGGCGGCGCGCCCGTGAGCGTCACGTAGGCGCGCGTGACCGGCCGGTCTTTCGGCGTGCTCGCCGCCAGCCCCTCCAGCGCGCCCCGTGTCGCGCGCCAGGGCCAGCGGAACTCCGCCTGCGCCGCGTCGCTCGCCGGCTCCGGCACGCGCGCCGGACGCAGCGGCGACACCCACGACGCGTCGAACGCGCGCACGAGCGGGATGTCCAGGCCGTCCAGCCAGACAACAGGCGTGGCGCCCTCGTGGCCGTGATCGTGCCAGCGCATCGGCGGCGTGATGATGAAGTCGCCGCGCTCCATCGTGCACTTGATGCCGTCCACCGTGGTGAACGCGCCTTCGCCCTCCACGATGAGGCGCAGCGCGGCCGGGGTGTGGTGGTGGCTCGGCGCCGTCTCGCCGGGCAGGATCACCTGGAGCCCCGCGAAGAGCGTCGAGGTGATCCGGTACATGCCCTTCAAACCGGGGTTCTCGAGCACGAGCACGCGGCGCTCGGCCTGCTCGATCGGCACCAGGCGCGCCGCCTCGTGCAGCAGCGGCCGCGCCTCCCGCCACGACCAGCGGTGCGGCACGGCGGCGGTGACGCGCTCCTTCGGCAGCAGGACGTGCAGCGCGGTCCACAGCGGTGGGAGCGCGTGCGACTCGAGCGCCTGCGAGTAGGCCGGCGGCAGCGTCTCGTCGCGCGTGACGAAGACCGACATGGCATCCTCCCATCGGAAGTTGCCCGATGATACACCGTGCTAGACTTCCGCCGATGCAGTTCGAGGTGGAGGTCTACAAGAACGACGGCGGCGAGTGGGTGGCCGAGGCCATCGAGTACAAGGTCACCGCCACCGGCCGCACCGAGAGCGAAGCGCTGGCCCGCGTGATGGACGCGCTCGCCGCGCACTTCAAGCAGACGTCCAAGCGCTAGTCCGTCCGCCCAAGTCCGCAACACGTACCCCATCGCCGCATCGAGGAGGTGATCCGACCACTCTCGAGGCGCCGGAGCGTGTACCTGGCCGCCGGAGGCGATCCGAGCAACGAGCGGTACGGCTGGGTGCGAACGCGCGTCTGATGGAGATGGGGGGCCTCGAAGGGCCCCCCATACCCCCCAAACGTTCGGAGCGCCCGGGGTGAACCCGGGCGCTCCTCTGCTCGGTGGCGCTCCTCGATTTCGCGACAGGTGCCTAGGCGCACCGAGCGGCTGAGGGTAGCGTGACGCCCCTCAGCCGCCACGACCCGACGTGATCAGCGTCAGCGCGCCCGGCACCACGTCCACCTCCACCGGCGTCGTCCCCAGCGGATCGCCGTCCGCCTGCACCGGGACCGGCGCCGCCGCGTCGAGGGTGAGCCGCGTCGCGCGGCCCATGCGCACGTCGTCGCGCGCCAGATGGCGGCCGCGCCACACCGCCCACGAGTAGCTCGCGAGCGCCGCGAGACCGCCGCGCTCGAAGACCACCCAGTCGAGCGCGCCGTCGTCCGCGCGGGCGCCGGGCGCCAGCGGCAGGTCGAGCGCGTACGCGGGCGCGTTGGCGACGACGCAGTAGGCGCCGCTCGCCGCGGCCTCGCCCGCGACCACTCGCACGGGCGGATGGCGATACGTGAAGAGCGAGGCGGCGAGCGGCGCGACGTACGAGGCGCGCCGCACGCGGCGGAGCGTCGACCCGGTCGTCCGCCACGCCATGAGGCGGCGCACGACCTCCGCGTCCAGCCCGGCGCTGAGCATCAGCGCGAAGAGGCGGCTCCGCCCCGGCCCCGACGCGCGGCCGAGGTCGAGCGTGCGCGTGCGTCCGGCCGCCAGGGCCCGCGCCAGCGCGGCGGGATCGTCGGCGAAGCCGTAGGCGGATGCGAAGAGGTTCTCGTTGCCGGCGGGGAACGCGGCGAGTGGCGTGCCGGGCGGCAGCTCGTTGATCACCTGCGCGACGGTGCCGTCGCCGCCGGCGGCGACGACGGCGCGGCAGCCGGTCATCGCCGCGCGGTCGCCCAGCATCGCCGCGCGCTCGCGCGCGCCCCACACGACGCACGGGTGCTCACCGAGCGCGGCGAGCTCGCGCGCCAGCGCCTCGACGCGGCGGCGATTGTCGGAGGCCCCGCTGTAAGGATTCGCGGCGACGACGATCATCGGCGCCGCGAGTATAGCGGCTACGCGAGCGGGCGCTCGACGACGGCCAGCGGCGCCGTGCCCTCCACGTAATGGACCTCGCGCACGCCGAGCAGGCGGCGCAGCTGTCCGGCCTCCACCTTCATCGGCCCCGGCGTCGGCGCCGCACCGGGCGCGGGCTGCGGGAAGGCCGTCGAACGCGCCGAGTGGAAGGTGATGTTCCCCTCGACCTTCTGGAGCACCTGGTGGATGTGACCGTTGAGAGCCGTGACCGAGCCGAAGCGGCGCAGCATGCCGATCACCTGCTCGCCGTCGGCCGTGGTCCAGCCCCATGCCGGATACACGGCCCAGAGCGGCACGTGGGAGAAGACGACGAGGGGGGTGCTCGCCGTGAGCGGCTCGAGATCCTTCCGCAGCCAGTCGAGCTGCTCGTCACCGAGGGCGCCGCCCACACCCGGCTTGTACGCCAGCACGTTCACGAGACCGACGAAGTGGACGCCGCGGTAGTCGAACGATCGGTAGCCGCGGTTCTCGTAGGTGCCGGCGCCGTAGCGGCTCAGGAATTCCTTGCCGCCATCGATGGCCACGTCGTGCTCGCCGGGGATGTAGACGATCTTCTCCGTCCTCACGGCCTTCAGCGACTCCGCGAGCGTGTCGAAGGCGCCGGGCTTCTGTCCGTGGGACAGGTCGCCCGTGTGCAGCACGAACGCCGGACGCGGCTCGAGCGCGTTGAGGCCCGCGATGGAGTCGCGCAGCGTGCCCATCGCGTCCTTGTTGGCCTCGCCGCCGAAGCCGACGTGCGTGTCGCTGATCTGTCCGAACGTGAAGTCGGCGCCGGCGGCCGACGCCTCGCCGAGCACCGTCGCGGACAGCACGCCGCCGCGCGCGGCCCACACCAGTCCGGTCCCGGCCCAGGCCAGGCACTGCATGAAGTGTCGCCGTTCCATGGAATCCTCCTGCGACGTCGTCACTTCACGACGACGGTTGCGGTCATGTGTGGATGCAGGGCGCAGAAGTACGTGTACGTCCCGGGCGTGGTGAAGCGATGCGCGTACGTTTCCTTGCGGTCCAGCCCGCTGGACGTGTACGCGCGATCGGTCGCCGTCACCGTGTGCGGCTCCTCGTCGCCGTTGATCCACGTCACGGTGGCGCCCACGGGCACGGTCAGCAGCGCCGGCACGAACTTGAACTCCTTGATCTGCACGCTCGGTGGTGTCGCCGCATCGGCGACGGCGGCGAGCGCAACCGCCGCCACAAGGGTCACGGTCAGGAATCCGCGGGTCATCGTCAGCCTCCTTCACATGCGCCAACGCGCCGATACACGCGTCGTTCCCAGATGGCGCGATGGGAACGATTCGGGCGCTCGCGCGTTGCGGAGGGTGACGAAGGTGTCAACGGTGCTATGGTTTCGGCATGCATGAGGCGCTGGCGCGCGAGGCGCTCGGCCACGTGGACGCGCTCTACAAGCTGGCGCGTTACCTGACGGGCCGCGAGACGGACGCCGAGGATCTCGTGCAGGAGACCTACGCCCGCGCCGTGGCCGGCGCCGCGGGCTTCACGCCCGGGACCAACCTCAAGGCGTGGCTGTTCCGTATCCTCCGGAACACCTTCATCAGCCTCTACCGCCGGCGGCGCGCCAGCCCCGAGGTGAGCGGAGTCGACGTCGCGGACGCGGCGGCGAGCGAGGAGTGGCTGCGCGACGACCTCGAGCTGGACCGGCTGCGCAAGGTCGTGGCCGAGGAGATCGAGGCCGCGCTGATGAGCCTCTCGGAGGAGGCGCGCACGGTGGTGCTGCTCGATCTGGAAGACTTGAGCGAGGTGGAGATGGCGGCGGTGCTCGAGTGTCCCGTCGGGACGGTGAAGTCGCGGCTCGCCCGGGCGCGCGCGGCGCTGCGGCGCCGGCTGCGGGACTACGCGCGATGAACCCCATGGACCATGACCACGCGGTCGACGCCGAGCTGACCGAAGCGCTCCATCGCCTGCCCCACCGCCCGGCGCCGGCGCGCCTGGTCGGACGCGTCGAGCGCGTGCTGGCCATGGCGCCCGCACCGCGCCGGCTGCTCTGGCGGCGCGCCTGGGCTCCCGCGCTCGCCGCCGCGCTCGTGCTGCTCGTGACCGCCCCGGTCGTCTTCTACCAGCGCACGGCCGCCACGCGCGTGGCCACGGCCACCATGGTCAACGAGGCGATCGCCGATCACCTGCGCATCGCGCAGGCGCAGCGCCCGCTGGAGATCGAGAGCGGCGACGGCCATCGCGTGCGGCCGTGGTTCGAGGGACGCCTCGATTTCTCCCCCGTGCTGCCGTTCGTCGGCGACCGCGAGGTGCCGCTGCGCGGCGGCGCGCTCGCGTGGTTCCTCGACCGCAGGGCGGCGGCCTTCGTCTACGGCCTGCGCCTGCACACCGTCACGCTCTTCGTCTTCCGTCCCGACGGCCTGCCGTGGCCCAGCACGGGCTGGCAGCGCGCGGGCGCCCACGACGTCTACCGTGACAGCGGGCGCGGCTTCACCGTCGTGATGTGGCGCGCCCACGGCCTCGGCTACGCGCTCGTGTCGGACGTCGACCCGCGCGAGGTGCTCGACCTCGCGGCACGCGTCGGCGGCGTCTGATCCCTCGCGCGCGGGAGTATCATAACGATCGACCATGAGCGGCGCGCTGGCGGGACTCCGCGTGATCGATTGCTCCCGGCTGATCGCCGGCGGCGTGCTCGCCACCGTGCTGGCCGATCACGGCGCCGACGTCATCAAGGTCGAGAACCCGCGCGGCGGCGATCCCGCGCGCGGCAAGCGCTCGATCACGCTCAACCTCACCCAGCCGCGCGGCCAGGCGCTGCTCAAGCGGCTCGTGAGCGACGCCGACGTCCTCCTCGAGAACTTCGTGCCCGGCACCTTCGAGCGCTGGGGGCTCGGCTGGGATGCGCTCTCCGCGGCGAACCCGAAGCTCGTGTTCGCGCGCGTGTCGGGCTGGGGGCAGGATGGCCCGTACCGCGACCGCCCCGGCTTCGGCACGATGGTCGAGGCGATGAGCGGCTTCGCCCACACGACGGGCGAGGCCGAAGGGCCGCCGACGCTGCCGTCCTTCCCGATGGCCGACATGGTCGCGGCGCTCGCCGGGGCGAGCGCCGTGCTGGCCGCCCTCCGGTATCGTGACCAGGTCTCGGGACGCGGCCAGGTCGTCGACATCTCGCTCTACGAGCCGCTGCTCTCCGTCCTCGGCCCCGACGCCGCCGGCTACGCGCTGGGGGGCGTCGTGCGCCAGCGTCACGGGAACACCTCCGACAACGCGAGCCCGCGCGGCACCTATCGCACCCTGGACGACAAGTGGATCGCGCTCTCGGCGTCCACGCCGGCCTCGGCGACCGCGGTGTTCGGCGCGCTCGGCCTCGCCGACCTCCTGAGAGACCCGCGCTTCGCCACCAACGACGCGCGCGTCGAGTTCAACGAGCTGGTGGACGCCACGATCGCCCGCGCCATCGGCCAGCGCACGCTCGACGAGATGCGCGGGCTCTTCGAGTCGAGCGACCTCACCGCGTGCCCCGTCTACGACATCGCCGACATCACCAAGGACCCGCACGTCGTCGCGCGCGGGATCCTGATCGACGTGCCCGATCCCGCCCTCGGCGCCGTGCGGATGACGGCGCCGACGCCGCGGCTCGACGCCACCCCGGCGACCGTGCGCTGGGCGGGGCCCGAGCTGGGCGCCCACAACCGCGAGGTCTACGGCGCGCTCGGCGTGAGCGAGGCCGAGCTGGAGAGCTTGAAGCGCGACGGGATCGTATGAGAGGCGCGAGCGCTCTCGCGCTGACGCTGCTCGCCGCGCTCGCCGTCGTCGGACCGGCCGCCGCCGCGGACTACACGGGTCCGCTCATCGACGCGCATTCCCATCTGCCGAACGCCACGGCCATCGATGCCTACGTCGCGGCCATGAAGCGCCACAACGTCCGCAAGGTCGTGCTCCTCGGTGTGGGCGGCGTGCAGCCGGACGAGGTGGAGTGGATCGAGGCCGCCGTCAAGAAGTATCCGGACCTCGTGTCGGCCGGCGTGCGCGTGCCCGATCCGACCAACATGGCCGCGGCGGGCCAGCTGGACGTGGAGCTGGCGCGCACCAAGGCCCGCGTGATGGGCGAGGTTCACATCCGCCAGGCGAGCCGCAAGATCGAGCGCGATCCCTCCGCGCCGGCGTTCATGAAGATCCTCGAGCTGTCCGCGCAGCGCGGCGTGCCGATCGTGATCCACGACGAGCTGACGCCCGCCGCCGCGGCCTCGCTCGAGGCGGCGCTGGCCGCCCACCGCGAGGCGGTCATCGTCCTCGCTCACGCCGGCGAGGCGAAGCCCCGCGATCTCGAGCGCCTGCTCGGGCGCAACGCCAACCTCAGGGTCGACCTCTCGGGCATGCACTTTCAGCGCACGCCGTCGCTCGCCAAGGAGAAGGGGCCGCTGCATCCGGCGTGGAAGGCGTTGATCGCGAAGATGCCCGACCGCTTCCTCATGGGCGTCGACGCGTTGGCGGCGCGGCTGTTCGAGCCGGCCATGCTCGACCGCCTCATGACGTGGACGCGCCGCGTGCTCGGTGAGCTGCCCCCCGACGTCGCCGAGCGGGTGGCGTGGAAGAACGCGTCGGTCCTCTACCACCTCGACTGACGTGGCGGCCAACCCCTTCGCGCGGGCGACGGCGTGGTCGCTGCTGGAGACGATCGCCGCGCGCCACGGCCCGCGCGAGGCCATCGTGTTCGACGACGCGCGGCTCACCTTCGCCGCCGTCCGCGACCGCGCGCGCGTCTTCGCGGCCGGCCTCGCCGCCCTCGGCCTGGGCCGGGGCGACGCGCTGGCGATCTGGCTGCCGAACCGCCCGCTGTGGTTCGTCGCGCAGTACGCGGCGGCGAGCCTCGGCGTGGTCGTGGTGGCCCTGAACCCGCGCTACCGCGCCCACGAGCTGGCCTACATCCTCGGCCAGTCGCACGCCGTCGCGCTGCTGGCCACCGACCGGCTCGGCCCGGTGGACTACCTCGACACGCTCGAGGCGCTGCTGCCCGAGCTGGCCGACGCCGTGCCCGGCGAGCTCGCGAGCGCGCGCTTCCCGCGACTGCGCCACGTGATCGTCGACTCGGAGGCCGTCTACCCCGGCTGCCATCGCGTGAGCGATCTGATGGCCGCCGGCACGCTCGCGCCCGCGGCCGTCGCGCCCGACGATACCTTCACGATCCTCTACACGTCGGGGACGACGTCGTTTCCCAAGGGCGCGATGATCACGCACGCGAACTGCGTGCCCCATGGCTGGAACTGCGGCGAGACGCTGCGGCTCACGCCCGCGGATCGCATTCTCCACGCGCTGCCCGCCGCCGGGACGTGGGGTGGCGTCAACATTCCCCTCACCGCGTGGAGCCACGGCGCGTGCCTGGTGCTGATGGACGTCTTCGATCCGCTGCGCGCGCTCATGCTGATCGAGCGCGAGCGCTGCACGGTGTGGAACGCGGTCGACAGCATGCTGATCCCGCTGCTCGACCACCCCGACGTCGGCCGTCGCGATCTCTCCTCGCTGCGCACGGGCGGCGTCGCGGCCACGGGCGGCGGCCGTCACGGGCTGCTCGAGGAGGTGCTCGAGCGGCTGATGCCGCTCGCCTTCCAGCCCTACGGCATGACCGAGGTCAACGCGATGTCGCTGCTGCACGAGCTCGACGAGCCCGCGGCCGACCGGCTGCTGCCCGGCGTGTGGCCGGCGCCCGGGCTCGAAGCGCGCGTGGCGCGCCCGGAGACCGGCGCGATCGCGGCCGTCGACGAGGAGGGCGAGCTGCAGTTCCGCGGGGCGCTCGTGACGCGCGGCTACTATGACATGCCCGCGGAGACGAAGGCCGCCTTCACCGCCGACGGCTGGTTCAAGAGCGGCGATCTCGGGCGGCGGGATCACAAAGGGCGCGTCATCTTCAGCGGCCGCCTCAAGGAGACGCTGCGGATCAGTCACCACATGGTGGCGCCCGGCGAGATCGAGGACTTCCTGCTCGCGCATCCGGACGTCGCGCAGGCTTTCGTGGTCGGCATCCCGGATCCCGGGAGCAACGAGGCCCCCGTCGCCTACGTGATCCGCAAGGCCGGGGCGCGGGTCACCGAGGAGGAGCTGCGCGCGTGGTGTCACGGCAAGATCGCCTCGTTCAAGATCCCGCGCGGCGTCCGCTTCGTGGACGACGTGCCGCGGACCCCGAGCCCGCACGGCGAGAAGGTCCAGCGCGTGAAGCTGCGCGAGCTGGCCCTGAAGGAGTTCGTCCGATGAGCCTGCGCACTCCCCTCTGCGACCTGCTCGGCATCGAGTACCCCATCGTGCAGTCCGGCATGGGCAGCGCCGCCGGCCCCGAGCTCGCGGCAGAGGTGTCGCGGGCCGGCGGTCTCGGCATCGTGGCCGGTCTCGGCGTCACCGCCGACGAGCTGCGCAAGCGCATCCGCCACGTGCGCTCGGTGACCGACCGCCCGTTCGGCGTCAACCAGTGGCTGCACACGGAGCTGCGCCCGCCCGTCGATCCCGCGCGCGTGCCGGCGGCGACGATGCGCGCCGTGCAGACCCAGCTGAACGTCTTCCGCGAGCGACTGGGGATTCCGACGACCGACCAGCCCGCCCCCGGGATGCCCGACCTCATCGACGAGGAGTTCGCGGTGATCCTCGAGGAGCGCGTGCCCGTGTGGTCGATCGGCCTCGGCAATCCCGAGCCCGCGATGGTCCGGCGCTGCCACGAGCGCGGGATCAAGGTCGTGGCCATGGTGGCGACCGTCGAGGACGCGCGCGCCGTCGAGGCCAACGGCGTGGACATCGTCGTGGCCCAGGGCGGCGAGGCGGGCGGGCACCGCTCGACGTGGGTGAAGAAGCCGCGCGAGGAGGCCAGCGTCGCCACGCTCACGCTCGTGCCCCAGGTGGTGGACGCCGTCCGCGTGCCCGTCGTCGCCGCCGGCGGTATCGCGGATGGCCGCGGCCTCGTCGCCGCGCTCGCGCTCGGCGCCGTGGGCGCGCTGCTCGGCACGCGCTTCGTCGCCACCCGCGAATCGATGGCCTCCGAGGTGTGGAAGAAGCGCCTGCTCGAGAGCGACGGGGGGACGACGCTGACGGAGGCGTACACCGGCCTGTGGGCGCGCTCGCTGCGCAACCGGTTCACCGAGGACTATGCCGCGTCGGGCGCCCCGGTGCTTCCGACCCTCATGCAGCAGCGCGCCGCGCTGGACGTCTTCGCGGCCGCCGCGCAGCAGCGCGACGCCGAGTACACGGCGCTCTACGCCGGCCAGTCCACGGGGCTCGTCCACGACCTGCCCGGCGCGGCGGAGGTCGTGGAACGCATCGCGCGCGAGGCCGAGGCCGTGCTGGTAAGATTGCGCGCCATGGGAGGCCCCCGCTGAAGCTCGACGTCGGCATGCTGACCCACGATCTCGAGTCGATCCCCGACTACGCGCGCAAGGTCGAGGCGCTCGGGTACGACTGCCTCTGGTCGGCGGAGACCCAGCACGATCCGTTCCTGCCGCTCGCCGTCGCGGCCACCGTGACGTCGAAGATCAAGCTCGGCACCTCGATCGCCGTCGCGTTCCCGCGCAGCCCGATGATCCTCGCCCAGATCTCCTGGGACCTCGCGAAGGCCTCGGGCGGGCGCTTCATCCTCGGGCTGGGCTCGCAGGTGAAGGGCCACAACGAGCGCCGCTTCTCGGTGAAGTTCGAGTCGCCGGCGCCGAAGATGCGCGAGGTGGTCCTGGCCATGCGCGCGATCTGGGACTGCTGGCAGAACGGGACCACGCTCGCCTTCAAGGGCCAGTTCTTCCGCTTCGACCTCATGACGCCGTTCTTCAACCCGGGGCCCATCGAGCATCCCGGGATCTCCGTCTACATCGCGGGCGTGAACCCGACCATGTGCCGCGTGGCGGGCGAGGTGTGCGACGGCCTGCACGTGCACCCGTTCAACAGCCCGAAGTACCTGCGCGAGCTCGTGCGGCCGGCTGTCGAAGAAGGCATGGCGAAGGCGGGGCGCGCGCGCGCCGATTTCACCTATGCGACCTCCAGCTTCGTGATCGTCGGCGACACCGAGCAGGAGATCGCTCGGCACAAGCAGGCGGTGAAGCAGCAGATCGCCTTCTACGCCTCCACCCGCACCTACGAGCCCGTGCTGGCCGCCCACGGCTGGCAGGGTCTGGTGCCCCACCTGCACCGCAAGTCGGTGGAAGGCGATTGGAAGGGCATGGCCGATCTGATCACCGACGAGATGCTCGAGACCTACGCCGTCGTCGGCTCCTACGCCACCATCGCCGCGCGGCTGAAGGAGCGCTACGCGGGGCTCCTCGACCGCACGGCGTTTTACCAGCCCGACAAGCAGCCGACCCTCGACGATCCCCGGTTGCCCCGGGTGATTCAGGAGTTCAACGGCTCTCGATGAACGCGCTCCTCTTCCACGAGTTCGGCGGTCCCGACAAGCTCAGGTACGAGGACGTTCCGGATCCCACGATCGCGCCGCACGAGGTTCTCGTCCGGGTGAAGGCGTGCGCGCTGAACCACCTCGACCTGTTCGTCCGCGAGGGCATTCCCACGCTGAAGACGCCGCTGCCCTTCTGGACCGGCTGCGATATCGCGGGCGAGGTCGTGGAGGTCGGCGCGGCGGCGCAGGGCGTGAAGGTCGGCGACCGCGTGGTCGTGAACCCGAACCTCACGTGCGACCGCTGCGAGTTCTGCGCGGCGGGCGAGGACAGCCTCTGCGTGAGATACGGCATCCTCGGCGAGCACGTCCGCGGCGGCCTCGCCGAGCTCGTGGCCGTGCGCGCCGACAACGTGCTGCCGCTGCCGGCCCACGTGAAGGACGAAGAGGCCGCGTCCTTCGTCCTCACCAACATGACGGCGTGGCGCATGGTGGTGACCCAGGGCAAGGTCGGCCCGGGCCAGGACGTGCTCGTCATCGGCGTCGGGGGCGGCGTGTCGTCCACCGCCGTGCAGATCGCCAGGCTCTGCGGCGCGCGCGTGATCGTGACCTCGTCCAGCGATGCGAAGCTCGAGCGCGCCAAGACGCTCGGCGCTGACGTCGGCATCAACTACAAGACGAACCCCCAGTGGACGAAGGCGGTGTTCGAGGCCACCGACAAGCGCGGCGTGGACGTCGTCATCGAGAACGTCGGCGCGGCCACGTGGAAGGACTCGATCCGCGCGCTCAAGGGCGGCGGCCGACTCGTGACGTGCGGCTCGACCTCGGGGCCGGTCGGCGAGACGCTCATCCCGCTCGTGTTCTGGAAGCAGGTGCACATCATCGGCTCCACGATGGCCAACCGGAAGGAGTTCAACGACGTCATGCGCCTCTTCTTCCAGGGGCGCCTGAAGGCGATCATCGACGAGGTGGTTCCGCTCAAGGACGGCGCGGCCGCCCAGACCCGCCTGGCCGAGGGCAAGCAGTTCGGCAAGATCGTGCTCACCCCGTAGAGGAGCAGCCCATGGCGATTCCGGTGACGATCAACGGCAGGCAACAGCAGCTCGACGTCCCGAACGAGATGCCGCTGCTCTGGGCGATCCGGGAGGCCGCCGGCCTCACCGGCACCAAGTACGCGTGCGGCGTCGCGCAGTGCGGCGCGTGCACCGTGCACCTCGACGGCCAGCCCGTGCGCGCGTGCGTGACGCCCACCTCGGCCGCGCGCGGCCGGCGCGTCACCACGATCGAGGGGCTCGATGCGAAGGGCGAGCACCCGCTGCAAAAGGCATGGGTCGAGGAGCAGGTCCCGCAGTGCGGCTACTGCCAGTCGGGCCAGATCATGTCGGCGGCCGCGCTGCTCGCGGCCAAGCCGAGCCCGACCGACGCCGACATCGACGCCGCCATGGCCGGCAACATCTGCCGCTGCGGCACCTACCAGCGGATCCGCGCCGCGATCCACAAGGCGGCCGCGATGAAGAAGGCAGGCACGCGATGAACCGCAACCCGAAGATCACCCGTCGCGCGCTCCTCAAGGGCGGCGCCGCGCTCGGCGCCGGCCTCGTCATCGGCTTCCGCCTCCCGCTGGACGCCGCCGCGCAGCAGACGCCCGGCGTCTTCGCGCCCAACCAGTGGCTCAAGATCGATCGCGATGGCGTCGTGACGATCACGAACTCGGTGCCCGAGATGGGCCAGGGCGCCATGACCGCGACGCCGATGATCATCGCCGACGAGCTCGACGCCGACTGGGGCAAGATCCGGATCGAGCAGGCGCCGGCCAACCCCAAGCTCTACGCGAACCCCGTCACCGGCAACCAGGCCTACGGCGGCAGCCGCGGCGTGCGCGACCACCTCGAGATGTGGCGCAAGGCCGGCGCCGCCGCCCGCCAGATGCTGAAGCAGGCCGCCGCGCAGGAGTGGAACGTTCCGGAGAGCGAGCTGGAAACGGAGCCGGGTGTCGTCATTCATCGTCCGAGTGGACGACGACTGATGTACGGGCAGCTCGTGGACAAAGCCTCGCAGCTGCCGGTGCCGCAGAACCCGGTGTTGAAGACGAAGGACCAGTTCCGCTACATCGGCAAGGAAGGCATCGCCCGCCTCGACATCCCGGTCAAGACCGACGGCAGGGCGGTCTACGGCATGGACGTGAAGGTGCCGGGCATGCTGATCGCCTCGATCGAGCGCTGCCCGGTATTCGGCGGCAAGGTGCAGTCCTTCGACGCCACGGCCGCCAAGGCCGTGGCGGGCGTCCGCCACGTCGTGCAGGTCAGCAACGGCGTCGCCGTCGTCGCCACCAACTTCTGGTCGGCGCTGCAGGGCCGCCGCGCGCTCAAGGTCACGTGGGACGAGGGCGCCCTGGCCCCGCTCACCAGTGCTGCGATCAGCAAGCAGTACGAGGCGATGTCCAGGCAGGCGGGCCAGGTGGCGCGCAACGAGGGCAACGCCGAGCAGGCGCTGGGCGCCGGCGGCAAGGTCGTCGAGGCCGTCTACCAGGTGCCGTTTCTCGAGCACGCGTGCATGGAGCCGATGAACGCCACCGCGCACGTCATGCCCGACAGCGTCACCCTCTGGGTGCCGACCCAGAACCCGGGCGGCCATCAGGCGCTCGCCGCGAAGCTCGCCGGCGTGCCGGTGGAGCGGGTGGAGGTGGTGACGACACTGCTGGGCGGTGGGTTCGGCCGGCGCGGCGAGCCCGACTTCGTCACCGACGCCGTCGAGACCTCGAAGGCCGTCAACGCGCCCGTGAAGGTCATCTGGACGCGCGAGGACGACATCCAGCACGGCTTCTACCGGCCGGCGACGTACAACGTCTTCAAGGCCGCGGTCGACGCCAACGGCCAGCCCGTGGCCTGGTGGCACCGCATTGTCGGGCCCGGCATCCTGATCCAGAAGGGACGCGCGCCCAAGGGCACCATCGATCCCGCCGCCGTCGAGGGCGCGCGCAACCATCCCTACGACATCCCGAACATCCGGGTGGAGTGGGTGGAGAAGGACTTCGGCGTGCCGATCGGCTTCTGGCGCTCGGTCGGCTCGTCGCAGAACGCGTTCATCACGGAGTCCTTCATCGACGAGCTGGCCCACGCGGCGGGCAAGGACCCCTACGAGTACCGCCGCGCGCTGCTCGGCAAGGCGCCGCGTCACCTCGCCGTGCTCGACGCCGCCGCCAAGGGCGCGGACTGGGGCACGCCGCTCCCCGCCGGCCGGGCGCGCGGTATCGCGGTGGCGTTCTCCTACGGGTCGTACGCGGCGCACGTGGCCGAGGTCTCCGTGGCGCCCGACGGCGGCGTGCGGGTGCACCGCATCGTGTGTGCGATCGACTGCGGCATCGCGGTGTACCCGAACCAGGTGCGCTCCCAGATGGAGGGCGGGGCCATCTACGCGCTCACGGCCGCGCTCTACGGCAAGATCACGCTCGACAAGGGGCGCGTGCAGCAGTCCAACTTCCACGACTACCCGATGATGCGCATCGCCGAGGCGCCCAAGGTCGAGACCATCATCGTGGACTCCGGCCAGGCCCCCGGCGGCCTCGGTGAGCCCGGTGTGCCGCCCGTGGCGCCGGCCGTGACCAACGCGCTCTTCGCGCTCACCGGCAAGCGGATCCGAACGCTGCCGATCGACCGGGACCTCCTCAAGCGCGCGTAGCATGCGGGGGTGGCTGGTCTCCGCGTGCGCGGCGCTGGCCCTCGTGGCCGGCGTCGCGCCCGCCGCCGCCGACGACGCCCTCTGGACGCTCCTGCGTAGCGGCGGCCAGGTCATCCTTCTCCGCTCGGCCGCGTGCTGTCCAGCCAGTGGTGCCGCTGCCTGGAGACCGCGCGGCTCGCCTTCGGACGCGCCGAGCCGTGGCCGCCGCTGAACGCCGCGCCCCGCGACGCTGAGCGGGTCGCCGCGCGCGCGCGCGAGCTGCGCGCGCGCCTCGCGACGCCGCCGGCCGGCGGCAACCTCGTCCTCGTCACCCATGGGTTCAACATCCGCGACGCCACCGGGGACATGCCCGCGGAGGGCGGCCTGGTGGTGTTCACGCCGCTCGGGGGCGACCGCTTCACGGTGGCGGGACGCCTGGTACCCGCGGACCTGGCGACGCCGTGAGCGCGCGGCCATAATGGAGCACCCGGGAGGACGACGATGAGATCGCGCACGCTAATCGCCGTGTCGACGTTGCTCGTACTGGCCCCCGCCGCCGCCCTCGCCCACCACGGCTGGAGCGGCTACGACGCGAGCCGGGTCCTGAGCCTCAGCGGCGTCATCCGCGAGGCCGGCTACGAGCATCCGCACGGCTACGTGAAGCTCGAGACGCCGGACAAGACGTGGCTCGTGGTGCTCGCGCCGCCGTCCCGGATGGAAAACCGCGGGCTGCCGCGCGACATGCTCAAGGCCGGCACGAAAGCGAGCGTGGTCGGCTATCCCAACCGCTCGGATCCGGGCGAGATGCGCGCCGAGCGCATCACCATCGGCGACAAGACCACCGAGCTGCGTTGAGTCGCCCGCCGAGCGGTGGCTGATGCACCCGCCCAGCGGCCCCGCCTGGCTGGTCTGGCTGGAGACTTCCGCGGCGGCGGTCGCCATGCGGCAGTGGACGTGGCTCTACCCGGCCGTCGAGATCGTCCACATCGTCGGCTTCGTGACGCTCGTCGGCGCCGCCCTCATGTTCGACGCGCGCCTGCTGGGCCGCTCGCGGCCGCTCGCCGTCAGCGCGCTCGAGCGTCACCTGCTGCCGTGGGCGCGCTTCAGCCTGCTGCTCGTCGTCCCCACCGGCGCCCTCATGTTCACCGCCCACGCGACCGAGATGGCGACGAACCCCGCCCTGCGCCTCAAGCTCGTCCTGCTCGTGGCCGCGTTCCTGAACGCGGGCATCTTCCATCGCTGGCCGTTCCGCACCGTGGGCGACTGGGACACCGAGATCCGCGCCCCCATGGCCGCGCGCGTCAACGGCGTGCTCTCGATCGGGCTCTGGGTGGGCGTCATCGCGTGCGGGCGTCTGATCGCCTATTTCTAACCCCCCGCCGAGTTTGAGAAACCCGTGGCCTGACAGCCCGTGGCGAAACTGGGAAATAATTTTCCGTCTTCCCGAAGCGCGGGTCCGATGGTGTAGTTCGAGTGATGGACGCTCTGAAGGAGATCGACTTCCGGCTGCTGCTCGAACAGCTGCCGGCGATCGTGTGGGCCACCGATCGGGACCTGTGCTTCCACTACGCGCGCGGCGCCGGCCTCGTCGCGCTGGGGCTGGGCGCCGACGAGGTCGTGGGTCTGTCGCTCAGCGACTATCTCGGCACGCGCGACCCCGATGATCCGACGCTGGCCGCCCACCGCGCGGCGCTGGACGGCGTGCCCGCCGTGTACGAGCTGCGCCACGAGGGCCGTGTCTATCAGGTCCACGTCGAGCCGTGGCGGGCCGGCAGCGCGGGGATCGTGGGGGTGCTGGGTGTGGCGCTCGACATCACCAGGCGCGCACACGCCGAGGCGGCGCTGCTCCGCAGCGAGCGCACGCTGGCCGAGTTCTTCGAGAACGCCGAGACCGAGCTCTTCGAGAACGCCGTCATCGGCCTGCACTGGATCGGGGCCGACGGCACCATCCTGCGCGCCAACCAGGCCGAGCTGGATCTCCTCGGCTACGCGGTGGAGGAGTACGTCGGGCATCACATCGCCGAGTTCCACGTCGACCCCGAGCTGGTCACCGAGATCCTGGCGCGGCTCGGCCGCGGCGAGACGGTGGACGCCTGGGAGGCGCGGATGCGCGCCAGGGACGGCTCGATCAAGGACGTCCTGATCTCGTCCAACGCCCTCTGGGAGGACGGCCACTTCGTGCGCACGCGCGGTTTCACGCGCGACATCACCGACCGCCGCCGGATGGAGGAGGCACGGCGCCAGGCCGAGCTGCAGCAGCACGTGGCGAGCCTCGCCCACGCCGCCGCCCACGAGATCAACAATCCGCTGGCCGTCATCTACGGCCAGCTCGACCTCATCGCCCGCACGGCGGCGCCGGAGACGAAGCCGCGCCTCGACGCGTCCCGCGAGGCGATCGCGCGTATCGCCGAGATCCTGGATCGGATGAACAGCCTCGCCCGACTCAAGCTCTCGCAGGACTGGCCGGCCGACCTGCCGCCCATGCTCGATCTCAAGGCATCCAGCGCGGCGGACGCCGGCACGTCCCGCTGAGCCGCGCGCGGCGCTTGTCGCCGCCGCGCGGCCGTGTTTCACTCATCCGGTGGCCCTCGTGACCGACCTCGACACGCCCGCGGTGACCGTGCGCCTGGACATCGTGGAGCGCAACATCCGCCGCGTGCACGACCACCTGGCCCGCCACGGCATCGCCAACCGGCCGCACGTGAAGACGCACAAGATTCCCGCCCTGGGCCGGATGCAGATGGCCGCCGGTGCTCAGGGCATCACCTGCCAGAAGCTCGGCGAGGTCGAGGTGTTCACCGAGGCCGGCGTCGCCGACGACGTGCTGCTGACCTTCAACGTCCTCGGGCGCGCCAAGAGCGAGCGGCTGCTGGCGCTGGCGCGGCGGCTCGCGCGGCTGGCCGTCGTGTTCGACAACGAGGTCGTCGCCCGCGGCCTCGGTGAGGCGGCGCGCGCGGCGGGGACCGAGATCCCGTTCCTCGTCGAGTGCGACACGGGCTTCGGGCGCAACGGCGTCCAGACCCCAGAGGCGGCGCTCGAGCTGGCTCGAACCGCCATGCGGCTGGGCGGCCTGCGCTTCGAGGGCCTCATGACCTTCCCCAACCGCGAGCCCGGCACGCGCCAGTTCCTGGAGCGCGCGCTCGAGCTGTTCAAGCGCGCGGGCGTCCCCGTGCCCGTCGTCTCGGGCGGGGGCACGCCCGCGATCTTCGCCGCGCAGAACATTCCCCAGCTCACCGAGCACCGCGCCGGCACCTACATCTACAACGACCGCATGGTGGTGGCCTCCGGCACCGCCACCTGGGACGACTGCGCGATGCGCGTGCGCTGCACGGTGGTGAGCACGCCGACGCGCGACCGCGCGATCCTCGACGCGGGCACCAAGGTCTTCACGTCCGACCTCTACACGGTGACCGGCTACGGCCACCTGCTCGAGTACCCGGAGGCCGCGGTCGTGAACCTCTCCGAGGAGCACGGCGTCGTGGACCTCTCGGCGTGCCGCGCGCGCCCGGCCATCGGCGAGGTGGTGGAGGTCGTGCCGAACCACTGCTGCGTGGTGAGCAACATGGTCGACGAGGTCTACGGCGTCCGCGACGGCAAGGTCGAGACGGTGTGGCCGGTGGCCGCGCGCGGCGAGGTGCGCTGAGCGGTGAGCGCGAACAAGACGCTGGCCATCCTCGTCGGCGGCGGCCCCGCGCCGGGCATCAACGCCGTCCTCGCCGCCGCCACCATCGAGGCGCGCAACCACGGGCTGCGCGTGCTCGGCTGCTACGACGGCTTCAAGTGGCTCGTGCAGGGCGACACGCAGCACGTGGTGGATCTCGAGATCAACGACACCTCGCGCATCCACTTCGACGGCGGCTCCATCATCCGCACCTCGCGCACCAACCCCAGCAAGTCCGCGGAGGCCATCCACCAGGTCGGCGACGCGCTCCAGCGGCTGGGCGTGAACCATCTCATCACCATCGGCGGCGACGACACGGCGTACTCCGCCTCGCGGCTGGCCAAGACGGTGCCCGGGCTCACGGTGGCCCACGTGCCCAAGACGATCGACAACGACCTGCCCCTGCCCGGTGACATCGTCACCTTCGGCTTTCCCACCGCCTGCAACCTCGGCAAGGAGCTCGTCCGGAACCTGATGCAGGACGCGCAGACCACCGAGCGGTGGTTCTTCATCACGGTCATGGGCCGCCACGCCGGCCACCTGGCGCTCGGCATCGGCGGCTCGGCGGCGGCCACGCTCACGCTCATCGCCGAGGAGTTCCCCGAGCCGCAGATCTCGCTGGACCGCCTCGCCGACACGCTGGAGGGCGCCATCATCAAGCGGCGCGTGCAGGGCCGCGAGCACGGCGTGGCGATCCTCTCCGAGGGGCTCGGGGAGAAGCTCGACCTCGCCACGCTCGGCAACGTCGAGCGCGACGCCTACGGCAACGTGCGGCTCGCCGAGCTGGACATCGGCCACGTGCTCAAGGACCGCGTGACGGCGAGCCTCAAGAGCCGCGGCGTGGACGTGACCATCGTGGCCAAGGACATGGGCTACGAGCTGCGCTGCGCGCCGCCGGGCGCGACCGACATCTCGTACTGCCGCAGCCTCGGCTACTGGGCGGTGCGCTTCCTGCTCGAGGGCGGCAGCAGCGCGATGGTGACGATCCAGGCCGGCCGCCTCGTGCCCATTCCCTTCGGCCTCATGGTCGATCCCAAGACCGGCAAGGTGCGCGTGCGCTACGTGGACGTCGAGTCCGAGATGTACCAGACGCTGTCCGCCTACATGATCCGCCTCAAGCCCGAGGACTTCACCAACCCCGAAGCGCTGGCCGCCCTCGCCAAGGCCGGCAACCTCTCGGAGACCGAGCTGCTCGCGCGCTTCGGCCCCCTCGTCGGGCGCGCCTGAGCGCTCGACGCCGCGGCGGTCTGGGGTAAACTCGGACGATGCCTCGCTGCACGCGGCTCGAAAAGTCTGCCTACGTTGTGCTCATCGTGCTCGCCGTCCTCTTCATGGGCGTCGTGACGCGCGACGCCTGGCGCAGGATCGGCAAGCCGTGGACGGGCTTCCCGGTGATGGAGAATCTCCTCGTCGGCGTCGGCGGCAGACAGCGCACGGCCGTGGAGCCGTTCGACCTCGTGCGCGCCGTGAACGGCCACCTCGTCAGCTCCTGTCGCGAGCTGCAGCACGAAGTCGAGCGCTATCCCGCCGGCACCAAGCTGCGCTACCTCCTCGTGCGCGGCGGGTCGCTCGTCGAGGAGGAGATCGTCAGCCGCGAGATGACGCTGCGGACGTTCAAGCACTTCGTCGTCGACAACCTGCTGTCCGGTATCCTCGTCCTCGGGCTCGGCGCCCTCGTCGCGCTCCTGCGGCCCGGGGCCCCGACCACACGGCTGTTCCTCGCCTTCTGTCTCACCGCCGTCGTCGTCAACGTCGGCTCCTGGGACCTCTCGGGCACGCACCGCTTCACCGAGCTGTTCTTGTTCGCGTGGACGTTCTGGCCCGCGCTGTTCGCCCACCTGGCGCTCGTGTTCCCCGAGCGCACCGCCGTGGCGCGGCGCTGGCCCCGAGTGGTGTGGGTGCCGTACGCCATGTCAGCGGCGCTCTGGCTCTGGCTGCAGGCGCCGATGTCGCGCGACTCCTGGACGGCCACCGCCGGCCTGATCGCGATCTACTGGACGGTCGCGCTGGTCGAGCTGCTCGTCGGTCTCGGCAGCACGGCGCGCACCGGCTCGACGCCGCTCATCCGCCAGCGGGCGCGCGTGCTGCTTGCCGGCTTCGGCATCGGCTACCTCGTGCCCGTCATCGGCACGACGCTCGAGGTCGTCCTCCACGAGCAGATCCCATTCCTGGCCGACGTGTGGCGGCTGGCGTTCGTGTTTCCGCTGGCGGTCGCGTACGCGATCGTGCGCTACCAGCTCTTCGACATCCGCGCGGTGGTGCGCGCGGGCACGGTGTACTCGGTGGTCACCGCCATGGTGGCGCTCGGCTACGCCGGCCTGCTGACCTCGCTCAACGTGCTCTTCGCGCGGCTCGACCTCGCCATGTCGGGCGTGGTGGCGCCGCTGCTCGTGGCCTTCATCGTGGTGCTCGTGGTGAACCGCGTCTACGCGCGGACGCAGGCGCTGCTCGACCGGCTCTTCTTCCGGGCCCGCTACGACTCCGGGCAGGCGCTCGCGCGGCTGGCCGACGCCATGACCACGACCCTCGAGCTCGATCGCCTGGCCGCGCTGATCGGGGGCACCGTCGACGGGATCCTGCATCCCGAGCGCGTGACGCTGTTGCTCGCCGATGACGAGCGCGGCGCGTTCCGACGCGTGGGGGGCGGCGACGGGCTCGCGGCCCAGGCCGTGCTCGCCACGTGCCTGGCCGGCCGGCGCGAGCCGCTGTCGCGCGAGACGCTGCTGGCCGACCCGGAGCTGGAGGACATCCGGCAGGCGTGTCTCGCCGACCTCGACGCGCTGGACGCCGACGTCGCGGTGCCGGTCGTCTTCCGCGAGCGGCTCACCGCGCTGCTGGTGCTCGGACCGCGCCGGCGCGACCTGCCCTACACCTCCGAGAACCTGCGCATCCTCAAGATCGTGGCCACCCAGAGCGCGGTGGCGCTCGAGCACGCGCGCGCCTACCACGCGCTGCAGGCGGCCCTGCGCCGCGTGCAGATCCTCGAGTCGATCCGCGCGGGCCTGTCGAAGTTCGTGCCGCGCACCGTGCAGCGGCTGATCGAGCAGGCGCCGGACGCGCCGGAGCTCGCCAAGCGGGAGACGGACGTCTCCGTGCTCTTCGTCGACATCGCCGGCTACACGCGGCTGGCCGGCCGCCTGGACGCGGCCACGGTGGAGCGGCTCGTGGAGCGCTACTTCGGCGCCTTCCTCGACGAAATTCTGAAAAATGGCGGCGACGTCAACGAGACGGCGGGCGACGGGCTCATGGTGATCTTCCAGGACGCCGATCCCCGGCGCCACGCCCGCTCCGCGGTGACCACCGGGCTGGCCCTCCTGCGGCGCGCGCGCGAGATCAACGCGGCCGAGCCGCTGGACGAGCCGATCGCGCTGCACGTCGGCGTGAACTCCGGCCGGGCGGCGGTCGGCGCGACCAAGATCGAGGGCACGGCCGGCACGCGCTGGACCTACACGGCCTCGGGGCCGGTCACCAACGTCGCCGCGCGGCTGGCCGCCCTGGGCGACGACGCCATCCACCTCGGCGAGGCGACGACGGCGCGCCTGCCGTCGCGGATCGGCCTCGAGGACCTCGGCGAGGTGCCGCTGCGCAACGTCGAGGAGCCGGTGCGCGTCTATCGCCTGCGCGTGCCGGAGCCCGTCGCCGCGGCCGTGTGACGCGCGTGCGCGCGTCCCTGCTGGCGGCGTCGATGGTCGTGGCGGTGGTGGTCGCACCGGCGCCGCGCCTCTCGGCACAAACGGTCGGCGACGTGTTTCGAAGGGTCCAGCCGTCCGTCGTCGTCATTCGGGCCACGGGGCGTGACGCGACGACGGGAGGCGGCGCGCAGGTCGTCAAGGAAGTCGGCTCCGGCGTCCTGATCTCGTCGGACGACGCGGTGCGCGTCGGCGATCAGGTCATCGTCGTCGGCGCGCCGTATGGGCTCGTCTACTCGATGAGCGTCGGTTGGATCAGCGCCCGCTGGGGCGCCAACACCGTGTACAAGCAGATGCCGCTCGCGGACTTCTTCCAGACGACCGCGACGATCAACCAGGGCAACTCCGGTGGTCCGATGTTCGACATCGCGGGCGAGGTCATCGGCATCGTGAGCCACAACATCTCGAAGTCGGGCGGCAGCGAGGGGCTCGGCTTCATCCCCGTCGGCTATCTCGCCAGCTACGAGAAGATCCGCGACGAGCTGCGACGCCTGGGTCCCGGCGCGACGCTCACGGTCACGATTCTCCGCGCCGGACAGATCAAGGATCTATCCGGCCGGATGTCGCGCTAGGCGCTCGCGCGCGCGGCGGCGAAGCGCGCCAGGTGGTGATCGGCGTCGCCGAAGGCCTGCGCGATCGTCGTCAGCCGCCGGAACGTGTGGCTGATCTTCAGCTCCTCGGTCATGCCCATCCCGCCGTGCAGCTGCACGGCCTCCTGGCTCACGTGCCGGGCGGCGTCGGCGATCTTGACCTTCGCCGCCGAGACGACGCGCCGGCGCTCGGCGGCATCCGCGGTGTCGACCTTCACGCACGCCAGGGTCGCGATGGAGCGCGCCTGCTCGTAGGCGATGAGCACATCGACCATGCGGTGCTGCAGCGCCTGGAAGGAGCCGATGGGCACGCCGAACTGGCGCCGCGTCTTGAGATAGTCCAGCGTCGCGTCGTGCGCGTACTTGATGGCGCCCACGGCCTCCGCGCACACGAGCGCGGTGGCGTAATCGACGACCTCCTCGATCAGCGGGAGTCCCCCGCCCTCGGCGCCGAGCAGCGCGTCGCGCCCCACCCGGACCCCGGAGAGGCGCACGTCGGCCACGCGCAGGTTGTCGAGCGTGCGGGCGTCGTCGATCGCGAGCCCGGCCGTGCCGCGCTCGACGAGGAAGAGGCTGATCCCGCGCGCGTCGCCGTCGCCGCCGGCCGTGCGCGCCGAGACCACCAGGAGGTCGGCGCACCCGCCGTGCAGCACCGCGCGCTTGTCGCCCTCGAGGACCCAGCCGTCGCCCGACGGCGTCGCGCGCGTGGCCACGCGCGCGAGGTCGTAGCGCGCCTCGGGCTCCGTCTGGGCGAACGCCATCTTCGTCTTGCCGGCGATCAGCGCGGGCAGGATGCGCGCCTGCTGAGGCGCGGCGCCGCCGCGGGCGACGAACCGCCCGCCGAGACCGACGGTGGCGAGGTACGGCTCGACGACGAGCGCCTCGCCGAGCGCCTCCATCACCACCATCATGTCGACGGTGGTGCCGCCGAAGCCGCCGAACTTCTCGTCGAACGGCACGCCGAGGATGCCCATCTCGGCGAGGGCGGCCCAGAGGTCCTCGCTGAAGCCCGCGGGGGTGGCCGTGATCTTGGCGCGCGCGTCGAACCCGTAGCCGGTGTTCAGGAACTTGCGCAGGGTCTCGGAGAGGAGGCGCTGCTCGTCGCTGTACTCGAAGTTCATGTTCTCCTCCGCCTAGAGGCCGAGCGTCGCCTTGGCGATGATGTTGCGCTGGATCTCGTTCGACCCGGCGTAGATCGTGGCCTTGCGCACGTTGCAGTAGCGCGGCATGAGCGAGGCGGTGAAGGCGTCGAAGCCGGCGCGCGCCTCCAGCGGCCGGAAGGCCTGCGCCAGCGGTCCCGCCGTCTGCAGCATCAGCTCGGTGAGCGCCTGCTGGATCTCGGTCCCCTTGATCTTCAGCAGCGAGACCTCGGCGCCGGGTGGCCGGCCGCCGCGCAGCTGATCGAGGAAGCGGAGGTTGGTGATCTCGAGCGCCATCAGCTCGACCTCGACCCGGGTCAGGCGGTCGGCAAAGCGCGGGTCGTCCCGCAGGCCGGCTCGCGCGGCCAGCTCCTTGACACGCGCCAGCTCGCGCTTGGACACGGCGATGTTGCCGGTGCCCATGCGCTCGTAACCCAGCAGGAATTTTGCGACGGTCCATCCTTTGTTTTCTTCGTGCACCAGGTTCTCGGCCGGCACCCTCACCTCGTCGAAGAAGACCTCGTTCACCTCGCGGCTCTGGTCCAGCAGGACGATCGGCCGCACGGTGATGCCCGGCGTCGTCATGTCGATCAGGAGGAACGAGATGCCGTCCTGCCGCTTCTCGGTCTTCGGGTCGGTGCGGACGAGGCAGAAGATCCAGTCGCCGTAGTGGCCGAGGGTGGTCCAGATCTTCTGGCCGGTGACGACGTAATGGTCGCCGTCGCGCACGGCGCGTGTCTTGAGCGACGCGAGGTCGGAGCCCGCGCCGGGCTCGGAGTAGCCCTGCACCCAGAAGTCCTCGCCGTTGTACATGCGCGGCAGGAACCGCTGCTTCTGGGCGTCGGTGCCGAAGCGCAGGAGCACGGGGGCGCACATGCGCACGCCGAACGGCACGATCGGCGGACAGCCGGCGGCGCCGCACTCCTCCTCGAAGATGTAGCGCTGCACGACGGTCCAGTCGGTGCCGCCCCACTCCTTCGGCCAGCCGGGCGCCACCCACCCCTTCGTCGCGAGCTTCTTGTGCCAGCCGAGCAGGTCGTCCTTCGACAGCTCACGGTAGTTCAGGACCTTGTCGCGGACGTCGGCCGCCAGATTTGCGCCGATCCAGGCGCGGACCTCGTCGCGGAAGGCGGTTTCTTCGGGGGAGTAGTTCAGGTCCATCGGGTCGCTCCTCTCACAAGCTCCGGGCCAGCTCGAGCAGGCGCCCGAGGTTGGCGAGCCGCGCGTCGAGGGTCTCACCGGCCGGCTCCACGCGAATCGTCGTGATTCCCGCGCGGCGGTAGAGGGCCAGCCGCTCGCGCACCATCGCCTCGGTGCCGAGCAGGTTGGTCTTGAGCACCAGCTCGTCGGGCACGCGCGCCGTCGCCTCGTCGCGCCGGCCGTCGAGCCACAGCCGCTGGACCTCGGCGGCGACGTCCGCGTAGCCCGCGCGCCGGTAAGCGTCGTTGTAGAAGTTGTGCCGGCGCGAGCCCATGGCGCCGAGGCTGAACGCCAGCCCGGGCTTGCGCGGCGGGACGAGCCGCGCGACGTCGTCGGAGAACGCGACGACACCGGCCGAGACGTGCAGGTCGAGCGCGTCGAGCGAGCGCCCGGCGCGCTTGGCGCCGACAGCCAGGTGGTCCAGGAACACGCGAGCGTGCTCGGGCATGAAGGACGTGCCGAGCCAGCCGTCGGCCACCTCGCCCGTCATCTCGAGGCTGCGCGGGGACAGCGTCGCGAGATAGACGGGAATGTCCGGCCGCGGCGTGGCGCCGACGCGCAGCGCCTTGCCCTCGCCGCCGGGCAGCGGCAGCTGGTAGACCTCGCCCTTGTACTCGAGCCGCTCGCCGCGCGTGGCGCGGCGGACGATCTCGATGGTCTCGCGCAGGCGCCGCACGGGACGGTCGAACCGGATGCCGTGCCAGCCCTCGATGACCTGAGGCCCGCTGACGCCGAGCCCGAGGCGGAAGCGGCCGTGGGACATCGACGCGAGGCTCAGCGCGGTCATCGCGATCAGCGCCGGCGTGCGCGTGCCGGCCTGCATGATGGCGGTGCCGAGCAGGATGCGCGAGGTGCGCGCGGCGAGGAAGGCGAGCGGGGCGACGGCGTCGTGGCCCCACGCCTCCGGCGTCCACACCGAATGCGCGCCCAGCCGCTCGGCCTCGACGACGTAGGCGCTGCCCTGCTCCCAGTCCTCCGTGGCCAGCCGCAGCGAGATCGCGACGTTCATCGGACGGGCGGAGCCGCGCCGAACGCGGCGGCGATCTTGACGAGCTGGCCGGCGTGATCGAGGTCATGCAAGCGCGTGAACAGCAGCGTCTCGCGCCAGTTGAGCGGGCCGAAGAACGGGTGCTCGATCGTGACGTCGAGCCGCGCGGCCGGCTCCGCGGCGCGCACGCGCTCGAACAGCGTCCGCCGCTGCCGCCCGAGGATCTCCAGCCACGCGTCCGCCGTGCGCAGCGGCGCGTTCTCGATCCCGCGGCCCTCGCCGCGGGCGGGCGCCGGCCGGCTCTCGAGGATCGCCACGACGCCGCCGCCGAAGTACGTGTCGGCAGCGACGACGTGCGCCAGCACCTCGTTGGCGCTCCACTCCTCGGGCTCCGGCCGCTCGGCGAAGCGCGCGGACGGCACGGCGCGGGCCGCCGTCGCGAGATCGGCCATCGCGGCCTCCACTTTCGCGATGATCTCGGTGGGCGTCTGCTTGGCGCCCTGGGCCTGGAGATAGCCGCGGAGGCGTGTCTGCTCGTCGGTCATGGGCGCGAGGGTAGCACGCCGCACGTGTATCCAATTTTCCACTCTTGACAACGTTCAACCCGGGCGCCTGCGGCGCGTCAGCAATCGATCGCGGATCCCGCACCAGCGGCCGGTGGGGACGCGGGGATGCGCGCGGACAAGGGTTCGTCGAAACAATCGGGATCGTCGCGGATCGTGCGTCCTGGCGGCGTCGGAGACGGCCGAAAAGCGGGGTGTAAGGTCGGCGCAGAGCCATGGAGGACGCGCCGATGAACCTCAGCACTCGCAAGGTCGTCCCGACCCCTGCGCACCTCGTGGAGCTCGAGCGGCTCGGCGACGAGATCGCCAAGCTCTCCGCCCACCTCGACGCCGCCACCGCGCGCCTGCTCGATCTCATCCGCGAGTTCGACGCCCGCGGCGGCTGGGGCAACGGCTTCGCCTCGTGCGCTGCGTGGCTCACGTGGCGCATCGGGCTCGACCCCGGCGCGGCGCGCGAACGGGTGCGCGTGGCGCGGGCTCTCGGCTCGTTGCCGCGGCTCGCCCAGGCGCTCGCGCATGGCGAGCTGTCCTACTCGAAGGTCCGCGCGCTGACCCGGGTCGCGACACCCGAGACCGAGGAGCGGCTGCTCGAGGTCGGCCGGGCGGGCACCGCCGAACACGTCGAGCGCATCGTCCGGGGCTGGCGCCGGGTCGATCGTATCGTCGAAGCGCGGGAGAGCACTCGCCGCCACCGGAGCCGCACACTTCACGTGTGTCAAGACGAAGACGGTATGGTCGTCATCCGCGGGCGTCTGGAACCGGAGGCGGGGGCCGTCCTCATGAAGGCGCTGGAGGCAGGCCGGGAAGCGCTGGATCAGCGCCGACGCGACGTTCCCGCGGAAACGCCACCCGACGGACTGCCGCGCACGGGGCTGATCATCGCCGACGACCCGCCGACGCTGGGCCAGCAGCAGGCCGATGCCCTGGCCCTCATCGTAGAGACGGCGCTCCACCACGGCATTGATCCGGGTGCGCCGGGGGAGCGCTACCAGGTGGTCGTCCACGTCGATGCCCAGGTGCTCGCCGACGCGGACGCGCCAGGTCAGTCGGTCCTCGAAGCCGGCACGCGCGTTTCTGCAGAAACGTCTCAGCGCCTGGCGTGCGATGCGAGCCGCGTCGTCATGCGACACGACCCAGCTGGCCGAGTTACGGACGTCGGTGCGCGGACGCGGACTATTCCGCCGGCACTGCGCCGGGCGCTCCAGCATCGAGACAGAGGTTGCCGCTTCCCCGGCTGCCGACTGCCGTTCGGTCAGGGTCATCACATCCGGCACTGGGCCAACGGTGGTCCGACGACGCTGTCGAATCTCGCGATGCTCTGTCGCCGCCACCACCGCGCGGTCCACGAGGAGGGCTATCAGGTGGAGCGGCAGCCCGATGGAGAGCTGAGATTCCGACGGCCGGATGGACAGCTACTCTCGCAAGTCCCGCCGCCGGCTACGGTGCCAACCGACCCCGTCGAGACGCTGCGAGCGCAGAACTACGCACGAGGACTTCACATCGACGCGCAGACCTCAAGGCCCGCCTGGTTCGGAGAGTGCCTCGACCTCGGTTACGCGATCGACGTCCTGCATCCACTGGTCGCCTCTCTCAGGGACGCACCAGCGACATAGGCATCTCGGCCGCTAGTACTCCGGATCCCCGGGCATCAGGATGCGCCGAGTGCCATCCGGCTGCATGAGAGTGCGCGGCGCGATCGTCGTCACCGTGCGACCACGTAGCCGCGCCAGCGCGTCGGCCGTGGACGTCGCGTCGGTGAAGAGCATCAGGTTCCGGATCGTCGGGTTGCGCAGCGAGATCTGGCCGCGCTTCTGCGTCTCGAGCGCCTCGGCCGGCGCGAGCCAGCGCAGGTCGGTGACCTCCTTGTCGTCGCCCGTCGGCGTCTGGTCCGGCGGCATCGGCGCGGCGAAGAAGCGCGTGTCGAAGCGCAGCGGATTGCCCTCGGGCGTGATCCAGTGGGCGAAGTAGACCAGCCGGTCGGTGGCGAGCCGGAGGTCCTCCCGCTTCACCAGCTCCCAGAACGCGCGGTTGTCCGCCTGGCAGGCTCGCCGACACGCGGTCAGCGTCGACGGCGCCACGCGGACCGGACCGCCGTCGGCGGGCGTGGCGAGGAGCACACCGACCTCCTCGAACGTCTCGCGGATGACGCCGATGCAGTGCGCGAGCGCCAGCTCGGTGTCCTCGAGCCCGAGCGTCTTCGCCGCGGCCGCGGGATCGAGACCGGTGCACCAGCGGAGCGCGTCGGGTGGATTGTCCTCGCGCGTGAGCTTGCCGCCGGGAAACACGAAGTCGCCGGCGGCGAACTTGCTTTTCGCGTGTCGCTGCATCAGCAGGATGTCGAAGCCGCCGGCGGGGCGGTCGCGGAGCAGCACGAGCGTCGCGGCGGGCACCGGGATCACCGCGGGAGGTTTGACGGGCACGGCGTAGTGTGACACGATGACGCGCGGTTGTCAGTTCCCGCGAAGGAGGCTCGCTCTCCATGGGCGCAGAAGCCAATCTCAAGGCCAAGAACATCACGCTCCCCACGCCGCCGACGCCACTCGCGAACTACGTCGGGGCCGTGCGCGTCGGCAATCTCCTGTTCGTGTCGGGCCACGGGCCGACGCGCACCGCGGACGGCAAGATGACGGCGCGCGGCAAGGTCGGCAAGGACCTTTCGACCGAGCAGGGCGCGCAGGTCGCGCGCGACGTCGGGCTGAACCTCCTCGCGACGGTGCGAACGCAGCTCGGCAGCCTCGACAAGGTCAAGCGCATCGTGAAGGTGCTCGGCATGGTGAACGCCACCGAGGACTTCGGCGAGCAGCCCAAGGTCATGAACGGCTTCTCCGACCTCATGGTCGAGGTGTTCGGCGAGCAGATCGGCAAGCACGCGCGCTCGGCGGTGGGCATGGGCTCGCTGCCGATGCAGATTCCGGTCGAGATCGAGATGATCGTGGAGGTCGAGTAGATGACCGTGCTGCTCGACCTCGCCGTCACCGTGATCTCGCTGACGTTCCTCGGCATCCTCGGCCTCATCAGCGGCGTCGCGCTGCCCGGCCTGTTCATCGCCGCCGTCGCGCCGTGGCTCGACTGGATCATTCCCATCCGCGACAGCCGCGCCTGAGCGCGCCCCCGTCCGCCTAGATGGGCGCCAAGTATTTCGGCGCCGCCGTCCTTCGCCGGGAGGATCCGCGCTTCCTCCGTGGCGAGGGCCGCTTCGTGGACGACGTGACGCTGCCGGGCCTCCTGCAGGCCGCCTTCCTCCGCTCGCCCCACGCGCACGCGCGCATCGTCGCGATTCGGACCGAGCGCGCGAAGAAGATGCCCGGCGTCGTCGCCGTCTTCACCCACGCCGACCTCGCGCGCTGGATGAAGCCGCTGCCGCTCTTCGGCGCCCCGCCGCCCGGCCTCGCCGCCGCCGTGAAGTTCGACATCCGCCAGGCCCCGCAGTACGCGCTCGCCACGCAGCGCGTGCGCCACGTCGGCGAGATCGTGGCGATGGTGGTGGCCGACGACCGCGGCCGCGCCGAGGACGCCGTCGAGGCGATCGAGGTGCAGTGGGCACCGCTGCCGCCCGCGGTGGACATGCTCACCGCCGGCGAGGCCGGCGCGCCGCTGGTGCACCCCGACTGGGGCACCAACGTCGCCGTCGGCTTCAGCCACGCCATCGGCGACGCCGGGCGCGCGCTCGCGGGGGCCGACGTCGTGCTCGAGGAGACGTTCCGCATCCAGCGCTACGTCGGCATGCCGCTCGAGGGCCGGGGCGTGGTGGCCGCGTGGGACCGGCGCGACGGGACGCTCACGACGTGGAACAGCACGCAGGTCTCGCACTTCGTCCAGCAGGGGCTGGTGACCGCGCTGGAGCTGCTGCCCCACCGCATCCGCGTGATCGCGCCCGACCTCGGCGGCGGCTTCGGCACCAAGGCGTCCGGCTACCCGGAGGACGCGCTGATCCCCATCGCCGCGCGCGCGCTCGGCCGGCCCGTCAAGTGGATCGAGGACCGGCGCGAGCACATGATGGGCGCGGCGCACGCGCGGCACCAGACCCACACGATCCGGCTGGGCGCGCGGCGCGACGGCACCATCGTCGGCCTCGCCGACCGCATCTGGCTCGACCTCGGCGCCTACAACGTCTGGGGCGTCGTCCTGCCCTACAACACCGTGGCTCATCTGATCGGGCCCTATCGAATACGCGACATGAAAGTCGACGTCAGAGCCGTCGTGACGAACAAGACGCCGAACGCTCCTTATCGAGGCGCCGGCCGGCCCGAGACCGTGTTCGCGATGGACCGCGCCGTCGACTGTCTGGCGCGCCGGCTCGGGCTGGATCCCGCCGACGTGCGCCGGAAGAACTACATCCGCCCCGAGGAGCTGCCGTTCGACTTCGGGATGCCGTACCGCGACGGCAACCCGCTCGTGTACGACAGCGGCGATTTCCCGGCCGCGCTCGAGTCCGCGCTGACCGCCGCGGAGTACGACCGCGTCCGCAAGGAGCAGGAGTCGTTGCGCGCGCGCGGGGTCTGGCGCGGCATCGGCATCTCCGGCTACGTCGAGGGTACCGCCATCGGCCCCTTCGAGGGCGCGCGCGTCACCCTCGACGCCGCCGGCCGCGTGCGGGTGGCCACGGGCGCCGTGTGCTCGGGCCAGGGCCACGAGACGTCGTTCGCCCAGGTCGCCGCCGACGCGCTCGGCGTGCCGCTCGACTGGGTGACCGTGACCGGCGGCGACACGGCCGGGGTGCCCTTCGGCGTCGGCACGTTCGCGAGCCGCAGCGGCGTCACCGCCGGCAACTCGATCGTCGACGCCGCCCGGCGGGTGCGCGCGAAGGTGCTGGCGGCGGCGGGCGCGCTGCTGGAGGCGGCGCCGCAGGACCTCGAGATCGAGGACGGCCGCGTGTTCGTCCGCGGCGCGCCGGCCTCCGCCGTCGACTTCGCGCGCGTCGTGCAGGCGGCCCTCCCGACCTTCGCCAGGCCCGGCGTCGTCACCCCGGACTTCGACGCGACGGCGTACCACCACGTGCCGACGGTGACCTTCGCGAGCGCGGTGCACGTCGCGATCGTGGACGTCGATCGCGACACGGGCGCGGTGAAGCTCGTGCGCTACGTCGTCGCGCACGACTGCGGGAAGGTCATCAACCCGATCATCGTCGACGGCCAGGTGCACGGCGGCGTCGCGCAGGGCGTGGGCGGCGCGCTCTTCGAGGACATGGCCTACGACGCCGAGGGACAGCTCCTGGCGGGCAGCCTGATGGACTACGCGGTGCCCGTCGCGAGCGACCTGCCCGCGATCGAGACCGTCCACCTCGAGTTCCCCTCGCCGCGCAACCCGCTCGGCATGAAGGGGCTCGGCGAGGGCGGCGCGATCTCGCCGCCGGCGGCGATCGCGAACGCGATCGACGACGCGCTCTCCCCGCTCGCGGTGCGGCTGACCGAGACGCCCGCCCTGCCGTGGCGCGTGCGCGGGCTCATCACCGCGGCGACGGCGCCGGCAGCTCCCCGCACAGGCTCTTGACGTCGTTCCAGTCGTCGTCGGGCAGGAGCCGGCGCTCCGGCTTCGGCGCCGCCGCGGCCAGCGCGCGCAGCGTGGCGATCCGCTCCGTTGTCGTGGGGTGCGTTCTGAGATAACGCGTCACGGGATCGCCCCCGCGCCCGCCCTCGCGGCGCGACAGCTTCTCGAAGAACGTGATCATCCCCTGAGGATCGATCCCGGCCTCCTGGAGCAGCCGCATCCCCTCGCGGTCCGCCTCCGCCTCCGCGGCACGGCTCATCTGGAGATCGCCGAGCGTGCGCGCGCCCTCGAGCCCGTAGGCGACGACGCTCGAAACGTCGCCGACGAGCGCGGCCATGAGCACGCCCGTGGAGGCCTGCTGGAAGATGGCGCTCGTCACGTGGCGATGCAGGACGTGCTCCACCTCGTGGGCGAGCACGCCCGCCAGCTCCTCGGCGCTGTCGGTGCGCTCCAGCAGGCCGCGGAACAGGATGAGCTGGCCACCCGGCGCGGCCACCGCGTTGACGACGCTGCTGTTGACGACCGTGATCCGGAACGTGTAGGGCTGTGGCCGCGCCTTCGCCGTCAGCGCCGCGACGATGCCGTCGATTTTCGCCTGCCGCACGGGATCCTCGCAGCGCCCGGACGGCGGCGCGAAGTGGTCGACGATCGCCCCCCCGAGTTTCTCCTCCCACGACACCGGCACGCGCGCGGCGGCCACCGCGGCGACGGCCGGAATGCCGACGTAGTAGATGCCGACGGCCAGCGCGATGGCGGCCACCAGCGCGGCGAAGGTGAGCCCCACGCGGATACGGCGGCGGCCGGGCTCGTGGAAGTGCGCCGCCTCGGGCGCAGCCGCGCGCGCCGCGGACAGGAAGCCGACGTCGCCGATCAGCAGCGCTTCCGACAGCTCGCCGCCGCGCTCGAGCCGCACCTGCTCGCCGGCGTGGGTGCCCTGCGTCTGGCGGATCTCGCGGAAGGGCCAGAACAGCCGCGCGCCGCTCTCGGGCAGCGTGATGTCGAGCCCCGTGCGCGTGATGTGGACGGTGGCGCGGCGGCGCGCCGCCGTCCGGCCGTCGAGGTACGCGGCCTCCCAGTCGAGCCGCAACGTCAATTGGAGGTGGGGGCCTCGAAATGGCCCCCACACCCCCACACGTTCGGGGCTCCCCGGGGAACCCGGGGCGCGCCTCTATACCCCCAAGGCGCTCGGGGCACCCCGGCGAAGCCCTGGCACCCCTCGATACCCCACATGGCCATACGTCAGATGAGGCCAAAGTCCGCGTCGAAGAAGCCGGCGAGGCCTTCGCCGGTCGCGCTCACCTGCTGCGCCTGCTGCGTGATGGTGTCGAGCGCCAGCGGCCCCTCGAGCGAGAGCCACGCGAAGCCGCGCCGCGTCTTGCGCACCGTGAGCCACGGCCACGCGAGGCCGGCGGTGAGGAGCAGGCCCACCCACGTCGAGATCGTCAGCCAGGCGAGCTTCGGCGCCGTCACCGTCGAGCGGAAGCGCGCGCCGGTGAAGCGCGTGTGCTCGGCGTAATAGCGCTGGCGCTTCGCGGCGAACCAGAACCACGAGAGTCCCAGCGTGGGCAGGAACAGCACGATCGTCCCCAGCCACACCCCCATGAGATCGCGCCCGCGCCCGTCGAAGGCGAAGCGCTGGGAGCCGAACCACGTGTTGCTGGTCAGGAACCGCTGCTGACTGGTGACGAAGGACGGGTAGTACAGCCCGAACGTGAGCGAGGTCAGCATCCAGCCGCGGATCCAGATCCCCACGAACTGGCGCGTGGAGGCGCGCAGCGAGAAGCGGATGCCACGCCACGACGTGCGGCTGAGACGGTAGCGGCGTGCCCCGACGATCGCGATGGGGATGAAGACGGCGGCGAGGATCGAGACGGTCATGCGCGCGGCCACGACGACGATCGGCGACGCCTTCAGGAGCTCGGGCGCCGTGTTCAGCAGGGTGATGGGCAGGAAGAAGAACGCGACGGCCTTGGCGAACCCGATGATCAGCTCGCGCCCGGTGCCGTGGTAGGCGAAGCGATCGCCCTCGAACTCGCTCTCGCTCCAGAGGTAGTTGCGCACGCGCACCTTCGCCCAGAAGAAGTAGACGCCGAGGGTGGCGAGGATCAGCAGCGCGTTGATCACGTGGATGCCGAAGAGCGAGGAGCCCGAGCCGCGGAAGATCGCGTGGCGCGTCCCCGTCGTCGCCGGCGCCGGCCGCGCGGCCGCTGGCGTCGGCGTCTCCGGAGACGGCCGCGGGGCGGCGCTCGGCGTGGGTGTCGTGCTGGCGGGGGTGGACGACCGCACGAGCGGCGAGCCGCCCGCCTGTGGCCCGCGACGCATCTTGTCGAGCGATGCCTGGTAGACGGCAATGACGACACCGCACTTCGGGCACTTGTCGCTGGCGACTTCCGCGAAGCCGCAACGGGGACAGGTGTCAGCCATTCGGCCCTCCCGGCGCCGCCACGCGCGGCCCGTCTTGCGATCTTGGCATAGCCCGGCCCGCCCTGCCGAGGCCAATCACACGCCGGCCAGTAAATCCGGCAACTTAGTGAGGGCCTCGGCGAGCCGGGGGCCGTGCCAGGAGAAGGGTTTGCCGTCCACCAGATGGACGCGCCCGTCGCGCACGGCGGGCACGGCCGGGTACGCGTCGAAGTCGCGCAGGTGCGCGCGCCGGAAGCGGAACGGCTCGTCCGGCAGGAGGATGACCTCGGGGCCGCGCGCGGCCATGTCGTCGAGCGTGATCGTCGGATAGCGCCCGCGGTCGGCGAACACGTTGGCGCCGCCGCACGTGGCGAGGAGATCATGCACGTAGGTGTCGGCGCCGATCGTCATCCAGGGCTGACGCCAGATGGGATAGAAGACGCTCACGGCAGCGCGCCGGGCCGCGCGTGCGCGCGCGGCCGCGTAGAGCGGCTCCAGCGTGTCGAGGAGGGCCCGCGCGCGAGCGCGGGCGCCGGTCACCTCGCCGAGCTCGCGGATCATCGCCAACCCCTCGGCCACCGTGCGCGGATAGGTCACCCACACCGCGATGCCGGCGGCGCGGAGCGCGGCCACGTCCTCGCGGCGGTTCTCCTCGACGTTCGCGACGACGAGGTCGGGCGCCAGCGCGCGGATCGCGGCGAGGTCCGGGTCCTTCTCGCCTCCCACCCGCGTCTTGCCGCGCACGACGTCCCGCGGCTCGACGCAATAGACGGTGACGCCGACGAGGGCGTCGGCGAGACCCAGCGCGCAGAGCAGCTCGGTCGTGCTCGGGATCAGCGAGACGATGCGTCGCGGCGTCGCGGACAGCTCCAGCGCGACGCCGGAGGCGTCCACGCGTACGGGCCGCGTCACCCGATGCGGCGGCTGCGGAGCCGGTCCACCAGCGAGAGCACCTCGCGCGTGCGCTCGGCCACCTCGGCGTCCCACTTCATGATCTCCGCCACCGGGGCTTTGCGGTCGATCGCGTCTTCGAGATTGGTCACCGCCACGCCGAACACCTTGAGCACCCGCCGCGTTTCCTCGCTCGGCATCGTCGTCCCCCGATTTACGCGTCCAGGTCCAACGCCGGAACTTCGGCCCAGCGCGGCTCGCCCGCGGGCTTGAAATTCTTCGTGTTCACGAAGTGCATGCCGTGGTGCAGGTTGAGCTTGAACTTGCCGCCGCCGTAGCGCGCGGCGATCCAGCCCTCGGGGTCGTCGAGGAACGGCTCCGCGTCGGCCGACGGCAGGCGCACGAGCCACTTGAACCGGATGGTCCCGGCGTAGGGCTCCTGCACGCCGAGGGTGGCCGTGACGTCGGGCCACACGCGCGCGAATTCTTCCAGCACGTGCTTGCGCGTCGGCCGCTCGACGCCGCGGTTGGTGAGGTTGCGCCGGAGGTACGGCTCGAGGAGGTCCCAGCACCACGTCGCGATCACTGGCGAGCGGAGTGTATCACGCGCCCGGGTGGTAAATTGCATGGGGTGACGAATTTCGAGCTGGCGCGGCTCTTCTACGAGATGGCGAGCCTCCTCGAGGTGCGCGACGAGTCCCGTTTCCGCATCCGCGCCTGGCAGCGCGCCGCCCAGACGCTGGAGACCCTCTCGGAGGACGTCGCCGCCGTCGCCGCGCGCGGCGGTCTGCGGGCCCTGCCGGGCATCGGCAAGGAGATCGGCGCGCGCATCGAGGAGTATCTGACCACCGGCCGCATCGAGCTGCTCGAGCGGCTCCGTGAGAACCTGCCGCCCGACTTCCTGAGCCTGCTCGAGGTCCGGGGCCTCGGCCCGCGCACCGCCCGCGCGCTCTGGGAGGTCGCGGGCATCGACACCATCGAGCGGCTCGAAGCGGCGTGCCGCAGCGGCCAGATCATCGGCGTGGCCGGCATCCAGAAGAAGACCTGCGAGAACCTCCTGAAGGCGATCGCGCAGCACAGGGCCGGCCGCGCGCGCGCGCTGCTGCCAGCCGCACGTGAGGTGGCACGACAGGTCGCGCTCGCGCTGAGCGCGCACGGCGGCGTCGAGCGGCTGGAGATCGCGGGCTCGCTGCGGCGCATGCGCGAGACGGTGAAGGACATCGACATCCTCGTCACCTCCACGGCGCCCGCGCGCGTGATCGAGACCCTCGTCAGCCTGCCGTCGGTGGCCGAGGTCACCGCGCGCGGCGAGACCAAGGCCTCCGTCCGGCACCAGGACGGCCTCGCCGTCGACCTGCGCGTGGTGGCCCCCGAGGCGTTCGGCGCCGCGCTCCAGTACTTCACGGGCTCCAAGGCCCACAACGTGCGCCTGCGCGAGATGGCCGTGCGCCGGGGGCTGAAGATCAGCGAGTACGGCGTGTTCGACGAGGCGACGGGCGCGCGCGTGGCCGGCGAGACGGAGGAAGACGTCTACGCGGCCGTCGGCCTGCCCTGGATCCCGCCCGAGCTGCGCGAGGATGGCGGTGAGATCGACGCGGCGCGGGAAGGCCGGCTGCCCGCGCTCGTCGAGCGCGCGCAGCTACGCGGCGACCTTCACGACCACACGGAGTGGTCGGACGGCCACCATCCGCTCGAGCGCCTCGTCGAGGCGGCCGAGGCCCGCGGCTACGAGTACGTCATCGTGTCCGACCACTCGCGCTCGCTCACGATCGCGCAGGGCCTCAGCGTGGAGCGCCTGCGCCAGCAGCGCGCCGAGATCCGCGCGGTGCAGGCGCGTCACGCGATCCGGATCCTGGCCGGCAGCGAGTGCGACATCCTCGAGGATGGCCGTCTCGACTTTCCCGACGAGGTGCTGGCCGAGCTGGACGTGGTCGTCGCCTCGGTGCACTCGCGCTTCAAGCAGGACCGCGCGACGATGACCGCGCGCATCGTGCGGGCGCTCGAGAGTCCCCACGTGGACATCCTCGGCCACCCCACCGGCCGGCGGCTCGGCTCGCGCGAGCCCTACGACGTGGACCTCGACGCCGTCTTCGCCGCCGCGCGCGCCCACGGCAAGGCCGTCGAGATCAACGCCTCACCCGAGCGGCTCGACCTCAACGACGTCCACGCGCGGCGCGCGGCGGAGGCAGGCGTGCCGCTCTCGATCAGCACCGACACGCACTACCTCTCCGAGCTCGACAACGTCGACCTCGGCGTCGCCGTCGCCCGGCGCGCCTGGCTCGGCCCCGCGCAGATCCTCAACACGCGCTCGCTCGACGACCTGCTGGCCTGGACCCGTCGCGGGTAGAATGCGGCCCATGAGCCGCCCCGGCGCCCTCGCCGTCCCCGGCGTCGCCACCGACGTCGACGTCGTCGCCCTCCGCCGCGCCGCGCTGGGCATCTTGCTGACGAGCAAGCTCACCGCGGGCTGGGGGCTCGGCTGGGACATCCGCTGGCACGTGCTGATCGGCCGCGACTCGTTCTGGATCGCGCCGCACATCCTCATCTACGCGTCGGTGGCCGTGGCCGTCATCGTGTCGCTCGGCGTGATCGCCGTCGAGAGCTGGACGGCGCGCGAGCGCGGGCCCACACCGGGCGCGATCAGGCTCCTCGGCCTCGTCGGCACGCGCGGCTTCCACCTGGCGTGGCTCGGCATGGCGCTCGTGATCGTGGCGGCGCCGATCGACGACCTCTCGCACCGGCTGTTCGGTCCCGACATCACGCTGTGGAGCCCGCCGCATCTGCTCGGGCTCCTGGGCGCCCAGGTCAACACGCTCGCCTGCCTGCTGATCGCGCGCGAGGCGTGGCCGGTAGGGTCGTGGGCCCGGGCCTTCGCGCTGGCGCTGGCCACCACGTTTCTCTTCGGGACGTTCGCGATCGCCACCGATCCGTCGTGGCGGATCGCGTTCCTCCACGGCGGCCTCTCCTTCTTCACGTGGCCCGTGCTGGCCGCGCTGCTCTTCGCGTTCAGCCTGGTGCTGGGCGCGCGGCTCTCCGGGCTGCGCTGGGCGCCGGTGGCCGTCGTGCTCCTGGGCTTTCTCACGCAGCTCTCCATCGTCGCTGTCGCCGGCGCGGGCTTCGCGCTGCTGCAGCCCGCCTCGACGATCCAGGAGGTGCTGGCCGCCGACGACGGCACGTCGCCGATCGCGGTGGCGCACGAGATGGCGCGCCGCAACGGCACGCCGGTCGGCGGCTCCGCGCTGCCGCGCGTCTTCCCGGTGGTGGGCGCCGCGCTGCTGGCGCTCGTCGACGCGCGCCGCCGTCCGCGCGCGGCTTCGCTCGCGTTCGGCGCCGGCCTGCTGATCGTCATGTTGCCGCGGATGCTCGGCTCCAGGGCGCTCGCTCACGTGCATCCGGACGCCGCGACGATGGCCGTGGGCATCGCGCTCACGCTCGCGGCGGCCGTGGCCGGCGGATGGCTCGCCGCGCGCCTCGCCGACCGCGTCGCCGCGCGCTGAGCGACAGCATGAGTGTCGAGCCGCCCGGCGCGCAATTCCCACCCGAGGCGAAGACGTCGCTGGAGCACGTCGCGCGCGACCTCGCGGCGCTGACCAGCGTCGCACTCGTCACGTTGTGGTCGGCCGACGAACGCACTCGCACGCTGAGCGTGGCCGCGGCGCTCGGCGAGGGCGCCGCGAGCCTCCCGCTGGTGACGCTCCCGTACGGTGTCGGCGCCGTGGGATGGATCGCCGCCAACCGCGCGCCGCTCGAGATTTCCGACGTCTTCCGCGATGCCCGTTTTGTCGGACACGACTGGCGCAAGAGTCACGGTCTTGCGAGCTTCTCCGGCGCACCGCTGGTGGTTGACGGGCGGCTCCTCGGGGTCCTGGCGCTCGACGCCCGGGCTCCGATCGAGCTGACGGCGACCCAGCGGAAGGGTGTGGCGGGTTTCGTCGGGCAGGCCGCGGCCGTGCTCGAGGAGGCTCGCCGACAGAACGAGGCGCGCCGGCAGCGCGAGGAGCTCGAAGCCAGCCGCAGCGCGCTCGACGCCCGGGTCCGCGAGATGGCCGCGCTGGTGTCCGTCGCAGGAATCCTCGGCGCCACCAGCGATCTCACCGGCGCGCTGCGGCTGATCTGTCGCGAGCTCGGTCGCCTGACCGGCGCCGACACCGTGGCGGCGTACGTGATCGATCGTCAGCGCGCCGAGGTGTCGCCCGTCGCCGGCTACCACATCCCGGAGGCGGTGCGTGAGGGACTCCGGGAGGCGCGGTTGCCCCTCGTGGACGCGCGCTTCAGCGACGCCCTGCTCGAGCAAGGCCAGGTCGTGTGGAGCGACGACGCGCCGAACGACGCGCGGTTCGCCAACAGCTTTTTCGCGCGATTCCCCCATCGCTCCTGCGCGTTCATTCCCCTGCTCGGCGGCGCCCAGGTCTCCGGCGTCCTGCACCTCGTCTGGTGGACGCAGCCCCGCCGCTTGTCGGTGGGGGAGATCGCGCTTCTCCAGGCGATCGGCCAGCAAGCCTCGATTCTCCTGCAGAACGCGCGACTGCTCGAGGCGGAGGTGCGTGCTCAAGGGCTTCGGGCGGTGACGCGATTGGCGAACGCCGCCGCTCACGAGATCAACAATCCCCTGGCGATCATCGTCGGGCACGCCCAGATACTCGCGGACCGACCCGGTGTCGCGGAGCGCCATCGCTTCGACCGCATCCTCGCCGCCGCGGCACGTATCGGGGAGATCGTCGGGCACATGACGCAGATCACCCGGCTCGAGGATCTGGACACCGCGCCGAACCTGCCGCCGATGCTCGACTTGCGACGCTCGAGCGAGACGGACCCGCCGACGAGGTAAGCCTTCGACCTGCGCCCCCAGCCGGGCTTCACCCCGGCGGTAGACTGGATGCATGGACGAGCGGGAGCGCACCTGCCCGGCGTGCGGCGGCGTCATCGACGATGGCGAAACCCTCGTCTTCTTCGACGGCGAGATGTACCACGTCGCGTGCGCGCCGGGCGCCACGTCGTGGCCTCCCCCGCCGCGCCAGCCTCGCTGGGACTGAGCGGGAGTAGAATCGGCGCGTCCCAGAGAGAGGGTCGATCGGACCCGGGAAGGAGCCGATCATGGCCGCTCGCGTGACCCCGACCGTCGACGCCCTGTCCGACCCCGTCCCCGACACCGCGCGCCTCTACCAGGAGGGCATGATCGCCGGTGTCATCGGCGCCGCCACCGTGGCGGTCTGGTTCCTGCTGCTCGACACCGCCGCCGGGCACCCGCTCTACACGCCGACCGTGCTCGGCACCGCCATCTTCCGGCGCGGGGCACTCGGCTCGCCCGAGACGCTCTCCGTCTCGCTGGAGATGGTCGGCATGTTCACGTGGGTCCACATGCTGGTCTTCGCGGCGCTGGGCGGTATCGCGTCGCGGCTGCTCGGGATGGTGGAGCGCAATCCGTCGTGGGGCTTCGGGCTGCTCCTGTTCGCCGTCGTCTTCGAGTTCGGCTTCGTCGCCGCCGCGCTCGTCTTCGCGGCGCCCGTGCTGCGCCTGATCCCCTGGCCTTCGGTGCTCGTCGCGAATCTGCTGGCGGCGGGCGCGATGTCCGCCTACTTCTGGCGGCGGCACCCGCGCCTCGTCGTGCGACCGTAGGCGGCGGAGCCGCAGCGCTCACTCGGGCACGACGGTCAGACCGTCGCGCGCGCCCTCGGCCTGCGCGTTCCGCGGCAGCGCGAGCATCCGGTCCGCCACCACGCGGAGTGAGACTTCAGCGCCTGTCATGCCTGGGTCGGACGCAGCCAGGGACGTGGGCCGGGTGGCGGCGTCCAGGCCGCGAAGCGGTCGAGCAGCTCGGCGGGCGTGTCGGCGAACAGCAGCAGCCCGAGGTGCTCGCGGCGCACGAACCCCTCGCCGACCGCATGCGACAGCCAGCGTAACAGCCCGTCGTAGTAGCCCTCGACGTTCAGCACCCCGACCGGCTTCGCATGAATCCCGAGCTGCGACCACGTGAGCACTTCCAGCGCCTCCTCGAAAGTGCCGAGACCGCCGGGCAGCGCGATGAAGCCGTCGGCCACCGAATTCATGGTGGCCTTGCGCTCGTGCATGCTCTCGACGAGGCGCAGCTCGCTGAGGCCCGCGTGCGCGAGCTCTTTCGTGGCGAGCGGCCGCGGGATCACGCCGACGACCTCGACGCCCGCCGCCAGCGCCGCGTCGGCGAGCACGCCCATGAGCCCGATGGAGCCGCCGCCGTAGACGATGCCGAGCCCGCGCGTCGCGCACGCCGCGGCCAGCGCGCGCGCGGCGGCCGCGTATTCCGGCCGGGCGCCGGCGTTGGAGCCGGCGAAGACGCAGACGCGCTTCACGCCCCGCCGAGCCAGTCGCGCGCGAACTCGTCGGACAGCGCGCCCGTGTAGACCTCCTCCACCGGTCCCTCGAGCCGCAGCGACCAGTCGGGGCGCACCTCGATGACGAGCGTGCCGCCGGGCATCCGCACCGCGACGCGCCCGTGGCGGCAGTGGCCGTTCTTCACCGCCGCCGACGCCGCGCCGCAGGACGACGAGCCCGAGGCCAGCGTGTAGCCGGCGCCGCGCTCCCAGATCAGGATGTCGAGCGTGTCGGGTCCGGCCGTGCGCGCGAACTGCACGTTGGTGCGCTGGGGAAACACGGGATGCCGCTCGAGCAGCGGGCCGACGCGCCTGGCCTCGGCCTCGTCGAGACGGTCCACGAAGACGACGCAGTGGGGGTTGCCCACGGACACGACCGTGGCCGTGACCTTGCCGCCGTCCGGCAGCACGAGCGGCACCGCCACCGTCTCGCGGTCGGGGCCGGTCATCGGAATCGCCGAGGAGCGGAAGCTCGCCGTGCCCATCTCGACGGTGACGAAGCTCACGCGGCCGTCCCGCTCGTGGCACGTGCACTCCACCACGCCGCCCTTCGTGTCGACGCTGAACGTCGTGCGGCCGCGCGCGTGCCCGTGGTCCCACAGGTACTTGGCGAAGATGCGGAGGCCGTTGCCCGACTTCTCGGCCTCGCTGCCGTCGGGATTGAAGATGCGCAGCCCGAAGTCCGCACGGGTCGACGGCACCTTCAGCAAGATGCCGTCGGAGCCGACGCCCCAGTTGCGGTCGCAGACGCGCTCGATGGCCCGCGTGTCGAGCGGACGCGGCAGGTCGGCCTCGTCCATGACGATGTAGTCGTTGCCGAGCCCGTGCCCCTTGGTGAATGGGATCATGTGCGCGCCAGGTCCACGCGACGGCCGGTGGCGGCGGAGAGATAGCCCGCGTAGATGACCTCGACCGTCTCGCGCGCGAGCGCGCCGCCCGAGAGCGGCTCGCGCCGCTCGGTAATAGCGGCCACGAAATCCTCCAGCTCTTGCGGATAGCCGCGGATCCAATCTTCCTCAGGACTTGGAAATTGCCATCCCGATTTTGTTTCGACCTTCTCGCTGATGTACTCGTCGCCCCACACGGCGGCGTCGGGCGCGTAGGCCGTCAGCGTCGTGTTCGGCGTGATGTTGGCGTTGATCACGGCGTTGGTGAGATACGCGGTCACGGTGTTGCGGACGCCGCCGAGGGTGACGTCGTTGCTGTGCACGGTGGCCTTCGTGCCGTCCTCGAACGTGATGAGCGCCACCGACCAGTCCTCCACGTCCTCCACCGCCGTGCGGTGGTGCGGCGTCTTGCCCGCGATGCCGGGCAGCTTCGTCAGCTGGGCCACGTCGGCCAGCACCGAGCGCGCGCGGATCGGCTTGCCGGAGCGCCGGAGGCCCTCGTGGTGCTTGAGGTGGAGCACGACGCCGACGGGATGGCTGCCCATGCGCAGCAGGGCGCCGCCGCCCGCCGTCTGCCAGCGCCGAGCGTAGGCGGAGTGCGAGCCGGAGTGGCTCTCCTCCGCGCGCAACTCCATGATCGCGCCGCCGCTCGCGTCCAGCAGCCGGCGCAGCTTGGCCACCGGTGGCGCGTAGACGAAGTCCTCCGCGTAGCAGAGGACGACGCCGGCTTTGGCGACGGCGTCGAGCACGGCGTCGGCGTTGCGCAGCGCCGTGTCGAGCATCCGCTGGCGGTCGACGTCGGCGGGCCCGAAGAAGCCGGTGAGCGGCTTCTCCACGATCACGTGCTTGCCGGCGCGAGCGGCGGCGATGGCGACCTCGTGGTGGCTGTCCGTGGTCGAGCACACGTCGACCACGTCCACGTCGGGACACTCGACCAGCTGCCGCACGTCGGTGAACGCGCGCGGGATCTCGTGATGCCTGGCGAACTTCTCGACGTCCGCGCGCGTGCGCGAGCAGACGGCGGCCAGCCTCACGCGGGCGGGAACGAGTGGACGGTAGTTGACGGCGTGCAGGTCCGCCGCAAAGCGGGCGCCGACGATGCCGACACCGAGGGCCGGCACGTCGCCCGCTCTAGCGCTGCGCGATGGGAACGTAGGTGGCGCGCGTGGCGCCCGTGTACTCGGCGCGCGGCCGGATCAGCCGGTTGTTGCCGTGCTGCTCGAGCACGTGCGCGGCCCAGCCGGCCACGCGGCTCATCGCGAAGACCGGCGTGAACTGGTCGGTGGGGATGCCCATGGCCGCGTAGCCCGCGCCGGAGTAGAGGTCCACGTTCGGGTAGATGTGCTTCTCCTCGGTCATCACGCGCGCGACGATGTTGAGGATTTTCACCTTGCTCTCGTCGCCGTTCTGCTTGCCGAGCTCGGTGGCGAGCCGGCGCAGGTGCTTGGCGCGAGGATCCTCCACGCGATAGACGCGGTGGCCGAAGCCCATGATGCGGGCCTTGTCCGCGATGGCCTTCTTGATCCACGCCTCCGCCTTCGCCGGGTCCTTGATCTTGTCGACCATCAGCATCACCTGCTCATTGGCGCCGCCGTGCAGCGGCCCCTTGAGGGCGCCGATGGCCGAGGTGATCGCCGAGTACATGTCCGAGAGGGTGGCGGCGGTGACGCGTGCCGCGAACGTCGAGGCGTTGAACTCGTGATCGGCGTGCAGGATCAGCGCGACGTCGAAGGTCTTCACGGCGAGGGGGCTGGGCTTCCTGCCGAACATCATGTAGAGGAAGTTGGCCGACAGGTTCAGCCTGGGATCCGGCGCGACGGGGGCCTTGCCGCGGCGCAGACGCTCCCAGGCGGCGACCAGCGTGGGCATCTGCGCGGTGAGCCGGATCGCCTTACGAATCTCGGCCTCGCGCGACTGGTCGTCGTGGTCGGGATCGAACGCGGAGAGCGCGGACACGCCGGTGCGAAGCACCTCCATCGGCGTCGTCTTCTTCGGCAGCGTGCGCAGCAGCGCGATGAGCTTGGGCGGCAGCCTGCGCGTCGCCGTCGAATTCAGCGTCTTGTAGAAGGTGTCGTACTCCTTCTTCGACGGCAGCGCGCCGAACCAGAGGAGGTAGACGACCTCCTCGAACGTGGACTGGGCGGCGAGGTCGTCCACGTCGTAGCCGCGGTAGATCAGGCGGCCTTCGCGGCCGTCGATGAAGCAGATGTCCGACGTCGAGACGACGACATCCTCGAGGCCGGCTTTGTTGACGGTGCTCATGGCGCCTTGTCTCCTCGCGGGGTGAGGTCGAAACGAGTGGTTTGTATCATGGAAGGCCGGGCGCTTCAACCAACGGGCATGCGGATCATCGACTTCTACGACCGCCATCCGATCAGCGAGGGCCAGGTGCTCGACGCCGTGCGGCGCGCGCGCGGGAGCGCCGACGCGCTCACGGCGGACGACCTCTATCCCTTCGACCAGGACCACTACGGCGGCCTGGGCGCGGTGGACGCACTGGCGCGGCGCGCCGGGATCACGGCCGCCTCCCGCGTCCTTGACATCTGTGCCGGCCTGGGAGGTCCGGCGCGCTTTCTGGCTTCCCGCCGCGGCTGCCGCGTGGTCGGCGTCGAGCTGAACCCCGGACGCGCGGCCGGCATGGAGCAGCTTACGCGCCGCGTCGGGTTGCGTCACGCGGTGAGCGTCGTCCGCGGCGACGCCACCGCACTCCCGTTCGGCGCCGGACGCTTCGACGCCTGCGTGAGCCAGGAGGCGCTCCTGCACGTGGCGGACAAGGCCGCGGTGCTGACGGAGGCACGACGCGTGCTCGTCGCCGGCGGCCGCCTCGCGTTCAGCGACTGGATCGCGCACCCGGGACTGGGCGACGTCGAGCGCGCGCGGCTCGAGGACTGGATGGCCGCGGTCACCCTGCAGTCGCTGGACGGCTACCGCGCGCTGCTCGGTCGCGTCGGCTTTCGCGGCGTGGAGGCGGAGGACCTCACCGACGAGTGGCGGGCGATCTTGAGGGAGCGGCTCACGATGTACCGCGCGCTGCGCGAGGACACCGTGCGCCGCCTCGGCGAGGCGCGCTACCGAGAGTACGACGCGCTCTACGCGTTCTTCGTGGGGCTCGTGGAGGCGGGCAAGCTGGGCGGCGGTCGCTTCAGCGGGACTCGCTAGCGCGAGGAGCCGTCGATCTCAGCGCGCTTCGAAACGAACGGACCCGAACAAGACCGAGCTCTGACTTCTCACGTCGTCGGAATGGCTCTCGAAGCCGACCCACTTGATGGGCGTGGGCTCATCCTCGAACAACCGCCGGTAGTCGCGATAGACATCGCGTTTCTCGCGCTGCCACTCTCCGATGCCTTGCGGGCCCGAGCGAACGACGATGAGGACGCGCTGAAACAGGTCCAGACTGTCCGACCGTGCTTCCGCACCGATCGGGGCCGTCGTATCCCACACGTAGAGAATGGCCCGCATGCCTTCGAAGAGGAGCATCACACGGCCTGCCTGATCGTTGCGGCGCGGAGAGCGGACGTCGCCACCTTCCGGGAGCAGCAGGGCCTTCCATTCCCAGACGAGCCACGGTGTCTCTCTCGCATCGACGGCAAATGGCCGCCCGATGGCCATCGTTTCCTTGTCGGTCACGAGCTGCAGCACCCGGCGGCCATTGTCCAGGGCAATCGCCGGCGGCTGTTTGAACACCATCGCGCGATGGGCGGGCGGATAGATGCGCCAGGCCGCGGACAGGTCCAGGGGGCCGACGCCGTGCGCCGCCCAATCGTCGACATGGACAGGCGGCCAGGGGCCGGCGCCAAGAATCAAGGTGCTCAACAGGGCCAGCAGCGCCAGCTGTTGCCGTGGATGGGAAGTCGGTCGACGCACCGTTGGTACGAGTGTAGCCGACAACGGGTGCCTTCCCTGGCAGATATTCGGACCCCCGCTCACTGCAGGGCCGACCCTTGGCCGTAGGAGTAGACGAGATAGGCGCGCGCCACGATACCGAGGGCGTAGAGCGACATCGGCAGCCAGGACGGACTCGTCGCGTACATGGCGTAGATCGAGGTCACCGCGACCACCGGCGCCGAGAGCCACGCCGGAAGCCGCAACGACACGAGAAGGGCCGCGAGCGCGTTCACCAACAGCACGAGGGCGATCACCAGGACGCCGAGCGCGATTGGCGTCAGCAGTGAGAATGAGATGAGCGCGATCAGCGCGTCGCTTTTGCCGCTCTCAGGATGTTGAAAGGCCGTGGTCACGCCGGGCTGGTTCGCGAGCCAGGCGATCCGCCCCTCGACTCCAAAGAGGGCGCTCACGTACCAGGCGAGCACCAGACCGGGCACGACGATGAGGAACAATAGCCGGGATCGACTGATTCGCATGCCGCGCCCTCGAAGCAAAGTCGATACCACTCCCGAGGTTCGAGCCCAGTGGACGATGAATCGGCGCCGGCGACCCTCTACGGGCACGCCAGGCGAGAATCCCCGCGGCTCCCCGAGACCAAATCGGCACGCGGATGACGGGAAACGTCATCGGCAAGACGGCTCAGCGGATCTTCTTGAGCAGGTCGCCGAGGCCCTTGTCGATCGTGCCGCCGCGATCCACCTCGCGCAGGATCGTGGCCGGGTTGACGCGGATCGAGGGCGACGACGCGTGGCCGGTGACCTTCGCCTTCAGCTCGCCGCGCCCGTGCGAGACCGTCATGTCGAGGTCCATGCGCTCCGTGGCGAAGCCATACGAGCCCGCGATGAGGATCTTCATCGGACGGCTCGTGTAGAGCAGGTCCTTCGTGTTGAGCACACCGTTGACGATCTGGTAGGTCCCGGTGATGGACTCGAACTCGAGCGGCGAGTCGCCGACGTTGGGGAGGTCCGCGCTCAACAGCGAGGACACGGCGCCGCCCAGACGCACGATGCCGCCCAGGAGCGCGAGGGCGCGCGGGCCCACCACCTTTCCGCGCCCGATCTTCAACGCGCCCGGCCCCGACAGCGTGTTGAACACGTCGTGCGCGCTGAACGACGTGGCGCCGGTGAGGTCGAGCGGGCCGGTGATCGCGTAGCCCTGGCAGAGGTAGTCCACGAGCGCCTTCTCGAGCGGCAGCGCCTTGATGGCGAGGTCCGCCAGCTGCACGCGCATACCCTGCGCGAGCGACAGCGAGAGCTGGCCGGTGATCGTGCCGTCGCCGAGCGCCGTCGTGAGCGGGCGCGCCGCGAGCACCTGGTCGCGGTAGCCGGCGTTGAGCTTGAGCGTGCCGAGCGTCAGCGTGCGCCGCTTGGGCTCGGGACACGAGGGCTGCAGCTGCGACACGGAGGGCTTGGCGAGCTCGATGTCGCCCGCCACGGCCGGTGAGCCGAGGGTGCCGGACAGCGCCAGCTTCCCCTTGAGCGCGCCGCCGAACGCCGGTGTGGGGCCCAGCGCGTTCTTCACGAGCTCGCCGATGTCCTTGCCGTCGAGCGTGACCACGCCGCGCAGCGGCGCCTCGGTCAGCGACTTGCCGCCGTTGAGCGCGACCTGACCGTCGGCGACCTTCACGACGAGGTCGCCCGGCTTCACCTTGAAGTCGCCCTTGAACGCGAGCTGGGGCGCCCCCCCGGTGAGCGTGAGGTCGAGGTCCTCGACGCGATACTGGGACGTCGCCCCGGCCTTGCCGTGCGAGATGTAGGCGACGGCGCCGTGGTCGATCGAGATCGCCGCCGCCGGCACGGCGCCGCCCCCGCCCGTCCCACCGCCGCCGCGCGGCGCGCGCTCAGCCGCCTTCGGCTCCGACGGCGGCTCCTTCGGGCCGGCGCCGAGCGTCGAGATGTTCATACGGCCGTCGGCGGCCTGGATGACCGTGATGACCGGCTTCGTGAGCTTGATGTCGCCGAGCTCCACGCGTCCGGTGAGCAGCGGGACGAGCTTGAGACGGACCTTCCCCGTCTCCAGCTTCAGAAAAGGCTCGGTGCCGAAGTGCGGATCCTCCGCGATCTCGAGCCCGTGGAGCGCGACGGCGGGCAGCGGCAGGACGGAGATCGACATCGAGCGGAACTTCACGGGGCGGCCCAGCGCCTGCGAGGCGTTGGAGGCGATCAGCGCCTGCACCCTCGGCGTGTCGACCAGGAACGGAACGAGGATGAGCGCCGCCACGACGAGGACCACCACCGCCGCGACGGCGCCCACGAGCCACTTCACGGGCCGCCTCACGAGAAACCTCCGATTACGAGCTCTGGATGGCCGACAGCCTCCACGGGTTCGGCCCGACCGGACGCGCGAACGTCCAGAACTCCTCGAACTCCTGCGGCGCCTTCGCGCCGGCGACCACCGTGCCCGTGGCGTCGTCCACGGTGTAGTCGACGAGCGAGCCGCCGAGGTAGACGGTCACGAAGTCCTGGCCCGACTCCTGCCAGGCCTCGGTGACGTCGGCACGCCGGAGATTCATCGCCTCCATGCGGTTGGTCTGCCGCGCCGCGCGCAGGCGATCGCACTGCTCGGTGAGCTCCGTGTACATCCGCGACGTGAGTCGCCCGCTCACCGGGCTCATGTCGCGCGCCGTCAGCGCCCGCTGCACGTCGCCGAAGAGGCCGCGCGCCGCGTCGGCGACGAATCCCGGATCGAACGACGGATCCATCGAGCGGATGTGGCCGAGTCCGCGGTCGAGGTCGCTGGCCACCGCCGGCATCTCGGGCGTCGCCGTCTCCTGGGGCGCGGTGCCGCCGTAGGCGCTGCCTCCCGCGTACGCATCGCCGCTCGGGTACGGGGCACCCGCCGTCGCATACGTGGGCTGTTGCTGACGCCGGGCGCTCACGAAGCGGAACAGCAGGAAGAGGCCGGCGCCGATCAACAGGATCTCGAGGAGGCCGATGCCGCCGCCGAACCCGCCGCCGAACAGCATGCTGCCGAGCAGTCCGCCGAGCGCGAAGCCGGCGAGACCGCCCATGAGTCCCCCCATCCAGCCGCGCGACGGCTGCGCCGGCGCGGGCGTGGGCGACGCGAGCTGCCGCGAGGGGCTCGAGGGATTCGTGGGCGACGTCGGCGCGGGCCGCGCCGGCGTGGACGACGAGCGCGAGCCGCGGCTGCCACCGCTGCCGGCGCGCGCGAAGGCCTCACCGGCCTGCAGGGCGAGTAGCGCCGCGAGCGTGAGCGCCGCGACTGCCAGGGTGGACCGTCTCATGGCGCACCTCCTCGAAGTCATTCTATCCGCTATCCCCGCGCGCGCAGGTCTTTCTTCAGGATTTTGCCGGTGGGATTCTTGGGCAGCGCCGGGACGAACTCGATACGTCCCGGCACCTTGTAGTCGGCGACGGCGGCGCGGCAGAGCGCCTGCAGCTCCTCGGCGCTCGCGCGGGCGCCCTCGACGAGCACCACGAACGCCTTCACCGCCTCGCCCCGGACGGGGTCGGCGATGCCGACGACGGCCGCCTCCTTCACCGCCGCGTGGCGGAACAGCACCTCCTCGACCTCGCGCGGGAAGACCTTGAAGCCCGAGACGTTGATCATGTCCTTCACGCGGTCGACGATGAAGAAGTACCCGTCGGCGTCGCGATACCCGATGTCGCCGGAGTGGAACCAGCCGTCGCGGATCGACTCCGCCGTGGCGGCGCCGTTCGCGAAGTAGCCCTTCATGACGTTCGGCCCCTTGATCACGATCTCGCCCAGCTCCCCGTCGGCGACCTCGCGGTCCTCGGGATCCACGATCTTCATCTCCACGTTCTCGATCGGCGTGCCGACCGAGCCGGGCTTGAAGGCGACGTCGTGGTTGTAGGAGGCGAAGGGCGAGGTCTCGGTGAGACCGTAGCCCTGCTGGATCCAGTGGCCGAAGCGCGCGTGCCAGCGGCGCTCGACGTCGGTGGGCAGCGTGGCCGCCGCCGAGAAGTAGAGCCGCACCGAGGCGAAGTCGAGCGGGCGCTCCATGGCGAGGAACAGGATGTACATGGTCGGCACGGCGTAGAAGATCGTGATGCGCTGGGCGGCGATCGCGTCGACGAACGTGTCGGGGACGAACCGCTCGTGCATCACCATCGTGCCGCCGGCCGTCACGAGCGAGTTCATGATCGCGTTCTGGCCGAAGCAGTGGAACATCGGCAGCGCGCAGAGCCCGCGGTCGTCGGGGCTCATCTTCAGGTGGTGCACGGTCGCGTACGCGTTGGAGATCACGTTGGCGTGCGTGAGCATCACGCCCTTGGGGCGCCCGGTGGTGGCCGACGTATAGAGGATGGCCGCCGTCTCCTCGCGCTCGAGGTCCCGGGCGCGTCGCGGGGCGCCGCGCAGCGAGCCGAGGTCCTTGGCGTCGAGCAGGTGGCGCACCGACGGCATCCGGTCGCGCGACGGCAGGCTGCCCGCGACGGGATCGGCCGTGATCACGGCCGTCGGCTTCGCGTCGCCGACGATGTACTCGATCTCCTCGGCCTTGTAGGTGACGTTGAGCGAGAGCGGCACCAGCCCGCACTTTTGCGCGGCGTAGTACGCCAGCGCGAACTCCGGCCAGTTCGGCAGGTGCAGGCCGAGCCGCTCCCCGGACGACAGGCCGAGACCGGCGAAGCCCCCTGCGAGCGCGGAGACGGCGGCGTCCAGCTCGCGGTACGTCCAGCGCCGGTCGCCGGCCACGAGCGCGGTCCGGGCGCCGTGGTAGAGCGCCGAGCGCTCGAGCAGCTGCGCGACGTTCACGGAATGAGCAGCACCTTGCCCGTCGTCTTGCGGCCCTCGAGCGCGCGGTGCGCCTCCGCGGCGTCCTTGAGCGGGAACTCGAATTCCATGCGCAGCTTCAGCTTGCCCTCGCGGACCCAGCCGAACAGCTCGCCGGCGCGCTGCTGCAGCTCCTCGCGCGTGGCGATGTAGTGGAACAGGCTCGGGCGCGTGAGGAAGAGCGAGCCCTTGGCGTTGAGGATCTGCGGATCGATCATGCCGATGGGGCCGCTCGACTGGCCGTACAGCGCGATCATGCCGCGGATCGCGCAGGAGTTGAGGCTGCCCTCCCACGTGTCCTTGCCGACCGAGTCGTAGGCGACCTGCACGCCCTTGCCACCGGTGATGCGCTTCGTCTCGGCGGCGAAGTCCTGCTTCGTGTAGAGGATCGTCTCCTCGGCGCCCGCCTCGCGCGCGAGCTTGGCCTTCTCGTCGGTGGAGACGGTGCCGATCACGCGCGCGCCGCGCAGCCGCGCGATCTGGCAGAGGATCAGGCCGACGCCGCCGGCCGCCGCGTGCACGAGGCACGTGTCGCCCTTCTTCAGCGGATAGGTCGAGCACGCGAGATAGTGCGCGGTCATGCCCTGCAGCATGATGGCCGCGCCCTGCTTGGTCGAGACGCCCTGCGGCAGCACCACGAGCCGCGCCGCCGGCACCGCCGCGTACTGCGCGTACGCGCCGGGCACGCCCGTGTAGGCGACCTTGTCGCCGACTTTCACCTCGGTGACGCCGGGACCGACGGCCGTCACGGTGCCGCCCGCTTCGAGGCCCAGCGTGAGCGGCATCTCGAGCTTGTAGAGGCCGCTGCGCTGATAGACGTCGATGAAGTTCACCCCGGCCGCCTCGATCTTGACGACCGCCTCGCCCGGTTTGGGCTGGGGCTCGGGGGCGTCCTCGAGCTTCATGACGTCGGGACCGCCGGGCGCGTGGATTCGGATCGCTTTCATGCGGGACCTCCTGGGCGTGTGGGCGTTGAGTATAGCGCCGCGCCGGCGGCGACCTCGATCGTGCGCTGGCGCGGGCCTTCGAATTCGACCAGCACGATGCGCTGGAATTGACCCAGGCCGAGTCGCCCATCGCGCACCGGCACCGAGACAGACGGCCCGACGAGCGCGCTGAGCACGTGAGCGCGGACGTGATCGGCCGAGTCGTGGACGTATGCCGTCGTCTGCGGCACGAGACCATGGAGCACGCTGAGCAGATCTTCGGCGATGCCCTCTTCGTTGGTGAGGACGGTCAGGGCGCACGTCGTGTGCTGGATGAAGAGGCTGCACACGCCGTCGCTCATCGACGCCGCCAGCGCCGCGACGTCCTCGGTGATGTCGATGACCTGCTCGCGAGCCTTGCTCCGGACGGTGAGGGCGCTCATGGGGTCCTATGCTGCACCCGCTCCGGCGATTTCGTCCAGCCCCGGCAACGTCAGGGCAGCGGCGGCGGGACGGCGCCCAGGCGGCCGCGCAGCCAGTGGTACATCGCGAAGCACTCGAGCGCGAACGGCGGAAAGCCGAGATAGCCGAGCACGGGCATCTCGAGGACCTTCACGTGGCCGAGGTAGGGCACGCTGTACGTCCACTTCGTCGCCGCCCAATAGTTCCAGAACTCCCACAGCGCGCCGCACACGACGCCCGCGGCGAGCAGCGCGGCCAGCCGCGAGGCGTCCCCGCGGCCGAGGTCGGCGAGCCAGGACGGCCGCCCGGCGCGCGCGTTGAGCGGCTCGAGCAGCAGCGTGAAGGCCGCCCACACCAGCGGCACGAGCCACGCGGAGACGACGACGAGCGGCAGCACCGCCGCCACGGCGCCGACGACCACGAGGGCGCGCAGGGTCGCGCGCGGCGGGCGCCACGGTCTCACGCGCACGCGGCGAAAAACGCGGGCGCGGAGGACGGTCGCGGTCAGGAAGAGCGCGGGGAAGATCGTCGCGAACGACCAGTCGTAGCCGAGGCGGCGCAGGAAGAGGTTCGGCTCGAGGCCCTGGTAGCGCCACCAGAGGCCGGCGGCGTCGGCGCCACCGCGCCAGAAGCGCGGCGCGTTGTACCACTCGAAGAGCCACCAGCAGCCGACCGAGGCCAGCCCCACGAGCACGCCTTCGACGCGGTCGGTGGTGAGGTACGAGCGGCCGGTCAGACGCGCGGCGAGCGCGTCCACCAACAGCACGTAGCCGGTCCAGACGAGCGGGGTGAACCAGCGCGCGACGAGCGGCTGGCCGCTGAGGAGCGCGGCCTCGGCGGCGAGCACGAGGCCCAGACCGATCCAGCCGTGGGCGCGCATGCTCAGCGCATCGTGCCGAGGTCGATGGCGAACGTGCTCACGTCGCGGCCGGCACTGTCTTCGACGATCAGCGAGGCCTTGGCGCGCCCGTCGAGGTCGCGCGTCGGAAAACCGTACACGCAGCGCGCGAGGTAGCGACCGTTCTCCTGCCGGTGGGCCGTGCGCTCGTTCTGCACGAAGGCCGCCTTGATCTCGCGATCACGGACGACGAGGCGGGGCGTGTAGAGACGCGCGAAGCCCTCGGTCGCGCCGTGCAGCTCGACCCACAGCACCAGACGGTCGCGGGTCTCCTTGAGGAGCGTCTCGGGCTCGCCGGGCTTGAGCGGCTTGCCGTTGAACGTCGCGTGCCGCGCGGCGACGACGAGGCGATGGAACGGCGTGAGCACGCTCAGCGAGTCGCCGGTGGCGTTCTCGACGCGCCATTCGGCGTCGAAGGCGTCGTTGCTGACGCTCTTCTCGCCCACGCGGACGGCCTCCTGCTGCCCCTTCGCGTCGAGCGTCAGCGAGGCGCCCGCGGCCACGGCCGGCCAGAGGGCCAGGGCGAGCGCGGCGAGCGCGCGCCTCACGGCTTGGGCGGCGCGCCGACGACCACGCGGTTGAACGAGTCCGGCGCGAAGTACTTCGCGGCCACGCGCTGCACGTCGGCCGCGGTCACCTTCGCCACGCGCTCCTTGTAGCGGTCGGCGTAGTCGAGCCCGAGCCCCTGCTCCTCGACGGCCACGACGAAGTCGGCCACTTTCGCCGAGGTGTCCAGGCGCAGCGGGAAGCTGCCGATCAGGTAGTCCTTGGCCAGCTTCAGCTCACGCTCGGTCACCGGGTCGCGCGTCATGCGCGCCAGCTCCTCGCGCATAATCTCGATGACCTTGGGCACCTCGGCCGTGCGCGTCTGCGCCGACACGCTGAACGAAGCGCCGTACTTCGCCGGGCTGACGTGGCAGTAGACGGCGTAGGCGAGCCCGCCCTCCTCGCGCACGCGCGAATAGAGCCTCGAGGCCGAGCCGCCGCCCAGCACGTACGAGGCGACCGTCAGCGGGAAGTAGTCGGGATCGGTCTGGCGGATGGCCTGGCGCCCGAGCACGATGGTCGCCTGCGTCAGGTCCTTCTCGATCGTCTCGGTCTGCGGCGGCCCGCCCGCGGCGACGGTGGGCACGCTGGCCGGCGGCTCCGCGGGCGCCTTCCAGCCCCCGAGGCGCGCCAGCACCTCGCGGCGCGCGTCGTCGACGGTGATGGCGCCGACGACGGCCACGACCGTGGTGTCGGGCCGCACGTGCCCGCCGTGGAAGCGCACGACGTCGTCGCGCGTGAGCTTGCCGACGGACTCGATCGTCCCCTCCACCGGCACACCGTAGGGATGCCTGGGGAAGACGAGCCGCGCGAGGGCACGCCCGGCCACCGTGCCGGGATCCTCCTCCGAGCGCTTGATGGCCGCCTGGATCTGCGCCACCTTCCGCTTGAGCTCGTCCGGCGGAAACGTCGGCGTCAGCAGCACCTCGGCCAGCAGGTCGAGCCCGAGGCCGAGGTCTTTCTTCAGCACGGCGAGCGAGGCGCCGAGGCCGTCGCGGCCGGCGCCGGCGGAGAGGCTGCCGCCGACGAACTCGATGGCGCTGTCGAGCTGCGGCCCCGTGTGCTTGGCGGTGCCGCGCGTCAGCAGCGCGCCGGTCAGGTTCGCGAGGCCCGCGCGGTCGGGCGGGTCGAGGACGGCGCCCGCGTGCGCGAACGTGCGCACGACGACGATCGGCACCGCGGGCCGCTCGGCGACGAGGAGCACGATGCCGTTGGGCAGCACCTCGCGGTGCGCGATCGGCCCGGCAGCGCCCGCGGGCAGCGCGAGCAGCAGCGTGAGCACGACGAGCACCGCGGCCGGACGGCGCAGGCGCATGACCCAGTCTACCGCCCGGGCGACCTTGAGGACGCGCGCGCCCATCAGGGCCGCGGCAGGAGCACGCCGACGTTCTTCCTGTCGTCCGCGAAGTACGCGCGCGCCACCCGCTGGACGTCGGCCGCGGTCACCGCGCGCAGACGCTCGAGGAAGCGGTCCTTGTCGGCGTAGACGCCGATGAGCTCGAAGCGCGCCAGCAGGGCCGCGCGGCGGTGGACGGAGTCCTCCTGGAAGACGAACGTCGCCTCCACCTGGTTCTTCGCGCGCTGGAGCTCCTCGTCGGTCACCGGCTCCTTCTTGAGCGTCTCCATCTCGGCCAGCAGCGCCTTCTCCATCGCCTCCGCCGTCTGGCCGGGCATCGGGGTCGCCCAGAACCAGAAGAGGTTCGGGTCCTGGGAGAAGTAGTTGTAGTCGCCGCCGGCCTCCAGCGCGAGCTGGCGCTCGTACACGAGCCGCTTGTACAGCCGCGAGGCGCGGCCTTCGGACAGGATCGTCGAGAGCATCTCGAGGGGGAACGCGTCGGCGGACGTCTGGTTCGGCACGTGGTAGCCGACGTAGACGATCGGCAGCTGCGCCTGCTTGGCCACCACGACGCGGCGCTCGCCGTTCTGCGGCGGCTCCACCGCGAGCACCGGCGGCGGCGTGGCCCCCCTGGGGATCTTGCCGAACTTCGCGCGGATCTTCGCGAGCACCTCGGGCGCCTTGAAGTCACCGACGGCGACGAGGATCGCGTTGCTCGGCATGTAGTAGGTCTTGTAGAAGGCGCGAATCTCCTCGGGCGTGATCCGCTTGATGTCCTCCATGAAGCCGATGATCGGCGCCCCGTAGGGATGGCTCCTGAAGGCGATCGACGAGACCTCCTCGCCGAGGAACCCGCCGGGATCGTCCTCGGTGCGCGTACGCCGCTCCTCGATGACGACCTCGCGCTCGGAGGCGATGTCCTTGGCGTCGAGCTTCAGATTGTGCATCCGGTCGGACTCGAGCTCGATCACGAGGTCGATGCGGTCGGCGGCGATGTTCACGTAGTAGGAGGTGACGTCCTGCGAGGTGAAGGCGTTGTCCTGTCCGCCGTTCTGCTCGACGAGGCGCGCGAACTGACCCTGTCCGTGGGTCGGCGTGCCCTTGAACATCATGTGCTCGAGGAAGTGGGCGATGCCGGTGGCGCCGCGCGCCTCGTTGCGCGAGCCGACGCGGTACCACATCTGGAACGACACGATGGGACTGCGGTGGTCCTCCTGCAGCAGCACGCGCAGACCGTTCTCGAGGGTGGCCGCGAGCACGCGCTCGCCCGACTGGGCGGCCGCGCCGCCGGCCGCGAGGACGAGGAGGACGAGGGCGACGAGAAACGCGCGCATCGTTTTGCCTAGTGTATCATCCGGGTTCTATGCGGCTTGGGCTCGCGCTGCTCGCCACGCTCCTCCTTCCGACCGTGGCCGCGGCGCAGTCGTGCGCGGAGCCGCTGGCCGTCGTCTTCGAGCGCGTCTCCCCCGCCGTCGTCTCGATCCAGGCGATGAAGATCAACAAGGCGAAGCCGCAGCGGCGCTTCGAGACGATCGTCGGCTCCGGCGTGATCATCGAGAAGGACGGCCAGATCCTCACCAACGCGCACGTGGTGGACGGCGCCGCCTCGCTGTCGGTGACCCTCGACTCGGGCAACAAGACGCCCGCGCGCATCCTCGGGCTCGATTCCGTGCTCGACGTCGCGCTGCTGCGCGTGGAAAGCGCGGCCGCGCTGCCGGCGGCGCGGCTCGGCGACTCGTCGGCGGTCAGGGTCGGCGACGAGGTGGTCGCCATCGGCAACCCGATCGGCCTCGAACAGACGATGACGCGCGGGATCGTGAGCGGGCTCAACCGGCTGCTGCCCGGCATTTCCGACGAGCCGATGATCCAGACCGACGCGCCGATCAATCCGGGCAACTCCGGCGGGCCGCTGGTGGACCGCTGCGGCGTCGTGGTCGGCATCAACACGCTGATCTCCGAGGACGCGCAGTCCATCGGCTTCGCGGTGCCGATCAACGCCGCCAAGTCGATCCTGCGTGACCTGCGCGAGGTGGGCCGCGTCGTGCGGCCGTGGCTGGGCATGCAGGGGCGTGCCGTCGACAACAAGCTCGGCGGCGTCGTCCGCATGCCGGTGACGCCCGGTTACCTGGTCGAGGTCGTCTACGACGGCTCGCCCGCCGACCGCGCGGGGGTGCGCGGGGGCAACCTCTCGGTGGTCGTCCAGGGCGAGGAGTACCTGCTGGGCGGTGACATCCTCACCGAGATCAACGGCACCCCGGTCCGCAGCCATTCGGAGTACATCGCGCGCGTGAAGACGCTGCGCGTCGGGCAGCGCGTGAAGATCACCGTCGTGCGCGAGGGTCAGTCGCGCGAGATGATGCTGACCGTCTCCGAGCGTCCTCGGCTGCCGTCCGACCTCGCCGATTGAATATGGGGGGCCCCGAAATGGCCCCCCACCCCCCCCACCCCCCCAACGCTCGGAGCGGCCCGGGAAACCCGTGCCGCTCTCCAACTTAGATGGGGGCCCCGAGATGGCCCCCATACCCCCAACGCTCGGAGCGGCCCGGGAAACCCGTGCCGCTCCTCGATCTCCGTGAGGCCCGCTCGTCCGTCCGTTTCGACCGTTCGTCACCTGATTTCGACCGCTCGTCAGATGGCCGTGGACGGCGCGCGCGGAGCACCGCATGGTGAGCGCGAGCCGGACACCTGCCGGCCGGGAAGGGTCGCCGATGGACTATCGGGTTGCCGTCGACCACGTGAGCAAGACCTACCGCCTGGGCAAGGTCGGCGTCGCCGCGCTCGACGACGTGTCGTTCACCGTGGCCACCGGAGAGTTCGTGGCCATCGCCGGGCCGTCGGGCAGCGGCAAGACGACGCTCCTCAACCTCATCGGCTGCCTCGACACGCCGACCGCCGGCGAGGTCCTGATCGACGGCGAGTCGGTGAGCGCGCTCTCCTCGGGCGGACGCGCGGATCTGAGGGCGCGCAAGCTCGGCTTCGTCTTCCAGACCTTCAACCTCATCCCCGTGCTCACCGCCTGGGAGAACGTCGAGTACCCGCTGCTGATCCGGCCGCGCGGCGGCGACCGGCGCGCCCGCGTGAGCGCGGCGCTCGAGCAGGTCGGCCTCGGCGACCGCGCGCGCCACCGGCCGCCGGAGCTGTCGGGCGGTCAGCAGCAGCGCGTGGCCATCGCCCGCGCGCTGGTCGGCGAGCCGGCCCTCGTGCTCGCCGACGAGCCCACCGCCAACCTCGACAGCGCCACCGGCCGCGACATCGTCGAGCTGATGCGGCGTCTCAACCGCGAGCGCGACGTCACGTTCGTGTTCTCCACCCACGACCCGCGCATCATGTCGGCCGCCGACCGCGTGCTGGAAATCTCCGACGGGAGGCTTCGATGAGACATCTCCTGGCCATCGCCGTGCTCTGCATCCTCGCCGTCCTGCGCCCGGATCACGTCGAGCCCCAGACGGGCGACCTCGTCGCCCAGGGACGACAGGCGCTCGACGCCGACCGCCCCGACGACGCCATCGCCCTGTTCGAGAAGGCCGTCGCCGTGGATCCGAAGAACCCGTCGGCGCTGGCCTGGCTCGGCAGCGCCCAGGTGCGCAAGGCCGCGCGCATCGGCGGCATGGAGGCCGCCGGCTGGGTGAAGCGCGGCTTCGACACAATGGACGAAGCGGTCGAGCGCTTCCCCGACGCGTTCGTCGTCTACGTCGTGCGCGGCATCACCGCCACGCGCGTGCCCGATCTCTTCCGCAAGGCGGACGTGGCGGTGAAGGATCTGAGGACCGTCGTCGCGATGAAGGACGCGCAGCCGCAGGCCGTCCCGGACGGCGTCATGCCGGCCGTCTACCTGAACCTCGGCCTCGCCTTCAAGAAGACCGGCCAGCCGGGCGCCGCGCGCGCCGCGTGGGAGAAGGCGAAGGCCCTCTACCCGGCCGCGCCCGAGGCGGCGGCCATGGACAAGGAACTGAGGGGCCTCTAGGCCATGGCGCTCTACGCGAAGCTGGCCCTCCGCAACGTCTTCCGCAACCGGCGCCGCACGCTGATCACGCTGGCCGCCATGGGCTTCGGCGCCGCTGCCATCATCGTGTTCGGCGGCTTCGTGCACTCCATCTATTACGGCGTGCGGGAGTCCACCATCCGGAGCCAGGTCGGCCACATCCAGATCTATCGCAAGGGCTACTCCGAGAAGGGCAACCTGGCGCCCTTCGACTACCTGATCGCCGACTACCCGGCGCTGCGCGACGAGCTGCGCCGGCTCCCGCACGTCAAGACGGTCACCGCGCGCCTCGGCTTCTCCGGCCTCGTCTCCACCGGCGATACCACGACCGCCTTCGTCGGTTCCGGCGTCGTGCCCGAGGGCGAGATGGACCTCTCGGCGCTGGCGGTGATCGTCGACGGCAAGGAGCTGGCGACGCGCGAGCCGCGCGGCATCACCCTCGGCGTCGGGCTGGCGCGCGCCTTCGGCGTCAAGCCGGGCGACGACCTCATGCTGCTCACCACCACCAAGGCGGGGGCGATCAATGCGCTGGCCGTGAAGGTGCGCGGCGTGTGGGAGTCGGGCGAGAAGGCCTACGACGACCGCTTTCTCCGGATCGGCTTGCCCGAGACCCAGCGCGTCCTCGACCTCGAGGGCGGCGAGGTGCAGTCGGTCGTGCTGCTGCTGGACGCCACTGACAATACGGCGCGGGTCCGGGAGAGTCTCGAGCGACTCATCCGAGACCGTGGCCTCGATCTCGAGATCAAGACGTGGGAGGACCTGGCGCTCCGCTACCACCAGGTGCGCGAGCTGTTCGGCCGCATCTTCGCCGTGCTCACGCTGATCGTCTCGATCATGGTCGTGTTCGGCATCACCAATACCATGACCATGGCCATCTTCGAGCGCACGCGGGAGATCGGCACGGTGATGGCGCTGGGGACGCGGCGGCGCGGCGTCGTGTCGATGTTCGTGCTCGAGGGCTTCGTCCTCGGCGTGCTCGGCGCCGTCGCCGGCGTCGTGCTCGGCGTGGTCCTCGCCAAGGCCATCTCCGCCGTCGGGATCCAGCTCCCGCCGCCGCCGGGCTCCACGCGCGGCTTCATGGTCCAGATCTTCGTCGTCCCCGCGGTGCTGGCGCAGGCGTTCCAGCTCTCGATCGTCGCGGCCACGCTGGCCTCGCTCTATCCCGCCTGGCGCGCCGCGCGCCTGGACGTCGTGGAGGCCCTCCGGCATGTGTAGGCTGGCGCTCACGGTCGCCCTCACGCTCGTGCTCGTCTCGAGCGCGCGCGCGGACGAGGCCACCGACCTCGTGCGCGAGGCCGACCGCGCGCGGCGGCCCGCCGACAGCTTCGTGTGGAAGATCAGCATCACCAGCCAGGAGGCGAAGAAGGCGCCCTCGGTGGACGGCTTCGAGGTCTTCGTCAAGGGCGGCGGCCGCGTATTCGTCAAGTTCGTGGCGCCGCCGCGCAACGTCGGGCGCTCGCTGCTGGCGCTCGGCCGCGACCTCTGGATCTATCTCCCGGATGCCGGCAAGCCCGTGCGCATTCCGTTCTCGCAGCGCCTGGTCGGCCAGGTCGCCAACGGCGACATCGCGCGCGCCGACTACGCCGGCGACTACGACGCCACCCTGGCCGGCGAGGAGTCCGTCGACGGGGTCGCCTGCCACGTGCTCGACCTCAAGGCCAAGAGCAAGGAGGTCACCTACTCCGCCATCAAGTACTGGGTGTCGAAGGAGGGCCGGCGGCCCGTGAAGGCGGAGTTCTACGCGGCGACGGGCACGCTGCTCAAGACCGGCCTCTTCGACAACTTCAAGGACGTCGGCGGCCACCGGCTGGCGACGCGGCTCACGCTCACCGACGCGATCCGCAAGGACCGGCGCTCTGTGCTCGACTACGGCGAGCTGACCGTCCGCGACCTGCCCGACAAGTACTTCGACAAGAACTACATGAAGACGCTCGACTGACATGCGCCGGGTGCTGGCGGCGGCGCTGCTCCTCGCGCTCGCCGCGCCGGCGGGCGCCGACGAGGCGGAGCCGCCCGCGTGGGCGAAGGCGCTCCGGCTGCGGGGCCGGCTGGCCGAAGAGTTCGCCTACCGTCTGCACGATCCGGGCGACGTCAGCAAGCTCAAGACGCTCGGCTGGCTCGACGGCAAGTACGCGTTCTCCGAGTCGGTGGCCGTGCGGGCCGCCGTCCGGGGCTGGTACGACGCCGTCTTCGAGGCCACCGACCGCTATCCCGCCAACGTCGAGCGCGACCAGAAGACCGACCTCTCGCTGCGCGAGGCGCTGCTGATCGTCGGACTCGGTGACCTCGACGTGAGGCTCGGCCGCCAGCAGATCGTGTGGGGCGAGGCGATCAGCACGTTCGTGACCGACGTCGTGAACCCCAAGGACTTCCGCGAGTTCGTGCTGCCCGACTTCAGCGAGCTGCGCATCCCGATCTGGGCGCTCGACGCCACGTACCGGCTGGCGGAGGGCGTGAGCGTCGAAGGTGTGTGGACGCCCGACACGCGGACCAACAAGCTCCCGAAGCAGGGCGCGGAGTTCCAGTTCGCGCGCTTCCCCTACCGCTTCCGCAACCCCGTCGTGCGGCTGCCCGACGACGCCGACGAGTTCAGCCTCGCGCGCAGCGAGGGCGGCGTTCGGCTGTCGGTGCTCCGGCAGGGCTGGGACGTCGCGCTCATCTACTACGACGAGGCCGACAAGTCGCCCGTCCTCTTCCAGCGCCGCGTCGCGCAGCCGCCCGGGCCCGAGGTGGTCGTGCTCGACCCCCAGCATCCGCGGCTGCACATCATCGGCGCGACGCTGGCCAAGAGCTTCGAGCCGGTGGTCATGCGCGCCGAGGCCGCGTTGACCCTCGGCAAGCGCTACGAGACGGCGAACCCGCTCGATCCCGACGGCGTCGTCGGGCGCGACACGCTCGACTGGCTCGTCGGCGTCGACTACACGTTCTTCGAGACGGTCGACACGGCGCTGCAGCTCAGCCAGAAGGTCCTCATGGGCTCCGCCACGAACCTGACGCGGGCCGGTGTCGCCGCGCAGGTGACGACGTCGGTGACGCTGCGCGCGACCACGGGCTTCTTCGACAACACGCTGAACCCGACCGTGCTCTTCGTGGCCGGCGTCAACCGCGGCGACTTCCGGCTGAGCCCGCGGATCGACTACCTGGTCAGCGGCGCCGTCACGCTGTCGGTCGGCGCCGACCTCTTCGAGGGCCCGCACCGCACGCTGTACGGCCAGTTCGACAGGAACGATCGCGTGACCTTCACCACCACCTGGAGGTTCTGAGATGGCATGCCGGCGCCCCGGATTCGGTCTGATGCTCGCGGGACTGATCGTGACGCTCGTGGGGTTCGCGGTGGCGCTGACGGCGGCCTTCGGGATCCCCCGCCACTGGACGACCGTCGGCGTCGGGGTCGCGCTGCTCGTGACCGGCGCCGTCCGCGCCGCGTTCCGCGACCGGCGGTCGGATGCGGGCGCATCCTGATACGATCGGCGTGTGCCCTCCGCTGAGACGATGCGCCGCCTGACGTCGACGCACTGGTTCCGCGTCGGCCTCGCGAGCGTGAGCGCCGCGGGCATCCTGACGGCGCTGTTCGCCCTCGCGGGCCACAGCGAGATCTCGGTCACGCTGCAGAGCGCGCTCGTCCACGCCGCCGGCATGACGGTGCTGGTGTCGCTGACGATGCCGTGGCTGCGCCGCTGCGTCGAGGGGCAGCCGGCACCGCTGGGCTGGGGACTGAAGATCGCCGCGCTCCTGCCCCTGGCCGTCGTCGGCACCGTGCTCGCGTGCGGCGTGATCACCCTGCTGGGATTCCGGCCGCGCGAGCCGTTCTGGACCTGCTTCGGCCACGACCTGAGCATCTGCGTGCTCATCACGCTGACGCTCGGCATCAGCATGGGCCTCTACGACGCCCAGCGCCGGCGCCTGGACGCCGTCACCGCCGCGCTGCGCGAGCGCGAGCTGGAGCACGAGCGCGCGCGCAAGATGGCGCTGGAGGCGCGGCTGGCCTCGCTGGAGGCGCGGCTGCAGCCCCACTTCATGTTCAACACGCTCAACGCGATCTCGGCGCTGATCCAGGACAACCCCGAGGAGGCCGAGCGCACCATCGAGCGCCTGGCCGCGCTGCTGCGCTTCGCGCTCGACGCCACGGAGCGCGGCCTCGTGCCGCTCGACCACGAGCTGAAGATCGTCACCGACTACGTCGAGATCGAGCGCACCCGATTCGGCGAGCGTCTCACGTACGCGATCGACGTGGATCCCGAGGCCGCCGGCTGCGCGGTGCCTCCGCTGGCGATCCAGACCCTCGTGGAGAACGCCATCAAGCACGCGATCACCCCGCGCCTGGACGGCGGGCGGCTCCGCGTCGAGGCGACGGTGCGCGGTGATCAGGTCCGGCTGTCGGTGTGGGACGACGGGCCGGGCTTCCGCCCCGACGCCATACGGGCCGGGCACGGCCTCGACAACCTGCGCGGCCGGCTCGCCGCGCGGTTCGGCGCCGACGCCAGCCTCGAGATCGGGCGCCGCGACGGCGGCACGCTGGTGACCGTTGCCCTGCCGCGCGCCGGGCTCTCGTGAGCGGGCGCGCCCTGCTCCGCGCCTTCCTCATCGACGACGAGCCGCTGGCGCTCCAGCGCCTCGCCCGCCTGCTGGAGGCCACCGGACGCGTCGAGATCGTCGGCCGCGCCACCAATCCGGTCGACGGCCTCGCCGCGGTCGCCGCGAAACCCGTCGACGTCCTGTTCCTCGACATCCACATGCCGGGCCTCAGCGGCTTCCAGGTCGTCGAGCGCGTCCCGCCGGGACCGATGGTCGTCTTCACGACCGCCCACGACGAGCACGCGGTCCGCGCGTTCGAGGTCAACGCCGTCGACTATCTGCTCAAGCCGGTGGAGCGCAAGCGGCTCGATGACGCGCTCGACCGCGTCGCGGCGCGGCGCGCCGGACCCGGCGACGACGGCGTGCGCGAGGCCCTGGGCCGGCTGGCGCAGCACCTGCGCGCGGCGCCCTTCCTCGACCACCTCGCCGCGCGCATGCGCGACCGCGTGCAGCTCATCCCGGTCCAGGAGGTCACGCACGTGCTGGCGAAGGACCGCGCGACCTATGCGGTGACGGCGAGCACGCAGCACATGCTCGACGCGACGCTGGCCGAGCTCGAGCGGCGGCTCGATCCTCAGCGCTTCCTGCGCATCAATCGCGGCATCCTCGTGAACCTCGCGTGGGTGGCCGAGCTGCGGGCCGATCCCGACGGCCGCCTGGCGGTGCGGCTCAAGGACGCGGCGCGCAGCGAGCTGGCCGTTTCACGCGACCGCGTGCGCCCGCTGAAGGAGCGCCTCGGCCTCGCGTGACCGAGCTAGAGACCGAGGCCGCCCATGGCGACGGCCGTTTCGACGCTCTCGAGGAGGCGATTCAGGTCGACCGGCTTGGTCGCGTAGTCGAACGCCCCGGCGGCGAGTGCCCGTCTGGCGACCTCCACGTCGGTCGTCCCGCTCACCATGATCACCGCGGTGCCAGGCGCGAGCGCCTTGAGCGTCGGGAGCGCATCCACCCCGCTGAGGCCCGGCATGTCGATGTCGAGCAGGACGACGTCCGGCGCCCGCCCCGTCAGCTCCCTCACCGCCGCCGGGCCATCGACCGCTGTGCGGACCTGGTATCCCTTCGCGACGAAGAACTCCTCGAACATCTCCCGGATCGCGGGATCGTCGTCCGCCACGAGCATCGTCCGCTGCTGCACGGGCCGTGTGTCGATCGTGGCCTCGGCGGCGGGCGGCCGCGAGGGCGCCGGGACGGGCGGTGCCTCTCCGCCGAGAGCGGCCAGGAGCCGAGCCAGATCGAGCGGCTTGTCGAGAATCGCCTTCGCCCCCAGGGCTTCGGCCTGTTGGCGCACGACGTCGTCGATGTAGGCGCTGAGCACGACGACGCCGATCGAGGGGTCGAACGCGTGGATGCGCTTCAGGGCGTCGATGCCGCCGAGGCGCGGCATGTTGAGGTCGAGGACGACTGCGGCGGGACGCTGCTGCTTGACGTGGAGCAGCGCCTCGAGGCCGTTGGTGGCCCGGAACGTGTCCCACCCATACGCCTGGAGGTACTCGGCGAGGAGGTCCCTGATCTCCTCCTCGTCGTCCGCGATCACGACCTTCCGCAAGCGGCGCGCGCTCATGCCGTCACCCCGATGGCGCGGGCAGACTTCCGAGCCATCCGCGCATCGTGACCTCTAAAGTACCGTCGGCCCCGGCCGACGTCGTTTTCGTTCGGGAGCTCGCCGGGTGTTGCGGGCGCGCAACGCGCCTGCTCCCAGGCTAAACGGGTCAGGCTGACCACGCCAAATTAAAAACGACCGACACGCGTGGCGAGCGTTCGCCTCCGGAGATCTCCCTGGTGAGCCGGACAACTATAGATCGTCGGCGATGAGTCGCCGAGCGGCGGTGAACACGCCCCTCAACATCGGGCGCGTGAGCTTGCCGGTGAACGTGTTCTGCTGGCTCGGGTGATAGCAGGCGAGGAGCGTGACGCCGTCGCCGAGGTCACTGGCGGCGCCGTGGGCGAAGACCGGCCGCGCCGGCGGCGGGGCCTTGCCCAGCGCACGGCGCGCGCGCAGATACGCGTCCCAGCCGATCCGTCCCAGGCCGACGACGACGCGCACGCGGTCGAGCAGGCGCAGCTCCTCCAGCAGATACGGACGGCACGCGAGGATCTCGGCGGGCAGCGGCTTGTTGGCGGGCGGCGCGCAGCGGATCGTCGCCGTGATGTAGGCGTCGCGCAGCCGCAGGCCGTCGTCGGCGCGCATGGACGTCGGCTGGTTGGCGAAGCCCGCGTGATGGAGCGCCTCGAAGAGCCAGTCGCCGCTGCGATCGCCCGTGAACATGCGGCCCGTGCGGTTGCCGCCGTTGGCCGCGGGCGCGAGGCCGACCAGCAGCAGCCGCGCGCGCGGGTCGCCGAAGCCCGGAAGCGGACGCGCCCAGTAGCGCTGGCCCCGATAGCGGAGCGGCGGCTCCGCGGCGGCGGCCTCGCGGTGCGCGACGAGTCGCGGGCAGCGTCGGCAGCGCACGATCCGCGCGTTGAGGCGCTCGAGCGCCGTCGGGCTTTGCAAGGCGGCCGGATTGTGCCACGGTGATTGCCATGGCGCCACCTCACGCCGCACGCGCGCGCGGCCGTCGCGTGCCCTCGATCATCGTCCACGGCGGCGCCGGCGCGGCGGTGGCGGACGCCGACGAGTTCCGGCCCGGCATGCGCGCGGCTGTGAGCGCGGGCTGGGCCGTGCTGGCCGGTGGCGGCCGGGCGCTCGACGCCGTCGAGGCGGCCGTGCGCAGCCTCGAGGACGACGAGCGCTTCAACGCGGGCCGCGGCGCGGTCCTGACCGAGGACGGCACGGTCGAGATGGACGCCTCGATCATGGAGGGCGATCGCCTCGGCTGCGGCGCCGTCGGCGCCGTGAGCCGCGTCGCCAATCCCATCACGCTGGCGCGCCGGGTCCTCGACGACAGCCGGCACGTCCTGCTGGTCGCCCACGGCGCCCACGCCTTCGCGCGCGCCGCCGGGCTGCCCGAGTGCGATCCGGCGTCACTGATCACCGAGCGCCAGCGCCGACGGCTCGCCGAGCGTCGCGCCGCGACGCCCGGCAACACGCCGAGCCGTACGCCTGGTGGCGCGCGGTCCGGCACGCTGCCCGGGACGGTCGGCGCGACGGCGCTCGACCGCCACGGCACGGTGGCCGCCGCGACGTCCACCGGCGGCATGCTCGGCAAGCGGCCGGGCCGCGTGGGCGACAGCGCGCTGATCGGCTGCGGCACCTACGCCGACAGCTCGCTGGGCGGGGTGTCGTGCACGGGAGACGGCGAAGCGATCATCCGCGTGGTGCTCGCGCGCCGGGCGCTCGAGTACCTCAAGGAAGCCGACGACCCCGACTACGCGGCGAAGGTCTCGGTGGACCTGCTCGTGGAAGAGGGCCGCGGCGAGGGCGGCCTCATCGTGGTGGACTGGCGCGGCCGCATCGGCTACGCGCACTCGACGCCGCTCATGCCCGTGGGCTGGATGACGCCAACGCTCGGCGAGCCGGCGCTGCCGTTCTGATGGACGCTCTGACCGGCACCGTCGACGTCGCCGCCATCGAGACCGCCCGGCTCCGGCTCCGCGACGCCATCGTCGAGACGCCCTGCGCATACTCGCAGACCCTCTCCGAGCTCACCCGCGCGCGCTGTTTCGTGAAGCTCGAGAACCTCCAGATGACGGGCTCGTTCAAGGAGCGCGGCGCCGCCAACCTCCTGCTCCAGCTGGGCCCCGATGCGCGGCGCACGGGCGTCATCGCCGCCAGCGCCGGTAACCACGGTCTCGCCGTCGCGTTCCACGCCGAGCGGCTCGGCATCCCGGCCACGATCGTCATGCCCGAGTACGCGCCGCTCATCAAAGTCACGTCGGCGCGACGCTACGGCGCCGAGGTGATCCTGTATGGAAGCAACTACGACGACGCCTACGAGCTGGCGCGGGCGCTGGGCGCCGAGCGCGGCCAGCTCTTCGTCCATCCGTTCGACGATCCGCGCGTGATCGCCGGCCAGGGCACGCTCGGGCTCGAGCTGCTCGAGCAGCTGCCCGACGTCGAGGCCGTGCTCGTCCCCGTCGGCGGCGGGGGACTCATCGGCGGTGTGGCGCTGGCCGTCAAGGCCAAGCGGCCCGACATCCGCGTGATCGGCGTGCAGTCGGCCGCGCTGCCGGCGATGTCGCGCTCGCTCGAGCGCGGCGAGCGGCTGCGCGTGGACGCCGGCGCGACGATCGCCGACGGCATCGCCGTGCGCCAGGTCGGCGAGCTGACGCTCGCCCTCGCGCGCCAGTGGGTGGATCGCGTGGTGACGGTGGACGAGGAGGAGCTGGCCAACGCGGTGCTGCTCCTGCTCGAGATCGAAAAGACGGTCGTCGAGGGCGCGGGCGCCGCGCCGCTGGCCGCCCTGCTCAACCGGGGCCTCGACCTCGAGGGCCGCCGCGTGGCCCTGGTTCTCTCGGGCGGCAACATCGACGTCACCATGCTCGCGCGGATCATCGAGCGCGGCCTCGTGAAAGACGGCCGCCTCGTCCGCCTGGGGGTCCTCCTGCGCGACATCCCCGGCGCGCTGGCACGACTCACCGCGGTGATCGCCGAGGAGCGCGCCAACATCCTGCAAATCCTCCACGACCGCGCGTTCTCGCCGCACGCGGCGATCGGCCAGACGAAGGTCGAGCTGACGCTGGAAACATCCGGCCCCGAGCAGATCGCGGCGGTGAAGCGCCGCCTCGAGGCCTCCGGCTACCACGTGGAGGAACGCCAATAGAACGTGGGGGCCCCGAGATGGCCCCCACACCCCCAAACTTTCGGAGCGCCCCGGGGAAACCCGTGGCGCTCCTCTATCTCCCGCTCCTCGATCTCGCTCAAGGAGCCAGCGCGCTGGCGATCGCGGCGCGCGCGCGCGCGGCGAGATCGAGCGCGGCCGCGCGCGGCTCCGCCGCCGCGTTCACGGCGATCGGCGGATGATAGGTGATCGTGATCCGACCGCGGCGCGGCCAGCGTCGGCCCGGCGGCCAGGACTCGTGTCCGCCCGAGATCGTCACCGGCAGCACCGGCACTCCGAGCGAGGCGGCGAGCCGGAACGCGCCGAGATGGAAGCGGCCGAGCGTGCCGTCCACGCTGCGCCCCCCCTCGGGAAAGATCATCACGACGGCGTCCTCGTCCACCAGGCGGCGGCGCGCCGCACGGACCGCGCCCGGGTCGCGCCCGTCGAGATCGACGGGAAACGCGCGCAGCAGGCGGATGAGGCGACCCAGGAGCGGCACCTGGAACAGGCGCCGCCAGGCCATGTAATAGACGCGGCGGCGGATCGGGATCGTGACGAGCACCGGGTCGGCGAAGGTCTGGTGGTTGGGGGCCACGACGAGCGGGCCCCGATCGGGGATGTGCTCGGTGCCGCGCAGCTCCAGGCCGAAGTAGAAGCGGGACACGCCGCGGATGAGCGGGCGGAGGGCGTCGAGGACGGGCGTGCGCACGCGCCTAGCCTACAAAAGAAATCGGCCAACAAAAAAAGCGGGGCCGGGATCGCTCCCGGCCCCGCGGTCTGGTTCGCGTTTGGTTGTGGGTCTAGTCGTCGTCGACGCCGGCCTCGACCTCGACGGGCTCGAGCTCGAGCTGGCGGCCGCGCCGCTCCAGGCGGTCCTGGCAACGGACGCACGTTTGAACCTCCGGCAGCGCGCGCAGCCGAGCGGGGGCGATCTTCTCGCTGCACTCCACGCACGTGCCGTACTCACCGTCGTTCAGGCGGTCGAGCGCGGCGGTGATGCGGTTGACCCGCTCCACCAGCAGCTCGCGCGTGGCGAACCCGATCTCGCGCCGCTCGTTGGCCTGGATCTCGTCCACTTCATCGGCGTACGCCCAGTGCTCGCCTGGGCCCAGCAGCTCTTCGAGAGCCGCAGACCCACCCATCTGGCGCAGCCGCCCAACCACTTCCTTCAGGTCCGTCTCCAGCCGCTTCCGAATGTCCATGGTCTCGCCTCCGTGTGCTTCGGGGCCGCGGTAGGTGCAACCGCTGTGCCGTACCTAAGACGCAGGAGGCACGGAGAGGATTCATTTGGGAAAACAGCAATGTAAGGTCCGACCACGGCGCGCAGGGGGCCCTTCCCGCGGGCAGAGTGCCCGGAGACCGGACAGTTTCCGTGGCCCAAGCTGACACAACTGGAACCCCTGGCCGGAGCACCTGGGGGGCGGCAGGTGCCGCCGCTCAGCCCTCCTGGTCCTCGTACTTGGTCTTGAGCGAGGCGACCACCGCCGGGTCGGCAAGGGTCGTCGTGTCGCCGAGCGCCCGGCCCTCCGCGATGTCGCGCAGCAGCCGGCGCATGATCTTGCCGGAGCGGGTCTTGGGCAGCTCGGCCGAGAAGATGATGTCGTCGGGCCGCGCCAGCGCCCCGATCTTCTTGGCCACGTGCGACTTGAGCTCGTCCATCAGCGCGGGCGTGCCGTCGACGCCACCCTTCACCGTGACGAACGCGGAGATCGCCTGCCCCTTGATGTCGTGGTTCTTGCCGATGACGGCGGCCTCGGCCACGGCCTTGTGATCCACCAGCGCAGACTCCACCTCCATGGTGGAGACGCGATGCCCGGAGACGTTCATGACGTCGTCCACGCGACCGAGCAGCCAGAAGTAGCCGTCGCGGTCACGCTTGGCGCCGTCGCCCGTGAAGTAGATGTCGGGGTACTTGGACCAGTACTGCTTCACGTACCGGTCGGGATCGCCCCAGATGCCGCGCAGCATCCCGGGCCACGGCTTGCGCAGCACGAGATAGCCGGCCTTCGCCGGCTTGCCGGCCTCGTCGAACACCTCGGCGTCGATGCCGGGGAACGGTCGCGTGGCCGAGCCCGGCTTGAGCGTGGTGACTCCGGGCAGCGGCGTGATGAGGATGTGGCCGGTCTCCGTCTGCCACCACGTGTCCACCACCGGGCAGCGGCCGCCGCCGATGACCTTCCAGTACCAGACCCACGCCTCGGGATTGATCGGCTCGCCGACGGTGCCGAGCAGGCGCAGGCTCGAGAGGTCGCAGCGCTTCGGGTACTCCTCGCCCCATTTCATGAACGTGCGGATCGCCGTCGGGGCCGTGTAGCAGATCGTGATGCCGTGCTTCTCGATGATCCGCCAGAAGCGGTCTTTGTCCGGGAAGTCGGGCGTGCCCTCGTACATGACGGTGGTCGCGCCGTTCGCGAGCGGCCCGTACACGACGTAGGAGTGGCCGGTCACCCAGCCGACGTCCGCGGTGCACCAGTAGACGTCGTCCTCGTGGATGTCGAAGACCCACTTGTGGGTGGCCGTGATGCCCGTGAGGTAGCCGCCCGTGGTGTGGATGATGCCTTTCGGCTTGCCCGTCGAGCCCGACGTGTAGAGGAGGTAGAGGAGATCCTCGGAGTCCATCGGCTCGGCGGGGCACCTGGCCTCGACGCCCTTGACGAAGTCGTCCCACCAGATGTCGCGCCCGGGCTGCATGCTGACGGTCTCGCCCGTCCGCTTGAGGACGATGACGCTCTTCACGCCCGGGCACTCCTTGAGCGCCTCGTCGGTGTTCTTCTTGAGCGGCACCGTCGAGCCCCGCCGGTAGCCGCCGTCGGCCGTGATCACGAGCGCGGAGTTCGCGTCGTGGATGCGATCGCGCACCGACTCGGGCGAGAAGCCGCCGAAGATCACCGAGTGCGCGGCGCCGATCCGGGCGCACGCCAGCATGGCGATCGCCACCTCGGGGACCATCGGCATGTAGATGGTGATGCGGTCGCCCTTCTTCACGCCGTGGCGCTTGAGCGCGGCGGCGAAGCGCTGGACTTCGCGATAGAGATCCCAGTAGGTCAGCGTGCGCGTGTCGCCCGGCTCCCCTTCCCAGATCAGGGCGGCCTTGGTGCGATGCGGGCCCTGCACGTGGCGGTCGAGACAGTTGTAGGCGACGTTGAGCTTGCCGCCCACGAACCACTTGGCGTACGGCGGCTTCCACTCGAGCGCCTTCTTCCACGGCTTGAACCAGGTCAGCTCCTTCGCGCGCTGCTCCCAGAACCGTACGGGGTTCCTCGCCGCCTCGCGGTAGACCGACTCGCTCTTCACGAGCGCTCGCGCCTTGAAGGCCTTCGGCGGCGGAAACTTCCGGTCTTCCTTGAGGAGCGCCTGGATCGGCTCGTCGCTTTTGGCGGCCTTGGCCATGTAAGACCTCACGCTCGTTGAGATCGCCCGGGAGGGCGGCGCGGTTATTTTCGCTCAGTGGAAGGACCCGATCAAATCGAGGAGCGCCCCGGGGTCATTCCCCGGGGCGCTCCGAAACGCCTGTGGCTGTGCGGCCCCGGTCAGGCCTTGGCCTTCGCCCGGGTCGCCTCGATCGCGCCTTCTTCCCAGATGCTGTGCTTGCGCGTCTCGGGCATCGTGAAGACCGAGATCAGAAACATGATCGTGGGAATCCCGATCGGATACAGCAGCGCCCAGAAGAGCGGGTTGCTGGACCCTGCCTCCACGGCCTTGGCGTAGGCCGCAGTGGTGACGATGGGCACGAGCCCGCCGCCCCAGCCGTTGCCGATGTGATAGGGCACTGACACCGAGGTGTACCGGATGCGGCCGGGGAAGAACTCGGCCAGGAAGGCGCCGATCGGGCCATACGTCATGCCGACGTAGTTGACGAGGATGGCGACGATGATCACCGCCATCGTGATGTTCAGGGTCTTGGGGTCGCCGTAGACGCCGAGCGCGCTGTAGAGAGGGTAGTACGTCAGGGCGGCGAGGGCCATACCGCCGAGGATGATCGGCTTGCGGCCGATCTTGTCCGAGAGCCAGCCCCAGAAGATCAGCGTCGGAGTCGCGATCAACAGCGCGAGCGCGATGATCCAGCTGGACGTCAGCACGTCGAGCTTTTTGACCGACTGCAGATAGAAGAGCGCCCAGAACTGGCCGCTGTACCAGACGCAGCCCTGTCCGAGCACGACGACGCTGGCGATGACCACGTACTTGAAGTTCGCGCTCATGAAGGCTTCGCGCCACGGGTTGGTCGTGGTCCGGCCCCTGGCCTTCATGTCCTGGAAGATCGGCGTCTCGCCGAGCGAGAGCCGGATCCAGATGGCGATGGCGACCAGCAGCAGCGAAATGATGAACGGCAGCCGCCAGCCCCAGTCCTGGAACGCGTCGAAGCCCAGGTAGCTCCGGATGCCGATGATCACTCCCAACGAGACGACGATGCCGAGCGTGGGCGAGGTTTGCAGCCATCCGGTGTAGTAGCCGCGGTGCTCGTCTTCGATGTGCTCGGCCACGTAGGTGATGGCGCCGCCATACTCGCCGCCGAGGCACAGACCCTGGATCAGGCGGAGGGCGAAGAGGATGAAGGCCGCGGCCAGACCGATCGACTGATATGTGGGAACGAAGCCGATGAGAGCCGTCGCCAGGCCCATGCCAGTCAGCGTGACGATGAACGTGTACTTACGCCCGACTTTGTCGCCGAGCCAGCCGAAGACGAACGCCCCCAGCGGGCGGATGAGGAAACCGACCGAGAAGATCGCCACCGTACTCAGGAACGCCGCGACCGGATGACCTTTCTCGAAGAACTTGACGGCGAGGATCGCGGCGAGGCTGCCGAAGATGTAGAAGTCGTACCACTCGATGATGTTACCGACGGATGCGGCGATGACGACACGGCGGAGCTCTTTGAGCGGAACCTTCGAAGCTCTAGCCATGGGCCTCCCCTCGTGTAGATCGCATTGTGGTCATCATGCCTGGATGTTCGTGCGTTGCCCTCCGGCGCGCGGCCGGCTTGAATTGCGGCACAACATACCGGATTTCCGTCCGAGAAGGAAGCATTCCGAGACGGCCAGCGGCGGCCGGGAAGGGTCCGGCGGGAGGGCGATGACGCGGTGCGCGACTCGCCCGACCGCCGGTCGAGGACTCAGTGCCGCTGCTTGCGCGCCACGCCCGTCTTGATCGCCGCCGCGGCGACCGCCTCCGCCACCGTCGGCACGACGCGGGCGTCGAACATCGACGGCGTGATGTATTCGTCGCTCAGCTCGCCCTTGGCCACGATCGAGGCGAGCGCGTGGGCCGCCGCCAGCTTCATCTCGTCGTTCACCCGCTTGGCGCGGACGTCGAGCATCCCGCGGAAGAAGCCCGGGAAGCAGCACGAGTTGTTGATCTGGTTCGGGTAATCCGAGCGGCCGGTGGCCATGACCCGCACGAACGCTCCCGCTTCCTCCGGCTGGATCTCCGGCACGGGGTTGGCCATGGCGAACACGATCGGATCGCGGTTCATCGCCTTGATGTCCTTGAGCGAGACGACGCCCGGGCCCGACAGGCCGATGAAGACGTCGGCGCGCACGAGCGCGTCGCCCGCGGTGCCGCGCAAGGCCTTGGGATTGGTGTGCCGGGCGAACCACTCCTTCATCGGGTTCATGTTCTCCTTGCGGCCCTTGTAGATCGCGCCCGCGCGGTCACAGCCCACGATGTTCTTCGCCCCCTCCTTCATGAGGAGCTTGGCCGTCGCGATGCCCGAGGCCCCCGCGCCGGTGATCACGATGCGCGCGTCACCCAGGCGCTTCTTGACGATCTTCAGCGCGTTGATCAGCGCGGCCAGCACCACCACCGCCGTGCCGTGCTGGTCGTCATGGAACACGGGGATGTCGAGGGCCTTCTGCAGGCGCTCCTCGATCTCGAAGCAGCGTGGGGCCGAGATGTCTTCCAGGTTGATGCCACCGAAGACCGGCGAGATCGCCTTGACGATGGTCACGATCTCGTCGACGTCCTTGGTGGCCAGGCAGAGCGGCCACGCGTCGACGCCCGCGAACTCCTTGAAGATGAGGGCCTTGCCCTCCATGACGGGCGCGGCGCCGTTCGGTCCGATGTCGCCGAGGCCGAGCACGGCCGTGCCGTCGCTGACCACGGCCACCGTGTTCTGCTTCGTCGTCAGCGTGTAGGCCTTGTCGGGATCGTGGTGGATGGCCATGCACACGCGCGCCACGCCCGGCGTGTACGCCATCGAGAGATCGTCGCGCGTCTTGACCGGGATCTTGCCCTTGATCTCGATCTTGCCGCCGAGGTGCATGAGGAACGTGCGGTCGGAGACGTGAACGACCTTGACCCCGTCGATCGCCTTGAGCCGCTCGACCACCTGCTGTCCGTGCGGCTCGTCGCTGGCCTTGAAGGTCAGGTCGCGAACGATCGTCTTCTTGCGGACCTCCACCAGGTCGATCGCGCCGATGTCGCCGCCGGCCTTGCCGATGGCGGAGGTGACCTTGCCGAGCATGCCTGGCTGGTTCTGGATCTCGAGCCTGACCGTGAGCGAGTGACTCGCCGTCGGAGCGTTGCCCATCTACCGCCTCCCTGCGTCTGATGCGCGGCGGGCGACGGCCCGCCGAGTGGGCGGTATTTTACTCCAAGCCGCCGTCCCCCATATGCAATCGTGATCTGCACAACAGCCGAAGGCCGTTCACGATCGTCTCGCGCGTGCTGCACTTCGTGGAGTCACGACCCGGTGGCGCTCGTCGTCCTGCGGCGCCCGGTGACCCAGCAGGTGCTCATGGCGTTCTGCAGATCCCGGATCGATGGCTCCCGGCTCCCGGTCGCCCTCGTGGAGGTTCCACGGATGCTCCGCAGCCCGGACGGCAAGATCCTGCGCAAGCACCTCATCGACGAATACAAGGTGGTCGCTCCATAACTGTCGAGGGCACGGAGACCCAGTTGCCGGCGATCGGCGTCGACGTGACCAGGTATTGGCTGAGGAACGTGTTGCCGAGGATCTCGTCGACTCCGGGGCCCGGGTCGTGCAGGACGACGGGCACCTCGCGCAGCACGGCGTCGCCCACCAGCGTGGGGCCGACCACGATCACGCTCGAGCCCGTGTCGAGCAGGAAGCGCCCGCGGTGGCCGTTGACGAGGGCGGGCACGATCCAGACGCCGAGCCCCGACTCCAGCGGCACCAGGACTTCGCCGTCACCGGCCGATGTCGGCTGCAACCCGGCCAGGCCGTCCATGGCCTCGCGGGCGATCGTGGACTGGGGCTCGAGCAGCAGGGTCACCTGGAAGGCGTCCGCGGCGGAGGCGCGCAGGCCGAGCGTGGCCGGCGCCCGCCCGCGCAGGTAATGCAGCTCCGCGTTCCCCGGCTGCAGGCTCACCGCCTGGCTCCAGAGCCGGAGCGCCTCGGCATAGTCGTGATGCTCCCAGGCGGTGGCGGCGCGAATGTGCAGATCCGCCGGCGAAAGCGCACCCCCGAAGACCAGCCACTGAAGGACCGGGCATGGCGTTGCGAGCGTGTGAGGGCCCGTAGTAGGCTCGGCGCAGGCCGTCGGCGCGCGGCGCCGACGCAGGGCCATCACGAGTCAGAGCAAACCGTTGCAGTCCTGGAGGGTGCATGATCGACGTCAAAACGGCGGACCGCGAGCTCCAGACCTACATCCGGCCGCAGACCTTTCCCGTCGCGATCCGGATGCTGCGTCCCGACGAGCCGATCCCAGACCGCGCGCGGCGACCCGCCCGGGACTTCAAGAAGCTCTCCATGAACTGCCAGGTCATCGACATGGCCCGGCGCTACGGCTGGACGCTCGTCCTCACGCGTGAGGACTCGATCTGCTCTCTGGGCATCGCCGCCCTGGGCTTCGAGAAGCCGACGCACCTGCACAACTCGGGCACCCTCTGCGAGGGCATGTACACGGAGACGAAGGAGGCGGGCCAGCGCTCGGAGACGGCCATCGACCGGTTCAAGGAGGGCGAGTACGGAGCGTTGCTGGTGGCGCCGCTGGACCGGGCCACCTTCGAGCCCGATCTCGTCTGCGTCTACGCCAATCCCGCCCAGGTGATGCGGCTGACGCAGGCCGCCCTCTGGAAGCGCGGCGGCAAGCTGGCCTCCGCGTTCGGGGGCCGCGTCGTGTGCGCCGACATCATCGTCACCACCATGCGCACGGACCGGCCGCAGGTGATCCTCCCCTGCTCGGGCGACCGCATCTTCGGCCAGACGCAGGACCACGAGATGGCGTTCACGATTCCGTGGTCGCAGATGGAGGAGATCATCGAGGGACTGCGCGGCACTCACGCCGGCGGCATCCGCTATCCGATCACCCAGTTCATGGAGTACGAGGCGAAGATGCCGCCGAGGTACATGGAAGCGAATCGGGTGTGGGATACGGAAAAAGGCAAGACGGCGTACAGCAATCGGGATCGTGTCGTGGCCGCCTACAAGCGGTCCTTTGCCGACCGGGTGCCCGTCTACCCGATCGTCGCGTCGTTCGCGGGCACCCTCGACGGGCTCTCGATCGAGGAGTACTGCACGAACGTGCCGAAGGCCATCACGGCCATGCTGAACTACTACGAGCGCTACCAGCCGGACGTCGTGCTCGCCTACAACGACCTGGCGAAGGAAGCGGAGGCCTTCGGCTGCCGCGTGAAGTACTCCGATTACGTCGTGCCGTCGATCGACGAGCACGTCCTCACCGACGACAAGTCACGCCTGGCCACGCTGAAGATGCCGGACCCGTACAAGACGGCGCGGCTGCCCGGCTTTCTCGAGCAGTGCGAGGCGCTCGTGAAGGCCAAGCCGCCGACGGCCATCGGCGCGGTGGCGGTGGGGCCGTGGACGATCGCCATGCTGATCCGCAATCCGGAGACGATGCTGCTCGACACCTTCGAGGCTCCGCAGTTCATCCACGACCTCATGCGGATCACCACGGACTTCTCCAAGATCTGGGGCGACGCGATCGTGAAGACCGGCATCGGGTTGTCGTTCTCCGAGCCGACGGCCTCGATCAGCCTGGTCTCGCCCGACAACTATCGCGAGTTCATCGCGCCGTACCACAAGGAGCTGGTGGAGTACTTCAAGGCCCAGAAGGTCGGCGTGACGACCCACATCTGTGGGACGACCTATCCGATCTTCGAGGACCTGCTGCAGGTCGGTTTCAGCACCATCTCGTTCGACCTCGACCAGCAGGGCGACCCGAAGCTCTACGTCGACCAGCTCGAGCGCTTCGTGCAGGTGGCCAAGGGCCGGGCGGTGGCCATCGGCAACGTCGACGCCACCAGATTCGAAAAGACGTCGAAGGAAGCCATGTATGCCGACGTGAAGCGATGCATCGACACCGCGGCTCGTCACTCGGCGTTTATTCTTTCGACGTCGTGCGAGATCCCTCCCAAATCAGACCCCGAGATCGTGAAGTGGTTCATGGATGCCGCGCACGACTACGGGCGCTACGAGCGGATCTTCGACTGAGCGGGCGCGGCCGGTGATCGTCGAGCTGATCCGGTCGCTATACCGCTACAACGACTGGGCGAACGGCCGCATCCTCGACGCGAGCGCGCGGCTGACGTGCGAGCAGCTCCTCGAGGGCGGCGGCGCCAGCTTCGACTCGGTCCGCGACACCCTCGTGCACACCATGGGCGCCGAGTGGCTGTACCTCGAGCGCTGGCACGGCCGCTCGCCGCGCGCGTCCTTTGCCGCCGCCGACTTCCCCGACCTCGCAACCATCCGCGCGCGCTGGCAGACCATCGAGCGCGACACGCAGGCGTTCGTGGCGGCGCTGACCGAGGCCGACCTCGCCCGCGTCGTCGAGTACACGAACATGCAGGGCGAGCGCTGGGCCTACCCGCTCTGGCAGCAGATGATCCACCAGGTGAACCACGCCACCCAGCACCGGAGCGAGGCCGCCGTCATGCTGACGAAGCTCGGGCACTCGCCCGGCTGGCTCGACCTCCTCTATTTCGTCGATCTCGTGGGGGGCCCCGATATGGCCCCCCACACCCCCCAACGCTCGTCGCGCCCCGGGGAACCTCGGGCGCGCCTCGATACCCCCCAACGCTCGTCGCGCCCCGGGGAACCCGGGGCGCGCCTGGACTCCGAGTCGAAATGATTGGAGAAAGCCACGCGCGGCTGGGGGGCGAGCGGCTCGTCACCGGCGCCGGGCGCTTCGTCGAGGACGTGCGCGTGCCGGGGATGCTGCACGCCGCGGTGCTGCGCTCGCCCCACGCCCACGCGCGCCTGGCCGGCATCGACGCCAAGCGCGCGCGCGAGCTGCCCGGCGTCCGGCTCGTCCTCACCGCCGCCGACGTGCCCACCGCCGCCATCATCCCCAACCGCGTGCCGGCCCCCGCCGGCGCCGAGCGCTATCTGCAGCCGGCCGTCGCGCGCGACGTCGTGCGCTACGTCGGCGAGCCGGTGGCGCTCGTGGTCGCCGACGATCCGTACGTCGCGTGCGACGCGCTCGAGCTCGTCGACGTCGTCTACGCGACGCTGCCCGCGTGCCCGTCGGTGGCTGCCGCGGTGGCGCCCGGGGCGCCGCGGCTCTTCGCCGGCACCGAGACGAACAACGTCGCCACCATCGCGATGCGCGTGGGGGACGCCGACGCGGCGCTCGCGCGAGCGGCCGTCGTCATCCGCGAGCGCTTCCGCTATCCGCGCCAGACGGCGGCCGCGCTGGAGACGCGCGGGCTGGTGGCCGTGCCGCCCGATCCGCGCGGCGGCGAGCTGCACCTGATCGGTGCGACGAAGTGCATCCACATCAATCGCACGATCCTCGCGCCGATCTTCGGCATTCCGCTCGGCGCGCTGCGGCTCACGGAAGTCGACGTGGGCGGGGGCTTCGGCGTGCGGGGCGAGCTCTACCCGGAGGACATCCTGGTGCCGCTCGCGGCCATGAAGCTCGGCCGGCCCGTGAGGTGGATCGAGAGTCGCCGCGAGAACCTCATGGCCGCCAACCATGCCCGCGAGGTCGGCTACGAGATCGAGATCGGCTTCGACGCCGACGGGCGCATCCTCGCCATCCGGACGGTGATCCACGCCGACATCGGCGCCTACGTGCGCACGGCGGCGCTCGTCCCCGCGGAATTCGGCGCCGCGCTCCTGCCAGGCCCGTACCGCGTGCCGAACTACTCCTGTGATCTCTGGTCGATCGTGACGAACAAGACCCCGGCGGGGACGCTGCGCTCGCCCGGCCGGCCAGAGTGCAACTTCGTCCGCGAGCGGCTGCTCGACGCGGGCGCCGCGCGGCTGGGCCTGGATCCGGTCGACATCCGCCGCCGCAACCTCATCCGCGCCGACGCGATGCCCTACGACTGCGGCACGAAGTCGTTCGGGGTAACCACGGTCTACGACTCCGGCGATTTCCCGGCGCTCTTCGACGAGCTGTTGCGCCGGCTCGACTACCCGCGCGAGCGCGCCGAGCAGGCGGCGGTGAACGCGCGACCCTCGGGGCCGCGCCGGGGGATCGGTCTCGCCGTCTACGTCGAGAAGACGGGGCTCGGCCCGTTCGAGACGACGCACGTCGAAGCGCGCCCGGACGGCCGCCTGGTCGTCGACACGGGCGCGTCGTCGATGGGCCCCGGGCTCGAGACCGTGCTCGCCCAGATCCTCGGCGAGGCGCTCGGCATTCCGGCCGCGCGCTTCGACGTGCGCCACGCCGACACGGCCACCGTCGAGAGCGGCGTCGGCACTTACGGCTCGCGCGGCACGCTGACGGCCGGGAACGCCGCGCACCTCGCGGCGCACAAGCTGATCGCCGAGGCCAGGACGCGCGCCGCCGCCCGCTTCGCCGTGGCCGAGACGAACGTGACGTACGCGCACGGGGCGCTCGAAGCGGGCGGCCGCCGCGTGACGCTCGCCGAGCTGGCGACCGAGCGGCGTCTGGCCGCGGGCGCGTCGTTCGAGGTGAAGAAGATCACCTACGCGGGCTGCGCAGCGGCGGTGGTGGTGGACGTGGACCGCGACACGGGCGCCGTGCGGCTGCGCCGCGTGGTCGTCGGCGCCGACGTCGGGCGCGCGGTGAACCCCGCGCTCGTGGACGGCCAGCTCGTCGGCGGCGTCGCGTTCGGCATCGGCAACACGCTGCTCGAAAGTCTGGAGTATGACGCGCTCGGCCAGCTCGTCTCCGGTACGCTCATGGACTACGCGCTGCCGTACGCGACCGACGTGCCGCCCGTCGAGGGCTTCTACCAGGAAGTGCGCGCGACGACCAACCCGCTCGGCCTGCGCGGGCTCGGCGAGTGCGGCAACCCCGGGCTCGGAGGCGCCATTGCCAACGCCGTCTGCGACGCGCTCGGCGTGCGCGCCGCGTCGTTCACGGAGTTGCCGGTGAGGCCGGAGAGGGTGTTCGGGCTGGGGCGCTGAGGTTTCTCGAGGACGGCGTTCTGAGCCTCGCGGGACAAATCAAAAGGCCGACCCTGGCGGGTCGGCCGACCCTGGCGGGTCGGCCCTTGATTTTGCGTTGACGCTCGTGCGACCTGGATGCCAAATTTCTAGGCTCGCCTCGCAACCCCCTCGCGGGACAAATCAAAAGGCCGACCCTGGCGGGTCGGCCCTTGATTTTGCGTTGACGCTCGTGCGACCTGGATGCCAAATTTCTATGCTCGCCTCAGCGCCAGAGGCGCTTCGGCTCGCACTACCATTTCACCGGCTTGCTGGGCCGGTGGGCATAGCCGCTCTCGCGGCCGCCGCCGCCCGGACGCCCGCCGCCGGGACGACCTCCGCCGCCGGGACGACCGCCGCCGCCGCCCCCGCCCGTGCGCGGGGCCTGCGGGTTGGATACCTCGACGGTGATACGACGCCCGTCGAGCTCGCGGCCGTTGAGCTGCGAGATCGCGTTCTGCGCCTCCTCCGCCGTTCCCATCTCGACGAACCCGAACCCGCGCGACTGGCCCGAGAACCGGTCCGTGATGACGGTGGCTGACAGCACGTTGCCGCTCTGCGCGAAGAATTCGCGCAACCCTTCACTGGTGGTGGAATAGGCGAGACCGCCGACGTACAGCTTGGACGCCATAGGACATTCCCCCGAACTCTCTTCCGCTGTCGTGCTCGCCCCGCGAACCGGAAGAGTCCGTTCTCGTCGGGGGCGAGGTCGGCCGATAGCGGCCGACAGTCAAAATCTTACACGCACTTCGCGGCCGCGCAACCTCCGGGAGCGCGGGTGGTCTCAGTAGGTGATCGCGGGCGACGTCGGCGGCGGCGTCTCGTCGATTTCCGGCGCGTTCGGCAGGCTCGGATCCTCACCGCGGCCGGTGACGATGTCGGCGACCGACGCCGGCCGCCGCGGATGCGCGCGACGGCGCGCGCCGGCCGACAGCTCGAGCGCCGTGATCAGCAGGCCGAGGATCAGCGCCACCGCGAGGAGCCAGCGGATGAGCATCAGAGGCCCGGAACCTTCTCGACGAGCTCCTCGACCGTCACGGGCTTGGTGAGCACGCGGAAGCCCGCGAGCTCGAGCGCGACCCGGGTGTCGAGGGACGTCTCCGGCCGAACGGCGACGACGAGCGGCACGCGGGGCGCGACGCGCTCGAAGAGGGGTGCCAGCTCACGCGGCGTCAGCCGCAGCGTGGCGACGTCGACGAGCACGAGGTCCACCACCGTCTCGAGCAGCAGGCGGACGCCCTCGCACACGTTGCCGGCGAAGACGACGCCGATCCCGCGCTTCAGACAGGCGAGGCCGAGCGTACGCGTCGTCGTCGCGGCGTCCTGGTCGATCACGAGCACTCGATTCATCGGCACCTCTTTCATTTCGATGATGCTGCCGAAGCCATGGAAGAGCAAGCAATGAGGGGACCACACCGGGCGCGCGACACCCGCGTGATTTGTGGCGGGCGCGCGCCACGAGCCGCCACGGGGTCGGGCATTCCGCCCGAACGCGCGCGCGAACGCGACGCTAGCGGAACTCCTCGGGCCGAATCTGGTACCCGTTGATCTTGCGGTAGAGCGTTTTCGGATCGATGGCGAGGAGCGCGGCGGCCTTGCCGCGATGGCCAGCCACCTGGCGCAGCGTGGCCACGATGTGCTGGCGCTCCATCGTCTCGAGGCTGCCGCCGGCGACCCCGGGCGCGGGTGGCGGCGCCGCCGCCCCGAGCACCTCGGGCGGCAGGTCGTCCGGCTGGATCTCGTCGCGGCGCGAGAGGATCACCGCGCGCTCGATGGCGTGGAGCAGCTCACGCACGTTGCCGGGCCACGCGTAGGCTTCGAGCGCCGCCAGCGCCGCCGGGCCCAGGCGCTTGGCGCCGTAGGCCGCGTTGGCCTCGACGAAGTGCTGCGCGAGCAGCGCGACGTCCTCCGGCCGTTCGCGCAGCGGCGGCAGCGTGACGGTGATCGTGTTGATCCGGTAATAGAGGTCCTGGCGGAAGTCGCCGGTCTTCAACGCCTCGGCGAGGTCGCGATTGGTGGCGGCGACGATGCGCACGTCCACCGCGTGCGGCCGCGTGGAGCCGACGCGGAAGAACATCCCCGTCTCCAGCGCGCGCAGCAGCTTCACCTGGCTGTCGGGCTCCATCTCGCCGATCTCGTCGAGGAAGAGCGTGCCGCCGTCGGCGAGGTCGATGAGCCCCGGCTTGGAGGCAATGGCACCGGTGAAGGCGCCCTTCTCGTGGCCGAACAGCTCGGACTCGAGCACGTCGCGCGGCAGCGCGCCGCAGTGGATCGGCACGAACGGGCGCTCCGCGCGCGCCGAGCGCTCGTGGATGGCGCGCGCCACGAGCTCCTTGCCGGTCCCGCTCTCGCCCAGCACGAGCACCGACGAGTCCGTGGGCGCCACGCGCTCGACGACCCGCAGCACCTCGTGCATGCGCGGGCTCTTGGTGTGGATGCCGCTGAAGGGCGCGGCGCCGGGCGCGTGCGCGCGAAGCGCCTGGTTGTCGCGCAGGAGCTGGCCCTTCTCGGCGGCCTTGCGCACGACGATGTCGAGCTCCTCGATCTTCGTCGGCTTCGTGAGGTAGTCGTACGCGCCGAGCTTCATCGCCTCCACGGCGGTGGCGACCTCCTGAAAGCCCGTCATCACGATCACCTGGGGATGCTCGGGGAACGCGCCGAGCTCGCGCAGGACCTCGATCCCCTCCTTGCGCGGCATCTTCATGTCCAGGATGACGACGTCGTACGCGCGCTCGCGCAGCCGCGCCAGCGCCGCCTCACCGTCGCCCACGCCCTCGACCTCGTGGCCCTTGCGTCCCAGCTCGCGCACGAGCAGTTCGCGCAGCCGGCTCTCGTCATCGGCGACCAGCACGCGGAGCGCGCGGCTCATTCATGCCCCCCCTGTGGGTACGGAGCCTCCTGGAGCTGCGCCGGCACCACGATGCGGAACACGCTGCCCTTGCCGGGCCGGCTCTGGACCTCGATCCGGCCGCCGTGGTCGGCCACGATGCCCTGCGCGATGGCGAGACCGAGGCCGGTGCCCTGTCCCGGCGGCTTGGTCGTGAAGAACGGATCGAAGATCCGGCCGAGGATCTCCTCGGGCACGCCCGGTCCCTCGTCCTCGAACTCCACCTCGACCTCGTCGCGGATGGCGCGCGTCCGGACGGTGAGGCGACCGCGCCCGTCCATCGCCTCCAGCCCGTTCGAGGCGACGCCGAGGAACACCTGGCGGAACTGGCCCTCGTTGATGAGGGCCGGCGGCAGCTCGGGCGCCGGCTCGGTGACGAAGCGGCTGCCTGCGAAGCGTGACTGGTGCGAGAGCAGCTCGATCGTCTTGGCCACGACGGCGTTGAGGTCGGTGGGCGCGCGGCGGTCGCCGGGCTCACGCACGAACTGGAGCAGGCTCCCGGTGATCTCCTTGCAGCGGAACGCTTCTTCTTCGATGAGCGTCAGGTAGCCGCGGAAGTCCGCGAGCTCCGGCCGGTCGGCGAGCCCGCTCTCGGTGAGCCGCGCGGACAACGCCTCGGCGCAGCCGGCGATGGTGGCCAGCGGATTGTTCAGCTCGTGGGCGACGCCGGAGGCGAGGCGGCCGGCCGTGCTGAGCCGCTCGGTCAGGAGCATCTGGCGCTCGAGCTGCTTGGCGCGCGTCACATCCGCCACCAGGAGCACGAGGTGGGCGGCCGCACCGGCCAGCGGCGCCACCGTGAGCCGGAGCACACGCACGTCGCCGCCGACGGCCAGCTCGTGCTCCATGGTCTCGACGCGCTGGCTTGCGACGGCGGCGCGCAGGAATGCTTCCACCTCGGCCGCGCGCGCGGGCGGCAGCAGGGCCGGGAATGGCTTGCCCGTCGGCGCCTCGCCGAGCGCGCCGGCGCCCGCGCGGTTGGCGCGCACGATGGCGAGGCCGGCGTCGAGGACGAAGACGCCGAGCGGCAGCGTCTCGAGCACGACCTCGACGAAGCGCTTCTGCTGGTCCAGCTCGCGCGTGCGGTCGGCCACGCGCGCCTCCAGGCGCTCGTAGAGGCGCGCATGCTCCATGGCGATGGCCGCCTGGTCGGCGAGCGCCTGCAGCAGCTCCTCCTCCGCCGGCGTGAACTCGTGGACGTCGCGGCGGAAGACGAGGATGGCGCCGATGGCGCGGTCGCCCACGCGCAGCGGCGCCGCCAGCAACGAGCGCAGCCCCTGCGCGCGCGTCAGCTCCGGGTATCGGTGGCGCGGGTCGTTCCAGAGGTCGGCGCTCTGCATCGGGCGACGCTCCGCCACCGCCCGCCCCGTGATGCCCTCGCCCTCGTGAATGCGGACGGTCGAGACCAGCTCCTCCGGCAGGTCGAGGCTGGCCACCGACGAGAGCACACCCTGCTCGTTACGCATCATGATGCCGCACGAGGAGACGCCGAGCACGGCCCTCGCCTGCTCCATGATGACGTGGATCGTGCGCTCGAGGTCGAGGCTCGCGGTGACCGCGCGCCCGGCCTCCAGCAGGGCCCGCATCTCGCGCGTGCGGTGCACGCTCTCCTCGAAGAGCTGCGCGTTCTGGATCGCGATGCCGGCCTGCTCGGCGAAGGCTTCCAGCACGCGCTGGTGGTGGGCGGAGAAGGCGGCCTGGCGCGTCGAGAACGCCGAGATCACGCCGAGCAGCGTGCCCCCGACGCGCAGCGGCACGCACAGCATCGAGCGGATGCCCTCGCGCTCGTCCACGTCGCGCCGCGCGGAACGCGGGTCGCGCCGGACGTCGTCCACGCGGATCGGCTGCCCCGTCTCGGCGCAGCGGCCCATGAGCCCCTCGCCCATCGGCAATGCCAGCGCGCCCCACTCTTCGCTCTTGTAGCCGTGGGCCGCCGCGTGCACGAGGCGCGTGCGCGTGGCGTCGAGCAGGCCGATGCCGCAGCCCGTGCTGCCGATGAGCGCGGTCACCGAGCCGCTGATGCGGTCGAGGACGGAGGCGACGTCGAGCCGCCCGGTGATGAGATGGCTCGTCGTGTAGAGGGCAGCCAGCTCCTCGGCGCGCCGGCGGCTCTCGTCGAGCAGGCGCCGCTGCGCGATGGCGGAGGCCAGCGGCTGCGCGAGCTCCGCCGCGCTCTCGGCGTCGGCGGCTCCGAAGGCGGCCGGGCGCGCGGCGACCAGGCTCACCGCGCCGAACACGCCGCCCTGGGTGACGAGCGGGACGAGCAGGGCCGACCGCCAGCCGCGCGCGCCGAGGGTGACGCGGCTCGCCGCCGGCACCGACGCCGCCGCGAGGTCGTCCACGCGGACGGCGGAGCCCGAGGCGACGACGCGCTCGAGCAGCGTGCGCTCGAGCGGCAGCCGCAGGTCGCGCGCGATCCGACCCGGCACCGTGCGCGCCGTCACGTCGAGCACCTCGAACTCTCCACGCTCGGCGTCGAGCAACAACGCCGCGACCGAGTCGAAGTCCACGAGGCGCGCCAGGCCCTCGGCGAAGGCGCTCAGGACCTCGTCGAGCGAGTCGCTCGAGCCGAGCAGGCGCGTGATCTCGGTCAGCATCGTCGTGCGCAGCGTGCGGCGCTGCAGGCCCCAGACCTGTTCGATCGCCGCGCCCAGCTCACGCCCGAAGCCCGGTGGCAGCGCCGTGCGCTTCAGCGCTCGTGCGCGGCCGAGCAGGACCAGTCGGCCGACGGGCCGAGCGGGCGCGCCGAGCGGGATCTGGAGAACGTGTCGCGTCGACGCGCCGGCCAGCAGGTCGCGCGTCAGGTTTCGGGGTCCCGCGGTGGCGGCGATCGGCTTGGCGTGAGGCGGGTTGAAGACCAGCGCGCCACCGGCGGCCCCGGTCAGCGCGACGAGCCGCCGGAGCGTACGCGCGAGCCCTTCCTCGAGCAAGGCGCCGGCGGCCAGCGAGGTCAGCAGGGCAGGGAACGCGCTCGTCGTCACGGCGGCGTCAGGACCTTCCCCGGCAGGCTGCCGGTGTGCTCGCCGTGCTTGACGACGAAGCGGCCGTTCACCACGACGTGCTCGATGCCCTCGGGATAGCGGTGCGGGTCCTCGTAGGTCGCGCGGTCCGCCACGCGCCTGGCGTCGAAGACGACGAGGTCGGCGCGCGCGCCGGGCCGCACGACGCCGCGGTCGCGCAGGCCGAGGCGCGCGGCCGGCAGCCCGGTCATCTTGTGCACGGCCGTGGCCAGGGGGAACGTGCGCTGCTCGCGCGCGTATTCGCCGAGCACGCGCGGGAAGGTGCCGTAGGAGCGCGGGTGCGGCTTGCCCTCGCCGAGCGGGCCGTACGGCGCCAGCGAGCTGCCGTCGGAGCCGATCATCACGTGCGGGTGGACCAGCGCAGTGCGCAGGTCCGCCTCGTCCAGCTGGAAGAGGATCATGTAGGCCTTCCCGGCCTCCTCCACGATCAGCTCCAGGGCCGCATCGATCGGGTCGATGCCGCGGATGCGCCCGATCTCCGACAGGCGCTTGCCCTCGGCGTCTTTGCGCTTCGCGCAGTAGGAGATCATCACGTTCTCCCAGCCGACGCGGTTCACCAGGCTTTCCGCCGAGGGCGATTCCACGGCGGCGCGCACGCGCGCGCGCTCCGCCGGGTCCGTCAGGCGCTTCAGCATCGCGTCGATCCCGCCCTCGAGCGCCCAGTCCGGCAGGAGCGTGCGCAGCGTCGTGCTGGAGGCGGTGTACGGGTAGACGTCCGCCCGCACGTCGAGGCCCTCGGCGCGGGCGGCGTCGATCAGGGCCAGCGCGCGCGACACGTTGCCCCAGTTCGGCCGCCCGGCCGCCTTCACGTGGCTCACCTGTACGGGCAACTCGCCCTCGCGGCCGACGCTGATGGCCTCCCTGATGGCGTCGAGCAGCGTCGCGCCCTCGCCGCGGATGTGGCTCGCGTAGAACCCGCGATAGCGCGCGGCGGCGCGCGCGACGGCGACGATCTCGGCCGTCTCCGAGTACGAGCCGGGCGCGTAGATCAGCCCCGTGGAGAGCCCCCACGCGCCGTCCTCCATCGCGTCGGTCATCAGGCGCTGCATTCGCGTCAGCTCGCCCGAGGTCGGCGAGCGGCGCGCGAAGCCCATGGCCGCGATGCGCAGCGTGCCGTGGCCGACGAGGTGCACGACGTTGAGCGCGGTGCCGTCGGCGTCGAAGGCGCGCAGGTAGTCGCCGAAGCTCGGCCACTCGAACGTCATCCCCTTCGGCACGTAGAGCGCGAAGCCACGGAGCTCCTCGCGGAACTCGGGGGACACCGGAGCCGGCGAGAAGCCGCAGTTGCCGACCACCTCGGTGGTCACGCCCTGGCGGATCTTGGACTCGGCTCGCCGATTCGCCCACAGGCGCCAGTCCGAGTGCGAGTGCATGTCGATGAAGCCGGGCGTGAGGACCTTGCCCGTCGCGTTGAGCGTGGTACCCGCGTGCTCGCGGCTGAGGTCGCCGACGACGGTGATCGTCTCGTCGGTCACGCCGACGTCGACGCGCGAGCCGGAGGCGCCGGTGCCGTCGATGACGGTGGCGCCCTCGATCTTGAGGTCGAGCATCAGCTGTAGGTGGGGGGCCCCGAAATGGCCCGCCCATTGACGTGAGGGGCCCCGAGATGGCCCCTCACACTCCCCAGCGTTCGTCGCGCCCCGGCGAAGCCGTGGCGCTCCTCTAAAGCCGTGACGCGCCTCGATCTCGAGTCGCCGATCATCGGGGCAGCGGCGGCGGCGCCGCCGGACCGAGCGTGCGCTCACACCACACGGCGGCGCCGAGCAGCCGCGTGTCGGCGCCGGGCGCCTGGGCGAGTTGCAGGGCGAACGGCAGCCCCGCGCCCGACACCCCCGAGGGCAACGAGATCGACGGCGCGCCGATGGTCGACCACGGCTGGCAGAGCGAGGCGTCGCCCGTCCAGGCCAGGCCCGCGGGCGCGGCGGCCGGCGCCGTCGGCGACAGCAGCGCGTCGTGCTGCGCCAGGAGCGGCACGATCTCCTCGCGGAAGCGCGCGCGCGTGCGATTCGCCGCCACGTACTCGATGCCCGGCCGCTTGAGGCCGCGCGCGATCATCTCGGCCATGCCGCGGCCGTAGTCGCTCGCGTGCTTGGCGAAGGCGGGCTCGTGATAGGCCGCCGCCTCGGTCTCGAGGATGACCAGGGCGGCCTCCGCGAGGTTCGCGAACGACGGCGGCAGGCGCACCTCCTCGACACGCGCTCCCGCGGTCGCCAGCCGCGCGATCACGCCCTCGAGGTGCTTGAGCAACTCGGGCTCGGCGCGATCGAACAGCTCGCGCGCGACGGCGAGCCGCGGCGCCTCGAGGGGCTCCGGCGCCAGTGAGCGTCCGGCCATGACGCTCAGGACGAGTGCTGCGTCCTCCACCGAGCGCGCGAGCGGGCCGATGTGATCGAGCGAGTAGCCGAGCGGCACGACACCGTCGAGCGGGACGAGGCCATTCGTGCCCTTGAGGCCGACGATGCCGGTGTAGGCGGCGGGCCTCAGGATCGAGCCCACCGTCTGCGAGCCGAGCGCCACCGGCACCGTGCGCGCCGCCACCGCCGCCGCGGAGCCGGACGACGAGCCGCCCGGCGTGTGCGCGGGATTCCACGGGTTGGCCGTCGGCGCCGGGTCGCGATAGGCGAACTGCGTCGTGTGCGTCTTGCCGAGCACGATGGCGCCGGCCGCGCGCAGCCGTGCGACGCAGGTCGCGTCCCGCGTGGGGCGCGTGTGGGCAAAGGCGCGCGCGCCCGCCGTCGTCGGCATGTCCGCGACGTCGATGATGTCCTTGACGCCGATCGGCACGCCATGCAGCACGCCGAGCGTGGCGCCGGGACGCACGGCGGCGTCGGCGGCGCGCGCGGCGGCCCGCGCGCCCGTCTCATCGAGGTGGATCCACGCCTTGATCGCGGGATCGACGGCACGGATGCGGTCGAGGCACGCCTCCACGAGGGCGGCCGCCGTCACCTCACCCGAGCGGACGGCGGCCGCGGCGGCCCGCACCCCGAGCTCAGTGGAGCGCATCGAGCACCTCCGCCACCACCTCGAACCGTCCGAACGAGGGCATCAGGTACGCCCCGGCGTGGCGACGCCGCACCTCGGCGACCAGCGCCTGCGCCATTTCGATCCCGGCGCGCAGCGCGGATTCGCCGGCGTCGCGCAGCCGCGCGCGGACGGCATCGGGCACCGTGATGCCTGGCACCTCGTTGTGCAGGAACTCGGCGTGGCGGGACGAGTGCAGCGGCAGGATCCCGACGAGCACCGGCACCGGGATGCGCCCCGCGCGCGCGAGGAAGCGCTCGAGCGCCTCGAGGTCGTACACGGGCTGCGTCTGGAGCCAGGAGGCGCCCGCCTCGATCTTGCGGTGCATGCGCTCGAGCTCGCGGTCGGGGTCCTCGGCGGCCGGGTTGAGCGCGGCGCCGATGCAGAAGGCGGTGGGATCGCCGATCGAGCTGCCGGTGGCGTCGAGCCCCTCGTTCATGCGGCGCAGGATACCGATGAGACCCACGCCGTCGACGTCGAAGACGGCCGTCGCGTTGGCGTAGTCGCCCGTGCGCGGCGGATCGCCGGTCATGGCCAGGATGTTGCGGATGTCGAGCGCGTGCGCGCCCAGCAGGTCCGCCTGGATCCCCATGAGATTCCGGTCGCGACACGTGAAGTGCATGTTGATGTCGAGCCCCGTGTGATCGCGGATCAGGAGCGCCGTTGCTAGAACCGACATGCGCACGCGGCCGAGCGAGCCGTCGTTGATGTCCACGATCTCGACGCCCTTCTCCTTGAGGAGCTTGGCGCCCTGCACGAGCTTGTCGACCGTGTGGCCGCGCGGGGGATCGAGCTCCACCGTCACCACGAACTCGCGCGCCGCGAGCCTGCGCTGAAGCGGCGTGGGCGGCAGCGTGCGGGCAATGCCGGACGTCTCGGCGACGGCCGGGCGCGTCGTCGCCGGGGCGCGGGCCGCGACCCGGCGCGGACCCGGCAGCAGCCGGTCCAGCGTGGCGCGCATGGCCGCCGTGTGTTGCGGCGTCGTGCCGCAGCAGCCGCCGACGAGGCGGGCTCCCGCGTCCACCATCCGGCCGGCGTAGTCCGCCATGTAGGCGGGCGACGACAAATAGATGAGACGCTCGCCGATGCGGCTCGGCAGGCCGGCGTTGGGCTGGATCGCCAGGGGCAGCCCGCCCGCCTCGGGCACCATGCGCTCCAGCACGTCGTAGAGCGTGGAGGAGCCGACCGAGCAGTTGGCGCCGAGGGCCTGCGCGCCGAGCGCGCGGAGCGTGCGCGCCACCTCGGCGGGCGGGCGCCCCATGAACGTCACGCCCTCGTCGGTGAACGCCATCTGCGCGATCACGGGCAGGTCGGTGATGGCGCGAATCGCCCCCACCGCCAGGGCGATCTCGGCGAGGTCCGAGAAGGTCTCGACGACGAACGCATCCACGCCGCCCTCGAGCAGCGCCTCCGCCTGCTCGCGGAACGCCTCGCGGGCCTCGTCGGCGGTCACGGCGCCGAGCGGCTCCAGGTACTTGCCGAGCGGTCCGATCGAGCCCAGCACCCACACGTCGCGCCCGGCCGACTCGCGCACGTCGCGCGCCAGCCGCGCGCCGCGCCGGTTGATCTCGCGCACCTGCGCCTCGACGCCGTGCACGGCGAGCTTGAAGCGGTTGGCGCCGAACGTGTTCGTCTCGATCGCGTCGGCGCCGGCGGCGATGTAGTCGGCGTGCACGGCCTGGACGACGCGCAGGTTGTTGAGGTTGAGGACGTCGAAGCAGCCGTCCAGCGGCACGCCGCGCGCGTAGAGCATGGTGCCCATGGCGCCGTCGCAGAGGACCGGCCCCTCGGCGAGGCGCTCGCTAAACGCGTGCGGCATGCGTCTGCCTCAGCGCCGCGAGCACGCGCGCGACCACCTGGTCGACGCCGAGCCCGGTCGTGTCCACCGTGACGTGGGCGCGCGCGTAGTAGGGTTCGCGCGCGCGGTACAGCGCCTCGATCTCCGTGGGCGAGCGCTCGAGCATGGGGCGGCCGCCGATGCGCTCCGCGCGCGTGAGCAGCTCACCCAGATCGCCGCGCAGCCACACGACGGTGCCGAGCGCGCGCAGCGCCTCGATGCGGTCGTCGCGGCACGGCAGCCCGCCGCCCGTGGCGATCACGTCGCCGGACTTGAGGGCGAGCGCGGCGAGCGCCTCGCCCTCGAGACGGCGGAACGCGTCCTCGCCGTCCTGGCGGAAGATGTCGGGGATCGAGCGGCCGTCGCGCGAGACGATCATGTCGTCGGTCTCGACGAAGCATCGGCCGAGGCGGCGCGCGAGCAGGCGCCCGCAGACCGACTTCCCCGCCCCCATGAACCCCACGATGACGACGTTGTCGCCCGCCATGTCACGCATCCTATCATCGTAGATGCGCAACTCCGTCGCACGTAGATGCGCAACTCCGTCGCACGTAGATGCGCAACTCCGTCGCACGTCGGTGCGCGACTCCCTCGCCCCACCCGGCCACCCGCGGCGACGCGGGCGGCCGGGTGCGCGCGTTCAGGTTCGGGCGCGCAGGGCCGCCAGCACGCGGTCGGGAAGCAGCGGCACCTGCCGCACGCGGGCGCCCGTGGCGGCGAAGATGGCGTTGCTGAGCGCCGGCGCCACCGTCGTCGTGCCGGGCTCGCCCAGGCCCGTCGGATACTCCGTCGAGGGCACGATGTGAACTTCGACGACCGGCACCTCGTCCATCCTGAGCACCTGGTAGTCGTGGAAGTTCGACTGGACGAGCGTCCCGTTGGCCACCGTCCCCCGCTCCTTGAGCGCGTTGCTGACGCCGAAGAGGATGGAGCCCTCGATCTGCGAGCGAGCCCCGTCGGGGTTGACGACGATCCCGCAGTCCACTGCACAGACGATCTTCTCCACCTGGACCTTGCCGGTGGCGGGATCCACGCGCGCCTGGACCACCGAGGCGGTCCAGGTCGGCGTCTTCTTCTCCTGGGCGCTGACGCAGGCGATGCCCCGGCCGGTGTTCGGGGGCAGCGGCGTTCCCCAGCCCGCCTGGTCGGCGGCGAGCCGGAGCACGCGCGCGAGCCGGGGCGCGCTGCCGAGCATCGAGAGCCGATACTGCAGCGGATCGACGCCGGCCAGCTTCGCCAGCTCGTCCATGAACGTCTCGACCGCGAAGAACGTGTAATTCGGCGCCACGGCGCGCACGTAGCCGACAGGGATGCCGGTCTCCACCGGGACGGCGCGCACGAGCTGGTTGGGGATATCGTAGACGTGGTCGGCGCCGTTGAGCGCAAACTGATCCAGCCCCTTCTTGTCGACGAAGTCCGGTCCCCACCGCTTGCCCGGGTGCGAGGCCACCAGCGTGTTCTCCCAGGCGACGACCTTGCCGTCGCCGGCGAGCGCCGCCTTCACGACCTGCAGGGTGGCCGAGCGATAGAAGTCGCGCTTGAGGTCCTCCTCGCGCGAGCGGATCAGCTTCACGGGGCGCTTCACCTCGCGGGCGATGAGCGCGGTCTCGACCATGATGTCGGGCTCGAGCCGACGCCCGAAACCGCCGCCGAGGTAGTGCTGATGGATGCGGATCTTGGAGGCGTCCACGCCGAGCGTCGCGGCCAGCGTGCCCACCGCGAACGTCTGGAACTGGCTGCCGGTGTAGACGTCGTAGGCGCCGTCGGCGAACCGCACGACGCAGTTCATCGGCTCCATCTGCATGTGGGCCACGTAGTCCGTGGTGTACGTCGCCTCGTGGCGCCGGGCGGCGCCGCTCATGGCGGCCCTGACGTCGCCCTGCTCGTGCCACGCCGCCGCGTTGGGGTCGTCCTTGGCCTGCGCGAACTTGGCGAAGATCGACTCGGTGCTCACGCTGGCGTTCGGTCCCGGGTCCCACGTGACCTTGAGGGCGTCGCGCGCCTTCACCGCGGCCTCGTACGACGTGGCCACCACCGCCACCAGCTGCGGCAGCGTGACGGTCGCGACGTAGCCCTTCACCCGCTTCGCCGCGCTGTCGTCCACGGCCGTGCGGTTGGCGCCCTCGCGCACGGGCGGATAGACCACCTTGGCGTACACCATGTTCGGCAGGAACGTGTCCATGCCGAACTTCGCCTTGCCATTGACCTTGTCGGGGATGTCGAGCCGCGGGATCCACTGCCCCACCACGCGGTAGTCGGCCGGCTTCTTGAGCGTGATCTGCTTGAGCTCGTCCTCGGTGAAGGTCTTCGTGATCGGGACCTTGGCGACGATCTCGCCGTACCGGAGCGAGCGCCCGGTCGGAAGGTGGCGCACCACGCCGCGCTCGGCCACGCAGTCCGCCGCGCTCGCGTTCCACGACTTCGCGGCGGCGTCGATCAGCGCCAGGCGCGCGGCAGCCCCCGCGCGCGACAGCGTGTCGAACGTCCAGTTCACCGACCAGCTGCCGCCGGTCAGCATCAGTCCGAACTTGGGATCGTTCGTCGGATAATCGACGCGGACGTCCTTCCAGTCCGCCTCGAGCTCCTCGGCGACGATCTGCGCCAGCGCGGTGCCGACCCCCTGCCCCATCTCGGCCTTGGTGATGTGCACGGTGACGAGGCCGTCGGGCGTGATGGTCAGCGCGGCGCTCGGGTCATAGGCGGCGGCGCCGGCGGCATCGCCGGGGCCGACGAGCGGAAAACGAATCGTGAGGGCGGCGCCGGCCGCGGCGGCCGACGCGAGGAACGCGCGTCGCGTCACCCGGCTTTTCATGACCGCACCCCCTGCGCGGCGCGCTTGATCGCGCGCTTGATGCGCGGATACGTCGCGCACCGGCAGATGTTGCCCGACATGGCCGTCACGATGTCCTGGTCGCTCGGATTCGGATTGCGGGCCAGGAGCGCCGCCGCGGCCATGAGCTGGCCGGACTGGCAGTACCCGCACTGAGGCACCTGCTCGGCGATCCAGGCGACTTGCAGCGGATGCCGGCCGGCCGGGTCCAGGCCCTCGATGGTCGTGATCTTCTTGCCCGCGGCCTGCGCCACCGTCGTCTGGCACGAACGCACGGCCCGGCCGTCGAGATGCACCGTGCACGCTCCGCACTGCGCGACGCCGCAGCCGAACTTCGTGCCGGTGAGCTGGAGCCGCTCGCGGATCACCCACAGGAGCGGCGTACCCGGGTCCACGTCGACCGTGTGGGACTTGCCGTTGATCAACAATGTCGCCATGACGCCTCCTGCGCGTTGGAGGAAGGGCAGCTATTTGGTGGCGGGGAGCCTACCACGAAACAGCCCGGTCGGGACCGGCGCGCGCGGGGCACGGCGGGGTCGTGCGAGACCCGTGTTTCGGGTACTGCGTCGGATCCGGCTGTGAATCGGTGCTCGTCGACAGGCGCAACCCATCGTCGATTTGCGTGGTCGAGCACGATTCCGCCGTGCCCCGCGCGCGCCGGCCCCGAGCGACCCGCCCCGCGCCGCTCAGCTGCGGCGCGGCTCGACCCAGAGGGTGCGCACGACCTCCCAGGCGCCGGCCAGGAATGGCACCGCGACGAGGCCGCCGACGAGGCCGCCGAGTTGGAAGCCGGCGAGCAGCGCGACGAGGACGGCGAGCGCGTGCAGGCCGGTGGCGCGGCCCACGAAGTACGGCGCGAGCAGCTTGCCCTCGATCGTCTGGCACAGGACCATCACGGGCAGCGTGATCCCGGCCCGGACGACGCCGTCGTTGAGTGCGGACAGCGTGGCGAGAACGGTCGCGATCGTGGCGCCCACGAAGGGCACGACGTTGAGGACGGCGGCGAGGGCGCCGATGAGCAGCGCGTACTTGACGCCGAGAAGCGCCAGCGCGACGGCGATGAGCACGCCGACGAAGAAGCTCGACACGATCTGGCCGCGCACATAGCCGCCGATACGGTTGAGCACGGCGGGCGCCAGCCGCGTCGCCGTCGCGCGGTGCTCGCGCGGCAAGAGCGCCAGCAGCGTGTGGCCGATCTCGCGCGTGTCGATCACGAGGTAGGCGGCGATGACGAGGACGGCCAGCAGCTCGAACACGGCGCCGACGACGCCGGTGGTGAGGCGCATCGCGTTGCCGAGCAGGATCCCCGCGATCCCTTCGACCTTGTCGGCCTTGGGCGCCGGCAGCGACGCCCCCCACTGCCCGAGCCAGTAGTCGACGATGCCCAGCCACCCGCGCACGTTCTCGACGAGCCTGGGGAGCTGGTCCATGAACTGCCCCCACTGCTCGCTGAGCGCCGGCCACAGGAGGCGGCCCATCAGCGAGAACACGCCGGCGGCCACGACGTAGACGCCGAGCACGACCAGGCCGCGCGGCACATGCCAGCGCTCGCCCGCGCGCGCCGCCGGCAGGATGGCCGCGGCGATGATGAGCGCGACGAAGCCCAGGATCCAGACCTGCCAGGTCGCGACGAACAGCCAGACCGCGGCCGCGACCCCGAGCACCTGGACGATCATCGGCCACGGCAGGCGGGAGCTCACGGCCTCATCATACGTGGCTCAGCGATGGACGGTGCGGCGGGCGGGCGTCCGGCGATACGCGCAATCGCGCATCCAGCAGCGCGCGCACTGGCTGAAGTAGTGATCCACGCGCGCGCGCGCGCCGGCGCCGACGAGCAGCGAGATCGACTTGCCCGGCGTCATGAAGCACGCCGCGTTCAGCGTCACGCCCACCGGCGAGCCGGGACACAGCCGGAACAGCGTGTGCTGCTCGGCGACATCCCAGTCCGCGTAGCCGGGGCTGATGCGGTTCGTCACGGCGAGCCCCGCCGCGAGGCCCTGCTGGCAGAGGACGTCGTTCAGGTACTCGGCCAGGCTCTCGACCGCGCCCGAGCCGACGCTGTCGAGCATCGAGGCCAGCGGCAGCTCGCGCGACTCCCAGAGCGCGGCCACGCGCCGCTCGAGCGCATCGCCGATCGTGACCACCGCGGCCGCGACGTATTCGACCTCGCCCCAGCGCTCGCCCGTCAGCGGAATCGTCAGCACCTCACCGCCGGCCTCGAGCGTGTCGGGGCCGCGCGCCTCCACCGGCAGCCAGCGGACGACGGCGCGCGGGAGCATGAGCCGCGTGCCCTCCGCGAGCGCGTCGTCGAAGAGCGCGCGGACGTCCGGCGTGGGCGCGTCGACGCCCTTCTTGTAGCCCTGGAAGCGGAGGACCTCGTCGGGATCGATGGCGAGCGGCAGGTCGGCGAGGACCTGGACGCCGAGGGGCAGCACTACTTCTTGCGGCGTCGCACGCCCCACACAGGCTAGCCTCGCGCGCCGGGCGCGCTGCGGCGTCGCACGCCCCACACAGGCTAGCCTCGCGCGCCGGGCGCGCTGCGGCGTCGCACGACCTCGGCGATGAGGCGGATGTGCTCGGCGTTGGAGCCGCAGCACGCGCCGACGATGTTGCACCCGGCGTCGAGCAGCGCGGGATACTCGCGCGCCATCGCCTCGGGGCCCAGCTCGTACGTCACCGTGTCGCCCGTGGTGATCGGCAGCCCCGCGTTCGGATACGCGACGAGCGGCGCGTCGGTGACCTGCCGCATCTCGCGGATGATCACGATGGCGCGATCGGGACCGCGCCCGCAGTTCATGCCGACGACGTCGGCGCCGGCGGCCAGGAGGTTCTTGGCGACCTCCGCCGGGCTCTCGCCCCACATCGTCCGGTCGCGGTCGTGCAGGTCCTCGAACTGGAAGAACATCGTCGCCATCACGGGCAGGTCGGTCACCGCCTTGCACGCGCGGATGGCCGCCGTCGCCTCCTGCGGAAACATCATCGTCTCGACGGCAAACAGATCCACGCCGCCTTCCGCGAGCGCCGCGGCCTGCTCCCGGAACGTCTCCTCGTACTCCTCGTCGGTCACGCCCGCGTCCAGCGCGTAATCCTGGGGGAGTCGGCTCGTGGGGCCGATGGAGCCCGCGACGAAGCCGCGCGCGGGCGCGACCTTGCGCGCGAGCCGCGCCCCCTCGACGTTCAGCTCACGCGTGCGGTCGCCCAGCGCGTACTCGTTGAGCTTGAGCCGCGCGCCGCCGAACGTGTTGGTCTCGACGATGTCGCTGCCCGCGTCGAAATAGCCCTTGTGGATGCCGGCCACGACGTCGGCGTGGGTGTCGTTCCACAGCTCGGGGCACGCGCCGTTGAGCAGGCCGGCCGCGAACAGCATCGTGCCGTAGCCGCCGTCGAAGACGAGCGTGTCTCCGGCCTTGACGCGCTCCACGACCTCCCAGCCGCGCGACTTCATGCCGAGACCGCCACCCCGAGCAGCATCTTCGCCTTCACCACGGCCAGCGTCGAGTCCCTGGCGTAGCCGTCGGCGCCGATTTCGTCGCAGAAGGCCTGGCTCACGGGGGCGCCGCCCACCATGACCTTCACGCGCTCGCGCAGGCCCGCCTTGATCAGCGCGTCGATCGTCCGCTTCATGCCGGGCATCGTCGTGGTCATCAGCGCGGAGATCCCGACGATGTTGGCGTGGTGCTCCTCCACCGCGGCCACGAACTTCTCGGGCGCCACGTCACGGCCGAGGTTCACGACCTTGAAGCCGGCGCCCTCGAGCATCATGGCGACCAGATTCTTGCCGATGTCGTGCAGGTCGCCCTGCGCGGTGCCGATCACGACGATGCCGTGGTAGTCGTCGCCCTTGGCGGCGGCGGTGATGAGCGGCTTGAGGAGATCGAGCCCGGCGTACATCGCGCGCGCGGAGAGCAGCACCTGGGGGACGTAGTACTCGTTGCGACGGAACTTCTCGCCGACGACATCCATACCCGGGATGAGGCCCTTGAAGATGAGGTCCTTGGGGTCCATGGAGAGGGCGAGCCCTTCGCGCGTCTTGGCGGCCACGGTGTCCCTGTCGCCGATGATCAGCGCCCGCGACATCTTCGGATAGTCGAACGGCTCGCTCATGCCCCTCCCGCGCGCATCGTCGTGTTCAGCCGAGTTCTAACACGGGGCCGCGGGCGCGGCAATCACTTCGCGCGGGTGCTCAGGTACTCGGCGACCGTCGGTGCCCACTCAGGGTCGAGCGACGTGGGCAGGACGGCGTAGATCTTCACCGGCTGGCTCTTGCCCTTCACGGTGACGTCACCGAGCTCCTTGGTCACGAACTGGTCCTTCACCAGCACGTAAGTGGACTCGCTGATGATGATGTTGGTCTTGTAGTCCTTCGTGATCGACTCCAGCCGTGCGCCGAGGTTGATGGTGTCGCCGATGGCCGTGTACTCCAGGCGCTGCTTGGACCCCAGCGTGCCCACCACCGCCTCGCCGGTGTTGATCCCGACGCCGTTGCGGATGGCGATGCCGAGCTTCTCCTCCCAGCGCTTGGACACGGCCAGCGTCCGCTCCTGGAACTCAAGGGCCGTCCGCACGGCCTTCGCGGCGTGCTGCGCGTCCTCGAACGGCACGTTGTAGAGCGCCATCACGCAGTCGCCGATGTACTTGTCCACGGTGCCGCCGTTGCGGAACACGATCTCCGTCATCTCCGTCAGATACTCGCGCAGCATCTCGGCCACCTGCTCGGGCTGCAGCTGCTCCGACAGCGTGGTGAACCCGCGGATGTCCGAGAACAGCACGGTCACCAGGCGGCGGCTGGTGTCCAGGCTGCCCTCTTCCTTGTGGCGCACGACCTCGCGCGCGACGGCGGGCGAGAAGAACTGCTGAAATCGCCTCCGCTCGCGCTGCTCGCGCACGAAGTGCTCGACGACGGTGCCGCCGTAGCCGAGCACGAGGGCCCACGTGCCCGCCATCCCGCGCATCCACACGTCCATCAGGACGAAGCCGGCGTAGGCAGCCAACGTGAGGATCACCCACAGCCCCGCCGCCGCGATCAGCGCGCGGAAGGCATGCAGGCGTATGACGAGCGCGGCACCCAGCAAGCCGGCCACCACCGCCAAGGCCGTCGACACGGCCTGTGGGACCTCGCGGATCGGGTTGCCGCGCACGAGCGTCTCGAGCGCGTTGGCGTGGATCTCGACGCCTGGCATGTCGCCGCCGCGCGCGAACGCGGTCGGAAACTGGTCGTGGATAATCTTGCTGGTCGGACCGATAAGCACGATCTTGTCGCGGAATGCCTTCGGAGGCACCTCCCCGCGCAACACCTGGTAGTACGACACCCACGGGTAGGTGTTCGGGCCCCCGCGGAAGTTGATGAGGACGCTGGGCGTTCTCGGCAGCGGCGCCACCTTGACGCCGGCCTTGGCGACGAGCGCGTGCAGCTGCGCGTCGAACCCGAGGATCGATTCGTCCGCCAGCCACGTTCGGATCGCGACGCGACGGATGTGACCGTCGGCATCCTTCGGCATGTTCAGCGGCGCGACGCCGGCGGCGCCGACGCGAACCGCCTCGATGGGCTGGTTCAGCGTGACGCGCTCGTACCCGAAGTTCTCGCCGGGCACCGGCTGGGCGTCCTCGGCCACGGCCGCGCCGAGAATCACGTTGCCCGCCAGGGCGACCGCGGCGCCGAACGGCTTGTCGTCGGCCGGCCCGCGCGAGGATGGCGTGTCGAAGATCAAGTCGACGCCGATCGCGAGCGGCTGCCCTTTGGCGAGATTCATGAGCAGCTGGCCATGCATGGCGCGGGGGAACGGCCACTGGGTGTTGAGCTCGGAGAACGTCGACTCGTCGATGGTGACGATGACGATCGGCAGCGTGGGCTCGCGGGAGCCGCGCCACGCGAAGAGCTGGGCGAGCGCCCGGTGCTCCTGGGCCTCGAGCAGACCGAATTGCACGAGACCGACAACGACAACACCGGCCAGGATGCCGGCCAGATGCTTGCGGCCGATCCTACGGATCCGGGACCACGAAACCTTCATCTTCGACAATGTATGCTAGTCTAGGCTGGGAATGAAGATACGAGTGCTCGGCGCCTATGGAGCCGAAGGACTCGGTCAGCGTCCCACGTCCTTCCTCGTCAACGACCGAATCCTGATCGACGCGGGCACGGTTGGTGGTGCGCTGACCATGCCCGAGCAGACCCACATCGAGCACGCGCTCATCACGCACTCCCACCTCGATCACGTCGCCGGCCTCGCCTTCCTCACCGAGACGCTCGCGTTCTCGGAGACGCGCGTGCCGCTGACGGTGGCGAGCCTCGAGCCCGTGGTGAACGCGCTGCGGGCGAGCGTCTTCAACAACGTGACGTGGCCGGACTTCGCGCAGATTCCTCCGGACGCGCCGGTGATGAAGTACCGGACGCTGGTGGAGGACGCCGAGCAGCGCGTGGGCGACGCGTGGGTGACGCCGGTGCCGGTGAACCACACGGTGCCGACGACGGGCTTCATCGTCCACGACGGCGGCACCGGGTTCATCTTCTCCGGCGACACGGGCCCCACGGAGGCGTTGTGGAAGGCGGCCCGCGGCCTGCGCGGCCTGCGCGCGGCTTTCGTGGAGTGCGCGTTCCCGAACCGGATGGCGAAGCTGGCGGAGGTGGCGCGGCACATGACGCCCGACCTGCTCCGCCGCGAGCTCGACAAGCTGCCGCCCGACCTTCCCGTCTGGATCTATCACATCAAGCCGCAGTTCTACGACGAGATCGTCGACGAGCTGTCGCGCGTCGACGCCGGTCACATCATCGTCCTCGAGCAGGACAAGACCTACACGCTGTAGTCAGGCGCGCGACGCGTCGGGCACCAGCACCACCGTCTCGCTCGACAGCTCGACGCGCACGCGCTCGCCGAGACGGAAGATGCGTCCCTCGTGCTGCGACGGCAGCTCCACGCGCACCGGCGTCACCGCGCCGATGTCGACCTCGTAGAGCTGGCGCGCCCCCTCGAACACGCGCAGGCTGACTGTGCCCGGCAGGCCGGGCCCACGGCCCATGGCGGCGTCGGTCATCGACAGCAGCTCCGGCCGCAGCACGAGGAGTCCGCGGCCGCCCTCGCGATACTCGCCCACGCCCGCCACCGGCACGCGGTGGCCCGCCTCCGTCTCGACCACCACGCCGAGGTCGCGCACCTCGACGACGCGCACGGGCAGGAAGTTGGCGGGACCGAGCGCCTCGGCCACCACGCGCGTGCGCGGGTGCTGGTACACCTCCGACGGCTCGCCCAGCTGCGCCACCTGGCCGTCGGACAGCACGGCGAGCCGGTCGGACAGCGCCAGCGCGTCGGCGGCGTCGCGCGTGGCGTGGATCGTCGTGACCGCGAGGTCGCGATGCAGCTTGGCCAGCTCGATCCGCAGCGTCTTGCGCGTCAACGGATCGAGATGGGCAAGCGGCTCGTCCAGCAGCAGCACGCGCGGCTCCGGAGCGAGCGCGCGCGCCAGCGCCAGCCGGCGCCGCTGCTCGAGCGTGAGCTCGGGCGGGCGGCCGTCGGGCACGTCGGCGAGCCCGAGGCGCGTGAGGACGGTCTCCACGCGCCGCTGGACGTCGCCGGCGCTCAGGCGCTGCTGCTCGAGCCCGAACGCGATGTGCTCGCGCACGCTCATGTGCCGCCAGAGCGCGCCCTCCTGGAAGACGTAGCCGATCGAGCGCGCGGCGGGGGCGAGGCCGCCGAGGTCCTGCCCGTCCACCACCACGCGGCCGGCGGTGGGGGTCATGAAGCCCGCGACGGCGCGCAGGACGTCGGTCTTGCCGGAGTGCGGCGGGCCGAGGAACGTGAAGAACTCGCCGTAACGGACGTGGACGCTGATGCCCCCGAGCCCCGGCGGCACGCCGCCGCGCGTGGCCAGCGCGTCGAGCCGGATGTCGACGAGCGGCCGGCTCATGCGCGCCGCGGGCTCGCGCCGCGCGCGAGCGGCACGCAGGCGAGCCCGATGAGCGCCAGCGACGCGTAGAGCACGCCCGGCAGGGACCAGGCCAGCAGCGTGGTGGCAAGCACCGGTCCCACGAAGGCGGCGCCGATCCGCGCGGAGTTCACCACGCCGATCGCCACGCCGCCCGCCGACTGCGCGATCCGCGCCACGGCGAGCGGGAACACCGGCGCGATGCACGCGACTTGCAGGAAGCGCAGCGCGCCGTAGACCCACACGCTCCGCACCGCCGCCAGCGCGACGACGAAGATCGACGAGAGCACGAGGAGCCCTGGGATCAGCCGCCGCTCGGGCACGAGCTCGGCCAGCCGCGCCGCGAGCACCGAGCCGAGGGCGGCGGCGACGGCCGAAGCGAAGATCACGAGGCCGCCGACCTCTAACGTGCGGTCGTCGGCGACCCCGAGGTCGGAGAGCACCCGCGGCAGGATCGAGGTGAGGAAGAAGATCTGCGTCGAGCCGCCGAGCACGATGCCGGCCACCGCGAAGACGTCACGCCAGTTCGGCCGCGCCGCGCTCGGCCCCGGCGCCGCGCCGTCCTTCTGATCGGGCACGCCCCAGCGGACGAGCGCGCCGCAGCCGAAGAGGATCACGGCGCCGAGCACGAACGACGCGCGAAAGCCGAGCCGCGCGGCGGCGATGGCGCCGACGAGCGGGCCGATCACCTGCCCGATCGTCATGCCCGACTGGATCGCCGCCACCTGGCGGCGCACGTCGCGCGGATCGTCGGAGCGGCCGGCGCTGACGAAGGCGAACGTGGAGGCGGCGCCGGTGATGCCGAGCACGATGCGGCACAGGAACAGCTCGATCAGCGTGCGCGCGGCGGCCGTGCCGAGGAAGGCGAGACCCTGGGTCACCTGGACCATCGCGTAGAGCGTCTTGGGGTTGCCGCGCTCGGCCCAGCGGCCCCAGAGCGGCGCCGTGACCACCGTGGCGAGCGGCGTGACGCCCATGATCCAGCCCGTCCACGTGAGCGTGCCCGCGGCGTCCGACGTCGAGATGCGCTGGATGTGGAACGGCAGGCTGATGTAGACGAACGACCACGAGAACGAGCCGAAGAACATGGCGAGCGGCAGGATCTGCCGCTCGTCAAATCGCGCCGAGCTCACCGCACCACAGTACCACCACAATGTTGGCCGGTTGACGTCGGACGTGACGCACCGTCGGACGATCGACGCGCGCCCGGCGCCGCCTCACGCAATTTCGCGCTATGACGGCGCGGCACTCCGCTTGCTCGCACCGCCCGTAGCGATTTTGACATCGGACCGAATCGTTCTCCTCATCTCGACGGGAGCCACCGAAGCATGGACGCGCCCTACCATCTGATCGGCCAGTTCCTGAGAGAACATCCGGACTTCTTCTGCGTCGACTGTCTCGCCGCCGCCATCAAGGCGCCGCCGGGCCAGGTCAGCATGGCCACCCAGCGACTGCTGGCGGGCGAGGCGGCGTTCGCCTCGCGTCTGGACGTCTGCTCGCGCTGCGCGCGCCGAAGGACGGTGATCAGGGTCGCCGCCTAGCGCGGC